>Ga0172375_10002520_pt1 | contig 28443 bp, 24 predicted proteins | sample LakKiv1m_FD_114537 | JGI IMG/M metagenome (GOLD analysis project Ga0172375, IMG submission 114537) | Freshwater microbial communities from Kabuno Bay, South-Kivu, Congo - kab_092012_11.1m | ecosystem: Environmental > Aquatic > Freshwater > Lake | place: Democratic Republic of the Congo... | reverse complement strand
TGGAGTGCGGGGGCGGGTCGGGAGTCGTGACGCCCGCGAGGATGAATCCAAGTTGTTTTGATTTTATTTTTATGCTTTCCTTCAAACCTTTTGGAAGAGTCATTATTGTAACTTACATCCCGCGCAATCTCTTTAGCGCCTCGGCAACTTCCTTCCCTTTTGCTTCGATCAAATCCAATAATTCCTCAGGCTTTCTCAGGTCTTCATCCGCTTTCGCGTTCGGATTGACCGCCTTCAGATCATAGCCGCGTGCTTCGATCTCCTCGCGTGTGACCGTCCAACTGCGATCTGAATCGCCGCGAGTGGGAAGCAGACGAAAGAAGTCGTCAAAGCGATCCGCGGTGAGCGGGGTCTTCTTGCCGACTTTTACATCCGAAAGATCATAGTACCAAATCTTTTCAGTTGGTCTACCTTTGGTGAAAAAGAGCAGATTGGTCTTGACGCCCGCTCCAGCCGCCGTAAAGACTCCACCTGCCAAACTGACGATTGCCCACACGTCGCAATCATCGAGCAGTTTTCGCTTGGTCTGAACAAAGGCCGTTTCGTTCGTGCGGAATAAAACGCCCTCATCCAGCACGATCCCGCAAGTGCCGCCGTTCTTGAGACTATCAATGACATGCTGCAAGAACAGGACCTGCGTCGCGCCAGTCTTGTATGCGAAGCGGGTTTGCGCTTCTTTACCTTCCTTGCCGCCAAAGGGCGGATTGGTGAGCACCACATCGAACAGGGACGGCGCGCCCTGGAACAAGCCGCCAAATGTTTCCTGCCCTGTCAGGGTATTACCATGCCACAAACGCGGACTGTCAATGCCGTGCAAAACGAGATTGGCTAAAGCAATCGGGTAGATCAAGTTCTCTTTCTCGCGCCCGTAAAAGGTGGTGTTCTTGAGCGCTTCGATTTGGTCAGGCGTGGACGAATCAGCCAATGCGGCATTCATGTATTCATAGGCTTGTGCCAGGAATCCACCCGTGCCACAGCCAGGATCGTAAACGGTTTGTCCTACTTTCGGATTGACCGCCTTCACCATCACGCGGATCACTTGCCGCGGCGTGAAGAATTGACCTCCGTCGTTGCCCTTCTCGCCCATCTTGAGCAAAAGACCTTCATAGATTTGGGACAGAGCAAAGATATGCGCGGTATCAATATTCTCGTGGCGGATCTCGTGGACGCGGTCGAGTACATCCAGAAAATTCTTTTCGGTATCCACGCGGACGCGCTCGACGCCTGAAAGGATTTCGCTGATCACCTTTTGGCGCGGCGTGGCATTCGGTTTATCGCGCAAGCCTTTGAGATATGGCAATAACTCACCGTTCACAAATCCAAAGAAAGCGCCCAATGCACCGTTTTGTAATTCGACTCGTTTCCTGCCTTGTGGGTCGGCCCAATCCTGCCAGCGATAAGGAGACTTGAGCGAAGGCGTGAACTTTGCGCCGACCGCTTCGGCTTGCTCGGCTTCCTGACCTTCGCGGTCATCCAGAATGCGCAGGAAGAGAATCCAGGTGAGTTCAGGGACGTATTGCAATGCACCCGCACAATTGGAGCGCCGCAGGATATTGCAAATACCCCAGACGTAGGAATCAAGGCTGGCTTGGGTGGTGAATTTCCTTGTATTGTTGTTACCGTTGCCATTTTTGTTATGTGATATTCTCATCGTCTTCTTCCCAATTGAGGGGATTTCCCATAATATAATCGTATTTCGCCTGTAAATCCTTTTCATCGCGAATTACATGTTCGTAATAATTGCCCCGCCAGACAGGGAGACCCTTTGTACCACGCATGAGATTGATCCGCAAAGCAACAGCGGATTTGTACGAGCGGACAATCGTCGGAATGGAACCTGCAACGGGTTTTCCAAATTTTTCAATATTTGAATTTGCGGGGTTACGGCGAAACAATAATGGATTCGGGTTTGCGCCCACCGCCGTGTCGCCGTGTTCATCCGCAATAAAAATAATTCCATGCATGTGGTTTGGCATGATGACAAATACAACCAATTCCACGCGCTTGAATCGCTTCGCCAATTTTTCCCATTGCTGTTTGGCGACAAGGCCAAATTTGTTCAATTTCATTTCGCCATTGACAACCTCGCCAAACAGATGTTCGCGTTGATGCGCGACAATCGTAATGTAATATGCGCCTGATTGGGTGTAATCGAACCCCTTCAAGCGAATGGAACGACGGTGGTGTTTTTGTGGATCGAATTTCATAATCGGTTTATTCCCGAAATTTGGGTTGGCATCGTAGGGACACAGCGGAGGATTGGAGCGATCCTGACGAACCACCGATCCGCTGTGTCCCTACGCATTGCAATATTTGTTGTTCCCGTAGGGACACGGCGGTAATCACGTAAGGGCACAGCGGAGAATCGCACGGGGTTTGACGAGGAATCGTCCCGCTGTGCCCCTACTACAATACCGACCCACCGTGTCCCTACGTGTTTCCCGCGAACGCCTCCCGCAGCAGGGACGCGGGCAGACTCTCGGTTTCGGCTAGTTGTGACTCAAGCGTAACAATCAGTTTCGTTGACTTCTTCTCTGCCATCTTTCCTCCTCACCCTTGACCCGCGAACGCCTCCCGCAGCAGGGACGTGGGCAGATGGTTGATTTCGGCTAGTTGAGATTCAATTGCACAAGTCATTTTGCTTATCTCATCCAACTTATCGTTAATTGCTGAAACTATGCGTTCTTGTTCTCGTACTGGCGCAATAGGCAAAGTGATTTGACCAAGTAAGGTTGCGTTTACATTTGGTTGCGCGGCTCCTCTTGCATTCTCTCTGATTTGCTGCCAATATGAATCGCTTTGGAAAAAGGCATACAAGTAATCTGCGGTTACTTCGTCATTATGCTGTAAACGAATAAGATAGGAGGCGAAAACAGCACGTGGCGGTTTTCTTAACAAGAAACTTTTCCCTGTAGTAGCACCGGTTCTTGCAAAAACAATATCGCCATCAGACAACAAGTTGTTTTGTTCTTCATTCGAATTGATTTTGCATCCAGGCACTTGAGCCCAATTTACTTTTCCATCTTGAATGTCAGTGATGCGTAAAAACTTTGGTTCTTTGATTGCAGAGTCAGCACTGGCCGTATAACCATAATCAATACGACGGCAAAGCTCCAAAACCTTTTTTACTTCCCATTTTTTGGCATCTTTACTCTCAAACACATCCCTCAAATACACAGACGGCAACTGGTACGCGGCTTGCAGTTGTTCATCCGCCGCCTTGCGCGCGGACTCGACCGCGGCGAGTCGCTCATTCAGCCGCCTTGCAATCCGCCGTTGTTCGTCCAGTGGAGGGAGGGGGATAAATTGAGCACGAACATCTTTATCGGTAACAGCAGGGTATAAAGCACCTTTTACTAAATCTGAAAGGCTCTGAATAAAGTCTTTAGATTTTACAAAGTGGAATAGAAAACCTGAATCAAGTTCATCTTGATTAGGACGCAAAACGCAAAAACCCGTACTGCAAATTTGATTATCGAAATCCTTTGAAATTTTTGCGACAGCATTTAAATTGGGGCGAGTTGTTGAAACAATAACATCATCAGTTTGAATGATTTGTCGCGCTCGACTTGGAGCATCTTTGCCAAGTAAATTCTTGGGTTCTGTGATGGTTTTGGTTGAAGTATCAATACTGGTTATATCAACATAAACAAATTTAGAATCAGGTTCACGTTTGGGGTCACGGTTGGTTATCTTTGATTCACATACATCGCCTAACTTCACCCATTGCCAACCTTTGGGCAAAGAGCGTTCGTTTGTTTTGGTTTGCATGGTGGATGGTAAGGGCACAGCGAGTCAATCCTTTGTCATTGTAGGGACACGGCGAGTCGATTTATCAACACAATCCATTAACTCCTCCGCCGTGTCCCTGCGGAAATTTATAAAATCAACGCGCCAACCATTGATCGTTTTTATCCGCCGCCGCGAGCAGGGATTGCGCCAGCGTCCGCGCCTGGGCGGAGGTGAGATTGAAAGAAACTTCGTCCGCTTTGAGCAATTTCATTTCTGGCGGGCAGTTCTCCCTGAGAAAGAACGTGATGTTGTCGTCGAATACTTCTTCGGGTTGCTCGAAGTTCACATCCACAAATAATTGACCATCAAACAGAGTCAACAAGGGTTTATTTTCGTTGTTCGGCAAAATCGTCAACATGTGCATATCCTAATCCAACATAAAGGCACGGCGTAGGGACACGGCAGGACGATTCGCCAACATGATCCGTAAACCTTTCCGCCGTGTCCCTACGATCCCATAAATCACGCGGCGAAGATCCGCATCTTCGTCTCGCGCAAAATATCGGCGGGGCGACCCATCGCCCGCAGCGAATCCAATCCGCCTGCCTTTTGCACTTCGGGCGTTTCAAAGATATGCGGGTTCTCCAAACCATCGGTGCCCGCCCGCGCAAACTGCGAAGCCAGCGCCTGCAACGCAACCGACGCGGCTTTGGGCAGTCCATTCAACCAGGCGGTGTGTTTATAGGCAAAGGCTTCGGCGCGTTCCCTGCGCCGCTTGGGAGCCAGCCCATACCCCAACTCAGCCAGCACGTCATACAGGTCGTACTCGCCCATCTCCCCCAGCGCACGCACCAGCAAAGCCGACCGCGCCCCATCGGGCAACGCCCCCAACAGGTCGGCGCGCTCAGGCGGGTTGATCCAGCGCGCCCGAAACGCCTCCAGCGTGGGAGCCTGCTCGACCAAACGCGACGCCAGCCGCTCCTTATATTCCTCCACCGTCACGGGCATGGCTTTACCGTCCACCATCGTCAGGATGGAATGACCCGCGGGCGTGACAGCTACCTCAAAGCCTTCCACTTCGATGGCGTGACTTTCTGGATTTGGACGAGGCTTTTCGGACTTCAAGCTGGCTCGGGTTAAAAAGCCTTTTCCAAACAGACGGGTTGCATCGGTGTAATCGAAGACGCGGAACATCAACTTGCCGCTGGGCGGATGCAGGCGCGTGCCGCGTCCGACCATCTGATAAAACGCAATCGACGAACGCACATACTTGAAAAAGACCACATTGCGGATCACGGGCACATCCACGCCTGTGGTCAACAAGTCCACGGTGCAGGCGATGAAATACCGCTGCGAACTGCCACGCAGGTCGGGCAGTTGGTCATTGCCTCCACTCTCCGCCGTACATTTGAAGGCATAATGCATATCCGTCGGGGCACGGCGTTGCCGTGCCCTTACGTGCCATTCCTCATATAGATTATTCATCTCGGTTGCGACCTTGTCGGCATGGTCATCGCGTGTGCAAAAGATGATCGTCTTTTGTTCGGGTCCGCCTGTTTCGACCAACAGGTTGAACAAGTCCTTGCACATGGCGGTCACGCGGTCAGGCATCAGCAAACGCGCCTCAAAACTCGCCGCTTCATATTTGGGTTGTGGCACGTCCGCAATATTCAACGGCTTGCCCGTGATGGCATCGCGGATCTCTTTATCTTTCAGGTCGTCACGCTGGACGCCTGTCTCTTGTTCTGATTGCTGTTTCTTATCCAAAAATATATCGCGCTGGATCACTTCACACGCCGCGAGATAACCATCCTCCATGCCTTGCGCCATGTCATATTCATAGACGGGTTCACCAAAATACTTGAGATTATCCGCCGTGATCTTTGCATCTTCGGGCGTAATATCCAGTAGGGACACGGCGGAGGGACTAACCAACCCTGTCGGCAAATCGTTCTGCCGTGTCCCTACCTGTCGCGGCGTAGCCGTCAACCCGACTTGCACCGCGTTGGGATTGCGAGTCAATACCTGACTCCACTTGCCCCACGCCGAACGATGGCACTCATCAATGACAATATGGCTGAAAAAGTCTACAGGGTAATTCTCGGTTAGGAAATTTTGGGTTTCACGTAGGGGCACGGCGGAGGGGTCAAACAATTTCATTTCCGAATCGTCACACCGTGCCCCTACGGTTTCGTCAATTCCCAACGTTTGATATGTGGCAATGTGAATGCGCGCGTTCCTGGCATTGTTATCGCCATTCGCATTTCGATACACTTCCGCCGCATCCGCGCCAAAGACATTTTGCATCGCCGCGAGTCCCTGTCCGCGCAGTTCGTCACGGTCACAGATGAACAACGCCCGCCGCAACAAGCCGGCGTCCGCAATCCGCTTGAGCAAATGAACGGCAATAAACGTTTTGCCCGCGCCCGTTGCCAAGGAAAGCAACGCGCGCTTCTCTCCCTGTGCGATATGCTCCAACACCGCCCGAATCCCCGCATCCTGATAATAGCGCCGCGTCGCCTCCCCGCCCTGATACTTGACCAGCAACGGCTTGGCACTCTGTGACTCCAGCGAAAATCCCATCCCTGACTCATACGCAACGCGTAACTCAGCAGGAGTCGGGATTTCACTCATTGGCTTTGGCTTGTCTGTAATTCCAGTAATACGGTCATACAAAACGAATTGATGCCCATTCGTGGCAATTACAAACGGCACATTCAACCGCTTCGACTCGGCATACAGCTTGGCTTGTTCCATCCCGTGCCCAGGCGGCAAATTCTCCGCCTTGGCTTCGATCAACGCCACCGCCACAGGCTGCGCTTCGCTTGTTACTTTGACTCTGAGTGTGTAATCCGTCCGCCCGTTCGACCGCTTGCGCGGTTGCCCATCCACGATCTCCACCGCGCCCGCAGTCTCCTCACGGCGAATCAAATCCTCCGTCCAGCCGCGGGTGTGCAGGGCGGGGTCGATCAGTTTGGCACGGGTGTCGGATTCGGAAAGGGGCATAGTTACTCCCCCGTAGGGTGGATAGGCCCTATTATACCGATTTCTTTATCTGCATAAAAAGCGGGATAAGCCATCAAGCCTGCCCCGCTCCGGGTTCAAAGTCACTATCAAGTATATGGGCGCAAGTAAATCTGGTTCCATTGGGATAAATCCCAATTGTTTTGATTTTATCTTGATTTTCTCCGTCAACTCTTTGTGTGCATCACGATTCGCCGTCAGATAAACTGGTAAATCAGGTTTAGTGGGATGAATCCCTGCTGGCGCGTGTTGTCCTTGAGTGCCTGCTCAAGAGAATCGGTCAATGTTACTGGACAATGATCTTGAGGAAGAGCGCTTTTCCAAACGGGACGCCCTTGGCATTTGCCATTTGCCATGCGCTGAGATACTCGCCTGCTTTATCGGGCGCTTTCAAATTGACCGAAACCTGGACATCCTGTCCCACTTCCACAACAGTCCCAAGCGGAACAGGCTGTCCCGCCATCTTTTCGCCATACGAGTAGATCAAGCCATAGCCGTCCCCCCAGGCACAGGCGCCATCGTTTTTGATCTTCCATGTCTTGACGAAATCCTGCCCGGCCGTCATGGGCGTGCCATCCGGAATGGTTACATCCACATCGGTGCCGAAGGACAGGCTGTCACATAAAACACCGGGAGTACCGAGAGCAATCAAGGTTGGATCAGTGGCAAGGGGGATGGTGGGGGTGGCCGTGGGAGGCTCAGGGATTGGAGTCTCGGTGGGAGGCAGGGGGGTGGGCGTCCAGGCGGCGGCGGTGAGTGTGAGTTCAGCGACCACGGTGTACGCGGCAGATGTGCGGATGGCATTGATATCGGGCGTGGGGGCGGGGGTTGTGGCTGGCGCGCAGGCAGCCAGGAGAAGAATTCCAGTTAATGCAATCATGGGCAAGCGACTTTTCATAGAACCTCTCTTTATCTATTATGCGGATTAAAGCCCTGTATGTTACTTGACCACAATAAATACACTGACGAGCGGGCCAAAGTAGTTTCCGGCGTCGTCCCTCAACTGCCAATAGCCTTTATATTCCCCGGGTTTGTTGGGAGCGGTTAATTTAACAATGAACGTCTGGCTGTGTTTGGGCTCGGTATGCTCCTCCACTTTTCTCTTTGATATCACGATGTCGTAGCCTTTTATATCGGCATTTGAAAGGTCGGGTTGAAAAGCAAAAACATAGCCCTCGTCCCAGGTGCATTCCCCGGTGTTTTGAATTTGCCAGCCCTTGGAGAATTCCTTTCCCGCCTTTACGACTTCGCCATCATAAGGGGGGGTCTCGCCGATGTATAGTCCATCGTTGCAGCCGTTTTTGGTCGTAATGGTTGCGTAGACTCCCGGGGTCAGCGACGCGAGCGGAGTCACACCGGGGATCGGCGTGTTAATTCCAGGCAGGGTTGGCGCCCCTCCCACCGGGGCAAAAGTTGGCAGGGATGCGAGGGTTGGGGTTGGGAGCGGGGTGTTCGCTGGCAACGGCGTCGGTGGAATGGCCAGGGCGGTCTGTGTCTCCTGCGCGGCGAACTGCGCGCCCACCGTTTCCATGGCCTGGGTTTGGATTGCCCCGGGATCCTGTGTGGGAGCGGGTGTTGCGCCGAGGTTACAGGCCCCCGCCAGAAGGGATATGAGAATGGTAATGACAATCAATTTTATTTTCATGGAGACTTCCATGGTTGCTGCTGATCCTGCACGGACCTACTTCTTCCTGACTTCGATCTTGATGCAGGCAAGGGGGATTGGCCAAAGTAATAGCCCCTGTCGTCTTTCATGCTCCAGCATTCCTCGTATACTTTTTCGTCCTTGGGAGCAGTCAACACAACGTCAAAGGTCTTGATCTCGCCAGGCTCCACAATGTCACGTTCCTTTTTGATCACGATATCATACCCGCCCAGCACGCCGCCCAAATAGGCGAAAGTAAAGTTTTCACCCCAGTCACAGGTGCCTGTATTTTGAACCGACCACGCCTTTTGGAGGTTTGTCCCCGGTTTCACCACTGTGCCGTCCGGGATGGTGATATCCCCAACGAAAGCGGAGTTAAGACAAGTCGCCGTCCCGATTGTGGCAACCAGCGAAGCAAACGGGGTAAACCCGGCGGCAGGCGTATTGAATGCAAACGGAGTCCCCACACCCGGTGTCCCGCCGCCGCCAACAGGCGCGAAGGTGGGAAGCGCGCCAAGCGTTGGCGAAGGGAACGGTGTGGACGATGGGAACGGCGTGGGCGGAACAGCCTGTGCTGTTTGCGTTTGTTGTATTGAATACTGCGCCATGACTTCCAGGTAGGCCTGGGTTTGGACGGCTCCCACATCCTGCGCGGGCGCCGGTGTCGCGCCAATATTACAGGCGCCCAAAAGGACAGTCAATAGGATGGCGAGCCATATTTTTTGAGCAAACTTCATCGGTTCAACCTCCAGAATATAAACACGATTATAACGCACCTATGGCGTGGGCGTACTGGTGGAGGTGGAGGTGGATGTGCCGGTCGCTGTGGAGGTAGCCGTGGATGTCGCCGTGAATGTGGGGGTCAATGTCGGCGTAAACGTCGGGGTAAATGTGGCTGTCGGCGCGCCCTGGCGCAAAATGTGAGGGTTTAGCCAGACGGCCTCATCCTCCCTGGCGGAACCATTGGCAGTCACCACCAGGATGAACTTCACGGTTTGCCCCGCGAGGCTGCCCAGGTCGAGATCCACCGAATAGAACCGGCCTTCATAAATCTCATGCCAGCTTGCCAGGGTTTTAACCTGGCCGTTATTTTTATAATCGAGGCGGAAGGTCACGTCACACTTCTTCGCATTGTATCGGCAATTCACAATCGTGCGGAAGCGGTCACCCGACTGCACTGTGAACGAGGGATACTGCCCGCTGATGATCCCGTTGGATGATTTTCGCGGATGGGTCAACAAGCCGGGCTCATCCTCAGTAGAGCCGTTTTCCATTTTTGGCGCGTTCAATTTCAAAACGTAGCCCCTGTCATCGCCTTCAACGCCGGGGCATGGGAGCGCAATGTCGTTGTTGTCCCAATTTGCATTGCAATAGTTGGCCGCGAAATCATACGCCTGATAATTGGTCCCGCTCACCTTGATCTCGACCCATAAAGCCACATCCGCCTGGGAGCCAACTCCAAACAGCGCATTGGAGGCGTTGCGCAACTTCCAATTGCCGTGATATTTTCCATCCTTATTCGGCGCGGCCAGGGAAACGGAAATATCCACAACCTGGCCCGGGTTGACATTGCCGGGCATTGGGACAGACGCGGGGCCGTTCAAAGAATCGCCGCCGACAAAGACAAGCGCATAGGACGGAGTCCATGAACAGGTGCCGGTGTTTTTGATGCGCCACGTTTTGACGAAACTTCCACCACGCGCGACGGCGCTTCCATCCGGATAGGTCACATCAGCGACAAAACCGGCCGAATCGCATCTGGACGCCGGAATCTGGGTCTGACCGATGGGAGTATTAACAGGGATGGCGGTCGCGATCAAACTGCCTGTGGCGGTTGGCACGGGCAGGCCCGGGGTGGCTGTAAAGCCGGTTTGGGTGCCAACCGCTTCCAGCGTCCGGGCGGAGGCGGTGTAGAGTCCATTCAGGGTTGCAAATGTATCGGGAGTCCCGGTCCCCGAAGGCAGGGAGCAGGCCAGTTGAACGGTCAAAAGAAGGGACAGCAATAGAATCAACATTTTGTGGGGCGTTTTCATTGAATCCTCCGAAACACAAGGTTTCCAATTCTTTGAGACGCACAGGGGTTGTAAAAGGTTCCAAATGCAAGGAAGCCAACCCTCCGGCTGGCTTCCTTGCATTTTTCGGCTCTCCGTTTACAGGAAAGTCCAACAGATCCCATTACGGTGATTTGCAGGTATATTCGAATCCGATGCCCGGGTAAAACTCCTGGGGCGCCGGGTCGACGATCACAAGTGCAAACCAGCGGTGATCGTTGGGGGAGGAGCCGAGGTGAAGTTTCCACGTGGTCGAAACTGTCTGCACACCGGCGGTTTCAAATTCAAGTTTGCCGGTGACACCGTCGTTCCCGTCACTTTGAATCCAGCGATATTTTATCGACATCGGGCCATTGGTGGTGATGGTTGCATATGCAGTGTAAGTCACATTCGCAGGACATCCGCTGGGAGGCGTACGGGTTATTTTGTAATCAACAGATGTCACTATATATTCGCTTTTCTTAATAGTAGAATCAACGACGATGCTGGCCGTGAACGGCACATTATATTGTCCAACGCCGAACGTGGTTCCGCCCGGGGTCTTGAACATCCACTGCGATTCGTATGCCCCATCGACCGAGGGGGCTATGAGCACGAGCGGCACGTCAATCGTTTGCCCGGGAACCGCGGATTGGGGAAAGTTGTAGACGTACGCGCCGCCCATGATATCACCGCTCCAAAAGAGGATTTGATAACTGGTATCCCAGGTGCAGGTGCTGTTGTTTTGGATCTGCCAGACTTTGGTAAATTGCTCGCCCGGCCCCAGGATGGTTCCATCGGGCGGCGTATCGCCCACCCAGGTTGCCTTGGCGCAATCGGCGTCCGCCCCCTGTGCGGAAGGCAGGGTGGGAGGAAGTTTGGTGGCGGCTGGTGTAAGTGTCGGGGAGAAGACGAGAGGGGTTGTCGTCAGGGTGGGCAATGGGATCGGGGTATGGGTGGCCTCCAGCAAAGCGGAGTTCTGCGCGGCCACTGTCTGTGCAACCGCGGTGGCAATTGTGGGGTCGTCAGTCGCTGAGTTTCCTCCACAGGCCGGGAGCAGGAGCGCAATGCTTGCGAGGATTGTGAAAATTACATGTTTTCGAGAGGGTTGCATTCATATTTCCTTTCGTTTGCCATGAGACATTATACTGTTAAAGATAAAACGAAAATGAGCGTCCGGTTTGCCCGGACGCTCATTTTTCCGATGCAAATCCTTTGTCGACTAATGCGAATAGGTGACCGTCAACGTGACCGGGGAGAGGATCAACACATCGTCAATGGTCCCATCGTTATCCGTCAGCGTATCCTTGAATTGCAGGCGAATTTGGAAACGGGAGGATCCGACCGCGCTCTGTACCGCAGAGATGAAACCGGCGTCGGAGTAAGGCGCTTCCAATTCGGCGGTATTGCACCAGCGGGTGATGGCGCCCAACGCTCCCGCAGGAACGAAATCACCGGCGTCCACTGTGCCATAATTCTGTGTATATGCGCGCAGGCAGCCAAGCGTTCCAAACGGGTCGCCGCGCACCTGCCCCCCGCCCTTCAACAACAGCGAGGCATTCGTGACAACCGAGCCAGCCGGGACGCCTGAAATGTCGAAACTCATGAAGGCTTCCACGCCCTTATTGGACATGCTGTCCCCGGCGGCGACAGTCGCCGCGTTAACTGAGCCGTCGCTGAGAACCAGCCCGCTTTCCCCGGCCATGTAGGCCAGGTTAACCGTGTGGGACGTCGCTGGCGGTGGATTTGTGTTGGTTGGAGTAACGACGGTTGTGGGGGTGGGGTTTTGAACCTTGATCTGCACATAAAACTGGTTGAACAACACGCCGGAGGCATCGCGCAGCTTCCAGTAGCCGGTATAATCACCGGGGCTTCCCGGCGCGGTCAGGTTGATGGATATATCCACAGTCTGGCCGGGGTTGACAGTACCGGTGAGCGCCTGTGTGGCCGGGCCGTTCATGGCGTTCCCGCTGGCGAAAACCACCGCGTAGGATGTAGTCCATGCACATGTGCCAACATTTTTCAGCCGCCAGGTTTTTGTGAAGGCCTGGTTGGGAGTCATGATCGTACCATCGTCCACGGTAACATCGTCGACAAATTGCATAATGTTGCAATTGGATGTGGGAGATACAATTACCGGCAATGTCAATGTAGGCGGCGGGGTTAGGGTGACTGGGATTCCCGGCACAACCGTGAAGGTTGGTGTCAAAGTTACTTGTACGGCTGGCAGGGTCGGGGTGGGAAGTTGGGCCTGCACAGTCTGCGCGGCGGCGGTAAGGCTTCCAGTCTGCCCTTCCGGATTGACGGAAGGCAGGTTGCATGCTGACAGGGTCAGCAACAACACCATCCATACCATAAGTAAGCGTTTGATTCTCCTCATTTTTCTACCTCCAGGTGATTTCAGGTATTTTACCCGAATGCGTCCAAATTCACCTCCCGCTTTTTCCCCGGGCGCGTCGAGAGGGCTTTGGGAATATAACGCCTGGCGTGCCCACATGGTTCCACAGCAACCCGCCCCAAAGGCTGGGGAAACCTTGGGGGCGGGGATAAGGAACGGGAAGCGGTATCCCGCCTCCCGTCTGGTGTGAAGCGGGTGGATGCTATTCTTTTTGGTAGGGTGTACCATCTGCCGCTGGCATTCTCGATCTGCCAACAAAACCCGCCAGGACCACCATGGTGGCGATGTACGGGGCCATGGCGAGGAATTCAGACGGGATGCCTATCTGGAGGATGGAGAGTTTATTCTGCCAGGAATCGAAGAAACCGAAAATGATCGATCCCAGGAACGCACCTCCCGGGTTCCAGTTGCCAAAGATCATGGCCGCCAATCCCAGGAAACCTTTGCCCGCGCTCATGCTTTCCTGGAAAAATCCGATCTGACCGATGCTCATGTAGGCACCGGCAAAACCGGCAATCGCGCCGCTGACCAGCACGCTGATGTATCGCAGTGTAAACACGTTGATGCCCAGGGTATCGGCTGCTTTTGGGTTCTCGCCCACCGCGCGAATGCGCAAGCCCCACTTGGTGTAATTATAGAAAAAGTGGGTGAAGAGGATCAGCAGGAACATGATATAGATCACCGGGCTTTGATTGAACAGGATCGGCCCAATGACCGGGATGCGCCATAACAGGGGAATCGGCAGGGAAGCAAGGACAGCACCCGAATTGTTCAGGGCGGGATTGGGATTTAAGAAGGCCCGGTAGAAGTAGTTGGTAATACCCAGGGAAAGGATGATGATCCCGGTTCCACTGATGATCTGGTTGATGCGGTAGCGGATCGAAAGGACCGCATGCAACGCGCCCAGGACCATGCCGCCCAGGATGCCCATTAGGAATCCAAGGATGAGATTATGGGTCACACTTGCAACAACAACAGAGATGAATGCCCCCATCAAGATCATGCCTTCAATGCCGATATTAACCACCCCGGACCGTTCGGAGTAGATCCCGCTGAGCGCCGCCAATCCGATTGGGGTGGCCGAGATTACGCTGCTGACCAACATGCCGGTCAGGTTGAGTGAGTTGCCTCTCGCAGCCCAAATGAGGAACATCAGGATACCCAGGCTGATCATGGTGATCAGGACTGCGTTCGTATAGTTCTTGAAGCCTCGAATCAACTGCCAGAGACCCGCCAGTCCGATCACGATCGCAATCGTGAGGATGGCTCCCCATGTTGGAATGACAAGATCCGGCGCGGGAATATCCACGCCAGCCCGCTTGCTGGAGAGTACGAACGTGGAAACCATGCCGCGGGTTCCAATCAAGAGCAAGAGAAGCGCGGCCATTTCGGCCAGGAGGAAAATTCCCACCGTCAATCTCCTCCGGCTTCCGCCCTCGGCGCTGTTATTGATGCTTACCGCCTGTGACATAGGTATCTCCTCACGATGCGCTTACACTGGGTGCGGCGGATTCTTTCTCCCGACGCGAGACTTGCAGCCGGTAAAGGCTGCGGATGATCTCGGGGGCAGCCACAAAGACGATGACCATGCCCTGGATGATGCGAATGATCTCAACCGGCGTGCCAGCCACCACCTGCATACGGGGGGCGCCGCCGCGCAGGAAAGCGAACAAAAGCGAGGAGAGCACCACGCCGAGAGGATGACTGTTTCCCAGCAATGCCAGCGCAATGGCGTCGAAGCCATAGCCAGGCGAGAAGGAAGGCATCATGCGGTGATCCACACCCAACAGATGAACGGATCCCGCCAGACCGCAAAGAACGGCGCTGATGACCATGGCGATCACCATCGTTCTTTTCACGCTAATACCGGCGTAACGGGCGGCTTTTGCATTGACACCCACCATGCGAAGTTCCATACCAAAGGAGGTTTTCCAGAGCAGCCAGTAGGCTACCACCGCCAGTGCGATGGCGATAAAGAACCCCCAATGTAGACGCACCGGTGCGGGGAAGAAGGTCGGCAGGATTGCAGTCGGCTGGACCTGCGGCGTGGCGGGGGTGCCCCCGCTTTTCATCGGACCGTTGAGCAGGTAATCCATCAGACGGTAGGCGATGTAGTTCATCATGATGGTATTGATGACTTCATGGGCGCCAAAGCGCGCTTTTAGAATGCCCGGAATAAAGCCCCAGATTCCCGCGGCAACGGCTCCTGCCAGGATGGCCAGGGGCATGTGGATGTACCAGGGCAGCCCCTGAACTGCATAACCCACGAAGGCAGTCGCCAAGCCGCCGATGTAAAGCTGACCCTCGGCGCCGATGTTGAAAAGATTGCACTGGAAACCAATTGCCACTCCCAGCCCGGCAAGGATATATGGCACGGAAAGTAACAGGCTTTCGCCGAGCGGGCGGATGGCTGCCAGCAGTCCCTTGTTCTCCCCGGTTTTGATCCACACACCGATCTGCTTGATGGTTTCAGCCGGGTCACCAAAGGCCCCGAGGAACATGGCACTATATGCATCACGAATGGTGATCCAGGTTTTTGCCAGTGCTCCGAGGGGATCATGAAAGAAATTGCGCCAGGTCGCCAGCGTATCGCTATTTGTGAAGGCGACGATCAGCCCTCCAATCACGAGAGCGGTGAAAACGGCCAGGATGGGTATCAGGACGGTGTCCGAGAAACCTTTGCGGACGAAGAGCCGTTGCCAGAAATTGGGCTTTTGTCCTTCCTCAGACTTGGTGGGGGTTGGCGTGGGGGATGCCTTGCTCAAAGGGGACCTCCTCTGTACTTAGGCAACTTCTGCCTGTATCTTCGAACGGATACCGGCCATCAGCAGACCGAGACCCTCTTTGGTCGCCTCGCTGGCAGGAATGATATCCAGAATCTTTCCGGCAAACATGACGGCAATCCGATCGGAAAGACTCATGACCTCGTCCAATTCGGGTGAGACCAGCAGCACCGCGCAGCCTTCGTCGCGCTTTTTCACGATCTGTTTGTGGATGTACTCGATCGAACCGACATCCAGGCCGCGGGTCGGTTGGGAGGCGATCAACAGTTTGATCGGGCGGGAAAACTCGCGTGCCACGATGACTTTTTGCTGGTTGCCTCCTGACAAGGTGGATGCAGAAACATCAATGCCGGGGGTGCGAATGTCGTATTCCTTCACACGCTGTTCAGCCGCCTTTACGATCTCGGCGTTGTTCAGGTTGATGCCGCGGGCAAAGGGGGGTTCATAATAGGTATTCAGAACCAGGTTTTCCTTAATGGGGAAGGATAATACCAACCCATCGCTCTGGCGATCCTCCGGCACATGGGCTGTGCCGGCCTCCCGAATTTTACGCGGGGAAGCGCCGGAAATATTCTCCCCCAGCAGTTCGACCCTGCCTGTCTCATAGGACCGCAGGCCGGTCAGCGCCTCGACCAGTTCCTTCTGCCCGTTGCCCTGCACTCCCGCCACTCCCAGAATCTCCCCGGCACGCACCTGGAAGGACACACCATCCACGGCTTTCAGATGACGGTCGTCCATGACATGCAGGTCGGTTACATCCAGGACAACATCCCCGGTCTCGGCGGGTTTCTTGTCGACGGTCAGGATCACTTCGCGTCCCACCATCATGCTGGCCAATGACGCTTCGGTGGACTGGGAGGGCGTAGTCGTTCCGACCACTCTCCCGTTGCGGAAGACGGTGATGCGATCCGCGATCTCCAACACTTCCTTCAACTTGTGGGTGATAAATATGATCGATTTTCCCTGTTCGACCAGGGTGTGCACGACCTTGAAGAAGTCTTCCGCCTCCTGCGGCGTCAGAACGGCTGTCGGCTCGTCGAAAATAAGAATGTCTGCCTTGCGATATAAAACCTTGATAATTTCAACCCTTTGCTGAACCCCCACCGACAGGTCTTCGACCATTGCTTCCGATTCGACTTTGAGCCCGAAACGAGCCGAAATCTCGTTGACACTTTTCGAAACCGTTTTCCGATCCAGAATGCCCGTCCCCTTGACCGACTCGACCCCCAGCATGACATTCTCCGTCACGGTGAACACGGGGATGAGCATAAAATGCTGGTGGACCATCCCGATCCCGAGGCGGATGGCATCGTGTGGGTTGCGGATGCTCACCTTCGAGCCACGGATGAATATCTCGCCCTCATTGGGAGAATACAAACCGTAGAGGATATTCATCAGGGTGGTCTTGCCGGCGCCGTTCTCCCCAAGGATGGCCAGGATCTCGCCCTCGTTGAGTGTCAGGTCTATGTGATCGTTGGCCAATACACCAGGGAAGGATTTCGTGATCCCACGTAATTCCATGAGAGGAGACATAGTATTATCCTTGGTCTGGAGAATGCATCAAACATGCCATATTGTTAATCAGGTGGTGCCTGATTGATTTGAGACACCACCTGATTTGTTTGGTCAAACCTTTATTTCGAGATTAGGGAGCCGGATACAAACCACCCGGGCACCAATCAGGATAGGAAATGCAGCCAGCATCCGTCAGCTCGCCGGAGGCCATCTTGGCTTCCAAGGCTTCAATCTCCGCCAACAGGTCGGCAGGGACTTCGATACTCGGGCTGATGGGGCCCAGTTGGACACCGTTGTTGGACATTTCGCCAACGTAGGTACCGCAGCCCTCGAAATTGCCATCCATTGCGGCTTGGATCAAGTCGTAATGAGCCTGGCCCATATTCTTCATAACGCTGGTCAGGATCACATCCGTGTCATCCGGGAACTGGACGAGGCCATCAACATCGACCCACAAGCCCAGACCGCCGCGCTCGCGGGCGAGCGGCCAGACGACCGAGCCAATCAGACCGCCAACGCCGATGACAATGTCGGCGCCTTCATCGAACAGGGAGGTGGCCGCCTGTTGGGCAACGGACATGTCCGTAAAGTTGTTCGTGAAAACGCCTTCGCCGGTTGCATTGTCCCAGCCAAGCAGTTTCACAGAAGTCCCGTGGGCTGCGTTGTAGGCTTCGATGCCCTGTTGCAGGCCAACGCCAAAGATGGTAACGGTCGGGATCTTGGCGCCGCCGAAGTAGCCGATCTTGCCGGTCTTGGTCATGCCTGCGGCCAGATAGCCGGCCAGGTAGGCTGGCTGGTCGGTCTTGAAGATCTGACCCATGGCATTCGGAATGCATTCGGCGTGACCGATATTGCCTTCCGCAACATCAAAAGGAGCGGGGAAGGTCATGTCGGCAATAGCGAAGTGAGTGTCCGGGTACTGCGCCGCCACGAGGGCCAGATCATTAGCCAGGAAGAAGCCTGAGGCGATGACCAAGTCATAATCCTCGCTCGCAAAGGTGGTCAGGTTGGGCGAGTACTGGCTGGCTTCGGTGGATTGAGCGTACTGGACTTCCGCGCCCAGTTCCTCACCAGCCCGCTGGACGCCTTCCCACTGCGTCTGGTTGAAAGACTTGTCAGCGATACCGGCAGTGTCTGTAACAAAGCCGACCTTGAAGGCGGGAGCCGGGGGTTCTGTGGCTACAACGGGCGCCTCGGTCATGACGGCAGGGGCCTCAGTCGCGGCAGGGGCCTCAGTGGGCTGGGGGCCGCAGGCTGTGAGAACCATGGAGGCAATCATCAGCGCGGCCAAAACGAAATACAGTTTCTTCATTTCTTCTTCTCCTAATTTGAAGATTAATATTGGTTTGTTTTGAAAAGGGGATCGACCCATTATTTGTCTTACGACCACTGCCTCCTTTCCACTACGAAACCACGACAAAAGCAAGTATAAAGCCTCTCACTACATTGTGCAAGCCTGTACTAACTTAAGGGGCATTTAATGGAACATTCGTTGTTAACATTCCAGTTGAGAGGGAAACGAGGAGTTCTTCCATTTCCGATTTCATCGAATCCGGGATCAAAGTTTTGACTTCCCGATACGGGACATATCCCACCGTTCCAACCGCTTCCGCATCCACTGCATGTCCCTCTCGAACCAACCGCATCCATTTTTGGACCTCGGAACCGGCGCGCCCATAAACCGATGTGACCACAACCCCGGCCGCCTCCGTCAACACCGCCGCCTGGTCCCGTTCCGCGCCGATGGCGGGGAATCCCGCCTCAGCCGCCGCGAGCAACGCGCCCTGGCCTGTGCCTCCGCCCGCCGCAAAGATCACATCCGCCCCGCGTTCGATGAACCCCTGCGCGGATGCAAATCCCCAGTCCGAATCAATGAATAATGTTTCGCTGCTGCCGTCCTCGCGGTAGATGACAAGCGCCTTAACTTCATCATCTGCATATTCCGCACCTTTTCGAAACCCCTCGCAATACCGCCACATTGCATCGATGCCGGAGGTCTCGCACACCGCACCGATCACCCCGGTCCTTGTCAGTTTTGCCGCCAGCGCCCCGGCCCAGAAACCCGCCTGGTCCTCGGGAAAACGGACGGGGAGCAGGTTGGGGCGCGTCTCCTTTTGGGATTGATCGATGCCCATAAAAACGGAATCGGGATACAGGTCCGCGGAACGAAGCGTTTCGTCATCCATGGCCGGGCCGACGGTGATGATCATGTCATAGCCGTCGTCTGCAAATGCGGCAATGTTTTTTGCATAATCCCGCGAATCGACGGATTCAATATGTGCGACATGATCCACCACGCCTTCGGCGCGCGATTGCTTCATCCCCTCCCATGCATCCTGATTGAGGCCGTGATCCTGAACCCCGGATGTGTTTGTGACCAACCCCGCGCAGAACACATCTTCGCGAAAACAATCCGGCGATTGCGAGCAGGCTGTGAGACCCACCGCAATCGCCAGAAAAATGCAGTACAAAACACGCAACCCGCAACTCCTGGTTTTTAATCCCTAATTTATCACCGCTTCACCGCGTTTTACGCCAAGCATCAGCCACAGCGCGATGACCATGAACAACGGCGCAATCAGCATGATGACGTTGTAATTGTTTCCCGTCAGTTGGATTGCCCAGCCGTTGACATTTGGCCCAACGATGGCCGAGAGCGTGGAGAAGAGGTAATACAGGCCGGTGAATGTGCCGATGCGCGCCGCGCTGGTGAGGTCCACGATCATGGGCAGGGAGTTGATGTTGACGAAGGCCCAGCCGATGCCGCCGAGGATCAGCAGGACGCCCGCGAGAGTCAACATGCGCGCGCCGCCTTCCTCGAGCGGAATCCCAACCAATGGCAATGGGGCTATGCCTGTGAGCAGGGCATCGGCTGGCGTAATGTAAAGCATGATCAATATGATGGTCAGGGTGATCAAGCCGATTGTGATTGTCGTGCGCCGGCCGATCCTGCTGGCAATGAATCCCGACGGGATGGCGAATAGCACGAAGAACAATGGCAGGACAGACAGGAGGGTCGCGCCGTCGCCCACCTCCAGGCCAAGATGATTCTTCGCGTAAAGTGTGAAGAAAGTCTCGACGGCTGAGAAGCCGACGAACCAGAAAAAGATGGCGAGCAAAATCCGCAGGCCGCTCTTTTCCGCCTCGTTCATTAATTCGCGCAGGCTTTCGATTATGCCGGGCTGTTTCTCCGCCTGTTCATATTCCTTTGGCTCTTCGATGAAGAAGTAGACGATCAACGCGGCAAGGATGACCAATACGGAGCCGAGCCAGAATGGGAAGTTGGGACTCAGTTTGTATAACATGCCGCCGGTTTGCAAAGCCACAATGGTGCCGACGCCGCCCATGAAGTTGATGATGCCATTGGCCTGCGAACGGAATTGTGACGGGGTAATGTCCGGCATCAACGCGACGACCGGTGTGCGCCATAATGCCGCGCTCAACAGCAGTGTGCTGGTACAGGCCACAAAAAGCGGAAGCACTGCCGCGAGTGGAACAAGGCCAAACGCCAGCGCAGAGATGGGCGCGCCGATCAGGATAAATGGAATACGCCTGCCCAGCGGCGTGCGGATTCTGTCAGACCACGCGCCGACCGGGGGCTGGATAAATAATGCCGCAATGTTATCCAGCGTCATAAAGAAGCCGATGATGCCCGGCGCGATGCCGAATTTTTCCGAGAGAAAGATGGGGACGAAGGCGTTGTACACCCCCCAGATCACACTGACTCCGAAGAAACCGAAACCAAGCAGAAAGGTCTTGCCGTAGTTGAGACGCATGGTGTCCTCCAAAATGGAATTTTGGTCTTTTTACTGCGCAAGTTACGCAGCACTCATTACGGATCCTTCTTCAAACCATCCAGGAATTTCAAATCATCCTTCGATAATTCAGCCTTCCCCAGCATATCCGGTCTTTTTTTATGGGTACGGATCAACGCCTGCTCACGCCGCCATTTTTCGATTTTCCCGTGATCGCCGGAGAGCAAAATATCCGGCGCCTTCCACCCCCGGAACTCCGGCGGGCGCGTGTAATGCGGGTATTCCAGCAGGCCCATGGCATGTGAGTCGTCTTCTGCGCCGGTGGGGTCGCCCAATACATCGGGGATGAGGCGCGAGACTGCGTCCATCAGAATCAGCGCGGGCAGCTCCCCCCCCGTCAGCACGTAATCGCCAATCGAAATTTCATCGGTGACGAGGTGTTCGCGAATGCGCTCGTCCACGCCCTCGTAGCGGCCGCAGAGGATGGCGATCCTCGCGTGGCGGGATAATTCAGCCGCGATGGATTGCGAGAAAACGCGTCCCTGCGGTGTCAGCAATATGACCGGAAACCCGGGGCCGGGCGCCGCGCCAGGTTCATCGAAACGTCCCAGAACCGACTCAACAGCCTCGAAAACAGGCTCCGGCTTCATCACCATCCCGCCCCCGCCGCCATAGGGTGTGTCGTCGGTTGTATGGTGCTTATCGTGGGCGTAATCGCGAATGTTATGGATGCGCACGTCGATCAATCCCCGCTCGCGGGCGCGCTTGAGGATGCTCGTATCGAGATAGGAGGGAAATACCTCAGGCAGGAGGGTGAAAACCTCGAACTGCATAAAACGATTCTATCATCTTTCTTCTTTCATCTTTCATTAATTCATCCTGTCCCGCAATATGGTAACATAATCACATGTATCTCAAAGGAAGTAAATGGAGCATGAACCGCCGCCGGACGCGGCCCAACTGGTTCCGTATCATCCTGCTCTCCCTGCTGGTGCTTGGCGGCGCGTATGTGGACCGCTATATCGTACCGACCCAGCCTCTAATCGGAGTCCCCACCCCCACTGTTACGCGCCCGCCGGAATCATATATCACCGAAGCGGAGGAATTATTCAGGCAGGGAAAACTGCTCCCAGCCATCGAAACGTACAAGCAGGCGGTTGCCATCAGCCCGGACAACCCGTCCATCTACATTGCGCTCGCGCGCGTGCAGGTTTTTGCCGGCCAATACGAGGACGCACAAACCAGCGCGGAGGACGCGCTCCTGTTAAACCCGGATAATTCCATGGCACATGCTGTGCGCGCCTGGGCATTGGATTTTCAGGGCAATTACCTTGAAGCCGAAGCGTCCATCAAGCGCGCCCTGGAACTCGACCCGAACAATGCGCTTGCCCACGCCTATTACGTGGAAATTCTGGTCGATGCCTATACCAGCGGCACCGGCACATTCGACGGCGTTGAAAAAGCGATCGAAGAATCAAAAGTTGCGCTGGCGCTTGCCCCCGATTCACTGGAGGCGCGACGCGCGCGCGGCTACATTCTCGAAGCCACGGGAAATTACGAAGAGGCCATTCGCGAATACCAGGCCGCGATCGCCGTCAATGGCAACATTGCAGATTTACACCTCGCCCTGGGACGCAACTACCGTTTCCTGGGAATTTACGACCAGGCGATCGACGAATTCACGCGCGCCAACGCGCTCAATCCCGGCGACCCCACGCCCGACCTTTTGATCTCGCGCACCTACGCAACTGTCGGTGAATACGCAAAGGCCATGCAATATGCGGAAACCGCCGTGCAGGACAACCCCGCCGACACCAGTCTGCGCGGCAATCTTGGCGTGATGTATTACCGCAATTTGTACTGGCCGGATGCCGTGACGGAACTTGGCTATGTGGTCAACGGCGGCCTGACGGAGGAGGGACAGCAGGTCGAAGCCATCAACCTGATCCCGGACGCGCGCATCGCGGAATATTATTTCACCTATGGCCTTGCGCTTGCCCGCCTGAACAAATGCGGAGAGGCCTTGCAGGTTGCGCAACAACTCCAGGCGCGCGTCCCGGCGGATGAACTTGCCATGGAAAATGCAAACGAAATCATCAACCGCTGCCAGCAAAACCTGGTGCAGACGCCCATCCCGCTTCTAACCCCGACCGAAGTTGAGCCGGTTTCGACGGAATCCCCCACAGCCGCCGCCCCCTCTCCCACACCATGAACGTTTACCAAAAGCGCGCGATATTTCGCCGCCGGAACGAATCGAATGTATATCGAATGTTCTTCTGGATCGTTTTGATTCTCGGAGGCATCTGGTTGATTCGATCTGTGCAGCAGGGCGAGATCAAGCCGCTCTTCCAACCCACCCCCACTCCCACGCGCTTCGCCGAATCCTACGCGCTCGAAGGGGATGCCCAATTCACCGCCGGGCAATTGGAGGCGGCAATCACCGCCTATCGTGAAGCCGTGCGCGTCGAACCGGGCAACGCGGAAACATGGGCCAAGCTGGCGCGTATTCAAACCTATTCCACGGCCCTGCTCGTGACCGATCCGGAGCGAAGGGTACGCCTGGCAGAAGCGCTCGAATCGATCAACCAGGCCGCAACCCTCGCCCCGGACGACAGCCTCGTGCGGGCCATCCGCTCCTTTGTGCTGGACTGGAACGCAAATCCCACACTCGTGGATGACCGCCAGGTACAAGCCTATTTAACAGAAGCCAACCAGGAGGCTGTGCGCGCCCTGCAATTGGACAGCAGCAACACGCTGGCGCTGGCCTTCTTTGCCGAAATCCTCGTGGACCAGCAAAGATGGACACAGGCGGACCAGTACATCATCCAGGCGCTGGAGCGCGACCCCACATTGATGGACGTTCATCGCGTCCACGCTTACGTGCTTGAGTCGCTCGGCCAATATACCCTTGCCATCGAAGCCTATGACCAGGCGATTGCCATCACCCCGAATCTCACATTCCTCCACCTGCGCGCGGGTGCAAACTATCGCCGCCTTGCATTCGACAGCCCCAACGAAGAGGTTCAGAGACAACTCTACGAAAAATCACTGGAATACTTCGCCCAATGCGCGCGCATCAACGAGCAGATTGGCGTGGAAGACCCCGTGCCATATCTTTCGATTGCCAAGACCTATTCTCAAATGGGGGAGTTCTTCATTGCCGCGCGCAACGTCCAGAAGGCATTGGAATTCCAGCCGGACAACGCCGATGTTTATGGGCAATTGGGAGTCATCTACTTCAAATCACGCAATTACGAAGGCTCCATCCCGGCCTTGAAATGTGCCGTGCGCGGCTGCACCGCCCAGGAATCCTGTGACGGCCGCGGCGGATGCGGTGCAAACGATACACCGGCCAACGTGACAGGGCTTGACCTCTCGCCCAATACCGTGGTGTACTACTACACCTATGGCTCGGTGCTGGCCGCCCTGAGCCGCCCGAAACAAAACTATTGCCCGGAAGCAATGGATGTGCTGGGCGAGGTCAGGGACGCGTATGGGAGCGACCAGGATATCGCGGGGATTGTTGCGGCCGGCGAGGAGATTTGCCGATCCCTTGCGGACGGAGATGTGCCAGGCCCAAACGCCAGCCTGGAGGCGACGCCCACACCCGGTCTGTTGATGCTCGAAACCCCAACACCATAACAGCGTGTGCGAACGGTGGATGACAGACGATATCCATCACCCAAAACCCGTATCAGAATATTGTAAGAATTTATACAATCCCCTTGACTTTGTTCATTGAAGTGGGTAATATTGCGATTAGCACTCGCAATTATAGAGTGCTAATCATTTGCATATTCCAAAATAACCATCTTTAAGGAGAATCGATATGGCAAAAATCTCTTTCAAACCGCTGGGCGGCCGTGTGCTTGTGGACCCCATCGAGCAGGAAGAAGTGACCGCAGGCGGTATCGTCCTGCCCGAAACTGCGAAGGAAAAACCCCAGCAGGGTAAGGTGCTGGCCGCCGGTCCTGGCGACCGCAACGACAAGGGCGAGCGCATCGCCATGGAAGTGAAAGTGGGCGATATAGTGCTCTTCGCCAAGTACTCCGGCACTGAAGTCAAAATGGATGGCAAGAAACTGCTCATCCTGCGCGAGAGCGATATTCTCGGCATCGTTGGATAAACCCCAATATAAATACTCAATTGAAGGAAGTGAATTATGGCTGCTAAACAACTTGTCTTTTCGGAAGAAGCCCGCCGCAAGCTTAAGAACGGCATGAACGTGGTCGCCAACGCGGTGTCCGCAACACTTGGTCCCAAAGGCCGCAACGTGGCCGTGGACCGCAAATTCGGCTCCCCCACCATTACGCACGATGGCGTTTCCGTTGCAAAGGAAATCGAACTCGAAGATCCCTTTGAAAACATGGGCGCACAATTGCTCAAGGAAGCCGCCCAAAAGACCAATGACATCGCCGGTGACGGCACCACCACCTCCACCGTGCTTGCTCACGCCATCGTCAACGAAGGCCTCAAGGCGCTCGAAGCAGGATACAACCCAATGCTCCTCAAGCGCGGCATTGAACTGGCCACCGAGACTGTCGTAACTGAACTCAAGAAGAATTCGGTCAAGATCGATACCAAGGAAGAGATTGCCTCCGTTGCCACCAACTCCGCCGCCGATGAGGAAATTGGCGGTTTGATCGCGGACGTGATGGACAAGGTCGGCAAAGACGGCGTCATCACCGTCGAAGAATCCAAGTCCATGCAGTTCGAGCAGGAATTCGTCGAAGGCATGCAATTCGACCGCGGTTATCTCTCCCCATACTTCATCACCAACACCGAACAGATGGAAGCAGTCATCAGCGACGCGTACGTTCTGATCAACGAGAAGAAGATTTCCGCCGCCCAGGATATCGTGCCCCTGCTCGAGAAACTTGTCCAGATTGGCAAACGCGAACTCGTCATCATTGCTGAAGACATCGACGGCGAAGCCCTGGCCACCCTCGTGCTTAACAAATTGCGCGGCATGTTGAACGTGCTCGCCATCAAAGCCCCGGGCTTTGGCGACCGCCGCAAGGCCATGTTACAGGATATTGCCATCCTGACCGGCGGTACCGTTATTGCTGAAGAGACCGGGCGCAAACTCGAATCCACAACCATTCAAGACCTCGGCCGCGCGGAAAAGATTGTCTCCGACAAGGAAAACACCACCATCATTGGCGGCAAGGGCAAGAAGGGCGAGATCGAAGGCCGCATCAAGGAAATCCGCGCCGAGATCGACAAGAGCACCAGCGATTACGACAAGGAAAAACTCCAGGAACGCCTCGCAAAACTCAGCGGCGGCGTCGCCATCATCCGTGTGGGCGCTGCAACCGAAACCGAGATGAAGGAAAAGAAGCATCGCGTGGAAGACGCTCTCTCCGCCGCGCGTGCCGCAGTGGAGGAAGGCATCGTTCCCGGCGGTGAAATCTCCCTCATCAATGCCGCGATGAAACTCGATAAACTCGTCAAGCAGCATGCGGAAGATGAAAACGAAGAAATCAAAGTCGGCATCAACATTGTCAAGAAGGCGCTCGAAGCCCCCATTCGCAAACTTGCCGCCAACGCAGGTGAAGACGGCTCCGTCATCATCGACACGGTCCGCCGCACCGCCGCTGAAAAGAAGAACCCGAACATCGGCTTCAACGTTCTGACCAGCGAGTATACCGACATGATCAAGGCCGGTGTGATCGATCCCGTGAAAGTCGTCCGCGGCGCCCTTGAAAACGCCGCATCCATCGCCGCGATGATCCTCACGACCGACGTGTTGATCACCGACATGCCCGAGAAGGACAAGGCCCCTGCCATGCCTCCTGGCGGCATGGGCGGCATGGACTACTAAACCCGGCATCACATGTTGTTTGTCCCGCAGTTAAACTGCGGGACAAACTTTTTAATTGGTATAATTTCGACGATGCTTTCACACTCCCGCCTCATCCCGCCACAATTGACCTTGATCCTCGCCCTGGCGCTTTCCTCCTGCGCCTCCATTTTGGGGACGCCGGCCACGCCCACGCCCTCCGAGCCGACTCAAACGCCCGCGCCGCCTACGGCCACCCCTCCCCCCTCCGCCGCCACCGTTAACGGGGAATACATTACGCTGGCGGAATTTCAAGCAGAACTTGAGAGATACAAATCCGCACAGACGGCATTGGGCAAGTCTGTCACAGACGAAGAAGCGGGCAAAATCGTCCTGGAGGATCTCATTGCACAGGTTTTGCTGGCGCAGGGTGCGAGAGACGCGGGATTCGATTTAACGGAGGCAGATTTACAGTCCAAAATGGATGCGCTGGCCTCCCAGGTTGGGGGAGCGGAGGCGCTTGCCCAATGGGAAACTGATCACGGCTATGATCATGCTTCGTTTCGCATTGCCTTTAAACGCGGGGCCGAAGCGGCCTGGATGCGTAACAAAATCATTGCGGAAGTTTTGGGCACAGCCGAACAGGTACACGTGCGCCAGATTTTGACCTATAATGCAGGTGACGCACAGGCCGCCCTGGACCAACTCAAAGGCGGCGCGGACTTCGATGAATTGGCCGCATTGTACGATCCGATCACACGCGGCGAATTGGGCTGGGTCCCACACGGTTATTTGCTCGACCCAAAAGCCGATGAAGCGGTATTTGCCTTGCAGGTTGGCGCATACAGCGAAGTTGTGGAAACACAGGCGGGCTTTCACATTTTCAAGGTTTTGGAACGCGGCGACCACACGCTGTCGCCGGATGCCTTATTGGTGGTTCAGGAAGCGACCCTGCAAAATTGGTTGACGGAAAAACGCGCTCAAAGCGATGTGATACTGGCTCCATAATCGAAATTTATGAACACGCTCCCTTCGGAGTAAAACAATGGACAACTACGAGTATAACGACTCTCCCGCGCAAAAACAGGGCTCCCGCATTGAATTGTGGGACATATTAAGTATTTTCGTGCTGTTGATTACACTTTGCATGGGGGTGTATTTCGTCCTGGTCTTTATATTTCCCACATCGGCCATTAATCCCAGGCCGCCCAGCGATTTCAACCTAAACGCGCCTCCCACTCCAACCATTACGGCAATACAACTTGAACCAACCTGGACTGCCACGCCATTCAGCGCAACCCAAACCCCAACCCTGTTTCCAACACTTACAGTTGTACCTTCCGCAACGCCCTTCTCGCTGCTGCCTCCCACGGAGACTCCCACCTTCACACCAACGCCCAAGGCGCCCTTTTCCGCCACTGTAAGTTTCTTGCAGGCGGATATTATTCCTCACCTGCAAGGTGTGGGATGCGACTGGCAGGGGGTGGCTGGGTCGGTCGTCGACGCAAACAATGCAGATATCATCGGGCTGGCGGTCCGTCTCGCCGGCACACTGAACGGTAAATCCATCGGCACCAATGGAAGCATCACAACCGTAAGCGGCACCTCCACCGACTACGGCAGGTCGGGCTTCGAGTTCAAATTAGGCACAACCCCAATAAGTTCCGATGGCACATTGTATTTGCAGTTGCTCGACACCAGCGGCGTCCAGGCCGGTCTTCCGTTATCGGATAATGTGTATATCGATACGTATAAGGACTGTGAAAAGAATTTGGTCAT
>Ga0172375_10002518_pt1 | contig 28452 bp, 24 predicted proteins | sample LakKiv1m_FD_114537 | JGI IMG/M metagenome (GOLD analysis project Ga0172375, IMG submission 114537) | Freshwater microbial communities from Kabuno Bay, South-Kivu, Congo - kab_092012_11.1m | ecosystem: Environmental > Aquatic > Freshwater > Lake | place: Democratic Republic of the Congo... | reverse complement strand
GTGCGGGCGGGTGCAGGCGGCAATGCGAGTGAGGTAAGGGTCAATATTTGAATAGTGAATGGTGAATGGTGAATAGTGAATTGAGAATGACATTCACCATTCACCATTCACCATTCTCTCTTACCTCTTCTGCCAGAATTCCACCTGATTGCCGGCCTGCAGTTTCAGCGACAGCGCGCCGTTATCTTTGACCAGCCCATATCGCCAGGAATCCATCGAGCCGTCGTTCCACATGACGAAGAGGGCGCCGTTGCCGGCGTTCCAGCGGCCTTGTTTGACTTCGCGCTGCTCGCCACTGTCGATCCAGACGCCGGCGCCGCCGGCAATGGTGCGGCTGAGCGAAGTGCGAACAACGACGCCGTCCGCACGAAAATCGAGGGTGGTCTGCTGATCGGTAACCGAGGAGGCGCGGCGCGGATCGTCGGTGGTGAAATTAACATTATCTTCGTTGCGCAAGGCGCGGGTGGCAAAAAGCTGCCAGACGCCGGCAACCGCGGGGTCCTGCTTGCCCGCTTCCAATCCGAAGGAGGCGAAGATGGCCTTCAGGTCCGCTTCGCGCGCCATTATCTTATCCTTCGCCCCGAAGGCGGCGAAGATTACCCCATAATTTTTCAGTATGCAGGAGTAGGCGCGCGCATGCACGATGCCCTGCTGTCCCTGCACTTCCCATTCCATCAGCATGCCCTGGCCATTGGTCATCTGGATCAGCGCCGGCTCCTTTGTCCTCGCCAGGGTGGGACTGAGCTGCTGCTGCACGAGCTGATCGAGGTAGGCCACCACCTGCGGATCGTTGACCCGCGTGATATTGGTGCCTTCCAGGGGTTGGCCGGTGATGAAATAGAGCTCCACCGGCTGGTTGTTCTGCATGGCGGGGTTGGCGGGAACGAGCTGCAGGGCGTCCTCCGTTTCCTGCACCGTCCACCCCTCCGGATACCAGAAGGTGAAGCCGATGACGTGCTGATACGTTTTACCTTTGCGGGAGGTAGCGGTACCGGCCGTGTTGGGCGATGCTGATTTCAGCAGCTCAGTCTTTTTTTGCGCGAATTCGGCGTCGCTCAGAATGCCGGCGGCATGGGCGTCCTCCAGGGCTTTCAGTTTCTGCTGTGTGGCCGGGTCCGGCGCCGGCGCGGCATTCTTCAGCAGCTCGGCGCGCTTAGTCGCAAATTCATCGTCAGTAAGAATGCCGGCCTGGTGCGCATCATCCAGCGCTTTCAGTTTGCGCTGGGTATCCGCGTCCATGGCTCCCGTATTCGGCGATAAACCGGCTGCTATTGCCAGCGCCCGCTTGACGATTTTTACCTCCTCCCCCTCGATAAGCAGGCCGACCAGCTCGACGGTTCCAGTCTTGCCTGCGAGTGCCTGCTCCACCGCTTCAGGGGAATCTACCGCCTGGCCGCCGACGGTGAGTATCACCTCTCCCTGCACACAGCCGGCCTTCGCCGCCGGCGAATCGGGCGCTATCAGGGTGATCATCACTCCCGCCCGCTTGCCGAGCTGCGCCTCGATGCTTTGCAAATCTTCCGGATCGAGGGCCTGCAGGGTGAATCCTAACGCTTTTGCGGGGGCATCGGCCGCCATGGCGGTCATAAAACAGGTGAAAAGCAATATGGCGGACAGCGGCAGAAAGATATGCTTCATGTGATACCTCACTTTCCGCGTAGAAACACGGGTGACATGGGATGGCAGAATAACCATTAACTTATTTATTCCATCAGCAATAGTCAACTCCTTTTCTCGAGGCAAGGTTTAAAGTAAATTTAGACCGGTAGGATGACAGGCGCCGGCGAAAAATGGTATAGTAATAATGAGATAATCTGAAGCGTTGTAGATTTTAATAAAGATTAACTAATAGTGATGTGAATTTTCTTATGATTTTCATCGGAAAAACTCCGAAGACGCTTGTCAAATGATAGCCCGTGCGCTATACTGCTCGTTGTTTTGTGCGTGTCATCTCGAATGCGAGGCGCGTTAGGCCGGCTTCGCGATCCGGCACGGTTACCATGAAGTCAATGCAGAGATTGAAACTCGGCGCGCCGAAGCGGAAGCTTCTTCATATGCGTCTTTTTCTTGAGTCTCTTAGAAAGTGTCCTGGATGAAACTGGCAATAACTGGCAAGGGAGGCGTCGGCAAGACGACCGTCTGCGCATTATTGGCGAAAGCTTTTGTCACTGCCGGACATCGCGTTCTCGCCGTCGATGCCGATCCCAATGCCACCCTTGCCTCGTGTTTGGGCTTTCCCAATCCCGAGCAGATAATTCCCCTGAAAGAGATGGCCGACCTTATCGAGGAGCGCACGGGCGTCAAGCCGGGCGCTCCCGGAGCGATTTTCAAGCTCAATCCGCGGGTTGACGACATCCCCGAGCGTTACGCGGTGAAGCACGACGGCATCAGCCTGCTGCGCATGGGCGCCATCAAACTGGGGGGGTCCGGGTGTTACTGCCCGGAGAATGCGTTCCTGCAAACTCTCGTCTCCCACCTGTTCCTCGGCGAGCAAGACGTGCTCATCATGGACATGGAAGCGGGCGTCGAACATTTCGGCCGCGGCACGGCGCGCGGCGTGGACTGGCTGCTCATCGTGGCGGAACCGACACGGCAGAGCATCGAGACGGCCAACCGCATTCGCTCGCTGGCGGCCGACATCGGACTAACCCGCGTGGGGGTGATCGGGAACAAGTGCCAGGACGAGCAGGAACGGGACTTTCTCACCCAGGCAGTGAACCCCCTGCCGCTGTTGGGCGTCCTGCCATATGACGGCGCGCTGCGCCGCGCGGAGCAGGAAGGACGGCCCCCGGAGACCAGCCAACCGGAAGTGGACCGGGAGATAGGCCGTGTGATTGAGCAGTTAATACAGGTGAGTACTGATAAGTAATAAGTGATAAGTAATAAGATGGAATCAGTAGTAAGTGTTGGTGAACAGGATAGGTATTGTGAAGTATCTTCTTATTCTCGAATACTTATCACTTATCACTAATTACTTATTACTACTTATCATATAACTACTCACTGCTTACCAAACCAAGTGAGGGTCAAATGGCTGATAAACGCAGACGTACCAACGATGCCGCCATACAGGCACTGTTTACTTTTGCCGCTGAAAACGGCATCGATATCGAGACGGCCTGGGATCGCTATGAAGCACAACAGCCGCAGTGCGGCTTCGGCAAGCTCGGTCTTTGCTGCCGTCACTGCAATATGGGCCCGTGCCGCATCGATCCGTTCGGCAGCGGCGCGCAGGTCGGCGTGTGCGGCGCCAGTGCCGACACCATCGCCGCCCGCCACCTGGCCCGCATGATCGCCGCCGGCACCGCCGCCCACAGCGACCACGGCCGCGGCATCGTGCATACGCTGCATCTGGCCGGCGTTGGGGAAGCGAAGGACTATAAGATCAAGAACCCGGAAAGGCTGCTCAAGCTGGCCGTAGAATACGGAATCAAGACCGACGGGCAGAGCATCGAGAAGATAGCCGAGCAGGTGGCGGATGTCGCGTATGGCGACTTCGGCCGCCAGCACGGCCACCAGCGCTTCACGAAGCGCGCGCCGGAGAAGCGGCAGCAGCTCTGGGAGCGGCTGGGCGTCACCCCCGGCGGCATCGACCGCGAAGTCGTCAACCTGATGAACATCACCCACATCGGCGTGGATAACGATTATAAGAGCATCCTCACCCACGGCGTGCGCTGCTCGCTGGCCGACGGCTGGGGCGGCTCGATGATCGCCACCGACCTGGGTGATGCGCTCTTCGGCGTGCCCAAACCCGTGCGCTCCGCCGTCAACCTGGGCATCTTGTGCGAGGACGAAGTGAACGTCATCGTGCACGGCCACGAGCCCATTCTCTCTGAGATGATCGTGGAGGCCAGCCGCGACCCCGAACTGATCGCGCTGGCGAAGGAAAAAGGGGCCAACGGCATCACGCTGGGCGGCATCTGCTGCACCGCCAACGAAATTCTAATGCGCCATGGCGTGCCCATCGCGGGCAACTTCCTCACCCAGGAGGTTTGCATGATGACCGGCGTGGTCGATGCCATGGTAGTGGACGTGCAGTGCGTCATCCCCGGTTTGAGCCAGATGGCCCGCTGTACCCACACCAAGCTGATCACCACCAACCCGCGCTGCCACTTCCCGGACGGCGACGTCATCCACATGGAGCTCGACGAGAAACGCGCGTTGGACATCGCCCGCAACATCGTCCGCGTGGCCATCGAGAATTTCCCGAACCGCGACAAGAGCCGTATAAACATCCCCGTCGAGAAGGCCGGCCTCATCGCCGGCTTCACCGCGGAGAACACCTTCAACTTCCTCGGCGGCCGCTATCGTTCCACCTACCGCCCGCTGAACAACGCCATCATCGAGGGGCGCATCCGCGGGCTCGCCGGCGTGGTGGGCTGCAACAACATGGCCACCAGCCAGGATAAAGCCCACCTGGCGATGACCATGGAGCTGATCAAGAACGACGTGCTGGTGGTGCAGACCGGCTGCGCGGCCATCGCCTGCGCGAAGCACGAGCTGCTCACTCCGGAAGGCGCGAAATGGGCCGGCCCCGGTCTGCGCGAGGTTTGTGAGGCGGTGGGCATCCCGCCGGTGCTGCATCTGGGTTCCTGCGTGGATAACAGCCGCATCTTCATCGCGCTGTCCAACATCCTGCGCGAGGGCGGTCTGGGCGAGGATTACAGCGACATCCCGGTGGCCGGCGCGGCGCCGGAGTGGATGAGCGAGAAGGCCATCGCCATCGGCTTCTACGTGGTCGCCTCCGGCATCTTCACCGTGTTCGGCGGCCCGCATCCGGTGCTGGGCAGCCAGAAGGTGACCGACTACCTGCTGGGCGGCATGACGGAAGACTACGGCGCGTGCTTCTCCTTCGAAAGCGATCCAATCAAGGGAGCGCGCCTGATGATCGACCACATCAATAAGAAGCGCGAGGCGCTGAAACTGCGCCCGATGCTCTCAGAGACCCAGCCGGCGAAGGCGGCGGAAGAGCTGGTGAAAGCGTAAGATGAAAGGCTGGAATATGAGCCGGACGAAATCGCTTAAACATAAAAAGGTATTGGTAAACCCCGCCCGCTGCGTGGGGTGCCGGAGCTGCGAGCTGGCTTGCGCCGTCGCCCATTCCGCCAGCCGCGATCTTTACGAGATGGCGCGGGCGGGGGAACGGCCGGGTTACCGGATTACCATCGAGTCTCTGGACAACCAGCCGATCCCGGTGCATTGCGCCCATTGCGAGAACGCGGCGTGCCAGGCGGCCTGCCCGACCGGGGCGATCTATCGGGAAGAGGCGAACGGCCCGGTGCTGTTCGTCAGCGAGCGCTGCATCGGCTGCCGCATGTGCCTGCACGCCTGCCCGTTCGGCGTCATCACCGTCCATCCGCTGGGCAGCGGAATATTGAAGTGCGACCAGTGCATCGAACGGCTGGAGCAGGGGCAACAACCCGCCTGCACGGAAGGCTGCCCCACCGGCGCGCTCATTTTCGGTGACGATGATGACGTAGCACGGGAAAAACGACGGCAAAGCGCGCAGCGCCTGATGAACGCGCAGGCGGAGAACGTGCTGAAAGGATAATGCCGGGAATGCTGGCGGTAAGTTTTGAGTTATGAGTTGTTGTTTCAATCGAAAACAATAACTCAAAACTCATAACTTAAAACTCAAAACTTACTGGCGGGAGGCGCGTCATGAGCGAAGAGCAGCGAATGACGGTGACGGTGTGCGTGGGCAGCTCGTGCCATATCAAAGGCGCGCGCGCGCTGATCACGCAATTCAACGCGCTGTTGAAGGAACATAACCTGCAGGACCGCGTAGAGCTGAAGGGTTCCTTCTGTATGGAGCGTTGCGGCGAAGGCGTCAACTGGCAGATCGACGCGGAACCGTTTACCAGCTCGAACGTGGACGACGCGGTGCGGATCTTTCGGGAACGGGTGATCGAACAGGTAGCCGGTCACGCATGACAGGACGATCAAGGCGGCGGACTATGACTCGCAACGAAAACGAGATCGCGGTGGAGATGTTCCGCGCCATCGTCGAGCAGACCCCGAACGGGGTGCTCATGGTGGACCGGGAAACGCGTATCCATTATGTCAATGACGCGTTCAAGGTCATGTTCCACTGCGCCGGCGAGTCATTGATCGGCCAGCAGGCGGAGCGGTATATCCATTGCGACTGTTTCGAGCGCGCCATCGCCCAGGGCGGCAAGCTGATTGTCAAGGAGACTGTTCCCGAGCACGGCATCAGCTTTCGTCTGGGCATGTTTCCGATCGAAGGCGAAGTATTGTATTGCGGTATTTTTATCGATATCACGCTGGAAGAGGAGGTACGTCAGCATTATCGCGAATTGAAGGCCCAGACGCTGCAGCGCGCGCAGGAGGTGATCTCCAAGGAGATGCAGACGGCGCAGGAGATCGCCCGTTTATTGGGTGAAACGACCGCGGAAACGAAGGTAATCCTGGTGAAGCTGATGTCGCTCTTCCAGGAAGAACTCGAACCATGAGGCTGTATTACGAATGGGGGATGAACCAGGTCTGCAAGCACGGGGAAGAGCTGTGCGGAGACAGCATTGCCATTTCCCGGCTGGCGGATTCGGTCACCCTGGCGTTATCCGACGGACTCGGCAGCGGCGTGAAGGCGAATATCCTCTCCACCCTGACGACGCGCATCGCGATGCATCTGCTGCAAAACGACTTGCCGCTCGCGGAAGTGGTGAAGACGATGAGCGAAACGCTGCCGGTCTGCCAGGTGCGCAAGCTGGCCTACAGCACCTTCACCATCGCACAGTTTTATACGAATGGTCTGGCGCGCATCGTCGAGTTCGACGCGCCTCCCGTGGTGCTGCTGCGCCGGCGCAAATTGACGCCGATAGTGGTGAACGAGCGCGTCATCGAAAATAAGACCATTCAGGAATCCATCGTCGATCTGGAATTGGGAGACTGGGTAGTTTTCTTTTCGGACGGGGTGTTGAACGCGGGGATCGGCGGCGTCTACCCGCTGGGCTGGGGTTGGGAGCAGGCAGCACAGTTCGTGCGTGAGAAGGCGCATCCCGAGCTGACGGCGCAGGATCTGGCGGATCGCATCGCGGAAGCGGCCAATGAGCTTTACGCACATTCGCCCGGCGATGATGTCAGCGTGGTGGCGATCAAGGTGCGGCGCAAACTGGTGGCTACCGTATTGACCGGCCCGCCGTCCGAGCGGGGCCGCGAAGAGAGTCTGCTGGAGCGGTTCACCCAGCGCGGAGGCCGGCTGATCGTCTGCGGGGGAACGACGGCGCAGATCGTTGCAACTCACCTGGGACAGCCGCTGGACGTGGACCTGGGCACTATGACGGCAGACGTGCCGCCGGTAGCGCGTATTCCGGGGATCGACCTGGTGACGGAAGGCATCCTGACGCTGACGAAAGCCAATGAATTGCTGCGCGCCGGATCGACCAAGCAGGCGATGCGGTATAAAACCGACGGCGCCTCATCGCTGGTACGTCAGTTGCTCGAAGTAGATCACGCGCATTTTCTGGTAGGGCAGGCGGTGAACCCGGCGCATCAGAATCCCGAACTACCGCATCAGCTCGGCATCCGCCTGGCGGTAGTGCGAGAAATCGCCGAGGAGCTGAAGAATCGTGGCAAGGAAGTCAGCATCGAGTCGGTGTGAACGGATGCTATGATGAAGTATTAGGTATTGTAATGACAGATAACGATCAACTCGTCGATGATATTGTAACCCGGTATGACGGCGACGTGGGCATGCTTATTCCCATGATGCAGGACGTGCAGGCGGAATGCGGCTACCTGCCGCCGGAGCAGTTGCGCCGGCTGGCCCGGCGCCTGCGGGTGCCGCTGACCCGGCTGTACGGCGTGGCTACTTTCTACTCGTCCTTCCGCCTGGCGCCCAAGGGGCAGCACGAAGTCACCCTCTGCATGGGCACCGTGTGCCACCTCAAGGGATCGGCGGCGATCATGGCCGCCATTCGCGAGGAGTTCCAGGTCGAGCCGGGCGGCACCACCGCGGATCGCCTCTTCTCCCTGCAAGGCGTGAATTGCGTGGGAGCGTGCGCTCTCGCGCCGGTGATGATAGTGGACGGCAAATATTATGACGGCGTCAACCGCGATTCGGCGCTCAAGCTGCTGCGCGAGCTGCCGGCGGAGGAGGCCGCGGAGACTGAGGTGGCATCATGACTATCGCCGTAAAACACCTTGCCGATCCGCGGGAGATGGAAGCTTATCGCGCCGTAGTTAAAGCGCGGCGCGGCGCCGTTGCCCACACCGTGCGGGTGTGCATCGGCACCGGCTGCGCCGCCAAAGGATCTCGCCGCCTGTTCGAGCTGTTCCAGGAAGCGGCCGCCGAATCCGGCGCCGATGTCGAGATCACCAATAAGTGCGTCGGCTGTCATGGTTTCTGCGAGCGCGGCCCTATCGTCGTCATCGAGCCCGGCGATATCTTTTACCAGCGCGTCGAGGAGCCGGACGTGGCGGAGATTTTCCGTGAAACCGTGCTCGGAGGCCGCGTGGTCGAGCGCCTGCTCTATACTGATTCCGCTACCGGCGCCGCCGCAACCACGGAGGAGGATATCCCCTTCTACCAGGCGCAGCAGCGCATCGTGCTGGCCGCCAACGGCCTGATCGACCCGCGCAGCATCGACGACTACCTGGCCATCGGCGGGTATTCGGCGCTGTCGAAGGCGCTGACCGCCATGCAGCCCGAGCAGATCATCGCCGAAGTCGAAAAGGCCGGCCTGCGCGGGCGCGGCGGCGGCGGCTTTCCCGCCGCGCGCAAGTGGCGCTCCTGCCGCCAGGCGCACGGCTCACTTAAATATGTCATCTGCAACGGCGATGAAGGAGACCCCGGCGCCTTCATGGATCGCTCCGTCATGGAAGGCAACCCGCACTCCGTGCTGGAAGGCATGATCATCGGCGCTTACGCCATCGGCTCGAATCAGGGTTATATCTACGTTCGCAATGAATACCCGCTGGCGGTGGAGCATCTGAAGGTCGCCATCGGGCAGGCGCGCGAGTTGGGGCTGCTCGGCGAGAATATCCTCGGCTCCGGCTTCTCCTTCGATATCAAGATCACCCGCGGCGGCGGCGCCTTCGTCTGCGGCGAATCTACCGCATTGATGGCCTCGCTGGAAGGCCGCGCCGGCGAGCCCCGCGCTAAATACGTCCACACCGTCGAGCACGGACTGAACGATCTGCCCACAAATTTGAATAACGTGGAAACGTGGGCCAACGTCCCGGCGATCGTCAACCGCGGCGGCGACTGGTTCGCCGGCATCGGCACGGAGAAAAGCAAAGGCACGAAAGTGTTCAGCCTGGTGGGCAATGTGGTAAATACCGGCCTGGTCGAAGTGCCGATGGGCATCACGCTTCGCCGCATCGTCGAGGAGATCGGCGGCGGCGTGCAAGGCGGCAAGGCCTTCAAGGCGGTGCAGACCGGCGGGCCATCCGGTGGATGTATCCCCGCCGAGCACCTCGATACCCGCGTGGACTTCGACGAGCTGACCCACCTCGGCTCGATGATGGGCTCCGGCGGCATGATCGTCATGGACGAAAACACCTGTATGGTGAATGTGGCGAAGTACTTCCTCGGCTTTCTGAAGGACGAGTCGTGCGGCAAGTGCACCCCCTGCCGGGAAGGCATCGCGCAGATGCTCTATATACTCGACCGCATCACCCATGGCGATGGCGAGAACGGCGACCTTGATCGGCTGGAAGTGCTGGCCGGCCTGCTCGACGGCACGGCGCTGTGCGCGCTGGGAAAAACCTCCGCCAACCCGGTGCTCTCCACCATCCGCTATTTCCGGCGGGAATATGAGGAGCATATCCGGGAAAAACGCTGCCCGGCGAAGGTGTGCAAGGGATTGTTCCTCTACGAGATCGACGCGGAAGCGTGCAAGGGCTGCGGCATTTGCAAAAGGAACTGCCCGGTCAGCGCTATCAGTGGCGAGCGCCGGCAGGCGCACGAGATCGACCAGGCCGTCTGCACCAAGTGCGGTACCTGCCTGGAGAAGTGCCCGTTCTCAGCCATATTGAAAGTGTAAGGAGCATTACTTGTGCCAACGGTGAAGATAGACGGCATATCGATAGAGGTGGAGACGGAATCGACGATCCTGGACGCGGCGCACAAGGCCGGCGTCTGGATTCCCACGCTCTGCCACCATCCGGCGGTTACCAATGTGGCTGCCTGCAGGATCTGCATGGTAGAGATCGACCGCGGTGACTGGCGGCAACTGGTAACGGCGTGCAACTACCCGATTCGCCGCGACACCGATGTTTATGTCAACAGCGAGAAGGCTGTCCGCGCGCGCCAGGGAGTGATGGAGCTGCTGCTCGCCCGCGCGCCGGAGAGCAAAGAGCTGAAGGAGCTGGCGGCGCGGATGGACGTGAAAGGCACGCCGTATCCCACCGTCACCGAGAGCCAGCGCAACTGCATCCTCTGCGGACTGTGCATCCGGGTGTGCGAAGAAGCTATCGGCCAGTCGGCCATCGGCTTCGCGGGCCGCGGCGCCGAGCGGGTGGTCGCCACTCCTTTCCGCATGGCCTCCGAGGACTGCATCGCCTGTGGAGCGTGTGCCGCGGTATGCCCGGTGGGTACTATACAGATACGCATGCATCCCGAAACGAATGAAGTCGAAATTTCACCCTTTAAGACACGGGCGAAGATGCTCGTCTGCGAGGAATGCGGCGCGCGCATCGTCGCCACACCGGTAGCCGGGCAGGTGCTCGAGAAGGTGAAATTCGATTGGGAGGAATTCCGCCGCCGCGCCCGGCTCTGTCCGGCGTGCCGCCGCAAGCGTACCGCCGCCGCGTTGACCCAGGCAAAGATAGAATAGTACCTTTGGGGATGAAAATCCGAAAGAATAACAAGTATTGAATCAAAATTACGATAAACCAGGCAAGCTGAGTTCGGTGGTTGAGTAGGCAGGTAAGCTGAACGATTCTTTCCACAGTTCTGTTGCCGTATCGAAACCACCTCTGCGGCGGTACTCCGCGGCATGCGTGGTAAACTGAATGAAAGCCTGAATCGTTGGGTTGTGGGCAAAGCCCACGTTAGTGAGTTCATGGTTCCAGGTTCAAATGCCGCGAACTCTAAATCTGAACTTCAAACTTCAAACTTCGAACTTCGAACTTTGAACTTTGAACTTTGAACTATAACCTCGAGCTTCGAACTCTTGAACTTCGAACTTCGAGTTGGTCGAGAGGAGCGTTGAATTGTCCAAGATAATTGCAAGTGCTGCCATCCGCGGCGCGCATCAATTCGTCAACGAAGCGGTTACGAACTGGAATCGCATTCGTGAGTCGAAAGGGGAGGACACCAAGGTCGCCTTCCCGGAAACGGCGTATTACCTCCCCATGTCCCACGCGCTCATGGGGTTGAACGTCAAGACCATCGGCGAAATGAAGCCGATTATCGATCACATCCAGGAGCTGCTGCCGCCGCACCCGTCGGAAAACCTGTGGCTGCCGTACCTGGGCGATGCGCTCGACTCGGGAATCGCTACCCTGCTGGCGCAGGAGGCCATCATGGCGATGCGTTACGTCGAGGAGCAGGAACCGCAGCCGGACTGCAATGGCTTCTTCACCGACACCATCCTGCGCACGCTGGGCATCCAGCTTGTGGATGGCCGCATGCCCGGCTTCGCCGCCATCCTGGGGGCGGCGCCGGACGTGGAAACCGCCGTGCACGTCGTGCGCGAGTTGCAGAAGCGCAATATCCTCACCTTCGTCGGCTCCAATGTCAACGGCGTCAGCGTCATCGACCAGTTGATCGAAGGCGGCGTGCAGATGGGCTGGGACACCTATATCGTACCTTATGGCCGCGATACCGTTTCCGCCATCTATCCGCTTAACTGGGCCATCCGCGGCGCGCTCACCTTCGGCGGCATCAAGCCCGGCGAAGCGCTGCGCTCGCTGCTCTACTGCAAGGACCGCGTCTTCGCCTTCGGACTTACCTTCGGAGAAGTGGACGATCTTAAATACGCCACCGGCGCCGGCGCCATCAACATGGGCTTCCCGGTGATCGCCGACACGCCCATTCCGCAGATTCTGCCCACCGGCATTTGCACCTTCGAGCACGTGGTGCACGAGCTCGATTACAATAAAATCGTGCCCCGCTGCATCGAGGTGCGCGGCGTGCGCGTCAAGGTATCCGAGTTGGATATCCCGGTGCCTTTCTCCGCTGCCTTCGAAGGCGAGCGTGTGCGCCGCGAGGACATGCAAGTCGAGTTCGGCGGAAAATATTCCACCGCCTACGAATACCTGCAGGCAGTGGAAGCCGATACCATCGAGGATGGGAAGGTCGAGCTGATCGGCCCCGATGTCGATACCACCGAGCTCGGTTCCGCCATGCCCCTGGCTATCATCGTCAAGGTGGCGGGCCGCAAGATGCAACAGGACTTCGAAGGCATCATGGAACGCCAGGTGCATTCCTTCCTCAACGAAGCGATGGGCATCTTCCACATGGGCCAGCGCAACCAGATTTGGGTGCGCATCAGCAAGGAAGCTTACGAGAAGGGATTCCGCCTCCACCACTTTGGCACCATCCTGCATGCGGAGCTGCATGAAATGTACGGTAGCATCGTAGATAAGGTGCAGGTGCAGATCGTCACCGAGGATGAAAAGGTGAAGACGATGATGCCTGACGCAATCAAAGCCTTCGCGCAGCGTGACGAGCGTGTCGCCGGCATGACCGACGAGAGTGTGGATACCTTTTACTCCTGCTCGCTGTGCCAGTCCTTCGCTCCCAACCACGTCTGCATCATCAGCCCGGAGCGCCTGGGCCTGTGCGGCGCCTACAACTGGCTCGACGGCAAAGCCGGTTACGAGATCAATCCCGTCGGATGCAACCAGCCGGTGGTGAAAGGCCACTGTATCGATCCGGTAACAGGTCAGTGGGATAATATCAACCAGTTCGTCTATGAGAAATCCAACCGGAGCATCGAGCAGATCGAGCTGTATTCGCTGATGGGCTTCCCGATGACCTCCTGCGGGTGCTTCGAATGCATCCTGGCTATTGTGCCGGAGGCCAACGGACTGATGATCGTCAATCGCGAGCACAGCGGCATGACTCCGTGCGGCATGCCCTTCTCCACGCTGGCCGGCTCGGTGGGCGGCGGCAATCAGACGCCCGGTTTCCTGGGTGTTGGCCGGCTCTACGTGGCCAGTAAGAAATTCATCTCCGCCGACGGCGGCCTGCGGCGGTTGGTGTGGATGCCGAAGGAGCTGAAGGAATTCCTGCGCGAGCGCCTCGAAAAGCGCGCGGAAGAGGATGGCATTCCCGGCTTCGTGGATATGATCGCCGATGAAACGGTGGCCGTCAGCGCGGAAGAGCTGGTCGAATACCTGGCGCAGGTCGGCCATCCCGCGCTGGAGATGGATCCGCTGTTCTGATTTTTGGATTTTTGATTTTGGATTTTCGATTGCTCTTTCCGACAAGCAGGACAATCGATAGCTAAAGTTGAAAAATCAAGTTGCAATCATGGTTTTGGATTTCGCTATTTTGGATTCGTTTCTGCCCGAACGGGCGAGAGCAATCTAAAATCCAAAATCCAAAATCCATCATAATAAAAAGGGGGGAACCATGGCCCTGAAAGCATTGGATATCTACAAACATCTGCCTAAGTCGAACTGCGCCAAGTGCGGCAGTCCGACTTGCCTGGCCTTTGCCATGGCGCTGGCATCGAAGAAAACCTCGCTCGACCAGTGCCCGGACATCACGCCGGAAGGCATCGCCGCGCTGGAAGGCGCCTCCGCTCCGCCCATTCGCCTGGTCACGGTCGGCATTGGCGCGAAAAAAGTGGAGGTGGGCAACGAGACGGTGCTCTTCCGCCACGACGAAACCTTCTATCATCCCACCGGCGTTGCCGTGAGGGTGAAGGACAACGCGAGCGACTTGCCGGCGCAGCTCGATGCCGTGAAGACGCTGGCCTTCGAGCGAGTCGGCCAGCATATCGCGGTGGACATGCTGGCGGTCGAGAATGCCTCCGGCGATGGCGCGACCTTCGCGGCGGCGGTGAAGGCTGCCGCCGAGACCGGCCTGGCGCTGGTGCTGATGGCGGAGAAAGCGGCGAACATGGCGGCGGCGCTGCCCGAAGTCGCCGATAAGAAGCCGCTGCTCTACAAGGCCACCGCGTCGAATTGGGAGGAGATGGCCAGCATGGCCTGCCAGAGCGGCTGCCCGCTGGCCGTGGATGCCGTCGACCTGGACGCCGCCGCCGACCTGGCGCAGAAGATAACCGCCGCCGGCGCGCAAGACCTGATCCTTGACGTCACCGGTCCCAACCTGGGCGCCACGCTGGAGGCGCTGACCAAGATCCGCCGCCTGGCGCTGAAAAAGGGGTTTCGCACTCTCGGCTATCCCTGCATCACCGTGCCCTCCACCGAGGATCCCGACCTGGAAGTGGCGGAAGCCGGCGCCTGCATCGCCAAGTATGCCGGCGTCGTGGTAGTTGATGTGAAGGAACCCTGGCAGGTGCTGCCGTTGCTGACCATCCGCCAGAATATCTTCACCGATCCGCGCAAGCCGGTGGCGGTGGAGCCGAAGCTGTATTCGGTCGGCGCGGTGGATGAAAAATCGCCGCTGCTCATCACCACCAACTTCTCGCTCACCTACTACACGGTGGAAGGCGACGTGGAAGCCAGCCGCGTGCCGGCCTATATCGGCGTCATCGACACCGAAGGCACTTCCGTCCTCACCGCGTGGGCATCGGAAAAACTTACCGCCGCCAAGGTGGCGAAGTTCCTGAACAGCGAGGAAGTGAAAGGCAAGGTTAAGCACGGCAAAGTCATCATACCCGGCTACATTTCGGTGATGAGCGGCTCCCTGGAAGACGAGTCGGGCTGGAAGATCATGGTAGGTCCCCGCGAGTCCTCCGGCATCGCCAAGTTCTTGAAGACGATGTGGAAAGCCGAGTAAATCGCAGGTGAATGGATGAGATGAAGGGGAATAATGGGAGAAATGGGACGAATAATCTCATTTTCCATAACTCCCATACCTCCAATACCTCCCATCGATACGCGGTTATTTCATGGTAAAACACCAGATTACATTTCTACCCGATGATCGAGCGGCGACCATTGACGAGCACCAGACGCTGCTCGAGGCCGCGGCGCAAATCGGCGTTTATATCAACCAGGTATGCAGTGGCGACGGCGTGTGCGGCCGCTGCCGGGTTATCGTGCGCGAAGGCGACGTAGCAACGGAGCCTACCGCCCACCTGACGCGCGACGAGATTCAGGCCGGCTACGTGCTTGCCTGCATGACGCACCCGCGCGGCGACGTGACCGTCGAGGTGCCCATCGAGTCGCGCCTGGAAGGCAGGCCGCGCCAGACGGAAGAGGATACCATCCGCTTCAGCGCCACCCAGGTGCTGGTGGGCGAGCAGGGGCCGTATCCGCACGAACCGCTATCGCGGAAGCGTTTCCTCGACATGCCGAAGCCGTCGCTGGAGGACCCTATCGCCGACCTCGAGCGCGTCTACCGCGAGATAAAGCGGAACGAGCACATCCCCGTCATGCAGATCGGGCTGGCGCCGTTGCGGCAGTTGAGCGAACAGCTTCGCGCCGATCACTGGCAGGTCACCGCCACGCTGGGCCAGCGCGGCGGAACGGTGGAAGTGGTGCAGATCGAAGGTGGCGACACCTCCGCGCGGAACTACGCGGTGGCGGTGGATATCGGCACTACCACGGTGGTCGCGCACCTGATCGACCTGGTGAACAAGCGCACGGTGGGCAGGCAGGCTACCTACAACGCGCAAATCCAGTTCGGCGAGGATATCATTTCCCGCATTATATATGGCCGGACGGCGGATGGGCTCAGCAAGCTGACCGCCAGCGTGGTAGCGGACATCAACAACCTGATCGCCGGCCTGGTCGAGACCACCGGCGTCAACATGCACGACATCACCTATGTGCTTTGCGCGGGCAACACCACCATGACCCACCTGTTGCTGGGACTGGATCCGGCCAACATCCGCCTGGAGCCGTATCCTCCGGTGGCTGCCGCGCCGCCCGTCGTCCGCGCGTCGGAAGTCGGCATACGGATCAATCCGCGCGGCCTGCTGGGGTGCGTGCCCTCCATAGCCTGCTACGTGGGTGGTGATGTGGTGTCCGGCGTGCTCGTTTCCGGCATGGCGCAGTCGCCGGAGCCCAGCCTGTTCATCGATGTGGGCACCAATGCGGAGATCGTGGTGGGCAATCAGGATTGGATGGTCTGCTGCTCCGCTTCCGCCGGCCCTACCTTTGAAGGCGGCGGCATCTCGCGCGGCATGCGCGCCACGCGCGGCGCCATCGAGCGGTTGAATATCCGCAAGGGCGGCCAGCATATCTCCTACAGCGTGGTCGGTGGCGGCAATCCTATCGGCCTGTGCGGTTCGGGACTCATCGACACCGTGGCCAGCCTGCTGCGCAGCGGCTGTCTCGAGCGAAGCGGTCTGCTGGTACGCGATGGCAAGTGCAGCCGCGTCCGAGAAGGCGAAGACGGCCTGGAGTTCGTGCTGGTAGAAGCAGATCAGACCGCCAACGGCAAACACCTGGCCATTACCCAGGCGGACATCCAAAACTTCATTCGCTCAAAAGGCGCAATATATCACGCCAGTGAATGCCTGCTGGATACCGTCGGCCTTACCTTCGCCGATTTGCAGAATGTGTATATTTCCGGCGGGTTCGGGAACTATCTGGATATCGCGAAGTCGATAACTATCGGCATGCTGCCCGACTTGCCGGTGGAGATGTTCCAGTTCATCGGGAACGGGTCCGTGCAGGGCGCGAAGATGATGCTGCTTTCCCGCGAGGCGCAGAAGGCAACCGATATTATCGCTTCCCGCATGACCTACATCGAATTGAGCACCAATCCGAAGTTCATGAACGAGTATACGTCAGCGCTGTTCCTCCCCCACACGGACATCGAACGGTTCCCCTCCGTGCGGCTCGAGCTGGCGAAAAGTCACAAATAATGAGAAAGGACGAATGGGAGAATGGGTGAGTGGGCGAGTGGGAGTCTATTTTCTCCCATTCCCCCATTCTCTTACTCCCACATTCTAAAGTGAGGAACAATGGTTATTGCCGTTTCCGGAAAAGGCGGCGTCGGGAAATCGACGATCAGCGCCTTGATTGTACGATATCTGGTCGAGAAGAAGAGCAAGCCGGTGCTGGCGGTAGACGCCGATCCGAACAATACGCTGGGCGAGAAACTGGGCGTGCGGGCTGACTGCACCATCGGCGACCTGCGCGAAGGCGCAATGAAGAATAAATACGACGCGCCAGCCGGCACGCCGAAACAGCGTAATATCGAATATCAGGTCCAGGAGGCCGTCACCGAAGGCAGCGGATTCGACCTGCTGGTAATGGGCCGCGGCGAGGGGCCGGGGTGTTATTGCTCGGTCAACAATATGCTCCGCGCCTTCCTGGAGGACGTGTCCGCCGGCTACAAGCACGTGATGGTGGACAACGAGGCGGGCATGGAGCACTTGAGCCGCCGTACCAATGCGAAGGTGGACCTGATGTTGGTGGTCTGCGACGCGACGCCCACCGGCATGCTGACCGCGAAGCGTATCGGCCAACTGGCGAATGAGCTGGGCATCATCAGGGGTAAAATGGGCCTGGTAATCAACCGTGCCCTCGAACCCATCACGCCGGAAGCGGCGCTGACGGCCACCGGTCTGGAGTTGCTCGCCTGCATACCTGACGATGCGCAGGTGCGCGATTACGAGTTGGACGGCAAGCCGCTGGTGAAGCTGCCCGCGGAATCACCCGCCGTGGCCGCGATCGGCGGCCTGATGGCCGCATATGGCTTTTAACGAAACGTAGGGAACTGTCCCAGCCCACCGTGAACCGCTAACTGAAGAGTTGACAGGCAAGCGGTAGAATTGCGATAGGGACTGTCCCAGCCGTGAATAGGTACTGTCAGCGTTCGAAGGGGACAGTACCTAAGGTTACGGAAACGAGCGTAAAAAGCGAGCACGGACGCTGGTCCTTCGGGGCCGGGACAGTCCATGGCGTGAATATATCATCATTTGAATAGGAGAATGGACCGATGGCAATTGAAGATCCCAAAGAGCGATGGTCGGCGACGGTCGCCACCGTGACGCTGGGCGCCACGCCTGCCGAAGGCGGCACGCGCGGCAAGTCCCTGACGGTCGGCGGCTCATCGACCCTGCCGTTTCTCGACTTCGACGGCGAGACGCCCAACAGGCCGCTCATCGCCATGGAAGTGCACGATGTGGCGCCGGCCGAGTGGCCGGCTGCGCTGACCGATGCGCTGGGCGGCGTGCTGGCCGATCCGGCCGCCTGGGCGGCGAGGTGCGTGAACGATTTCGGCGCCGACCTGATCTGCCTGCGCCTGACCGGCACGCACCCGGACAGCGGAGACCGCGGCCCGGCCGATGCCGCGGCTACGGTAAAAGCGGTGCTGCGGGCGGTGGACGTGCCCCTCATCATTTGGGGCTGCGACGTCGATGACAAGGACAACGACGTGCTTCCTCGCTGCAGCGAAGCCGCGGCGGGCGAGCGCTGTCTGATGGGCACGGTGAAGGAAGACAACTACAAGACCCTCACCGCTTCCTGCCTGGCCGACGGCCATGCGCTGATCACCCAGTCGCCGCTGGACATCAACATCGCCAAGCAGGTGAACATCATGGTATCCGAGATGGGCTTCCCGCTCGACCGCGTGGTGATCTTCCCCACCACCGGCGGCCTGGGCTACGGGCTCGAGTATGCCTATTCTATCCAGGAGCGCGGACGGTTGGCGGCGTTGAGCGGCGACAAAATGATGTCCCCGCCGGTCGTCTGCACCATCGGTGAAGAGGCCTGGCGCGGCAAAGAGGCGAAGGCCACCACCGAGGAAGCGCCGCAGTGGGGTCCAGCCGAAGTCCGCGGCCCGATGTGGGAAGCAATGACCGCCGTCAGCCTGTTGCAAGCGGGCAGCGACATCATGATAATGCGCCACCCGAAAGCGGTGGAGACGCTGAAAAAGACCCTCGACGCGCTCATGCAGACGGTGAAGCAGGGGTAATTGGAAGATCGGGTGTCTAGTGTCTAGTGACTGGTGATTCTGTCCATGAAAAGCTTATCGAGCCTTTAGCAGTTTTTTACAATCCAGGACACTAGTCACTAGCCACTAGCCACTCATTTGTCCTTCCAACGGCATAACTTGATGAAAACCACATAAGGGAGAGACTCAGATGATTATCATCGGCGAACGCATTAACGGTATGTTCAAGGTGATGAAGGAAGCCATTCAGAACCGCGACAAGACCGCCGTTCAGGATCTGGCCAAGCGGCAATTGGCCGAAGGCGCGGATATGCTCGACATCAACGTCGGCACCGCATCGGCAAATCCGATCGATGCCATGCAATGGCTGGTGCAGACGGTGCGCGAAGTGACCGACGCCCCGCTGGCCATCGACAACGCCAACTTCGAAGTGATGAAGGCCGGCCTGGAAGCCTGTACCGGCAAGAAGATGATTAACTCCACGACTGGGCAGATGGAACGGCTGGACATGTTCCTGCCGCTGGCCAAGGAGCACAATGCCTCCGTGGTCGCCCTCTGCATCGACGAGAACGGCGTGCCGGTGGATACCGATGGCCGCGTGATGGTTGCCATGAACATCCTGGCGAAGGCGATGGAATACGATATCCCCAACGACGAGCTGTATATCGATCCCATCATCATCCCGGTTAAGGCCGATCAGCGCAGTCCGGGTATGGTGCTCGAATCCATCAAGCAGTTCGCCATGCTGGCCGACCCGGCGCCGCACATCGTCATCGGGCTCAGCAACCTCTCGCAGGGCGCCATCGACCGCAAGCTGATCAACCGCACCTTCCTGACCATGGCCATCGGCGTCGGGTTGGATGCGGCGATCGTCGATCCGCTCGATACCGAGTTGATGGACGCCGCCATCACCGCCGAGTTGCTGATGAACAAAGCCATCTATAGCGATTCATTCCTGGCGGCCTACCGGCAGCGATAAGACGAAAAGACGAAAATCGAGGATGTCACCAGCATGTCCATGCCCCGAACACGCGGCATTGGACTAATATGGTGGCATTCCTTGGTTTATGGTAAGATAATGGTGATATTTGTGATAACAGGAAGGACATGCCATCGTGGGATCGCCGAGCGAATCTGAACGCGCAATCCCGGAACCGGGACGCTTCCCCATTCCGCCGAAACAGCGGCCCTATGAGCTCGCCATCGAGGTGGCTTTCACGGCGCTGCTGGCCCGCGAGCAGACCCCGGAGCGGCTGGCCGCCCTCGGCGCGACCCGGGAAGGAACGATGATCCGCCTGCCGGCCCTCGACCGGCGCCTGCTCATCGACCTGGCGGAACGGACCGTGCGCGTGGAGGGCCACGGGAAGGCGCGCTACGAGTGGACGATCCTCGCGCTGCATTATCTAAGTGCCGAAGATCGCACCGTCGATGATCGCGAAGTTACCTTGACACATTTTGCCGATGCCCGCGGCTACTTGAGCGTTTACAATGGCCGCATCATCGGCCGCTTCCTGGGCGCCGTCGGGCGCACGGACGCCGGCTTCAGGCAGGCCGCCGAGCGGGTGGGCGCCGTGCCGGTTTCCTGGAACGGCGCCTGCTACCGTTTCGACGTGTTCCCGCGCTTGCCCATCAAAGTGATCCGTTATGAAGGCGACGAAGATTTTCCGCCCGGCGCCAATATCGTCTACCACGCCGACGCCGGGCGCCTCCTTCCCGCCGAGGACCGCATCGTCGTCGCGGAAGTCATTATCGATGTGCTGGCCGGCAAGCAGTTATTCGATCAATGTGCCGGTGAATAAAGTGATAAGTAATAAGTGATAAGTCATGAGTGATAATTAATAAGTTATAAGTGATATGTTATGAGGCGTTGTCTATAAACAAAAGTATCAACCAGCCTTCGGATTTGACCTTATCAGGCAAGGTTAGTCCGGTGAGACTCTCAACACGGGAGGTTACAGGGATGAAGAACGAGCGCCTGCGGCGCCTGTTTGTCGCCGCAACCAACCAGAATGACGGTAAAACGTCCTGCAGTCTGGGTTTCGTCAAGGGATTCGAGGGACTGGCGTCCTCCATTGGCTTCATCAAACCGGTGGGACAGCGCTACATTACCGCCGAGGATCAGCAGGTAGACGAAGATGCCTGGCTGATCAAGCAGGCATGCAACATGCAGTGCCCATTGAAGCTGATGAATCCAATTGTCATCCCGCAATATTTCACCCGGCAATATCTGGAAGATCCGGACAGTACTCACCCCCGGCTGGTGGAATCCATCCAATGCTCCTTTGCCGAACTGTCCACCGGTAAGGACCTGATGGTCATCGAAGGCACCGGGCACGCCGGGGTGGGGTCGGTGTTCGACCTGTCGAACGCGCGCGTGGCGAAGCTGCTGGATGCGAAGGTTGTCATCGTTACCCTTGGCGGCATCGGCCAGCCGGTAGATGAAGTGGCGGTGAACCTGAGCCTCTTCGAAAAGGAAAACGTTCAGGTAATCGGCGTTATCGCCAATAAAGTACTGCCGGCCAAGCTCGAACAGACAAAATATCTTTCCCGCGCGCTGGAACGGCTCGGTCTGCCGCTGCTGGGTGTCATCCCGAATACGCCGCGGCTGGCGTGGCCGACGGTGGATCAGATCGTCGAGTCCCTGCACGCACAGGTGCTCAACGGTCACGACCGCCTGGCCAATCCCATCGCCAATATGATCATCGGAGCGATGACCCCGCACAACGCGTTGACTTACGTGCAGGATAAGACACTGCTTATCGTGCCGGGCGACCGCGACGATATCGTGCTTGCCGCGCTGACCATGGATCTATTGCGTAAGGATATCAAGCTGGCGGGCATCGTCTTCACCGGCAGTCTGCAGCCGCAGCCGCAAACGATGGACATGGTCTGCCGCACGGATATTCCGGTGCTCTCCGTCGAAGCGCGCACCTACGAAGCGACCACGCTGATTCACGATATGTCGGTGAAAATCCGCGTCACCGACGAGGAGAAGATCAGGCTGGCCGTCGCCAATCTGCGCGAGCATGTCGAGCTGGACGAAATATGGCATGCGTTGTTGTGATTGGATGGGAATAATGTGAGTAATGAGAATTATGGGAGTATGAGACCGAAAGATCACATAGCTCCCATTCTTCCCATATCTCCCATCTATTCATCCAGCCGATCGGTTTATTTTCAGCTATCCGCTGTCAAAATATAGTTGGGGTTACCAAATGAAGCAACAATGTCCCGGGCAGGACCCGCGATTCTGGAAACCGGATTCAGTCAACCTGGTGCCGTGTCCAAAATGCGGCAGCGAGGTAGAGTTCTTCAAGGACGACCCCTCGCGCAAGTGCCCCAAATGCGGCGCCCGTTTTAAAAATCCCCACCTGGACCTGGGCTGCGCCGAGTGGTGCCCGCACGCGAAGGAATGCCTGGATTATGTTGGACGGGAGACGGAAGGACTCGAGTAAACTTACGCCTTTGCGCCTTCGCGTGAAACCACTTCTACCTTATCGCCAATCCTCAGTACACCGCATTTGAGCACGCGCGCGAACACGCCCTCCCGCGGCATCACGCAGTCGCCGACCTGCCGGAAAATCTCGCAGTGGGCGTGGCATTCCTTGCCGATCTGGGTGATCTCCACTTCCGCCTCGCCGAGGGTCAGGCGATCGCCGACCCGCAGATTCGGCACGTCGATACCCTCGGTGGTGATGTTCTCCGCGAAGTTGCCGGGGTGCACGTCGGCGCCCTTCGCCCGCATCTTCGCGATGCTCTCCACCGCCAGCAGGCTGAGCTGGCGGTGCCAGTCGCCAGCGTGGGCGTCGCCCTCGATGCCGTGATTCTCGACCAGCCGCGCGCTCTCCACGTTAGTTTTCTGAATACCGCGTCTCTCGCTGATGGAGATGGCGACGATTTTACCTTGAGTTGACATGACGATCTCCTGCCTCCTGCCGCCCTTTCAGGGCTTGAGCTTTACTATCACCGGTCCCAGGGGTTCCGCTTCGCTTCACCCCTGGCTATTGACTGACATCCCTTCGGGATTACCTGGCTCCCCTACCGGCTCAATCCCAATCCAGCAGCTCGATAGTGATCTCCTTGCCGGCGGCGCAGGATTCGGCGGGTTTCGGGAAACGTATCAGGCAGTTCGCCTGCGCGAAGCCGCCGAGCATGTGAGAATCCTGGCCGGTGGTGGGAGTAACCACGAGTTGGCCGTCCCGGAGCGAGGCGACGCCGCGCACGAATTCCAGGCGACCCGCCTTCTTCTTGAGGGCCGCCGTCAGAGTTGCGGTCAAGGATAGCGGCTCCACTTCCGCCATGCCCATCAACCGCAGCAGCGCCGGGCGGACCAGCTTGTAGAAGGTGAGCAGCGCGGAGACCGGGTTGCCGGGCAGGCCAAAGACAAGCTGTTTCTCACGCGTGCCGAAGAAGAACGGCTTGCCGGGTTTGATGGCCACTTTCCAGCAATGCGCCTGAATATCGAGCGACCCGGCGGCCTCCTTCACGAAGTCATAATCGCCGACGGACACTCCGCCGACGGTGATAACTGCGTCCGCCCATTCCAGCGCGGCGGCGATTTGCGCCCGGATGGCGTCCGGGGTATCCTCCGCGCAAGCGAACCGGCAATCGTCGATCTCCATTGCGCGCAAGGCGGCGGCGAGAATGTAGGAGTTGGAATCGTAAATCTGCCCCGGACGCAGCTCGCCGCCGGGCTGAACCAGCTCGCTGCCGGTGGTGATGACCGCCACCTTCGGCTTGCGGTGGACAGGCGCTTCCGTGCAGCCCAGCGTGGCCAGCAGGCCGACGCCGGCCGGGTTGAGCCGCAGGCCGGCCCGCATAGCCTGATCGCCCTGCCGGAACTCTTCGCCGCGCCGTCGGATATTCTCACCCGGTTTCGCGGAGCGCGCCACCAGCACATCGCCGTCATCTTCGCTGCAGTATTCACGCATAACAACCGCTTCGACACCCGCGGGAACCGGGGCGCCCGTGAGGATCTTCACCACGGAGCCCGGGGCCAGCTCCCGTCCGGCTTCGTCGCCGGCGCGCACGATGGCGGCCAACCGCAGGCGGACAGGGGATGCTTCGGAGGCGCCGGCCACGTCCGCCAGCTTCACGCCGAAGCCGTCCATCGCCGAGTTGTCGAAGCGCGGCAGGTCCATGCGCGCCGTAACCGGCTCCGCCAGGCAACAGCCGAAGGAGTGTTCCAGCGGGACCGAGATCGTTTCCAGCGGTTTGGCATAGCTAAATACCAGCGTTAACGCGTCTTCAAAGGAAATCATCGGCGCTCCTTTCCCTCGCCATGGCCACTGTAGCCCCACAGCATGCCGAAGGCGTGCATCAGGCCGGGGAAGAGGGCGTCCAGCGACTCCGCCACCCCGCGGGACGAACCGGGGAGGTTGACGATGATGGTGTCCCCGCGCAGGCCGGCCTTCCCGCGGGAGAGCATGGCATACGGCGTGCGGTCCTGCCCATAGTTGCGCAGCGCTTCGGGGATGCCGGGAATTTCGCGCTCGATCACCTCGCGCATGGCCTCCGGCGTGTTGTCGCGATGGCTGAAGCCGGTGCCGCCGGTGGTAAGCACCAGGTCATACTTATCGTCATCCGCATATCGGCAGAGCGTGTCGCGAATCTGCTCTACATCATCGGAGATAATGCGGTAGTCGCCGACCTGGAAGCCTTCCGCCTCCACCCGCTCGACGATCAGCCGGCCCGAACGGTCGTCCTTCTCGCCCGCGGATATGGTATCGGACATCACCAGCACCGCCGCCCGCAGCGGCCTGTCGTAAGTGTTGCGGAAATCCGACTTCCCGCCGCGCTTCTCCAACAGCTTCACGCCGGCGATCTCCATGGTCTCGTCGATCATCTTCAGCATGTCGTAGAGGGTCAGCGCGGCGGCGGAGGCGGCGGTGAGCGCCTCCATTTCCACTCCCGTTTTGTGAACTGCTTTGACGGTGACGGTGGTGACAATCGCTTTTTCCTGCAGCTCGAAGCTTACGTCCACCGCCTCGACCGCCACCGGGTGGCAGTAGGGGATGATGCGGCTCGTCTCCTTCGCCGCCTGGATAGCCGCCACCTTCGCCACCGGCAGCGGGTCGCCTTTGGGCGCTTCGCCGCGCCGGATGCACGCCAGCGTCTCCGGCGAGGCGAGCAGCGTTGCTTCCGCCGTCGCGGTGCGCAGGGTGCTGAATTTCCTCGAAATATCTCGCAAACTATCCTCCGATTTCGCTCATCAGGCGGTGATTGGCGAGCGCCATCTCCTCCGCGGGAGGATGCGCCTCCGGCTTGAGGGCGATGGCCGAGCGAATCTGCACGATCAGCTCTTCATCCGTCGCGCCGGCGCGCAGCGCGTGGCGCAGGTTAACCTCCGCCGGGTGAAAGAGGCATGACTTGATGGAGCCGTCCGCGGTCAGCCGCAGCCGCGAGCAGCGGGCGCAGAAGGCGTCCGAGAGCGGGGTGATGAAGCTGATCTTGCCGCTGATGCCGTCAATGCGGTAATCCGCCGCCACCGCCTTCGGGTCGGCGTCTTCAATCGAGATGAGTGCATAATGCTCCGCGATCCGCGCCTTCATCTCATCGGCGGGGAAGCGGCCCCAGCCTTCCCAACCGTTGCCGGGCATCGGCATCTCTTCGATGAAGCGGACGTTGACGGGACGCTCGCGGACGAATTCGACGAAATCCGGCAGCTCGTCGTCATTAAGCCCGGCCAGCACCACCACATTCAGCTTGATCGAGGGGAAGCCGGCGGCGAGGGCGGCGTCGATGCCGGCGAGCACCTTCGGGAAGAACTCGCGGCGGCCTATGCGGGCAAAACGCTCCGGCCGCAGGGTATCCAGGCTGATGTTAAGGTGAGTCAGACCGGCATCGCGCAGCGAACCTGCCACTTCATCGAGCAGCACGCCGTTGGTGGTCAGCGCCACGATGTCGATGCCCGGCGTCTCCGCCAGCCAGCGGACGAGCTGCCCGATGCCGCGGCGCAGCGTCGGCTCGCCGCCGGTCAGCCGCACCTTGCGCACACCCAGCGAGGCGCAGGCACGCGCCACGCGCAGCAGCTCCTCCAGCGAGAGGATCTCTTCGCGCGGCCGCCAGGGCACGCCCTCTTCCGGCATACAATACACACAGCGCAGGTTGCAGCGATCGGTGACTGCGATGCGGAGATAGGTATGCGCGCGGCCAAAGGCATCTACCAGGTTGTTTGGCGAGTCATCCAACAGCAAACTCCAACTTCATATGGTAAGCGAAAAAGCACCGGCGGGCAAGCCGGCGATACAGACAAGCAATCGGGCGCAGATCGGCGCAGATCGGCGCAGATCAGCGGAAATCACCGCAGATCAGCGGTTTTCGGTGACATGGTCGGCAATCAACCATTATTAAGACTAAATATATCCAATATGGTGTTACCCGATTTTTATGCCTCATTCACCTGCAATAACCGGATCATCGAGTCGTCGGCCGGCAGCCCGCGCGTCACTGCCGGCGCGGGAGTTCGGCCAGGTCCGCGGGCGTGTTGAAGCTGCGCAGGAGGGGGACATCTTCGGCGGGGAGCATGACGCAGGTGATAGCCGCGCGTTCGAGCAGGCGCTTCATCGAGCGCTGTCCATTGCTGAGCGCTTCCCGCACGCGAGTCAATAGCGCCGCGGGATAAATGCCGGGGAAGGGGAGGAAATCACGTTCATCGCCGGTGTCGAACAGGCAGATGCCATTCGATTCGCACCGGGTCAGGCGGCGGAGCAATTCCGGCGTAAGCAGCGGCTGGTCGCAACCGGCGATCAGATAGCGGTCATCCAGGCCGCCGGCGAGGAGGGATTCGAGTCCGGCCAGCGGGCCTTCGCCGGGATGCAAATCGGGGAGATGCTGAACATCTTCAGGAATTCGGAATCCGCGGCACGCTCCGACGATCACTATCTGCCGGCATACCGCCTGCAATGCCGAGATGACATGCGCGATCATCGGGTGTCCGTCCGGAAGGATGACGCCTTCCTTCGGCTGCCCCATGCGCCTGCTCTCGCCGCCGGCGAGGATGGCGCCGGCGTGCGGCCAGGTAGATTCGTTGGTCGGTCGGCTCATTACAGCTTTTCAGACTAGTCTACGACCAGTCTTAATCAGAGTCGGACCGGTCAGACATGTCGGCCATGTCTGACCGGTCCGGCAATCACTCGCTCTTTCCTTCATTAGCCGGCGCTATCGACGGGCAGTTTCTCGATATTGATGGCGGTTACTTTGAACTCCGGCGTTTTCGAGACCGGGTCGAGCGCCTGGTTGGTGAGCACATTGGTCGGCTGGTCGTAGAAGTGGAAGGTCATCCACGCCGTACCGGGGTGCTGGCGCGGGGAGATCTTCGCCTTCACGGTCAACGCGCCGCGGCGGGAGGAGACCTTTACTTCCTCGCCATCGGCAATACCGAGCCGCGCGGCGTCCTCCGGACTGATGCGAACCATCTCTTCCGGCTCGAGCGCCATCAAGCCTTTCACCTGGGTAGTCATCGCCAGGTGGTAGTGGTTGATGCTGCGGCCCGTGCTCAAGATGAACGGATATGCCTCATCCTCGCTCTCCGCCGATGGGCGGTACTCGAGTGGCGCCAGGTGTCCGCGTTTGGTGGGCGTTTTGAACTCTTCGACATGCAGGCGCGGTGTGCCCGGATGATCGGGACCGAGGCAGGGCCACTGGATGCCGCCTTCTTCCAACCGCGCGAAGGAGATGCCGGCGAAATTCGGCGTCAGGCGGGCGACCTCGTCCATGATCTCGTCGGCGCCGGCATACTCGAAGCCCGGCGCGCCCATGCGTTTGGCGATCTCGCAGGTGATCCACCAGTCGGGCTGCGACTCGCCGGGGGGATCGACGGCCTTGCGGATCAACTGCACCCGCCGCTCGAGATTGGTAAAGGTGCCGTATTTCTCGGCAAAGCAGGCCGCTGGGAGCACCACGTCGGCGAATTTCACGCTGTCGGTGAGGAAAATATCCTGGAAGACGACAAACTCCATCTTGCGCAGCGCTTCATGCACGCGGTTGATGTCGGCAACGCTGTAGGCGATGTCCATGCCGACGCAATAGAGCGCCTTGATGTTGCCTTCCAGCGCCTGGTCGAAGTATTCCACCAGGGTCAGGCCGGGCTTGTCGTTCAGCGGCACGCCCCACGCCGTCTCGAATTTCCGCCTGACCGCCGGGTCGTCCACTTTCTGGTAGCCCTGGTAGGCGGTGGGGCCGCAGCCCATGTCGCAGGCGCCCTGCACGTTGTTCTGGCCGCGCATGGGCATCACGCCGGCATGGGGCTTGCCCACGTTGCCGGTGAGCAGCGCCAGGTTGGCCACGCCCATCACGTTGTCCACGCCGTGGCTGTGCTCGGTGATGCCGAGGGAGTAGATGATGACCGCCGATTCCGCCGAGGCGTAGGTGCGCGCCGCCTGCACGATCTGCTCCTTCGGCACGCCGGTGATCGACTCCACCGTGTCCAGGTCATAACGATGCAATACTGCCTTAAAGTCGTCGAAATTCTCACACCGCGAGGCGATGAAGTCGGG
>Ga0172375_10002516_pt1 | contig 28459 bp, 30 predicted proteins | sample LakKiv1m_FD_114537 | JGI IMG/M metagenome (GOLD analysis project Ga0172375, IMG submission 114537) | Freshwater microbial communities from Kabuno Bay, South-Kivu, Congo - kab_092012_11.1m | ecosystem: Environmental > Aquatic > Freshwater > Lake | place: Democratic Republic of the Congo... | reverse complement strand
GTGTCAAAATTGTTGCGGTGGAACCAAAAAAGAGCGCTGCCTTGTTAGGAAGAGAGCCGGGACTTCATCAGATTCAGGGAATCGGTGATGGCTTTATCCCTGCTGTTCTCGATATTAATCTTATAGATATGGTATTTACCATTTCTGATGAAGAAGCTATTGAAACCACCCGCAGGCTTTCCAGGGAGGAAGGTTTGCTTGTAGGAACTTCTTCCGGCGCCAATGTGTTTGCCGCTCTTAATATGGATAATGGACGGAACAAGGTGGCGACCATATTGCCTGACAGGGCGGAAAGGTATTTTAGCACCGCCCTTCTTTAACTTCTCTGGTATTTTGAATTGTACTCCTCTACGAGTCGTAGACAACTGCATTATTTAGAGTCTGTCCATAAACTCAGTTTTTCAGTCTGTCATTCCCGAAGTCCTTAATCGGGAATCCAGTGTTTTCAAGGTTTTATAGATCCCCGGGTCAAGCCTGAGGATGACAAACCTTTACTTTATGGACAGACACTAATTAGCTTTTTCCCAAGGTAACTGCACCCAGAAAAGTCGGCCGACAACGGGAGATGTTGACAATATGTCATCTGTCTAATATAATATTAGACAGATGACAAGGAGGTGATAAAAATGATAACGGTAACCGCCGTTTTAGGTGGTGAAAAAGAACTCGGGCAAAAGGTCAAAAGCCGCATCGACTTCGATGCCCTTATCAAGAAGGGAATACCGTTGGGAGTGATATTCCATATCAAGAAAGAGTTCAATCTGCCTGATGAGGTCATTGCCCGGATTATCGGTGTAAGCCCCCGTACAGTTTCGCGGAGGCGGAAGACCGTGAAAATACCGGCGAAAGAAAGGCTTTCCCCTGTGGAAAGCGATAGGGTCTACCGTTTTGCCAGGATCGTGGCTCTTGCCGAGGATATATTTGAGGACAAGAAAGAAGCGCTTGAGTGGCTCAACAGCCCCCAGTACGGTCTTGGTGGACGCGTTCCGTTTGACATGCTTCAGACAGATGCCGGTGCCCGTGAAGTCGAGGAGTTGCTGATCCGTATTGACTACGGGGTCATTTCGTGACAAAGGCATGGCGTCTTATACGGAAAAAACGTTTGCCAGATGCCTTTACAGGAGAAGGGGCACGTCTTGGCGGCGGCCGCTGGAACCATGCTGGGACACCGGTCGTCTATGTCAGTGGAACTCTATCGCTGGCAGCCCTGGAGCTGTTTGTCCACTTCACAAGGAAAGATATGAAGCTCAGTAAATCCCTCGTTGCAATCCCCTTAGAGATCCCCAATTCCCTGAAAATAGTCGAGGTCTCCATTAAGGCATTAAACTCGGACTGGAGAGTATCGCCTCCATCGAATTCGACAAGGGACATCGGGACGGAATGGGCACAAAAGGGATACTCTCCGATACTGCGCGTGCCTTCCACAGTTGTTCCAGGTGAATACAACCTTGTACTTAACCCAAAGCACAGCGATTTCTTAAAGATAAAGATCGGAAAGCCACAGCCTTTTACGCTCGAGGAGCGTATGTGGAAATAACTCAGGAAGTGGCCTGTAGTCTCTGGTATGAAGAAAGGTTTCGCTTAGAGTGGTAAATTTACCAGATTTTCATCATGTACTGGAAGCATTCCGCACTCCATATCTCTGACAGTAAGTGCCACCCTCAATTGTAGATTTGTAGATTCTCACTGAAAATTGACCCGCCATGGCCGCTAAGTACACATATGAATCCGCACATTGTGAAGTTTTTAGCCCTTGTCCAGTACTCACAATTATGTGGAGTAGATTTATCCGATATTATTGTGATTCCTATCCCTGCAACGTTTACTTCACATAACGGACAACTATACATAATCACAGTACTTCGCAGTCGGCATCAGAGCGATAATCCTGCATATTTCGAGAGGTAATCGTTAAATCTGAATACCTATATTCTTGCTCCTTTGTTTATTATCTCTCGTTTTCTGGCTATTCTGGGGAACCCGCGTTTTATTACTGTCCAGCCAAACCTCCTTTACGCCAATCTTTCTACAAAAAGGCGCGATTTCACATTCACGACATTTCGGATTTCGTGCTGAACAGATCTTCCGTCCAAGAGAGACCATATTAACATGAAGTGCATACCGCAGCTCCGGAGGTATTTTTTCTTGCAGACGGTCTATATCCTTAGAAGTACAATTACCATTAGCACCAGATGGTTTTATCCAACGTAAACGTCGGGCAATACGCCAGCAGTGGGTATCGACAGGAAACACCTTTCTATTAAGAGAGAAGAGCATTGCACAGCGAGCAACTTTTTTGCCAACACCGGGCAATGACAAAAGAAACTTTTCACACTCTTCATCGTTCATATATTTAAGCGGGGTAAGTGTAGGTCGGCTGAATCGGCCTAGAACTGCCTCCATAAGCGCCCTTACTGAAGCAGCCTTTTGATTTTGCAACCCTCCCCAAGATACCTCGCTGACAAGTCTGCTTATCGATGCGTCTGATAAATCTTGGAATTTTGGGAAAGCCTGCTTCAAGGATCTGTAAGCACGCAGATATACCTTTTCACTGCGTTTTACACTGCAAAGAATAAACAGCAACTCATCGAGAGGGTTTTTCTTATTAAAGTGGTGAAAATCGTGGAATTTATTGCTTAAGGCCTCTGCAATGTCATAAACATAAGGCGCATAACTTCTTTTCATCCTTTATTCAGTATCTATTTTGTCATCCAACCCTAGTTCTTTGAGAGCAACCTTTGTGTCTTCAGCCTTCTGTTTTGATACCCCTTCCGATGGGGCAATTTCTATTTTAAGGGTTATCTTCAGCCCATTGCCTGTTGCATATTTTGAAAGCACTTTAGTATAGAAGTTCATCCATTTCTGTGGTTGGATTTCTCCTTGCCAGGACAGTTTCTGATATATATCTTTTATAGCCTCTGGTTCAGGAGGGAAAAGCTTTTTCTCTTCTTTTGAGATCACAATTTCAGCCCTAGTTATAAGAGTGCCCACTGATGCAGATATTTTATAGGTCCCTTCGACAGCTCCGGCTTTAAAGAGCCCTTTGTCATCAATAGCGCCTCCATCAGCTTTCCAAATGACTTTGTCTATTTCCATCGCTCGACTGTGCTGGTCAAGACCTTTTACTAAGAATCCGTAGCTCTTACCGGGTTCGATATAGATATTTTGCGGAGAGATTTCCAGGACTGTTAACTTCGGAGGTTCTATATTCTTCCTTGCCTCTTCACCGGAAATGATAAACATATCATCTGAGATCTCAATATCTGACGGAGAAAGACTTGTATTGAAATAAAAAGGGTTGTAGTGACCATCTGGTGCTTTTCCAACATAGGCAAGCATTCCATTTGTCACTCCCCGGGAAATAGTGTCTCGTATAGAGTCAGGATTTAGCAGTCTTGGTAACTGTGGGGAAGCAAAAAAGGCATTTCTTACTGCTTTCGTACTCCATTCTTTAAATGCGGGAGGCCAGTTGCGGACAAGAAAGTTCGGGCTGATACCTTCCTCAACATGTCCATCCTGTCTGAGCCGGTTCAGGATAAAAACCACAAGAGATTCTGCAGAACTTGAATGAGCAAGACCAAGGTCAATGGTCTGCCAGTCATTGTCCTTTCCCAGCAGCATGACTTTGTTGTAGGTGCGCCATACAGATTCTTTCAGATCCCGCTGTGCTTTTTTCAGATTGATTGCTAGCTGGTGTTTCTGGGTTTCATCAAGATGTAGTTCATCCAATTCCTCATCTATATCTTCCCAGGCCAGCAGTTTGCGTGTTTCATCATAAAGGCTTGCCGGATTATCCGGCACACACCATATCAATGCGCTTTTAAAGGTTCTTGCAGAAGTGCCATATTCCCGCGTCCTTTGGTCTACAGTCTGTAAGGTTTTCGTATCCTCCTGCAAGGATTGATCAGGCGAAAGGACCACAAATGTCAAAGCTGGTCTGTCAGCAACTTGGTTACTCTTTTCAGGAAAATAGATACGTTCAAGGTCTGGAATATTAGAAGACTTCGCTGAAAAGATATTCTGAACTTCAGCCCTGACTCTCTCTTCAATTTTCTGTGGTTGGATGCTTGCCCTGCGGTCAGCAAGGAGTTTATTCAAATTTGGCAGAAGACTGAAACGATATTTGTTCTTTTCAACAGAGAGAAAATAACAAGTCTCTGTTAGTGTTTCAAGGACTGTCTCTATATTGCCAATATCAAGACCTGGATCTGCCACAGCAAGCCTGACTTCAGGCAGTGTTGCTTCTGTCTTAGCTTGCCCTCCATTAGATTCAAAAAAGATTGCCGAAGCAATCTTCTGGTGCAATTTGGCCTTTTTTATTGTCTCTACAGCCTCATTATCAAGCCTGACAGCATGCGAGTCCTTTTTCCCTGTTATATCTGTGGTCAGTGCTCCCTCAAGACGGCTTTCTCCGAGTTGTTCAAAAATGGCAGCTCTAAAAATTGAGTCTTCCAGAGGAGCCGTACCTAAAGTAATGAGAGGGTCTTTATGAGCGCCCTTGAACCCGTCCTGATAGGCCTTTGATACCCAAAGTGCAAGCAGCCTCAAAATACCTCTTGTCTGTTGAAACCGTGGCAAGGCTTGCCATTTGCGCTCGAAGACAGAAAGCACCATTGGATGGAAGGGATATGAAGCTATGAACGTTTCTCGTGCATTATCAACCGGAAACCACTGCGGAATCTGCTGTTTATGTTCAACTACCCAATCAGAGTATTCACTTGCCACCTTCTTAGCATCATCTGGAATACCGTGCCATTCAAAAAGTCTTCTCCTTATTATTTCAGATACTTCCTCTTCGGCGGACATAATAACTGCTTTCCCGAGACGGTCGAGCATTTTCTTGAATCTTGAGTAATCAGCCTGATCCTCTGAACTCATTTCAAGCTCCGAGGCAGGGATAGACACGGCAACTACAACATTATCAGAACTCCTTGCTTCCTCTGTCAGATTTTGCAGGAAATTATAGAGCTGAGAAGAAATCCCGCTGCCTCTATATCTGCTCACATAATTCAGCAATTCATCTATGAGGATAAGGGTTGGTCTCTTCTTCGAAAACAGCTTTGCTATGGTGTCTCCACCCGGAGACCTTCCTTCCTCATCGAACTTCTCCATGATTTTGTAGGCTTCATAACCGCCCAACTGCCAGGCGATCTCGCCCCAGGGAGTTCTCCTTAGAGGAGTGCCGTCATTTCCCCCTCTGGGGTCAAACTTCTGACCAACAAATATGGCGATTGAAGCTTCAGGAATTGTTTTCAATTGAGCTTTATCAATGACCGTTTGCACACCTTTCCAGTTACCCGCCTTTTTCCCTCCTTTGGCAAGGTGGAACAGCAGCGCCAGGGCATGCGTCTTACCACCACCAAACTGAGTTGTCATGTTAAAAACAGCGTTTGTTTCCACTTTTTGTCCTGACAGCCTACGCACTACTTCGGAAGAGAGTCCAAGAAGATTTTTTGTGAGGTATGTTCTCTCGAAAAACCTCTCTGGGTCTTGATAATCTAAGGGAGCTGCGCCATCTTTAATTTGATCAAGGTGTACAGCAAATTCAGAAGCATCAAGAGGCCGACCTTCTCTGAGGTCTTCTCCTGGAGTAACAACTTTATACCAGGGTTTAAGCGCCATTGTCATCCCTCCCTATGCTTAATAACAAAAGCATGACCTTCTTTTGTATAATCACAAAATCCCATTTCTTTTAACAATGGGATAAGATAACTCAATTGTTGGGGTGTTTGTTCTTCTTGCTTCAATATATGACCAAGCGATCCTTCAGGAGGATTATCTCTGGATGCACCCATGAGGATTTCTCCCTTTGACCTAATTGCAGATTTGATAAGATTGATAGTATACAGCGTGATGACAAGGGCAAACTTGTCTTGAGAATTACCGTCTCTATCAGAAGGATAAACGATAATTTCTTGATCTAAACTACCCTTGTATCGAAACTGTTTGCCTGATGGGGTATTTAGTGCTTTCATGCTTTATAGTCCTATTCCCTTTTTCCTAGCAAGCACACCATCTACCCAGCGTTTTTCGTCAGTATTCTTTGGATAGAGGGCTGAGAAGGCTTGGGCCAAACGCCAGAAGCGTTCGTCTTTGCCAACGCCTTCTTCAACAAGGAATCTCTTTAATGCCTCGCCTCTGCCTGCAGCAAAGAGGATCATAGCCTGATGAAGCCGATCAAGGGTTGTATTCCCTAATTGCGGTACGTTCTTTGCACCCCAAGTGCCTGATTCTTCTGCTTCCTCTATCTCAGCAAACATGCTCAATTGCTCTTTCTTCTTTTTCTTTGCTTTCGGGGCTGCTGCCTCATCTTTTCCAAATAATGTTCTTGTCCTTTCAGCAACCGGCAGAAGTCTTGCCTTGTCGCCTTTTATTTCAGCAAGGCTCTGAAGCCTTTCAAGATGAGCCCCAAGTCCCTGTGCGATTTTCCTTGCTGCGTCATATTCGAGGGTGTAGCCGGACAGCTTTGCCTTTGAAGAGGAAGCATCTTTGTCCCCTTCGTCATCCGTGTCTTCCTCTTCTCCCTCGCCCCTTGAGGGAGAGGGTTGGGGTGAGGGGGAAGCATCCGTTGATAGCGTCCACAACCACATAGCAGTCAGACGGGCATCTTCTTCAAAGCCTGTTGTCTCTGCACCTTCAAAGATCATATTTAAGGCTTCTTTTGCAACTGCAGCCCAAACATATTCGAGGTATTCTTTAAGAGGTACAACCTCACCAGATGCTTTTTCAACGCGAGAATATCGGGAGAATATTTCTAATGCTGGACCAAGACAGGCAAATATTGCATCAGCACCCACAATACCTTCTTCTGCCAACCTCGGCATCCATTCGTGTATTCTCTTTGGTAGTGCTGCAAGCACATCTCGCCAATCGCCTATTTCATCAGTGCGTATTGAACCATCAGGATTTTCACGAGGACGGCAGATGAGATGAATAGATGAAGCAAGTGCGGCAGCATTATTAGCCCTTAAGCGTCCAGGTCTTTCAGTATCGATTGGCCAAGATCCCGTAATAATCCATCCAGCCTCAATCATTGCTTTAAGCTGTGTTTCCCAGCCAGTTGTTGTCTTATGAGCAAATACAATTACCACCGATCCCATCTGGTTGCAAAATACGCCTTCCCTCTGACATAGCTTCTTTCATTAAATCTTCAAAATATTGTTGAGTCTTGTATGCATATTTAGGATTTCGCTCCGCAATCTGCACTATTTCGCCTTCTTTAGGAGATAATACCTCCTTGAAAAGATGCTCGTAATAATCACCTATTGTTCTTTTAAGCCAGACATAAAAAAAGTCTGAAAGATCTGCATAAGGGACAGCATCATAATATGGGGGGTCTGTTACAAATATTTGCACACTATCGTTTGGAAACGGGTGTTCACAAGCAGATACCAGTTCAATATGCCCAAGAGGCGAAAATGATAAGCTTTCTCGCTCTAAGCAACGATATATCCATTCTACCGCCCCAGAATAGCTACCACTCCCTCCTGAAAACCCCGCAGCCTCAGCATAATCCCAGATAATTCCCAATGCTTGTCTACCAAAAGTATGGGCGACAAAATCCCCAGCCCAAACGGCAAGCGAACTCCAATAGTCTGCACAGCGATCTACTGCTAATGCTAAGCATGTTCCTATAGCAACAGAAAACTTCTCATCACCAGTTGAATCGTTAATTTTCTTGATCGCCTGTCTTGTCTTTTCTACTAAAGTAACTAACGCTAAGCATTGTCGCCGATTATATAATTTCCCCCATTGATCAATTCCCAATAATTTGATTGGGAGATCAACTTCAATTAGGCGTTTGGGGTAGGGTTTCATGTGATTATGAACTATTTGGGAACCAATTTTGTAAAGAGGCTTTTAGATTTTGAAAGGCCATATCTGTACATCCATGTTTTTGTCTGCCACAAGAACAATAAGGTCTTTCATCCTAAGACGCCAGAAGCAAAAAGAATATCCAGAGGTGTTTCACCTTTCCATTCTGAAAGGTCGGGATGCTCTGTGCCGGAGATGACATCAACAGCCCCGTCTTCAGACTTGGCAAAGCACAATATGTCGTCAATGTCTGCGACACTGAGAATCACCGGTGAATGAGTTGCGATTAACACCTGAGCATTATATACAGATGAGAGTGATTGAAAAACTGTCTCGATAGCTTTAGGATGAATTCCATTCTCTGGCTCTTCAATCAATAGAGTCCCTTCAATATCAGGAAGATAAGCTAAAATAGTTAGCGCGAGCATCCTAAGAGTACCATCAGAAATCATCCAAGACGGAACTTCAAGTTTATTTTTATATTTAAGTACAATATATCGATGTTTATCTTCTTCTCTGAGAATTGTTTTGATATTTTCAAGATCAGGGAGCGCTGTTTGTAAATGGTTAATCCAATCCTTGAATTTATCCGGATATTCTTTATTGAGCCTCTCTACAACCCATGGTAAATTAGAACCATCTGTACGGAAATGTTTTGGCATACCCGGTGGACTCGGTTTTCTCATCATTTCGCTGTTTAGCATTAATGTTTGAATTCCATCGAGTAAAGTTCTTTTAAGCCATGTCGCCACGGGGAACTTGTTTTCATCTTCGGGCAGATTACCCAGCGCAGATTTTTGTGGCCCCAGTTTGAAAGCATGGTCAAAGCCTTTTGTTTCAGCATAGAAATTATCATTGCCGCCTTTAACCTTGTTTACAATTTTTTTCCAGTTTCTTCTGGTCCCGCTTACGACAATTGTTGCAGGCGGTTCTTGTGGACTCGGGAAAAACTGTAACTGTCTCTTTTCAAGCTTTTGCTCAGGCTTAAACCACATGGTTTCACTTAAAATTCCGAATTCACCTGTTTCAGGAATCCTTCCAACAGCAATTTCATATCTTGTGTTACCTGTACGTCCAATCATTTCCTTGTATTTTTCTGGTATGTTCATCTCAATCGCAAGTTCGAAAGAGTCCCCATGTTTAAGCCATATTAAATCATTATAGTTTGGGGTTCTCTTTCTTACAGCAGCCTCGGGACCATCCCTAACAACATCTCCTAAAAATGAGATTACATCCAGGAAGGTTGATTTACCACTTGCGTTAGGCCCAACCAAGATGTGGAAATTGCCGAGATCTTTCTCTATATACCTTAAACAGCGGTAGCGAAGGGCTTCGACTGAACAGATCATTGCACATTCTCACTTACACGTACACAATATTTTGCTTCTGTTTTTGTGAAAAGTGTATCATAAAGTTTCTTAAGGCGGACAGCGTCACCGGTTATTTTGTTAATAGAAAGTGCTTTGTAATAACCACGAAAATGAATAACATGCCTCCAAAAATCCTGTGTAGCTGCTTTCACTGAATTGCCTGTGCCTACAATCACTAAATCATTGTTTTCAACAAAGAAAAGAGAGTCTTCTGAATAAACACAAACATTCAAAGGATTTGTAAGTTTATACTTATTTATCTTATCGCACTTTTTAAAAGCACTTTCAGAAATTGACTTGATAGATAAAGAAGTACACTTTGTTAATTTTGCTCTCTTAAGCATATCGATACCCTTCTGTCCAAATATTAATTTGCTAATATTATATCCGCTCCTACCTGAAAATGCTCCACCTTAATAATCTGCTCCCAATGTAACCTTGTAGGGTCCTGTATTGCATGTATTTCAGGAGCAGTGGAACAATTATAAACAACATACAGCCAGAAATCTTTCTTCAATCTCTCTGCTGTCTTATATTCGTTTGTTGTCAGCGCTATCTCACCAACTGCAGCACGACCTTTAACTTCTATAAACCGGACTTCTATAGCAGTCTGAGGGTCTTCAGGATGAGGCTTTCTTGAAATGATGTCAAACCCTCTGTTCTCTTTTTCTACGCTTATTACAGTCCAACCCCTTGCTTCCTCATGGGCTATTACAGCCTGCACTGCTATTTTTTCTATCTCTTCGTCTCTGACCATAGGCGCAAATTTTGGAGACTTACGGTCAGGATGAGGCAGAACCCAGGCACGCCCATGGTGATGAATATCTGAAATAGTACAATGACGCTCCTGCTGAAGTTCTTCCCTTCTTCTCTCAAGGCGCCCGTTGAGTTCAAAGAGCCGGTCATCCGTAGTTTTGATATTCGCAGCAAGGAGTGGATTTGTATCTCCTTTCTCCTGAGATTCGATCAACTCGGCCATCCTGAGGTTCTGACGATTGATCAGCTCATTTAAGCTTATCTCCATATGCCTTGAAATAGTGTCAATCTCTTTTCCCCTTTGCATACTGATACTTCCCAAAAATGGTGTTAAGGCTTCCTGAACAAGTCTGTGTTCAACCTGATCTTTGCCTGGTAGACCAATATCATCAGGTGTACTTGTCCCAGTTGGAGCTAAAGCAAGATCAAGAAATATTGTCGGCTGGCGCACCTCTATACTCCCATCAATTCCGGTCTGAACCGCAAAAAGACGCCGGTGTAAAACATTTCCACGCCCATCCCGGACTGCGGCTGAGAAGACATCGAGCCTGTAAGGTTCTTTGCTGTGCAGATCATAAAATACTGCTCCACGTCTCAGTTCAGTTTGAACTTGATCAGAAATATATTCCCTCACGGTTTCAAAAAGGGGATGCCCGGGAGTTACCCATTCATAGGTCGGATCATTAAGTAATAACTTTCTGTCAAAGACAATTTGCTTGTATTCACGGCCTAGTTTGCCAAAACGGGGCTCCAACTGCTCGCCTACCGGCCAGAGGGTTCGGGGAATTCTGCCAATACGGTAGACATGTTTACCCTTGGTCACCTCTTTGGTTTGCACGCCAGCTATTGGTGAGGACTGAATGAAAAAGTCTTCTATTACCTCCGGAATAAGGCGTCTTTCTCTGGCTTCAGCAGACTTGCCAATAATAGCCGAAAGGTTTAGTTCCCGTTTCGCTAAACCTTCCAGAGTGGAATTTGTAATCTCTTTGAAACGATTGGTATCAACCTCTGCAATGATTCGATTTTTAATGACTTCTTCAGTCAGATTATGCGCATACATGTCCCTCAACATGCGCTCAAGCATATTAGAAGGAAATATGTCGCCAAGGACGTTGAAGATTTTGCCCGTACGCTTTGGGTCAAGGTCTTCTTCAATCTTTCTTATACGATCAAAAAGCTTCTGAAGAACTCTGCCCTCTCGCGTGTTGGTTGATACGAAGTTAAAGATCAGGCAGTCTTTTTCCTGACCATAACGATGGATACGCCCCATCCTCTGCTCAAGACGTACAGGATTCCACGGAATATCATAGTTGATCATGAACCAGCAGAACTGAAGATTGATACCCTCGCCAGCCGCTTCTGTGGCAACCATTACCTGACAATCCTCGCGGAATTCACGTTCGGCATAGATTCTCGTACCTAGAGTATCACGGTCTCCTATTTTCATCCCACCATGTATCTGAGTTATTGTTAGACGCCACTCCCGCAACTTTCCGACAAGATAATCAAGCGTATCCTTGTGCTCAGTAAATATAAGCAGCTTCATTTCAGTGTCTTCGAAGACCTTTTGATCTGTCAGAACTTCTTTGAGTTTGGTAAGTTTCGATTCAATTTCACGCTGTTCTAATACACGGGCGTTATCAATGAGCTTGGTGAGCTGAAGGATCTCTTCCCTGAGGGCTCCTGGATCAACTGAGGCAACAACATCCTCCAATTGAGAAATTATCTCCTGCTGTTCTTCTTCCGGCAGCTCGTCAAAGTCCTCGGGCAATTTTTTTATTATTTGTTCCTGGCGATAGGCCGCCGGGTCTGCAAGGATACGTTCACGCTTTTCCTTCATCCTCTCAAGACTGCGTCGCACCGCATAAAGGCTTGAAGCAAAACGCCTCTGAAGCATTGCCATAGTAAAGCCAAGGGCACGGCCTCGGGCTGAATCATCCTCAGCCGCTTTTATAGACTGCTCTTCAACATAACGTGTCAGTGCATCATAAAAGCTCCATTCGTCATCATCAATCTGGAACTCAGCTGTCTGAACGTTTCTTTTAGTAAATAACATCTTGACCTCACCGGTATCTGGATCAGGGAAGGTCATCAATGCCTCTTTTACACGACGCAGATAAAAAGGCGCCTCATGGCGCCTCATGGCTTCTTCAAGGCTTTTCACGTCTCCATAGACATCCTTATCAAGCAGTTCTAAGAACAGACAAAAATTAGCAGGGTCTCCTTTGTGAGGTGTGGCTGTCATCATAAGATAGTGATCTGTCATCTGAGCTAGGGACTCGCCCAACCGATATGCCAGGGTTTTCTTGTCTGAGCTATATGCGCTCATCTTATGGGCTTCATCGACAATGATAAGATCCCAATGGCTTCGCAAAAGGCTATCCTTGGCATCCTCAATCCGGGAAACCCAGGAGATTGAAGTTATCACTTGGTTTTTTTCCTGCCAGGGATTAGAGCCGTAATTGGCCCGTAACACATCACTTCTGATTATTTCAAACTGCTCCCGGAACTTGTCTTTCAATTCTCTCTGCCATTGGAAACAAAGGTTTGCAGGTGCAACAATAAGAGTTCTTTTTATCAAACCCCTGATTTTCATCTCTTTGAGGAGAAGTCCGGCCATGATTGTTTTACCGGCGCCAGGATCATCCGCAAGAAGAAAACGTATACGAGGCAACTTTATGAAATAATCGTAAACGGCCTCAAGCTGATGAGGAAGAGGATCAACGCGAGCTACGAGCTATAGAAAGCGAAAAGTAGGAGTCATATTCATAAGCAAGAGCCAACCTGAGGGCTTCTACACCCAGCCGAAATTTTGCAGCATCTCCATCAAATGGCTCTTTTTCAGGGGTGACCTGAATCTTTGACAGCTGTTCTGTGTCAAGGATAGGTTCATGAACTTTGCCTGTTTTGAGACCTTTTCCCACCAGTTTGATTGATTCACCCATGGGTATAGTGACAATTACTTGAACAGACTCAGAGAACATCGGACCGGTAACGATTGAACCAGGCTTAAGTTGGTCAAATAATTCTTTATTTTTATTCATTTATAACAAATTATAGCACAGTGAGAATTTTTTACTTTTTCTATTTAAGTAGGAAAAAGTGGGGATACGCACTATCTATATTATTGCTGTACTACATAATGTCCGGGAGATACGATAGTTTAAATGGAAATCAACTTTTTCCATCGTATGCCTACATTGCGTGTTAGCAGGTGTAAGCCGCTCCCATGCAACCTATTGTCTGACTATTGTCATTATTTGCTAAACCCTCTATACTAATATAGTACCTGCTTGCCTGATATGGTTTATGCTTGTGCATGAACAAAGCTGTGTCTTTTGAACAGCACTTCACTGGCAAGATCCAAGAGGTATAAAAATGGGGCGCCTATATACGCTGAGGTGATACACATGGCAATTGAAACGAAAATCGAAGGGAATAAGCTTATTATCATTTGCGACCTGGAGGAACCTACGCCAAGCGCATCAGGAAAAACCCTTGTAGTAGCCAGCACAAGAGGCAATATGAAGACATCTTGCATAGTAGACGGGAAACCATTAACAATTGGGATGAATGCCTATATCCCCAAATAGATTGATCGCGATTGCTTTTACCTAAAAACACAAACAAAATGCCAGTGAGGGGAATCGAACCATACAGCTGAAAGATATGATCCTGAAAGGACTGAACCCTCAACAAAAATCCGCCCCTACACCATTGTCAGTGGAGTCTCTTTTTACGACCGTGCGGAGATTAAGGATATGCTTTCATACCTTCGCTTCATCGCCAACCCTAAGGACGCTGCTGCCTTCGAGCGTATTATCAACAGACCGGGTCGGGGTATCGGGAAGAAGGCGCTTTCGAACATCAAAGAGAGTTTCCAAAGCGACTGGCTCCAGGCGCTCAGGGACACAAAGCTCAGCGCAAAACAGAGGCTCGCTACGGAGGCCTTCACAAATACTGTCCAAGGATACTGTGATTCCGTGGAAGAAAAACCTTACACGGTCATGATGGGGCTCGTTGAGGATATTGGATACTTCGCTTACCTCGAAAAAGAATACGGAGAGGATTCAGAAGACAGAATAGAGAACGTCTCGGAGCTCTCGAATGTCCTTCAGGCACTTGAAGAAGAGGGGAAACCCTTCTCAGAGTTCATGGAAGACAATCTACTCGCCTCGGAACAGGACAAGATAGTGAAGGAAGACTCTGTGAAAATACTGACTCTCCACGCTGCGAAGGGACTTGAATGGCCCGTAGTGTTCCTGCCGGCTCTTGAAGAGGGGCTCTTCCCATCGGCCAAATCGCTCATGAGCCCATCGGCTACCGAAGAGGAAAGAAGACTCTTCTATGTCGGGACCACCAGGGCTAAGGAAAGGCTCTACCTTTCTTCGGCGGAATTGCGAATGAAGTTCGGCCTGACCTCCTTCATGGTGAAATCGAGATACCTGCACGAGATAAAACACCATCTGTGAATGAATATCCGTTCTGGCTTATTCAATAGCTGAAGGACGAAGGAGGACATGCCCGCCTTCCACTTCACTGAAGTTCTCAGGACACAACACTTCCGGAAAGTCACGTCTCTCTGGGCTCCGTAGAAATGTTGCGTACACATAGAAGTTCCTGACGGCGACATTTTGTAATCCGTGATGAGTACATTTGGAAAGAGGCAACGCCGTGGAAGGTCGGAGAGCGTTTGTTATAGCCACAAGTAGAGAATTTCAAGATTTCTGAAATCTCGTTTAATCCTTCATCTACTACGCGCCCTGGATACTTCCAAATATGTGTTGATTATATTTGTAAATTCGCACTTATAGAGACAAGTTATTACTGCGCCTCAAGTCTTCATCTTTGATAAGGATTTAACGACTCTCATCTGTCTCTTCGCCCGTAGGAATCCAAACGGAAAAGGTTGAACCTCTTCCGACTTCACTCTCGACATTGATTGTCCCACCCAGAAGTTCCAGCAGTCGCTTTACGATATAGAGCCCTAGTCCTATGCCTCCATGTTGACGGGTGAGGGGATTTTCTGCCTGACGAAATGGTTCAAAAATAAGCTGTTGCGCTTCTGAAGAAATACCAATTCCTGTATCAGTTACACTTATTTCAACCCCCTTGTCATGCCTGAGGACATCCAATGTGACACTCCCCTTTTCTGTAAATTTTACCGCATTGCCGATTAGATTCTTGAGCACTATCTTTAATTTTGCTGGATCCGTTCGGATGGATTGTAACCCGGGATAAATTTTCCAGACAAAATCGAGCCCTGAGCTTTCTATCAAACTTTTATTTTCATTTTTGATCTCTTCGATAAGTTGAGGTACGTTGACGTCTATTATTTCCAAGGATTTTGCTTCGAGGTGGCTGAGGTCGAGCATAGCGGTGATGAGTTCAAGTAATCTCTTTGAATTCTTATCGATTTTTTTCAGCGCGTCAACCTGCTCTTCATTCAGGCTTCCGGCAACTCCATCAAAAAGGAGATCATTGTATCCTATAATGCTGATCAATGGAGTACGCAACTCATGTGACATAAGAGACAGGAAATCCGATTTCAGACGATTGGCACTCTCAGCCTGTTCTCTCGCCACACGTTCCGCTTCAATCCTGGCTTTTTCTGCAGCTTTTTCCCGATCCGAGATAAACCCTAATCCTGCTGCCACAATATTGAAAAGCAGTATTTCCAATATTGTGTCAAAATCTTCAGGTGAAAATCCCTCCCAATTCATGACCGTTACCGGAAGATATAAAGCGGTAATGCTGAGAGAGGTAATCACACCACCCCGGAGACCAAACCAGAATCCTGCTAATATCAATGGGAGAAAATAGAGTTCTCTGTAAAAGATGTGGTAATAAACTTGTTGCATTCTAGTGACATAATGGAGAACACTGATAACTATCACCAGGGTAGCGACAAGTACTATTCTTGATTTGCTGTATTGACCTATCATTTATCGTTAGTGAATATACAAGTGTACGACATCAGCCCTTCATAAGGTCATCTCTTATCTTCTCAAATTCTTCTTTACTTATCTCTCCCTTTGCATATCTTTTCTTGAGGATATCAATGGCAGTCTCTGCCTTCTCTTCTTTTTTTGTACTTCCTGCAATTAGCTTAACGAGATAAACAACTCCCAGGATAAGCAGTACCCAAAAGAGAATCATTAAAAGCCAGCCGAATCCAAATCCCATTCCCCATCCATAATCCCAATGCATCATTGTACCTCCTTTCTAACTCGAATAATGCCCCATCGTCTGAACCTTAGAACATAAGCCAAAGAAGTACGTAGAGAGAGTTGTTCTTAGAGGCATTCCTGCCAAAACCATCATAGTTTGAATGGGCACCGTTGAACTTGTCATAGATTATATATTGCAGGGATAGCCTCATTTTTTCCCACGGCAGATAATCCGCCTCCAGAATAAAACCATCACTATCTGGGCTACCGGTTCTACTCCCATTAACCTGTGCAGGTGAATATAGCAATGTATCTTTATCTCGATACAGCAAAGGGAAAACTGAATGCAGGTGTACTGTTCCAGACATCCTGCAGTGTTGGACTATTGTTTATTGAAAAACCATAGATAAGATTTTTTCCTGCTAAAGTTCCATTGTTTGCATACCGTATATCAGCCATATCCAGGACGACTTTGTTCTCTGCGCCGTCAAAAGTACCCTGTATAAAAGCCCCGATCTTATCGATAATTCGGCCGCCGTAGAACAGGCTGAACATCTGGGGCAAACTTACGATATTATTGTCTGAGGAAGTAACACGGGTTGCCCAGTTATCATTAACAAAATCAGAAGGCAATGTCTTATCAATATGAGTAAAAGATATTTGGGCTACTGCTGCTATCGGAGGAGGAAACTCATATGACTTACTGCTTCTGCTAAATACATAGCCACCCAGTTTAAATGCCCGACCAAATGAGGTCAATTCCGGCCAGACAGTATGACAGGCTGTACATTGCATACCCGTCTGGCGTGCAAAACTTGGAACTGCACAGGCATTTCTTTCTGATAAGGACAACAATAACCCAACCACTTCGACTATAAGAACTATTTTTATGATGTGGCGCTTAGTCATCTCCTATCCGCTTGGTTTGAAGGCATGGGATATGTAATCTATAATAGCTTTGGTTTCATCGGCTGTCAGATCAAAAGAAGGCATTGGTTTTTTACCATTCTTGATTGTATCAGCAATTTTTTTATCAACCGCATTCTGCCAAAACTTTGGACTTGTAAAATCGGTCGGTCTGGGACTGAAAATAGCAGCAGATGATCCATTACCATCTCCTTTTATTCCATGACATAGCTGGCACTTATCATTATAGAGACTTTTACCCTGCTCATATTTTCCCACCTCAGAGTTGTCAGCAAACAAAGAGCCAGTTCCCAAAAACACCCCAGCTATCACAAACGCAAGGATCTTATTCACAAGATAATCCTCCTTTTTATATGCATACCTTCTTCTTTTTGATCCCTTTTAAATTAATGCCCGTGTGGATCACCCTTTGAGGTCTTTTTCTTTTCCGGCTCTTTACTCATGGGTTCTTTTGACTGAGAACCGCACATCCCGGAACCGGTGCCGGTAATACAATCGTAGGCCTTTTTCATCTGTTCCATCATTTCCATTTGTGAGGCTTCAGTTGCTGTTTTTGGGTCTTTCAGGTGCACATCGTGCAAATCTATAGCCTTTTTGAGCCATTGCTCTGCACAATTCATTCTGCACGAGGAGTCAGTCGTTGATTTTCCCATCATGCCGCTCGTCATGCCACACATAGACATCATGTTCTGCATCTTTCCTTTCATCTGTGTCATATCTTTCATCATCTTCTTTTTCTCTTCAGCCTTAACACCCTTCATCATCTTTTCCTGCATGTTCATCATGTCCATCATCATCTGCATCATATCCTGCCCCATCATTGGGCACATTTGCTGGCCACTTTGCATCGTTCCCTGTTCTGACATCTGCTGCATCTTTGGACAATTCATCATGGGTTGTTGTTTTCCTTCTCCCATCATCATTCCTTGTCCCATTTGTCCTTGCTGGCTTTCCATCATGCTTGTCTGCGCATATGCTGAAATGCTAAAAACGAATAAAACCGTAGAAATAATTATTAATCTTTTCATATCCTTACTCCTTAATCTGGTTTAATTTGTTAAATAAAACTTCTTCTTCATAGTCTTTGTGTGTTTTTATAGAATTCTCATTCCCGATTCATCAACTCCCTTCCATTTTATATCCTTTTTGCCCTGATTGAAGGCAATCCCAACAAAGCTGTCGAACACGGCTCAACTCTTCATTTCTTATTTTTTTCTATTTCTTTTTTGGCATTTGATACCTTTCGCTCCGTATCTCTGTAAGTGAACCATATGACAGCGGCAACCGCCGGGCAGGCGATGACAATCATCAGATAAACCCAGAATTGAAAGAAGAACCCGAATAGCGCAAGAACAATTACGACGAATAGAGGCAACAAAGGGGCGAGAAAAGAAACCTGTTTTGTTCTCATATCTTTACCCTTTTAAGTAAAGCTGAATTACTTACAACAGACAACGAGCTTATGGCCATAGCAGCTGCAGCAATAATAGGGTTCAGTAAACCAAACGCAGCAATTGGGATTGCAGCGGTGTTATAGAAAAATGCCCAGAAGAGGTTCTGCTTTATCTTCCGCATGGTCGCCCTTGAAAGCTTTATGCTCCTTATTACATCTCTGAGGTCGTCTTTAACCAGAATGATGCCTCCAGTCTCTTTTGCCACATCAGAACCGCTGCCGATGGCTATGCCTATATCCGATTGGGCAAGGGCAGGAGAATCGTTTATCCCGTCCCCCACCATTGCAACAACCTTTCCCTCTGCCTGAAGCTCCTTAATAACCTTCGCCTTATCCCCGGGAAGAACATTGGCGATAATTCTGTCAATACCCACTTTTGCGCCGATTGCTTTCGCTGTCCTCTCGTTGTCGCCGGTAAGCATGACAACTTGTACCCCTTCAGCTTTAAGCCCTTTTACAACGTCTTCTGCGTAATCCTTCAGGGTGTCAGCAACAGCAATCAACCCCTTCAGTTTATTGTTTTCTGCTATGATCATAACGGTGTTTCCCTTTTCTTCAAGACCCGATATGATGGTTTCTTTATCGTTGAGAGTAATGCCCGCGTCCAGCATCAACCTTCTGTTTCCTATCAATATCTCCTTCCCGTTGGAGCTGACCCTGACTCCATGGCCGGGGATCGCTTCAAATGTCTTTGCATCCGGGATAGATAAGCCCATCATATTTGCCCTTTTGATTATCGCCTCCGCAAGGGGATGCTCCGAACCTTTCTCCGCTATGGCTGCAGAAAGAATGACCTCTGATTCACTTCCCCCAAAAGCTACTATTCCGGTAACCTCGGGTTCTCCTTTTGTGAGTGTCCCTGTTTTATCGAATACGACTGCGTTAAGTTTCTCCGCCCTTTCAAGAATTTCTCCTCCGCGGATCAGGATACCCATTTCAGCGCCTTTACCGACTCCGACCATTAAAGCCGCCGGTGTCGCGATACCGAGGGCGCAAGGGCAGGCGATAATAAGGACGGCAACAAAGGAAAGGAGAGCCATCGTATAATTACCCATAAGTATCCAGCCAATGACAGATAAGAAAGCTACTCCGATAACTGCCGGGACAAAATAGGATGCCACCTTATCGGCAAGCCTCTGTATATTCGCAGTCGATGCCTGTGCCTCTTCCACCATCTTTATTATCTGATTCAGTGTTGTATCCGCGCCGACTCTCGTTGCCTTAAATTTAAAAGTCCCAACTTTGTTCATAGTTCCGCCGATCACCTGATCGCCTGTTTTTTTCTCGACGGGTACACTCTCACCGGTAAGCATTTTCTCATCAATCGATGAATAGCCCTCCACGACAAGGCCGTCCGTCGGTATTTTCTCCCCCGGCCTCACGACCACAATCTCATCCACCATAACCGATTCAGCCGGGATCTCAATTTCGGTACCGTCCCGTATCACCTTTGCGGTCTGAGGCTTTAGGTCGAGGAGTTTACGGATAGCGGCGGAGCTGCGCTTCTTGATTATCTCCTCCATATACTTTCCGAAGAGAACAAAGGCTATAATGATCGCTGAGACGTCGAAGTAGACGTTCTTTTCCTCGCCGGGCAATACGCTTGGGAAGAAGACGATAAATGCACTGTAGAGATAAGCCGTTGACGTACCGAGCGCAATGAGAAGGTCCATATTGGCAACTCGTTGCTTAATCGCCTGGTATGCGCCGACGAAAAACCCCCTGCCACCGAAGATCATAATTGGCGTTGTGATTATGAAGAGCCATACGCCTGCATTGAACCATGGAAGAAACGAAAAAGGAACCCACGTAAGAACGGTCGCACCCGCAGCAAGCCCGAGGAATAATGCTGCCCTGAAGACGGCAAGGGCGAGCACACCAGTCAGAGCGATGGTTACTCGCCTCTTCATATCTTTCAGTTCCGCTTCGGGTGCTTCAAATGTCTTTACACAAGTTTCACTGCAGAAGTAATATTCCCTTCCCCCGACCACCCTCTTAATCACACGGTCTTTCGGGATGACCATCCCGCATATCGGGTCTTTAGCCATTTCTCCTGTTATGGGTTTTGCTTCTTCAGCAGAGACTTTCAGATAAGATTCAGGATCTTTGTCGAAGTCCTGTTTACAGATGTCCGAACAAAAATAATATGTAGTCCCTTTATAGGTGGATGTCCCTGCGGCATCCTCGTCTTCTATAACCATCTTGCAGACCGGGTCTGTAACTTTCATCTCTTCCTCCCTATACAAACGATAGCAATATCTTTACCAATCTTCAAATTCATAGCCTGTAACATGTTGCATTGCCTATTCCGACCTTTTTGTCTTAACTTTCACATTCTGAACCTCAACCCTTATCCGGTTTTCAGTTTTTCGATTTATTCAGTAGCGGAAAACCTTTCTGCTTCCATTCAATCATGCCTTCGTTTAGATTCCATACGTTGGTATAACCCAGCTTAACCAATGTTTCGGCTGCAATAGTACTCATTCGCGCACTCCTGCAATAAAGCACAATTTTAGCCGACTTCTCAAATGGGAGTTTACCTAAACTGTTTTCGATTTTGTTGTACGGTATGAATACATCAGTATCTGGTATCTCGCCCTCGTAGGGAATATGAACATTGATCAACATAAAGTCTTTCTTCTGAAGCATTGTCCACAGTTGTTCCGACAAAATATTGCGGTAGCTTCCGTTGGAGACCTTCACAAGTTCGCCATATTGGACATCACTCTGTGTCTGCGAGAGTTTAAGACCTGTCTGCGCTGAGCTATATTTTGTTAATGTAAGAACCAAAATCAAAATGGTTAATATAACTATTTTTTTCATCGCAAGCTCTCCAAATATGCCCAAGATCTACAAGACATAAATACTTTTTCATTTTATTTAAGAATCGCTATTATTTTACCTTTCTGAGATTCATAGTATATTGCCTTGCTGCAAGGGCGGCCTTTGCTCCTTCCCCGGATGCAATAATTATCCTTTTGCCGAAGGCGTTTGTTACGTCGCCTGCCGCATAAATGCCCGGATAGTTGGTTGAACAGTCAGGATTTATAACTATCTCTCCGGATTCATTCAGTTTAACAAGCTCAGATATGAGTGATGAATTAGGGCGAAGACCTATTGCTATGAATACTCCTTTTACAGGGATATTTAGCTTTTCTTCTTCGGCCTTTTTCCTGATTGTTATTCCCAAGAGGGTTTTATCACCGGAAAATTCAACAACTTTAAATCCTTCATATTTAGTCAGATTTTTGAACTGACTGACACGTTGAATTATCGTATCGTCGGCTGTGAGTTCAGAATCAGAAATTAGACAAATACTTTTAGCAATGGTCTGAAGGTTTTCAACCAACTGCAATGCCGAATTCCCGCCGCCTACTACTGCTACATCTTCGCCCTGTACGAATGAGATATCCTGGATGTTTCCGTAAAATAATCCTTTTCTCTGAAATTCAGCCTCCCCCGGCACATTCAATCTCTTCCGCGTCATCCCTGTCGCGATGATCAGTGTCTTTGCAAGATAATTATTGATTTCAGATGTGATAACGTTAAATCCTCCTTCAAGAGGCTCGATCATTTCTACCTCGCTTATCAAATGATCAATGTGATGGGAATGAATTAATTGATACTGGAATTTCTCTGCGAGTTCGGGGCCGGTTATGAAATCAAAGCCCATATAGTTCTCGATTTTTGTGCTGTCTATTGCCTGGCCGCCAACGTCTTTCGCTATGAGAAAGGCATTCATTTTGAGTGTCGCTGCATAAACTGCAGCGGTAAGTCCTGCTGGTCCACCGCCGATAACAATCAGATCATAGTCTTTCTTTAAAAGTTTACACGTCCGCTCCCGGATGAATTTTTCTTTGCAACCTTCTGAACAGAAGTAATAGGTCACTCCATCGCATTCAAAAGCAATTGCCTCTTCTTCCCTCACATCCATATTGCAGACAGGGTCTTTCTTCATGACTTCTTCTTTAAAGGTAAGCGGACAGTGACTGTAGTACCTTTTCCAAACTCACTCTCTACTGAAATTGTCCCTTTTTGTTCTCTTTTTGCCTTCATGGTAAGGATTGTCTCAGGATCTTTAGCAAATTCCGCTCTACATTTCTCTGAGCAGAAATAGTAGGTCGTACCTTTATGTGAAAAAGTGAAGTTAGTCTTGTTCTCTTCAATTGTCATCCCACAAACAGGGTCTGTAACCTTCATATCCTTAAACCTTTTGAGGTCAAATTCCTGAGTTACCTCATTGAACTGGGGCTTACTTTTTCCCTTCCATCTCAGACATTGTTTTCTGCATATGCATCATCTGATCCTGCATCGTTTTCATCTTATGTTTTGTTGCAGTTCCTTTTCCCATTGCCAGAGACATCTCGTGCATTTGGCTGGACATATCTTGCATCATTTTCGACATCATCTTCATTTTGTCCGATGACATATCCTTCATCGTCCCTGACATCTTCTGCATCATTTCAGACATCTGCTGCATCATTCCCTTCATTTGTTCCTGCATTTTTTCTGGGGTCATCATCTCCTTTTGTTCCTTCATCTCCTGCACGTGTCCCTTTGCACCTTCTTGACCGCCCGTCATGCCACCACCCATCTGAGCAAAACCATAATTAAGAGTAAGTGCCAAGACTAACACAACCATTATAAATATCTTTTTCATCACAAACCTCCTTCTTTAAGTTCATCGAACAAAATAGATGCTCTCCCTATTTTTCCCTCTGAGGCGATCACCTCCTTTCGACAAATGTCACTTCAAACTCTGCTTTTTTTGTTTTATTAAGATCTACTGCCCAACTTGGGGATGAACATCGGCGTCTTTTCCGCATATCTTCTATATTCATCTCCAAATTGCTTAACTATTTCACTCTCTTCTCTTTTTGACAGGCGATAATATACAAAAACAAGAACAGGAAACATGACAGCAGTAATCATCGTTGGCCACTGAATCAACATGCCGATCATAATGATGAAGAGGCCTGAGTACTGAGGATGCCTTACATAGGCATAAGGCCCCTCTGTAACCAGTCCTCCTTTTGCGCTGTGAATAAGCTTCCAGCCTTTCCACATTAATGCAAATCCTATGACGACCATGCCGTTGCTAATAAGATGGATAATCGTCATCATCACGGCTCCGCCACCAAGGAATGTCAGCAAAAGATGACCGCTCGAATGGGAAAAGGGATTTAGTGCAGGGTATTTGCTGCCAAGGACAGCGGTAAGGATATAAATCGTGAGAGGGAAGCCGTACATCTCAGTAAAAAGCGCCACAAAAAAGGCAAGGGTTACGCCCATTGAACGCCACTCTCTTTTCTTGACTGGCGTGAGAAAGCTTATAATAAAGAAAGCAAATAAGCCAACGTTGACTATAACGAGGCTCCAGAAACCGTATGCATAAGAAATACCTTCACCGTGCATGATTACTCCTTTACGTTATGGACAGGCGGGTTAAGTATCAATTTTGCACCATCTCCTGCTCAAAAAATTGTATATCGGCACAAAAACAATGCCGATGTATGCTCCGTAAAGGAAGCTCTCTATTAGTCCGAGGATGAACCCGCCGAAGGTGAGCCATTTAAAAGCCGGGAGGACCATTTCAAGAAATTGAGACATGCCGTGAAGTCTTTCAGGCACAACCAGCCCGTAGAGAACACAGAGAATATATGAGAATGACAGAAACAGCCCAAATGACCAACTGACGACTCTTATATTCAGCAGCATCCGTGACCTCCTTTCTTCTTTTCAGAAGAAACTTTTTCCTCATGTTCTTTGTGCTCTTCTCCCTCGCCATGCCCGCGATGACCTCCGTGGCCACCCATGCACCCGCCGCCAAAGAGATGCATAGCTATGAAGATCACAAAGAACAGGATAAAAACCCAGTTTTCTCTCACCCATCCCATGTCTTTCTCTCCTCAACTTTTACTGCAAAGTTATAGATGAACAAATCTCCTTTTATTAAAGATTCGAAGTTCAATGCATCGTATCTTTAATAAGAGTATAGCAAAAGAGTAGCTAAGTACCAACTTGTGGGTATTTCTTCTTTATTTAACAACTCGTACAATAAATTTATAGGCAATATGCCTCATTTTCATTGCATTTGATTACACAATAACAAAGAACCTTGTGGATTTTACGAAGGGAATATGGAGATTTTATGAACAATGGAGATTATATGTCAGAAAAGAAAAATCAAAAGATCCGGGTAGTGGACCAAAAAGCTACTCCCCTCTCAATTCCAATTGTTCACTTATTTCTTCTCCAGAGGCGGATCAAGGATACAGCGAAATCCAACATCTGTGAAGCCTTCCCATGGGAACCGTTCTTCGATAACTGCTTTTTCAAGAGAAGGCTGTTTGAAAAAGATGGCGCTTTGATAGGGGAATTTTTCCTGAGGGGACCTTAGCCCCGGCCCGGCATTGCGCTGTTCCCCTTTACTCACAGCCCATTCTTTTATCTCGCCGATCCTGATTTGCAGCTCTTCATTATCTTTTTTGAATGAGCCGATATTTTTTTTCGGATATAAAAGAGCCTCTCTCAATTCCTCTATAGCAGGCAGACGCTTTCTGAAGTGACTTGCATAAGCTGCAGCGCCGTACCAGGTCACGCGTACAACTGGCTGGAAGGCATAACGAGAGTCTCTGATATGGAAACGGCCGTGTTCATAGATGATCTGTTCATAAGGTTCCTTGCCTTCTCCCATGAGCAGCCATATCTCGTTGTTCCACTTAACCACACCCTTTTCAACGGTCACATCTTTCTTGACCTCATTTAAAAAATCTGCGTAATTCTGAAACGTTATCTCTCTTATGTCCACATAAAAAGGTTTTGTGGCATTGATAATGACCATCGTTAATCCATCTTCGCTCATCATGGTTCGGGGGAGAGATTTCAGAGGGATTGCAGGGACCGGCTTTTGGCTTCTCTCTCCCGAGAGTTGCTGAGGAAGGTGCGTTTCTTTTTTCTCTTTAAGTGGTTGCCCTTTTACATACCAGAGGACTGCGATAACAATAAACAGCAATAATATGGTTAAACCAATAGCAAATCGAGTCCATTGAGGCAGTTTAAATATAGCACGGGAGGGTTGGGTTTGCGCTTCCGTGCCGACACGTTTGATCGTTTCATCCCCGCTCTCTTTTATCGCCTCTAAGATCAATGTGCGGAATTGTTCTATTGATGGGAGTCTCCTATCTTTATCTTCTGCGGTAGCCAGACGGATTATCTGATCCAGTTTTTGAAGAAAGGGTGTCCCGGGGTTGACTAAACCAACCTCTTTGAACGGGACTGTTTCCTTCGAAGTGTTCCCGGATACAGCTTTGAAGAGTATCTTTCCCAGAGAATAAATATCAGACCGTTGGTCTGCCCGTTTAAAATCAAGAAACTGCTCTGACGGCATGTATTTCATAGTCCCCTGTATATCCACGGACTGTGTAACGGGCTTCAATTTGCAGGAACTGGCTAAACCAAAATCAGCGATTTTGGGAATATCCCCATCCATGAGTACATTTTCAGGTTTTAAATCCCTGTGTACAATACCTGAGTTGTGCAGTGCCTGTACTCCATCCAGGACAGGTAAGAAGTATTTTGAAAGCCATGCCTTAAGCTGTTGTTCATTGGCCCCAAAACCTTCTTCGGACATAGTAAACTTTAAAGTGGCTCCCGGCACATACTCCATAACAATATATTCGAGATGTACTTCTACCCCTTCCTTTGTTATTGGGGTTTGGCCGTAATCAAAAGTCTGCAGGATATTCGGATGCCGAACCTGAGACATGGTCTTCACTTCCCTGCGAAACCGCTGCAGGATCTTTTCTTTTTCACTTTCATCGTCTACAAGTGTTTGGAGACATTCGTCCGAAATGACTTTTATGGCTACATCACGATTAAGGTTTAATTGACGGGCTGAATAAACCTCTCCCATCCCGCCCATACCTATAAGATCAATGATAAGCCACTTATCGTTCAGTATTGTCCCGGAAGCTAATAAATAATTTTTAACCATGTCAGGCCTTTAAATGCTTAGCCGGTTAATTCCTTTCGAGAAGGTAGTTTCATTAAATAAAGTTATCCATGATCATCTATATAAGCTCATTATAACAGGTTTAAGAACTGTCAAGTGCTTGAAGCACTTCGACACCGATCGCTGAATATCGGGCTGTGAGTTATAAACAATAATCGACAGGGATAGAAGCTATTGAAATTGAGGACTCCTATGTGAATCATACTTTTCGGATGTGTGCTCTCCAATGCGCACTATAGGGAGAACTAAACGCCCGTCACTGCTTCTTGAAACTATTTCTTTGGATGGGAAGGTTGCGCCGCCACATGAGCATGTAGTGTGAGGACTTGATGAAGAAGTCCTCAATATTTTAAAACCCTCAAAACTGTGACTCTGCAAACGAAGTTTTCAACCTTTGGGTCGTCACAAAAGTGCAGGTTCCGGGGGGCATCTTTTAAACTGCAATGTACACTGCTGGGTTCATCCACCGTTAATGCTTCCACAGGAAACCTCGATTACTTCCCAAGTTCACACTTCGGAGCTTTATGAATTTTGCATGATATTGCAAAATAGGATTTGTTCACGGAAACGATAAACGGGAGATTTCGGAAATCGTGCCCTGCATCTATTCCGTATCCAGCAATCCATACGTCAGGTATGTTGAATCCGATATAATCGAGAACCAGACTATCTCTGAGCTTCTTTACGTCATGGGTGGGACGGGCCAGTATTTTATTTAGAAGGCTGCACACTTTTACGGTTCTTACCTCTCTTTCGGTTTGAAGATAATTCAACAGCCATGTCATGGTAAATCCCTGGTCGATTATGTCTTCAATGAGCAATATATCATGGCGCTTGATGCCCTTTGGGTCGAGATCCAGTTTGACGGCCCGGTATTTTTCATTAGCCGCCTTTATGGTTTCGTCATATACGCTGGTTTTGATCAGATAGAATCTCGCATTCCGGTTATGGAGGCGGTATAACTCCCTGCACAGATCGGCGCCGAACATAAACGCGCCGGTCAAAACCATCATGACCTCGATGGGATCTTCTTTGAAATCCTTGTTGATTTTATGGGCAAGGGCTGTAATTCGTTTTCGGATACAGATTTCAGGTATTAAAATCGTATCGATCCTTTTGTCGGTTTTCAGCTTGTCGGCAAGTTGATGAAATTCGGTTAACTCCATTGAAGCGTCAATAACGCCGTCTTCCGGAATTGCGATAATCCGGTCATAATCCGTGTCGGTTAATATCAAAGGCTCCTGCATGATGAGTTTAATCTCTGTCTATATCAATATTCAGTACACGAGAGTGTTTTCCCGAGACATCGATTTTTACAAGGGTTTTAGGAATATAGCCGGTTTTTTCCCTGATGAACTCAACCCCGTTATAATTTACTTTTTCTCCAATGCAGACAATATCGGCAATCCCGGCCCCTGCCTTTTGGATGGCCTGGATGATGCCCAGCATGGTTCCGCCCGTAGAGATCATGTCGTCCACAATAAGCACGCGGTCACCTGCCTCCACGCCGTTGAGATAAAACATGCCCTGGGTATATTCATTGATAAAAGGGACTTTTATCTGTCCGGGAATGCCTGATGGATACCAGCGGATCATGCCAAACGGTTTGTTGGCTGCCAAGGCGACCCCGGCAACTATAATCCCGCCCTTGTCTTCTTCACCCACAACCTTGTCAAAGTTTTTATTTGCCACTTTCAGGATTTCTTCGCATGCAAAGCGAAGCATTTCCGGCGTTGTAGCAGGAATTTGCTCAGTGAGCGGATTTACAATAAAACCTCGATTATTTATTTCGATAATTTCTCTATCGTCAAAACAGTGAATTAAGAGATCCATTTCCAATACCAACTAATCAGAGTCTGTTTATAAATTGTCTTTTGATCCAGCCCCGTTATCCCCCTCTTTGGAAAAGAGGGGCAAGGGGAGATTTTATGAATAATAAATAAGCATATATCCT
>Ga0172375_10002512_pt1 | contig 28485 bp, 24 predicted proteins | sample LakKiv1m_FD_114537 | JGI IMG/M metagenome (GOLD analysis project Ga0172375, IMG submission 114537) | Freshwater microbial communities from Kabuno Bay, South-Kivu, Congo - kab_092012_11.1m | ecosystem: Environmental > Aquatic > Freshwater > Lake | place: Democratic Republic of the Congo... | reverse complement strand
TCCCGGCAACGTTGGCCCCGTTTGAGGGGAGGAGTATTATCCTCCTCATCTCCACCTGAGAACGTGAGACAACGGCGGACTGGGCCGGTTCCTCCGGCCGGGCCGACGTTGTCGAACCTCTCTTCTCCGCACCTCCGTGGCTCCAGCGAAGCGGGTGGTGAATTTGTCCTTGGTGTGAGAACTCCCTTCCGGCTTTGGCGTCCTTTTAGCGTCTTTCCTCCTTCGCCCCGAGGCGCTGCGCGCTCGGGGCTACGGCGGACAAGTCGCGGGAAATCTGATCCGGAGTTGCCCGCCAAATGTCGCGAAAGGACACGAAAGAAGAAGTCGGAACATCCTGTGATCCTGCCCAGGCTCCGTCTTTGCCGTGAGATCTTCCGGGGCTCTTCGCTTCAGCTTACCCTTTAAGTGCGGGATTGCCTTCGTGGTGTCTGTTGGTCTACCGTCCTCCCGCCACGAGATACGTTGGCACGGCGATACGTCGACACGTTGTCACGTCCCCATGCGCCTGTAGCTCAATTGGACAGAGCATCTGGCTTCGGACCAGAGGGTTGGGGGTTCGAGTCCCTCCAGGCGCGCTCGAAACAGCGGTTTCTTGAGCCATGAACCGCGCCATCACACGCGTTCGGAAGCAGACGGGAAAGGAGCCTGCGGCGGCCCGGGGCAACAACGGACAGCAGGCTCTCAGGCATGGTGTTCCGTGCGCGCGAGTATCTCATCCTGCAGGTCGGGCCACAGGGATGTGAAGGGGGCGCAGTAGCCGGCGACGCGCACCATCAGTCCCGTGTGCGCCTCGGGATGGGCCCGGGCCTCCAGCAGCATCTCGCGGCTGACCAGGTTGAACTGGATCTGCTGGCCGCCGGACAGGAAGTGAGCGCGGATCAGTGCCGCGATCTTCTCCACACCCGCATCGGAGTCCACCAGCTTCGGGTCCAGCTTCACGTTCAGCGTGGCCGCTGTCGGCAGGAGCCGGTGCGGTAGACGGCTGACGGAATTGAGCAGGGCGGTGACGCCTTGACGGTCAAGGCCCTGGACCGCGCCCATGCTGTCAGCCAGCGGCGAACCGGCCTTGCGCCCGTCCGGCGTGGCGCCGGTGAGGCGTCCGAATTCAACGTGCATGTTTTCGCCCCCGGCGGTTGTACCGAGGATGTACTGCCCGCCCCGGAACGGCGTGTACCGCTTCATGATCCCCGCAAACCGTTCCACGAGCCGCGCAGCGGTGGTGTCCACCCGGCCGTCGTCGTTGCCGAAGTGGGGGAACTCGCGCAGGATCCGGCGGCGCAGGGGCTCCTGCCCCTCCCAGTCGGAGCGGAGCAGGTCTGCCAGCCCGGCCAGCGTCATGACTCGGTCCTCGTAGACGAGCGTGCGGATGGCTTCCAGCGAGTCGGCCAGGTTGGCGATACCGATGGTGTCCCAGTTGCAGTGGTTGTAGCGGGCGCCGCCCTGCGTGTAGCCCTTGACCTGCTCGATGCAGTCGTTGACCACCAGTGAAGTGCACAAGTCGATGGTCTTCGCCGCGTGGCTGTCCCTGGCGACAGAGATCCTGTGCACATCCCCGGCAATGCGGTCCATGGCGGTTTCCAGGTCCGCCCATAGCGCCTCGAACGTCGGCAGCCGGTCCAAGTCGGCCCCGGCGCCCAGCTCCGGCTCCAAGCCGAGCAGGAGACGCAGGATCTTGGGCAGGTTGATGAACCCTTCGACAGAACCCATCTGGGCGCGGCCAGTGATGATCACTTCGTGGCATCCCGACAAGGAGAAGTCACGGGCATCCTCAAGCCGGATGCCGGTATGCGCCAGGGCAGGTACGATCTGCTCGTCGTTACAGAAGTCGGGATTGCCCGAGCGCGTGCGCAGGACACGGACCGCGCGGACCAGCAGATCCGGCGGTGTGTTACGGTTCCAGCGCAGGCCGACCTGGGGACGCTGGAGGCGCAGGTCCTCGGTCACCTCGAGGCAAAGCCGAGTCAGATCGCTCGACGCGTCGGCACCGTCGGGGCGGACACCGCCCAGGGTCATGTGGTACAGCGCGCTGACTGCCTGGCGTGCCCCGGCGTGCTCGAAATATTTCAGCCAGAGGCAGGCCAGCAGCTCGGCCGCCTCCTCGCGGGCGATGGCCCCGCTGGCCCGGTCGGCGGCGTAGAACGGCAGGAGATACTGGTCGAGCCGGCCGGGCGCGTCGGGCATGAACATGAACGAGAACCAGGCGGATTGGCAGGCCTCGCGGAACGACCGGGGTGCCCGGGCGGGCACGCGGCGGCAGTGATCGGCAATGGCCGCGAGCTCCCGTTGCCGGACGGGGTCGGGTGTCTCCCGGGCCATCGTCGCGGCCAGCCCGGCATAGCGGTGCGCGAAGGCGATGTAGCCGCGCGCAACAAGGGCCATCGCATCCAGGAAACACTGCTTGTCGGCGGTGGGGGGCGCTTCCCGGAGAAGGCGCTCCTTGCGGCGGGCGATGCGGTCAAGCAGTCCCTCGAACCCGGCCGCCATCATACCGTCGTAGTCCATCGTGGAATGATTGCCGGCCATGCTGACCATGCCGGTCCGGAAGAAGCCAGCGAGTGCGGGGTCCACGGGGAACCAGGGTGTGGCGAAGGCCTGTCGGCCGAAGCAGACGGGCGTTTCCGGCGCGGTGCCGTAGCACACGTGAACGGGCGTGCCCACCAGGAGTTCATGGTGCGTGATCTCGATGCGGCGGTGCTGCCAGCAGTGGGCCAGGGCTTTCGCCTGCCGGATGAGTTCCGGTTCGCCGGCCGTCCGGGCGAGGGATTCGTCCCGCAGGCGATCCCATTCCGGCGAGGGGCCCCAGTACGTGGTCATGGCTCGCTCGCGCAGCGCCTGGATCCGTTCGTTCATGGAGGTGACCTTGTGCTACGGCGGGTGAAGCGGATCAAGCCTCAATGGAGGCTGCGAACGGGAGTTTGACACGACGCCCCCGGGCCGTAAGACCGTCACAGCGGTCGAGGGTCAGCCCTGAACTCAGGCCTCAGCACGAGAGTCACGTTTCGGGAAGGACATGCCTGTCGAGCGCGCTGTTGAGCCATGCAACAAGCGGATGCATGGCTTTGAAGACTTGGACGGCCTGCCGGACGAAATCCTCCCGGCACAACCGACCATCCTTCAGATCGCACCATACCTCGAAGCTCGTGAAACCGAGCAGATCGATATCGGGATGATCTTTGGCGATGTCGCGCGGGGCTGTCTTCAGACGGGCACCGCGCAGACCAGTGCCGAAATGGCGGGCGAAATTCTTCGTTCCAATGATTTCCCGTAGACCGGACGCGTCTTCCATGATCGCCTGTCGTACTGCCCGGAGTTCGCGCCCTGGTGGCATGTACAGCCCGCCGGCCAGCAGGCTCGCCCCCGGTTCGACGTGCACATAGTATCCGGCGCGGGTCACTTTTCTCCCGCGATCCGTCATGAACGCGCCGAAATTCGTCTTGTACGGATGCTTGTCACCCGAGAAACGAACGTCGCGGTAGATCCGGAAGAGGCAGTCCTCCGCTTCCTGTTCCGCGATCGGCGGATCAAACCCCGCGATCCCGGCGATGAGATGGTCCACTATCTCCAGCACGTTAGCCCGTGCCGCTTCATACTCCGCGCGATGCCGTTCGAACCAGGCCCGGTTATTGTTCTGTTTCAGACCGCCCAGGAACGTGAACGTCGAAGGCAGAACGACAACCGGTCTGGATGCGGAATTCACGGCAGCATGTCGGCGGTGAGCCCGAGCGGGACGTACTCCCACTGGTCCCCCTTCTTCGTGCCGTACTCCAGCGACTTCCTGTCACCCGAGAGGTTGACGCCGGCTGTCGCATCCTTGAGCGGCGGAGGATTGTGGCGGGAAATCCTGCGGGTCGTCTTGTCGGACACGCGGAACGCAAAGAACTGCCGCGTGTCCGGCTGCCAGTAGATCACCTCGCCGTCGCTGTACTCTTCGTAGTGGGCCGTGGCCGCCACCTTCACGTATTCACCTTTCGGCGTTCTCACCCACACTTCCGGGATGCCTTCTTCGCGGGATTTGCCGGACGACCCGGGCTCCTCAAGCGGGTGTGTGACAAACAACAGCGTCCCCTCTCCGTCCACGAGATAGATTATCCCGGGGTCCCGGCCCCGGGAGGCAAAGTCCCCGCGCAAATCCAGTTCCTCTGCCTTGCCGGTCTGCCAGTTGACAAGGCAATGCCGCATTATCGTCTGCGACAGGTTCCGCCTTCCCTGCCCTGCCTGGGAAACCAGCACCATGGGCCCGTTCATTTCCGTGACGTACGTTTCTCCCTGTCCATCCGTCCAAATCCGGTTGGGCTCCTTGCGCAGTATCGTCAACCTGGCCGCATTCCGGTCGTAGACTCCAAGTATATGCTTGTCGGCCAGGTACTTCGGGATCCCGCCGTCCGGGAAGGCGCGGATACCGGCGGCAGGTCTGTAGACGAGGCGATGGAACCCGAACACCACGTTGTTTCCGTCATCCGCGAGCCGTGCCGTGACGAACCGGCTGTAGTCGCGCGCCGGTCCGTAACCCATGGAGCATCCGGTGAGCGCCAGGCAGAGAAGCGCCAGCCCGGAGCAGGAGATCCACTGTCTTCGCCCAATATCCATGTGCAGAAGATACCAGTGCCGTGGACGACCTTCAAGGCGCGGAAAGCACTCTTTGCCGGATCCGGACCGGAGTTCTCACGCCCTGCTTCGCTCCGATATCTTCCTCCTTCGCGTCCTTTCGCGACATTTAGCGGGCAATTCCAGATCGGATTCAGATCTCCCGCGAAACACGCTAAAGGGACGCTAAAGCCGGACCGGAGTTCTCACGCAAAGCCGCAAAGGCGCTAAGATAGATTTACCACGGAGGCACAGAGAAGAAGAGAGAGGTTCGACAACGTCTGCCTGTCCCGCGCGGACGCGGGACGAGTCCGCCGTTGTCTCACGTTCTCAGGTAGAGAGGAGGAGGATTCTCTTCCTCTCCCCGTTCCAGGGTGGAGCGGCGAGTCCCTTCGCCGCTTCAGGGGAAACCATCCTCCCCGTCGCAGCCTGAGAACGCGATCGGGACAGCGCGTTCCACCTTTCAAGGATGGGTCTCTCCCTCCTCTCCTCCCCCCGGCAACCCTTTGTCTGCCTTTGCGCCTTCGCGACTTGGCGTGAGACATCTCGCTCCGTGCCTGCCCTGTGGCGCGCTCTCCACGACAGGGGACTGCCCCGCCACTTATCTTTTGAACCGCGGTGAGCCTGGTGTTATTGTCTGCGAAACGGTCTGCACAAAAGGGAGGGTGATGATGAAGCTGGACATGCGTCTATCGCGGTGGCCGGTGGTAATGATCGCGGCGGTCCTGGTAATGATGCTGCCCGCGGCGGCAATGGCAATTCACGCGGTTGAGGGAACACTGCCCGAGGTCCCGGAGGGTGGAACTGCTTCATTCGCCCTGCATGGTTCGGTCGGCATGCTGGATGGCGAAGCACACGAGTATGTCTATCTCCCGCAGATCGACCACAAGATGAGCGAGCTGATCTGGGATCTCTCCGGCATCACGATGGCCGGCGTTGTCGGCTCGATCAATTTCTACAACGTGTTCCGCGTCAACGCGGGGTACTGGACAGCCATGACTGAAGGGGACGGCGGTATGGAGGATTACGACTGGTACCTCTTTGACCGGCCCGATACGTGGACCCACCAGTCCATCCACAACGTCAAGATCGTCGGCTCTTCGATCTTCGACCTGAATGTCTCGGCCCAGCTGTATGCTGCCGGGGCGGTGGCCTTCAGGGGAATGATCGGGATCAAACGCGACTACTGGCAGTGGGAAGATGCCGTGCTGGAGTTCACCTATTCATCGCTGGGCAATCCGATGGGTGAGCCCGTCGCGGGATATTCCTACGAGCAGATCAACCCGAATGCCATACGGGACCTGAAGGTCCAGGGCGACGGCAGCCGCGCGATCGACTACGAACAGACCTTCACGATCCCCTATATCGGGGCCAGCATGGAGGGGACGCTGGGCGGTCTCCGCGTGAACGGGTACCTCACACTCAGCGTGGCCGTTGCCGCCGAGGACGCGGATGTGCACAGGCTCCGCGAAATCCATTTCAAGGAGACCTTTGAGAACGGCGGCTATGTCGGTATCGGCGCTTCCGCCCTCTACAACCTCAGCGACAGCCTGTACGCCATGGTCTCCTACGAGTACCAGTCCATCCCCGAAACCACGGGGGACATGGAGATCGCCGAAACAGGCGAGAAGTCAATTGACGCGGCGGGTATTTCCAACGAACACACCACCCTGTCGGCATCGGTCGGAATGGCGTTCTGACCGGCGCCACAGTTTGTGTCAGCTCCGAAAACAAGAAGCCCCGAGGCGCTGAGCGCCCGGGGCTTCTACTTCTCAATACTGTAAACTTTCTTCAGGCAGCTGTTACGTTTGTTGCCTCAGGTCCTTTGCGGCCCTGGGCGGGATCATACTGCACCGCCTGATTTTCCTGGAGAGTCCGGAACCCTTCCATCTTGATGTTGCTGTGATGGACGAAAAGGTCTTCGCCTCCATCATCCGGAATAATGAACCCGTAGCCCTTTTCGTTACTGAACCACTTTACCTTGCCCCTTGCCATGCTGCTGTACTCCTGTGCCGGCCGCTCCCCCCTGGGACCAGCCGTACTTCCCTGCTTCCGTATATTCAACGGCCACCATACCCGGAAGCATAGGGCAGGTACCGTTTTGCCGCGGCCATGTGCACACGCACATCGCCTTTGACATCTCAAGACGGCGGAAGTGAGTTAAGGGAATTTCCTACACCGCGTCAACAACTGTTTTGCGCTTCAGAAGACGATCGGGGCGAAGACCTCCCGGCCCTTCAGCTTTTCGCGCCCTTTCAGGAAGGCCAGTTCGATCAGAAAGACAACTTCCACAACCTTGCCCCCGGCCTTTTCAATCAGGCCTGCCGCGGCAGCCGCGGTCCCGCCGGTTGCCAGTAGATCATCCACCAGCGCAACCCGTTCACCCTTGCGGAACGCGTCCTGGTGCAGCGAAACCGTGTTTGATCCGTATTCAAGATCATACGAGGCATCGTACGTCTTGTAGGGCAGCTTGCCCTTCTTCCGGATGGGGACCAGTCCCACTCCCATCCTGTCGGCGATGGCGCCGCCGAACAGGAACCCGCGCGCGTCAATAGCAGCCACCTTCTGTATCTGTTTCGACTTCAGCCGGGCCACAAACAGGTCCACCACCGCTTTAAACAGCGCCGGATCCGCCAGTATCGGGGTGATATCTTTGAAAATGATCCCGGGCTTGGGGAAGTCGGGCACATCGCGAACAGCCGCTTTGATCCTGTCGATATCCATGACCGGTCTCCTCACTTCTCAGCAGAAACAGTTCCATCCCTCCCACCCTCACCCCAACCCTCTCCCCTCAAGGGAGAGGGAGTTTGCGCATCCCCATGCGATGCGAAGCTCATCGCCATTCTGCGATCCTTCTTGTTGTCGCCTTCCCTTCCTCTCCCCTTGGGGGAAAGGAGTAAGGTGAGGGGGATCCCTCATGCAACCGCATCGTCACGGCCTCGCCGTCAATGCCGCGTGTGCCGCCGCCAGCCGCGCTATCGGTACCCGGAACGGGCTGCAGGACACGTAGTTCAATCCCGATTTGTAGCAGAACTTCACGGAAGCCGGGTCCCCGCCCTGTTCGCCGCAGATGCCGACTTTCAGATCCTTGCGGACCGACCGGCCTTTCTGCACCGACATGGTGATCAGCTGGCCTATCCCATCCTGGTCTATTGTCTGGAACGGATCGGCCGGCAGGATCTTCTGGCCCAGGTAGTCTTTGAGGAATGCGCCGATATCGTCACGGCTGAAGCCAAAGCCCATCTGCGTGAGATCGTTCGTCCCGAACGAGAAGAACTGCGCTTCCTGCGCCATACGGTCCGCCAGAAGTGCCGCCCTGGGAATCTCGATCATCGTCCCGTAGAGGTGTGGAATGACCTTCATTTTGAAGGCCTTGCAGACTTCTTCGTGCACTTTCAGGCAGAGCGCTTTCTGATGCTTCAGCTCGTTCACATCGCACGTTACGGGAATCATTATCTCCGGCTTGCACTTCCTGCCGGCCTTGATTATCTCGGCCGCAGCTTCGAAGATTGCCCGGACCTGCATCTCAGTGACTTCCGGATAGGTCACGCCAAGCCGGACACCGCGGTGCCCCATCATGGGGTTCGTCTCGTGGAGTTCCTCGCCGCGCTTCCGCACGGCTTCCACGGAAATCCCCAGCGCGTCAGCCAGTTCCTTCTGCTTCGCTTCGCCCTGCGGGCAGAACTCATGCAGCGGCGGATCGAGCAGGCGGACCGTCACCGGCAGCCCTTCCATGGCCTCGAGCGTCGCCTTGATGTCGCGCTTGACGAATACGGCAAGCTCGGAGAGTGCCTTCCGCCGCTCTTCAACGGTTGCGCTGAGAATCATCTTCCGGAGCAGGAACAACGGCTGGTCGCTTCCTTCGCCGTAGAACATGTGTTCCGTGCGGAAGAGACCGATGCCTTCAGCCCCGAACAGGCGGGCATTCCGGGCATCAGCCGGCGTGTCCGCGTTCGCGCGCACGCCCATGGTGCGGTACTTGTCCGCCATTTTCATGAATTTCTGGAACCGCGGGTTCTCCGTGGAATCAACCATCTTTATCCTGCCCGCGTAGGCCGCGCCCTTTGTGCCGTTCAGCGTCAGCCAGTCGCCTTCCTTGAACGTCTGCCCGCCGGCCTTCATGGTCCTTCCGTGCACGTCCGGATGGATGTCCGACGCCCCGACGATGCAGCACTTCCCCCAGCCGCGTGCCACGAGGGCGGCATGGCTCGTCATGCCGCCCCGCGCGGTGAGGATGCCCACCGCTGCGCGCATGCCTTCAACGTCTTCGGGGTTCGTTTCTTCACGGACCAGGATCACCTGTTTGCCCTGCTTGTGCCACGCAACGGCATCCGCCGCGGTGAAGACGATTTGCCCGCACGCGCCGCCGGGCCCGGCCGGCAGTCCCTTCACCAGCGACTTCGCGTTCTTCTCTTCCGCCGGATCGAGTATGGGGTGGAGCAACTCGTCCAGCTGCGCGGGCTCAAGACGCAGGACCGCCGTCTTCTCGTCGATCAGTTTCTCCTGCAGCATGTCCATCGCCATATTGAGGCCCGCCGTGCCGGTTCGTTTGCCGCTGCGGCACTGAAGCATGTACAGCTTGCCTTCCTGGATCGTGAACTCTATGTCCTGCATGTCGCGGAAATGGTGCTCCAGCTTGCTGCGGATATCGCACAGCTGCCGGTAGGTCGCCGGCATTGATTCCTGCATGCTTTTAAGGTGTTTGTTCTGCTCGTTCTTGGTGTCGTTGTTGAGCGGGTTTGGCGTCCGTATTCCGGCAACCACGTCCTCGCCCTGCGCGTTTACCAGCCACTCGCCGTAGAACTTTCCCTCGCCGGTGGCGGGATTGCGCGTGAACGCCACGCCGGTGGCGGATGTGTCGCCCATGTTGCCAAATACCATCGTCTGGACGTTGGTTGCCGTGCCCCACTCGTCCGGGATTCCTTCTATGCGCCTGTATGCAATTGCGCGCCGGCCGTTCCAGCTCTTGAACACCGCCCCGATACCGCCCCAGAGCTGTTCCATCGCATTGTCCGGGAACGGTTTGCCAAGCACTTCGCGCACCCGTTGCTTGAAAGCCTCGCATAGCGCCTTGAGATCGGCGGCGCCCAGGTCCGTGTCACTCTTGCAGTTCTTCTGCTTCTTGAGATCCGCCATGATGTGCTCGAGTTGCACGCGGATCCCCTTGCCTTCAGCCGTCTCAACGCCCTCGGCCTTCTCCATGACGACGTCGGAGTACATCATGATCAACCGCCGGTAGGCATCGTAGACAAATCGCTCGTTCTTCGTTTTGGCGATCAGGCCCGGTATGGTCTTCGAGCACAACCCGATGTTGAGGACGGTCTCCATCATGCCCGGCATGGACTTACGGGCGCCGGACCGGCAGGAAACCAGCAGCGGGTTCACCGCGTCGCCGAACTTCATGCCCATGTCCTTCTCAACCTGGGCCAGCGCTTTTGTGACCTGCGCTTCGAGACCGGCCGGATACTTCATCTTGTTGGCGAAGTACTCGACGCAGCACTCAGTTGTCACCGTGAAACCTGACGGCACGGGTATGCCCAGCTTGCACATCTCGGCAAGGTTGGCCCCTTTGCCCCCCAGCAGGTTCTTCATCGAGGCATTGCCCTCGGTCCTGCTGATCCCGAACTGGTAAACGTACTTGGCGGTTTTTGCGGTCTTCTTCGCGGACATTATCCGATCCCCCTCCTGCTCCCTGGAAAAGCGCCCCTGCAAGGCTGGAAAATCCCATTTCACACGGGAAAAAGCGGGGCCACTCTAACAGAGGAACCATCGATGTCAAGCGCACCGCACGACATCAGTGCGCGTCAATGCCGTGCAGCATCTGAAGCGCGTGTTCCACGGTCTTGAGGATCTCCGCCATGTATTCGCGGGCTGCCCGTACGCTGCCCGGGATCGCATAGACCTGCATCATGCCCCGCACGGCGGCAACGCTTCGGCTGAGAAGAGCGTTGGGTTTGTCGGCGCCGTATTTCAGCCGGATGTGCTCCATGACCCCGGGCATCATCTTCCGGCAGAACGAGGCAACGACCTCGGGCGTCATGTCGCGTGGGCCGATACCTGTTCCGCCGGTGAGAACCACAACGTCCGCTGCCGCTCTTTCCTGCTCTTCCAGTTCCCGAGAAAGGGCCGCCGCATCGTCGGGGAGAAGACGTCTCGCCACCCGGAGATGCCATCTCGTGCCGGCAAAGAACTGCCGGACAGCCGATTCCACCTCGGGCCCACTCTGATCCTCGTACTCCCCGCGGCTCGCCCTGTCACTGACAGTGATCACGGTGACTTGCATGGGCCGTTGTGTGTGGTCAATGCGATCTTCCGGCTGTACGCGTCCTCCACGCGTTACCCGGCAGAATATCCCTTCCCTGGGCATGACACACTTGCCGACCTCGCGGAATATTGCGCAGGCATCACCGTGGCAGACTTTGCCAATCTGCGTCACCTCCAACTCCGCCTCACCCGTGACCAGCCGGTCGAGGCAGGCAACCTGCCTCAGATCAAGCCCGCTTGTTGTGATGTTCTCGGCGAATTCACCGGGCCGTATCCGCCGCCCCATTTCAGCCTCAAATTCCCCGATTATCTCCCTGGACAGAAGGCTGACCTGGCGCGACCAGACGCCCGCATGGGCATCGCCGACAACGCCCCTGCCGTCAATCTGTATACCGGGAACAGGCTGTTTCGGGGTTCCCTTGCCCGCGGAGATGTTTGTGGACAATACTGTTGCTCCCATCGTCAGATCTCCCTCTTCGTCTTCCTCACCAGCCTGATCCCGCCCATCTGCATGGTCCGATCCACGGCCTTGCACATGTCGTAAATCGTGAGAAGCGCCACGTTGACGGCGCACAATGCCTCCATCTCCACGCCGGTCTTTCCGACGTATGCCGCTTCCGCGGTAACTTCCGCACCGTCCTTCCGCAATCGTACCCGTACCCGTACGCTGGTCAGCGGAAGCTGGTGACACAGAGGAATGAGATCGGCTGTCTTCTTGGCGGCCTGCACCCCTGCGAATTCAGCGGCCGCAATGACGTTCCCCTTGGCAATCCGTCCTGATTCGATCAGGCCGATTGTCTCCTGCCTCAACCTGATGAATCCGGTTGCTGTCGCCCTTCGCCGGGAAACGGCCTTGTCCGCAACATCCACCATCCTTGGCCGGCCCCGTCCGTCGAGATGGGTCAGTCTGTTCATCACATCATCCTCCTATCGCGTAGAACTTGTTCCGGCTCCTGAGCCCGGCCGCCGGTTTCCCCTCGATGGCGCACCGAATGGCCTGTTCCGCGCCCAATTCCCTGACGGAGAACCGCAGGTCGTTGAACAGGCACGGATAGACAAAGCCGTCGCTCGATACCCTCAGGCGGTTGCACCGGGCGCAATGGCCGCCATCTCCACCGATCACCTGCCAGAACCTGCCGGCGTCAGTGTCCATCTTCCTGATGAACTGGATGTCCAGCCCCTGCCTGTCCGCGTACGCTTTCACAGCCCGGGCGTCCGGCTCTTCGGGTGACTCTTCCACAACACAATTCAGCTTGATCCGCTCAAAGCCGGCCGCTATCGCCGCTTCGACCCCGGCCAGCGCTGACGCCAGATCGCCCCCCCGTGTTATCGCCCGGTAGCGGTCGGGATCCACCGTATCCAGGCTGATATTCACCCGCCGGATGCCGGCACGGCGCAGGGACGCGGCGAATCCGGGCAACAGCGTTCCGTTGGTGGTCATCGCCAGATCCTGTATTCCGCCGATTCGACCGACCATTTCCACCAGTTTTACGATGTCACGCCTGACCAGCGGTTCCCCGCCCGTCAGGCGAACCTTGTCCATCCCCAGCCCGACTCCCGCGCACACCACTTCTTTTATCTCTTCGAACGACAGGATGTCTTCGTGGCGCAGGAGTCTCACTCCCTCTGCCGGCATACAATACGTGCATCGCATATTGCACAGGTCAGTTACCGAAACGCGCAGGTAATTGATCCTGCGGCTATATGAGTCTAACATGGACGGAGGTTCCTTCCCGGATCTCTGTGATGCCTGCCGGAATGGTGACCAGGGCATCGGCGCCGCTCATTGCCAGGACATGAGCGGACCCGTGGTACTCCGCGGCCTCAACCTGGCCCGATGCCTTGAACCGCACCGGTATCGTGCTTTGACGGTCCGCTTTCCGCCGCGTGTAGGTCTTCTCCATGATGGCGGAAACCACCGCCGGCCGATGCGCATGTCCCATCATCGCGTGAAGAAAGGGCTTCAGCAGGATTTCGAAGACAACAAATGTTGACACGGGGTTGCCCGGCAGCCCGCAACAGAACGAGTGCCCGTCGGAACCGAACACCGTTGGCCGGCCCGGTTGCATGGCCACGCTCTCAAACAGGAGCCTGTATCCCTGCCGGCGGAAGGCTTCGGGGACCAGATCGCAATCCCCCTCCGAGACCCCGCCCGACATCAGGATCAAGTCGCTCCGATCCCGGGCGCTGCCGATTTTCTCTGCCAATGCGTCGATATTGTCCGGCACAATGCCTTCGTACCGCGCCGGTATGCCCATTCTCATCAACTGGGCGCAGAGCTGCGGCCCGTTGGTATTGCGGATCTTCCCTTCAGCCGGCATCGCTGTGGGCTCCACCAGTTCGTCGCCCGTTGCCATCACCGACACCGAGGGCCTGCCGGACACCGGGACCGGGTCACAACCTGCCATGGCCAGCAGTGCCACCGCAGCGGGAGAAATGATCGTACCGGCGCGCAGAACAATGTCCCCAGCGCGACCATCTTCGGCCCTCTGTCGCACATTACGCGCTTTGCTCTGCCGAACCACCCGTACCCACCCATCCCTTTCCTCGGCATGTTCAAACATCACAACGGTATCCGCGCCGTGCGGGACGACCGCGCCCGTCATGATCCTCATGCACTCGCCACCGCGCACTTCCCGTGTCGCCACCTGCCCGGCAAGCACGGTTCCGACAACCCGCATGGGCCTGTTCGTGTCACACTGGCGGCATGCATACCCGTCCATGGCGGAAAGATCCGCCGCCGGCATGTCGCGATCCGCGCGAATATCCCGGGCAAGAACACGGTCAAGAGCGTCGGATAGTACAGCCTCTTCCTCCGGCATGCGTCTGACAGCCCCGAGCATTGTCTGAAGCGCTTCTTCAAACGTAATCATACGTGATTCTCTCCTGTCCCGAGAACACAGTGAACGAGACTCCCCGCGCAAAGCCGATCAGGGTGAGCCGCATTTCCCGCGCCAGCAGTACCGCCTGGTGTGTCGGCGCGCCGAGTGAAACGACCACCGGAATGCTGCCGCGCCTCGCCTTGTGGACGATCTCCGAGGATGCCCGGCCCGTGGTCAACAGCACGGCCGCGCCGAGATCCGTCCCGGAAAGCAGCGCCGCCCCGATCACCTTGTCCACGGCGTTGTGCCGGCCGATGTCCTCGCCCATAATCCGCGGAGTCTCTCCCTTTTCGCTCAGCGCCGCCGCGTGGACCCCGCCGGTGTTCTTGTGCAGAACGGAGCAGGTCTGCAGCCATGTGGCCATCGTATTGATCTTCTCGGCGCTCACCGAAAACGCGTTATCCAGCGGGAACCGGCCCATGACCTCAATAACGCTCGAGTACATCACGCCCTTCCCGCAGCCCGATGTGTACAGCCTCTTGAAAAGGTGTTTCGGCTCCGGTGGCGTCGCCAGATCCACGGTGATCGTCCACGTCTTCTCGTCGCACCGGAAAGTCCTCACGTCGCCCGCGGCACGGATCAGGCCCGATGTGAAAAGGAAGCCTGTTGTGAACTCCCTGAGGCACACCGGCGTGCATGCCAGGGTTGCGATCTCCGTCTCGTTCGCCATGATAGTGAGCGGCACTTCGGTAGCCACGAGTGATACCCGCGGCGTTACGGCATTCCCTTTCACAACTGTCGTTTCAAACTCCCTTGCGGCCCCCAGGCTCTCTTCGTTCATTTGCATCCCTTCTCTTTCGCGCTCCGCGCAAGGTACTTACGGTATTCGCCCGGATCGTTCAAGTTCACGCACCAGTCATCTCCCGCAAAGGTCACCTGTTCAGCCCGGCACCGCGCCAGCAGGTCCCTGACGCGCCGTTTCCCGTCCGAAAGCAGTACTTCCGTATGTCCGAGCGCTTCGCGCCGGTAGGCGGCCGTGAGAGGCTGGAGCATTCCGTCACCGGACCTGGCGACTGCCGCCGTTGCAGACACAAGGCAGGACAGCAGTTTCCGGACAAGTCCAACACTTATCTCCGGCACATCACATGCCGTTACGTAATTAACGGGACACGACGAAGCGGACAGCGCGGAATGAATTGCCATCAGCGGGCCCATGGTGGGCTTCTGGTCGACCACGTGGCGGACTCCCGGAACCAGTTCATCGCCGGTGCACGCAACGCTGATCAGCACCTCATCGAACTGCGGCTTCAACTGGGCATGGAGTCTTTCAACCAGTGTCATGCCCGCAATTTCAAGCCGCGCCTTGTCCGTGCCCATGCGCAGACTTTTCCCGCCCGCAAGGATTATCGCCGCCGCCGGTTCGGGCCTGGATCCGGCCAGCCACGCGATGCGCGTCATTGCGTCATTCCCGATGCCGATCCTCTCCGCAAGACGTGCCAGATTGTCCGGCTCCATTCTCCGCCCGCTCACAATATCCGCCCTGGCCGGGAGCCCGGCGGCCGAGGGTTTCGCGCCCGGCCCGTCGAGAAAGATGAGCAGGTCCGGAGACATCCGGCTGAGTATCGCGTTGCTTTCAACCAGGAGAAATGGCGCCGCGGGATGCTCCCGGAGGACTTGTTCCCAGCCGGTTTCGGGGGGGTACAGGTTCTCGTTCTTCCCGGCTTTCCGATTCCCGTGACCGATCTTGATGATCACGGCGCCTGACAGCACCTCCAGCAACGCGTTCGCAAGCGTCGTTTTGCCCACTCCTGAACACGCTCCTGATATGACAATAGACTTCATGTCCTCACATGCTTGCGGCGCAACATCGCCTCCCGTGTCAGGTTCTTTCCGGCCCCGGCGAAGAGGGGCAACACCCGTTCCTTGAAGGCTTTCTCCATGCCGCGCACGGCGTCGGCCCGGAACCCGTCCCATGCCGCAAGCAGTTCCCCGGCAAAAGGGGTGAGAACGGCCCCGCCACCGCCCGGTCCACCGCGAACCGTCAGGACAAGTTGTTTCCCGAGTCCCTCTTCCGCCCGTCTGATGTCGCCCCAGGCCTTCCGATAGCTCCGGCCGAGGCGCGCTGCGGCGCGGCAGATGCTCCCCTCGGTTCTTACCGCGTCGAGGAGCAGCCACTTGCCGCTTCCAAATACTCCCTCCATTCTCGATGAAGAGAGATAGAGTTTCATCTTCGGCATCATCAGAAGCACCCGAGTTGACACCGTGCTATCCGGATGCCCTCGCGATTGCACGTCTCACCCAGTCTCCGCAGACTGATCCCGCATTTCCTGCTCAAGCCGAAAGCCTTTGCGCACGGAAGTAACTTTCTGTTCCGTTTCCCCACGATGGCCGCCTTCAGCACCAGCGCCCGTATTTCGTCCATTTTCGTCACGGTCCCCCTCTTTCTTCCGGTACATGCCTGCCGGTTACAGCACCCGTACAGAGGTCGCTTTGAAAGAAACAACCACGTTCGATCCCGGTCCGATCGCCAGCCTCCGCAGGGAAACGGGCGTGATCGCCGCCACCAGCGGAATGCCGGCGTCAAGTTTCAGTTCGACCCTGTGTTTTTCGCTTCGAACGCTCTCGATGACCCCTTCCAGGCTGTTGGCCATGCTTGAATCGAACCGTTGCAGGGAGACAACAACATCGTTCGCGGGTATGGCAATCCTCAGCCTGCCGGCGCGATCCGAGACGCACCGGACAAGAACGCCGCCATTGAGACGCGCGAAGGCATCTCCACCGGAATGATACACTTCAGCATCGAACACGTTGTCCATCTCGGCAGATGTCAACCGTCCTTCTTCCAGACGCAGAACATTCGCCACCCTGCGCGCCGCGAGTTCATGCGAATGTGTCGCCACGATCACGGCAACACCCTTCCCGTGCTGCCGCAGAATCTCATCCTCAATGGCTCGCACTCCGTCCGGATCCACGTTGGCGGTGGGTTCGTCAAGCAGCAGAAGTCCGGGCTTTACGGCCATGGCCCTTCCGAGGGCCACCCGCTGCATTTCCCCCGCCGACAGGCGCTTGGCCTTCCTAGTCAGCAACGGGTCCAGCCCGAGTCTTGACGCTATCTGTCCGACTTCAGCGGCATCAACCGGCCGGCGCCGGAAACGCAGTCCCTTCACAAGATTGTCCCAGACTGTTCCATGGAACATGTATGGCTTCTGGGAACAGAATACCCTGCCGGTAACGGGAATCCCCGCGACCACGGAGCCCGTCGAACATGCCTCAAGGCCGGCAATAATTCTCAGCAGCGTCGTTTTGCCCGCGCCGTTGTGGCCGATAATCACGTTCACCGCGTCGTTCCGTAATGTCAGCGACTCGATATCCAGGACACATCGCGTGCCCAGCCAGTGCCTGAGGTTCCGAATGTCAATCATGGCGTAATCTCTACCCGGAGGACCGGGATCCTTTGAGAAACTGGAGCAGAAGATTCACCCCGAGAGAGATGCACAGGAGTATCGCGCCGAGCTGGAGGCTGATTCCCACTTCGCCCTTGGATGTCTCCAGGGCAATAGCAGTCGTGATAGTCCTGGTATACCCCGCGATGTTGCCGCCGACTATCATGGCAACGCCCACTTCCCCAATCAGGCGTCCGAACGTGGCCGTCACGGCCGCCAGGATGCCTGCCCTCCCTTCGGATATCATTGTGAACGCCGCAGCAACCCGGCCCGCCCCGAGCGTCCTTGCCGTTTCCCCCGCGGCCGCATCCACGGCCGCAACGGCCGTGTAGGACAGCACCACGGTTATCGGCAGGGCAAGAAGGACCTGTCCGATGACCATGGCGGCCGGCGTGAACAACAGTCCCATGAAGCCCAGCGGCGACTGTCTGCATACCATCGAGTAAACCACAAGCCCCACGACGACCGTGGGAACGGAAAGAAGGGTATGCAGAATGTTGAGCAACGACTGTTTGCCGCGGAACTGTCGCATCGCAATAACGCATCCGCAGGGGATCCCGACGGCGGCGCAGATAACGGAGGACAAACCGCTCACGCACAAGGACAACCGGACGGCGGATAACACATCTTCCATCACATGCCCCTGTTTTCGCCGCCCGGTTCGATACGTTTTCTTCCTCTCCGGCGCCGGATCACTTCTCTGTCTTTGCGCCAACATCTCCTTTGCCGGCCACGGAACTGAAAGCGAAGAAGACCTGCTTGCCATCCGCACGGAAATCCGTAATCGCCTTGAGGCCGCGGTCCGATAGCAGCCATTCCATGCAGCGAGTCGCGGCCTCATGTTTGACATGCGGGTGTTTGTCCGGGTTCACAACCATGACCGCGTACGGGTTGAACAGGGCCGGATCCCCTTCACACAGGATCTTGAGATCGACCTTCCTCGCAACTGCTGCAAGGGTTGCGCGATCCGTGAGAGTGTATCCGCGCTTCTCGCTCGCCATCATCAGCACCGGTTCCATCCCCTGCCCGGCTTCGAGATACCATTTCCGTCCCTTGGGCGCGGAGCCCGCCGATTTCCACAGTTCGAGTTCCTTCTTATGAGTGCCTGAATCATCTCCGCGGGAAACAAAAACGGACCCGGATTCTGCAATTCCCGCGAAACACTCACGTGCGGACTTTCGGCCCGCCGCGCCAGCGGGATCGGAAGGGGATCCCACGACAACAAAATCGTTGTACATCAGTTCCCTGCGTTCCCGCGCGAACCCTTTCGCCACCAGTTCCTTCTCCGCCTCGGGGGCATGGCTCATCAGCAGGTCCACGTCTCCGTTTTCGGCGAGTTTAATGGCTCTGCCGCTGCCGACAGCTATAACCTGCACCGTGACGCCTGTTTCTTTCTCCACCATCGGCAGCAGGTATTTCAGCAGCCCGGAGTTCTCGGTGCTGGTCGTGGTCGCCATCCGTATCGTCACGGCGTCCGCCGCGACAACCGTTGTCGCACATAGAAGCAATACTGCCGCAAGCCCTGCGTTCCCGGTTCTCACCGCCCTCCTCCTCCCCGCGTCGCCCGCTCGATATGTCACGGCCGACATATCCATATTCCGAAAAAGAGGGCGGGAAACCATGCTGTTTCCCGCCCTCGCGCCGTCAGCCTTCCTGCTTCGCCGCGCCCGTGTAGGGCTGATTGTTCACGCTGAAAGACGCTGCCAGGCCGACCAGCAGCAATACCGCGCCGATCGTGAACGTTACCGGGCCCGCGTTGTTCGCGTAATTATCCTTCACGTACGCCGCGATCTGCGGGCCGGCAATGCCGGCAAACGACCATGCCGTGAGGATAACGCCATATACGAACGCCATCAGCTTGGCCCCGAACACATCGAGAACAAACGCCGGCATGGTGCCGAATCCACCCCCGTAACAGAGCAGCACGTAACAGACAAGCACCCCGAACAGCACGGGGGAGTTCACGAATCGCAACGCGATGAACACCAGGAGCTGCGTCCCGAGAATCAGCCGGAACGCCTGCACCCGTCCGATCTTGTCGGAAATACTACCCCACAGAAAGCGCCCGATCCCGTTGAAGAGTGAGCTGACTGCAATCAGCGTCGCCCCCGCCGCGGCCAGCGCCTTCGCATCCATGCCCGGGTCGCGCTTGGACAGAATGTCCTGCAGCATCGGCGACTGGAACCCGATAAACATGATCCCGGCCGTCACGTTGATGAACAGCAGGATCCACATAATGCTGAACTTGCCCGACTTGACGCATTGCCCGGCCGTCAACACGGCAGCAGCCTGCTGGGCCGATGCGCTTGCAACGGGTGGCTTGAAGCCTGTCGGCACATATCCTGCCGGCGGATTCTTGAGGAATGCGCCCCATATCATGGTCGCAAACATCAGGATCCCGATGTAGACAAACGTCATTGTCAGGTCCGAGTTGGTGATGCCCATCAGAACGGGCGCCACGAGTTTGGACATAACGAGCGCGCCAAGGCCGAATCCCATGACCACCAGTCCGGTGGCCAGCCCTTTCTTGTCGGGAAACCACTTGGCGACCGTCGCCACTGGGACAACATATCCCAGACCCAACCCCATCCCGCCGACCAGTCCGAATCCCAGGTAGAGCACGGGCAGGCTGTGCATCTTGAACGCCAGCCCGCCGAGGATATAACCGACCGCATGCAGCGCCCCGCCGATCATGGCCAGCTTCGTCGGTCCTATTTTGGGCAGATTGATCCCGCCCCACGACGCGGCAAACCCGATGCAGAGGATCGAGATCGAGAATGCCCACGCTGCCTGGCTGTTCGTCCATCCAAGCGTGCTGACTATCGGTTTCTGGAAGAAACTCCACGCGTACACCGTTCCAAGAAACAACATCAGTAACATGCCCATGGTGGCTATCAACCACCTGTTGGGAAGTGACGCCGTATTAGCCGTTGATTCTTCCGCCATGTTTCAGTACCCCTTTCCATTGTGTCCTGTTGCCGTGTCCTTCGTTGAATTGCATGTGCCGCCGGTACCGGCGCCCGCGTCCCGCCATCCCGTGCTCCGTCCGGAACGGCTCCCACGCGCCACCGGCCACCCTGCCGCCGTCCGGCTCAGGTGTTGCCCCGTCTCTTTACCCCATAGAGACGCTTCCCTCCCCGTTATTTGATCAGAGCATCGAATTCCGCCCGGAACTTGCGGATCATGACTTCCAGCGGGATCGTGTACGCGTTTCCCGCCGGGCACAGCGTCGCCCCCTTGATGGTTCCGCAGAGGCGCAAGACCTGGTCCAGGTCCGCCGGTGTCCCGGCGCCGGCCTCTATCTTCTTCAGCAGAACGGCGATCGCCCGCGAGCCTTCACGGCACGGGGTGCATTGCCCGCACGATTCGTGAGCATAGAAGTCTATCAGCCGCCGCGCAAGCCACGGCATCGTCACGGTATCGTTCATGACGATCACGCCGCCTGAACCGAGCATGGTGCCGTGCGACAGGCACGAATCGTAGTCCAGCTTCAGGTCCCGGGACTCGTCGGCCTTGAGAACAGGCACCGAAAGCCCGCCGACGATCACCGCCTTGAGTCGGCCCTTCACGCCGCCTGCCGCCTCAAGCAGTTCGGCAAGCGGGACACCGAGCGGGTACTCGTACGCGCCGGGCCGGTTCACGTGCCCCGACACGCCAAATATCTTCGGCCCGTGATTGTTCGGGGTCCCGATTTTCTTGAACGCCTCGCTGCCGTTGCCGACGATGTACGGCAGGCACGAGAGGGTCTCGACGTTGTTGATGATCGTCGGGCATCCGTAGAGGCCTTCGGCAGCCGGATATGGCGGCCTGAGTCGGGGACAACCCCGCTTCCCTTCCAGCGATTCAATCAGCGCTGTCTCCTCGCCGCATATGTACGATCCCGCGCCCCTGTGGACAATAACGTCGAAAGCCGTTGCGCCGAGGAAACCGCCTTCCCGCGCCTCTTCGACGGCTTTTTCAAGAATGTCGGCGATCCAGCCGAATTCGCCGCGAATATAGATGAAACCCAGCTTCGCGCCAATCGCGTGGCCGGCTATTGCCATCCCTTCGAGCAGCAGGTGGGGATCAAACTCCATGATCTGCCGATCCTTGAACGTTCCCGGCTCGCCTTCATCCGCATTGCATATGAGATACACCGCCCTGGTATTGTTTTTCGGAATGAAACCCCATTTTACTCCTGCCGGAAAGCCTGCGCCGCCACGCCCGCGCAATGCCGCGTTCTTCACCTCGACCACGACGGCTTCCGGCCGCATTTCCCGCGCGCGCCGCAGCGCCGCATATCCTCCGTCCCGCTTGTACGTGCTGATTGACGTCGAGTCCGCGACACCGCGCCTCCTGAGGAGAATCCCGCACTTGGATCCGAAATTCGGATCCGGCTTCCAGTCCGGCATTCCTCCCTTGCGGAGGCATTCAAGCAGCGCATCTGTCTTTTCGATCGTCATGTTTTCGTAGTACCGCTCGTTGACCTGGATGGCCGGCGCCGTGCCGCATGCGCCCAGATCCTCCACCAGTGAGAGGGTGAACAGTCCATCCGCTGTGGTCGCGCCGGCCTCAATCCCGAGCGTCCTGCGCAGGTGTTCGACAATGGCGTCCGCCCCCATCAGCAGCGCGGGGATGTTTGTGTCAACCTGCAGATGGTATCTGCCCGTCGGGCGCGTATTGAACAGCGTGTAGTATGTCTGCACCCCGAAGGCCCGGGCCGACGGTACACCGAGCAGGTGCGCTATACCTGCCAGATCTTCCCGGCTGACATACTGTCCCGCGGATGCCTTCTGCGCCAGCGCGATGGCCGGCAGGAGCGCCGACTCGCGCCGGGGATATTGGGCCGCGACGGATTCTATCTTCTTGCGAAGCATTCCACTGATCATTTGGCAGGCTCCTTTGACTGTTCAATTAGTCCCGCATGCGGCCTTGATCTTCTCCACGCGCGCTGCGCAAACCTTGTACTCTGGGATCTTGGCCACTGGATCCAGCGCGTCTATCGTCAACCGGTTTGCCGCCGCCTCCGCAAAATGGAACGGGATGAACAACGACCCTTCCACGACGCGGTCGGTTACCATGGCTTGCGTCTCGATCGCGCCCCGACGCGTGAGAACCCTGATCTTCTCGCCGTTCCTGATATTCAGGCGCGATGCGTCCGCGCAGTGGATTTCCACCATGCCGTGCGGCACAATCCCGTTCAAGACTCGGGAACGCCGGCTCATGGTGCCCGTGTGGTAGTGTTGCAGTATGCGCCCGGTACTGAGCCGCATGGGATATTCCGTGTCCGGTTCCTCGGTCGGCGGACGATACTCAATTGCCGAAAGAAGAGCCTTGCCGCGCGTAAACTTCCCGATGTGAAGGATCGGCGTCCCTGGATGGTCGTCCGCCGGGCACGGCCAGCGCAATCCGCACTCTTTCTCCAGGCGCGCGTAGGAGATCCCCCGGTAAGAAGGGGTCAGTTCGCGGATTTCGGCGGAAAGCGCTTCCGGCGTCGCCGGAAAACCGGCTGCGCCCAGCCGCGCGGCGATGTCCGCGATGATCTCGCTGTCCCGTCGGGCGCCCGGCACGGGCGCCATGGCTGCGCGGCTGAGTTGAACGCGCCGCTCCGTGTTGGTGTACGTGCCGGTCTTCTCAGCGAACGACACTCCGGGGAGCACAACGTCCGCCATGGCGCAAGTTTCCGTAAGGAATATGTCCTGCACCACGAGAAACTCCAGTTTGCGGAGCTGTGTCTCGACGTGGTTGAGATTTGGATCCGACAACATCGGGTTTTCACCCATGACGTAGAGCGCCTTGATGGGGTCGCCGCATCCCTCTACCATGGTCGTCACCGTGCGCCCGACCTTGGCGTCCAGCGCTTCCGGTTTGAGCCCCCACTTCTCGGCAAATTTCTTCCGGATGTTCTCATCCGTCACGGCCTGGTATCCGCTGAAAACATTCGGCAGCGCCCCCATGTCACACGCGCCCTGCACGTTGTTCTGGCCCCGCAGCGGATTGATGCCGCCCCCTTCAACGCCGAGATTGCCGGTGATCAGGGCAAGGTTGGCGCACGCCTTCACGTTGTCCACGCCATGCGAAGACTGGGTGATCCCCATGCTGAAGTAGATCGCCGCCGTCTTCGCCGTTGCATAAAGTCTGGCTGCTTCGAAGAGGTCCGTCGCGGGGATGCCGCTCAACTGCTCGACCTTCTCTGGAGTATAAAAATCGAGACTCTTCCTGTATTCCTCCCAGCCCTCACACCGTTCATTGATGTAGTCCGTCTTGTGCCAGCCTTCGCGAACGATGATATGCTGCATGCCCATCAGCCACGCCACATCGGAGCCGTTCTTCTGCCGCAGGTGTATCCGCGCGACTTTCGCCAGGTCTATTTCGCGCGGATCCACGACGATCAGCTTCACCCCCTGCTTGCGCGCGGCCTTCTTGATCATCCCGCCAAAGACCGGATGGCACCACGTTGTGTTCGTGCCCGTGATCAGAATGACCTCGGACTTGGAAGCCTCCTGCATGCTGTTGGTCATCGCTCCCGAACCGAGCGTCGTGGCAAGGCCTGCCACCGTCGACGCGTGACAAAGCCTGGCGCAGTGATCCACGTTGTTCGTGCCGATCACCGCCCGCGCGAAACGCATCATCGCGTAGTTTTCCTCGTTGGTGACCTTGGCCGATGCAAGGCATCCTATTGAACCGATGCCATGCCGGCTCCGGATGTCCTTCAGCCGGCTTGCCACGAGATCCAGCGCTTCGTCCCACGAAGCCGGCTCGAGTTTCCCGTTCTTCCTGATCAACGGTGTCTTCAGGCGCTCCTGGCTGTTGAGGAACTCAAGCCCGAAGCGGCCCTTGACGCAGAGCATCCCCTGGCCCGGAAGTTTCTCCCAGTTGTTTTCGGTGCCCAGGGCCCACATGTATTTTCCGTCCTTGAAATGAACGTCTATCGAACACCCGACGCCGCAGTAAGGGCAGAGGACGGTCTTCTTCTCCGTCTCCCATGACCGGCCCAGGCCCCGCGTACTCTTGAATGTCAGAGCGCCCACGGGACATATCTGCACGCACTCGCCGCATTGCACGCAGGACGATTCCCCCATCGGCTTGTCGTCGTCACAGATTATCTTGGCATGGCCCCCGCGCCAGCCCACGTCGAGGACCTCGTGCATGACGGTGTTGTTGCAGGCAGTCACGCACCGCCCACAGAGGATGCACCTGTTCGCATCGCGGACAATGCCCTCCGAGCTTTCGTCCAGGGGTTCGGGGGCCGTGTTCACCTGTATCGAGGAACGTTCTATCCCCAGCCGGTAGGCCATGTCCTGCAATTCGCAATGCCCGCAGGCTTCGCAGGAAAGACAGTTGTGGTGTCCGTCGGCAAGGAGGAGATCCACTATCATCCTGCGGACCGCCACCACCGCGGGTGTGTTGGCCCGTACCGCCATGCCGTCCTTCACTTCCAGGGCGCAGCTTTCCTTCAGTCCCTGTACCCCGTCCACCTCCACCACGCATGCTCTGCACCGGCCTGCTTTTCCTGTTCGCGGGTGATAACACAGGGACGGGATGTATATGCCGTTCTCCCTCGCCACCTGCAGCACGGTTTGTCCCGCTCTTGCTTCGCATTCCTGCCCGTCTATAGCTATCTTCATCTCTGCCGGCCCCCCCCGATCTGCTCGATCCCCAGCTTTGTTCCAACAAGTTGTATCAACACCTCTGAACTCACCGGTTTCTGCAGAATATCCGTTACGCCTTCTCCCCTCATGTCCGCCAGCGAAGACAGGTCGCTACCCACGGCACTCAAGAGATACAGAGGCGGTATGGACCCCAACGCGCGGATCTTTCGGACAAACACCAGCCCGGAATCCATTTCTTCCATCATCAGATCCACTATGAGCAGGTCCGGGTTGCTTTTCCGGTACTTCTCCAATCCCTCCTCTACCCCGGTTGCCGTTTCCACTCCGTAACCCGCGGCCTCAAGAACAGCTTTGAGGGAGCCCAGAAACTCCGCGTCATCGTCAACACACAGAATCACACGCTTCGTCTTCTTCATCGGGCTCATCCCCCTGCTCTGCCTGCCGGCAGATGCTTTCTTATCTCCTCCAACAGTCTCGAAGGTGCAACAGGTTTCTCGATAACGGCGCTCACCGGGAGCCATGTCCGGTCCGGCTTCAGCCCCGACCGGAGCTCCATGGCCCCGACAAGTCCCGTTAGAAGTATGACGGGCATCCCCTGGAGCTCCCTGGTTCGCCTGATTTGACGACTGACGGTCAATCCCTCAGTGGTGGATTCCATCATTACATCAAGCAGCATCAGGTCGGGCCGCTCTGCGCGCGCCTTCTTCAGGCCCTCCGAACCGGTGGAGGCTGTCAGGACCGTGTGGCCCGCGGTTTCCAGCACTCCTCTTGTCAAATCGACAAAATCGACGTCGTCGTCCACCATCAGGATCCGTGCCCGTTTGTTGTCCATCCATACTCCCCGCGGCCGGCTGTCCGATCACTCAAGTTTCTCAAAGGGCCATGCGGCCATGCCGCCGTCCAGTACCCACACTTTCCCGTAACCCTCGGCCCGCAGGATCAGCGCGCCCTCATAGCTCCGCAGTCCGGTGTCGCAATACACTATGATGTCCCGGTCGACCGGCAGCTCCTGCAGCCTTCCTCGGAGAGCGCCGAGGGGTATGAGCGTTGACTTCGGAAGGCGCAACCGTTCGTGTTCATCCGGTGTCCGAACATCGAGAAGAACCGTGTCCGTCTTTTCCTTCAGCCTGCGATGCGCCTCTCCTGCCGAAATGCCCTGCATGTGCCCATCAAGCTTGTTGCGGGCGACGTTGGCGGCGGTGATCAGGTTGTCCATCGCGGGAGAGTAGGGCGGAGCATAGGACAGGTCGGCATTGCCGAGGCTGTCCACCGTGGCGCGAGCCGAGATGGCCATGGCGGCAACATCAATGCGCTTGTCCGCCGCCCCCGGGCCCGTCGCCTGAGCCCCGAGAAGCTGCCTGCTCTTCCGGTCAACGACCAGCTTGAGAATGAGAAGCGCCGCCGTCGGCATGTAATGGGCCTTGTCCGGACCGGCAACCGTCACGGTGATCACGTCGTGTCCCAGGTCGCGCGCCTCCGATTCGCCGAACCCCGTCCTCGCCGCGCAGAACTCGAACACCTTGCAGATACACGTGCCCATGACGCCCGGAAAAGTATCCCGGCCGCCGCATATATTCACGGCCGCCACGCGGCCCTGCTTCATGGCGGTGGAGCCCAGCGGGAAGTAGTACGGCCGACCCGTGAGGAGATGCACGGTCTCCGCGCAATCACCCGCCGCATATATGCGCGGATCGGTCGTTTGCTGCGCCCGGTCCACAAGGATGGCCCCGGTTTCGCCCAGCGCAAGACCCGCTTCCCTGGCAAGCCCCGAGTTCGGCTCAACTCCCGTAGCAATGATGACCATATCCGCCGGACACGAGCCGTGATCGGTAAGGACCGCCGACACGGCGCCGCCGCCGAGCAGCTCAAGCGCCTTGGTCCCCGTCAGGATCCTGACGCCGCGCGTCTCGAGGTGCGCCTGCACGAGACAGGACAGATCCGGGTCCAGCATCGGGAGTATATGGGGCAGCTTCTCGACGATTGTCACCCGCGCGCCGCGGCTGACCAGCGCTTCCGTCATTTCCAGCCCGATCAATCCGCCGCCTATGATGACCACGTCCCTGGCACGACGCTCCGCCATGGCCATCTTGATCCCTTCCGCGTCGCGGACGCCGTGAAGCGTGTAGACGTTCTGCTTCTTCACGGCGAGACTGGGGGGAATCACGGGTGATGATCCGGTCGCAAGAAGCAGTCTGTCGTACGGGATCCACAATTCACGACCCGTGACGTTGTCGCGAACGCGCACCCTGCCGGCGGCTCTGTCTATCTGCAGCACCTCGGTCTGGTTCATGACGTGCAGGTTCTTGACGCTCCGGAAAAAGACCGAGTCCCGCACGACGCCGGCAGACCCCGATATCAGTCTCTTCTGATCCCTCACCACGCCGGAAACATAGTAGGGCAATCCGCAGCCCGAATACGACAGAAGCGTGCCGCGGTCCACCACCGTCACGTCGGCTTCCGGCATAAGGCGGAAGATCTTCGCAACGGCCTTTGGCCCGGCGGTCACGCCCCCGATAACCACGATCCTCATCGGGGGCGCGGTTTTGCGGTCCGTCTTGTCTCCCTCGTCCGGCCGGGCCAGGGGCATGTTCAGGAGAAAGTCCGCGCCGCCGAGGTCGGCCTTGTCCACTCCGGCATCGCCACCGGCGGAAGTCACGAGGCTCTTCACAAATGCAAGCCCCAGCCCCATGCCGGGCCGGGCTGATGTCCTTGCCGCCGGCGTCCTGAAGAAAGGCTCAAAGACGCGCTTGCGGTCGACTTCCGGAACGCCAACGCCGGAATCCGCCACCGACAGGCACACAAAGCCTGCCCTTTCCCCGGCCCGCGACGAGATCCGGATCCGCCCGTGGTCCGGCGTGTACTTGATCGCGTTGCTCACAAGCGCACTGACAATTTCCGCAAGGGCGGCTTCCGTGAGCTTCAGAACCATTCCCTCTTCATGGATTTCGATCTCAAGGGTGACGTCGTGGCCGGCGCATTCCTCGGCATATTGCGACTGTACCTGCCGCAGAACGGCCTCAAGCGAAGCGGGCGGACCCTCGAACTCGGGCGCCGATTGCGCGCGGATGATCGCCAGCATGCGGCGGACCGATGTGATGGCCTGATCGCACCGCGCACCCGCCCGTTCAAGCACTCCACGCTGCTGGGGAAGGAGCGGGCCCGTGTACTCGGCAAGAACATTCTGGAGGGCCGAACTGATGACACTCAGCGGCGATTGAAGCTGGTGCGCGATGAGAGAGGCGAACCGAAGAGGATCCGAACCCAGCCCCTGTCCTTCCGAGGCGCCGCCGGCTTCGAGAGGGCGATCCGGCACAGCATGTTTCTGGCCATCCGCCCGCTCCGGGTTCTGGTCCTGCAGGTTGGTCTTCAGAAGCAAACCCCTCTATGATGCCCCGGCTACAACTGAAGGCCGATCACGAGACCCAACAATTGTCGCATGGAAGCCTACAGATTCGTTAAACTTTTGACAAAATCGAGTAATCTGATACTAACAGTCATGTATCCGGTGTAAAGAGCTAATTAGCCACTTACAGAAGGGCGAATTGCGCCACATTAGATGTTCCCGAAGGAGGAAAGAGGGAAGGGTCAAAAAGGTATCGTTGCGCCATAATTGATGTTACCGAAAGGAGACGTCGAAAATGGTGCAACGGTCGAAGTTGGAGTACTTGGAGGCGATACAGGAGCGGTATCGGAAGGCACTACGTCATATAAAGACGAGGATTCTGGAGGAGTTCTGTAAGGTATGCGGGCACCACCGGAAGCATGCGATACGGCTGTTGA
>Ga0172375_10002511_pt1 | contig 28487 bp, 35 predicted proteins | sample LakKiv1m_FD_114537 | JGI IMG/M metagenome (GOLD analysis project Ga0172375, IMG submission 114537) | Freshwater microbial communities from Kabuno Bay, South-Kivu, Congo - kab_092012_11.1m | ecosystem: Environmental > Aquatic > Freshwater > Lake | place: Democratic Republic of the Congo... | reverse complement strand
CATGAACCAGCTCGACCGCACCATTCAGGACGCCATTTTTGGCAATGTCGGCTCGCTGATTTCTTTCGTCGTCGGCAATCAGGACGCTTATATTCTCCAAAAAGAATTCGGCGACAATTTTCCAGCTTCTGATTTGGTCAAAATCGGCAAATATCAAGTTATTTGCAAACTTTCCATCGATTCCGAAACCACTTCGCCTTTTTATGCTGCCACTCTTCCCCCTCTTTCCTGTAAAAACCAACATCGCGATCGATTGATTCAAGTCTCTCGCGAACGCTGGGGCAAACGCAAGTCACTTCCGCCGCCGACTGTAGTATAATTCTGCCAGATGGTTACTTTAACCAGAAGAAAAGAACTTATCATCGAAACCATAATCGACTTTCATCAACTCCGGGAAACCGGCTGGCATATTGAAGACTTCCGTCCCCGTCGCTCCCAGCAAAACCTCAAAATTCCAAATTGCAAGGGCTGTCAACCGCCCAATGGCGACTGCCACACCTTCATCACCGCCAATCGGTGCCGTTTGGTCGAGCCAATCCCCCGATAATTTGACATCCCGTCCCAAACTAGCCTATAATGCAAACATGCTAACACGCATTTCAATAGAAAGATTTAGTCCTAAAAACAAACCACTCATCATGATAATCCAGGAGATGGTCAAACAAACTCCTCCTCATTCCATGCAAGAACGTAAAGCCGCTTTTCTCACCGAAGTAAAAAAAAGAAAATCTCCCTGATTTATGGCCGCTTCCACGCCGCCCACTTGCATTTCGGATAGTTAGAACAGCCAAAAAATTTTCTCCCTTTTTTGGTTTTCCTCACCACTCCCTCCGCCCCGCAAGTCGGACATTTGAATCCCGCCATTTCCTTAAATGCCCGAGTGTATTTACACTCCGGAAACCGGCTACAGGAAATAAACTTTCCAAATCGCCCTAACCGGATTACCAAATCTCCTTCTTTACACTCCGGACACTTCTCCCCCACTTTTTCCGCCTCAATTTTCGTTCTCTCTCCATTCTTAATCGCTTCATCAACTTCCTTTTTAAATCCGCCGTAAAATTTTTTCATCATTTTCCGCCACTCCAGCTTACCCCGGGCAATTTCATCCAGATCTTCCTCCATCTCCGCCGTAAACGGCAACGACAATATTTCGGCAAAATTTTTCACCAAAAATTCATTGGCCGCTTTCCCCAAACTCGTTGGCTTAAATTTTCCCTCTTCTCTCTCCACATACTGCCGTAGTTGGATTGTCGAAATAATCGGGGCGTAAGTGCTCGGCCGGCCGATTCCCTGCTTTTCCAAGCTCGACACCAGCGAAGCGTCGGTGTATCTTGGCGGCGGATTGGTTTCTTCTTCGGAAATTTTTACTTCCCGGCCAGTTAGCACATCTCCTTCTTTTAGTTCCGGTAACAGCTGGTCTTCATGTTTTTCCCGGGTAATTTTCAAATAACCGTCGAACAACATCCTTACCCCCGAAGCCCAAAATTCCCCTTTGTCATTTTCCATTTCCACTTTGGTACTCATAATTTTTGCCGCCGCCGCTTGGGTCGCCACCGCCCGCTTCCAGATCATCTCATAAAGTTTTCGTTCTTTACTGTCGACTTCTTCCTTAAGTTCCACTAATTCTACCCGCGTCGGCCTGATCGCCTCATGGGCTTCTTGGGCATTTTTCGTTCGGTTTTTATAAACCCTCACCTTTTCCGCCAAATATTCTTTCCCGTATTCCTTGGCAATAAACTCCCTAAACTCCGCCACCGCTTTATCCGATAAATAAACCGAGTCAGTCCGATGGTAGCTAATCAAACCTTTTTCATAAAGCCTTTGGGCTACTCTCATTGTCTGTTTCCCCGACCAGCCCATTTTCCTCGCCGCCGCCTGTTGCAACCGCGATGTCGTGTATGCCGGCACCGGCACCCTTTTTGATTCTCTGGCCGTCACCTTTATTACTCTGTATTCTTTCCCCAATCCTTCCACAAATTTCTCTGCCATCTCTCGACTATCAAAAACCGTTTTGGTAAAGCTGTAATTGCCGTCAAACAACTTTATTCTGCTTGTTACCTCAACCTTTTTTCCTTCTATTTTTATCAGCTCCGCCACAAATCCTTTCTCCATCTCCCCTGCTATCCGATAAAATTTTTCTTTTGTAAACCTTTCAATCTCTACTTCCCGCTCGCAAATCAACCGCACCGCCACCGACTGTACCCTCCCCGCCGACAACCCTCTTCTTACTTTTTTCCACAACACCGGTGATAGCGAATAACCTACCACCCGATCCAACACTCTTCTTCCCTGCTGGGCGTCCACCAAATTCATATCGATTTCTCGCGGTTTTTTCATCGCCTCTTCCACTGCCTCCCGGGTAATCTCATGAAACGTTATCCTTGAAACATTTTTCCAGGCTCCCAGGTCCTTACTGTTTGTTTTTTGTGATTTTGAATTTGAGATTTGTTTGGTTTTTGGAATTTGGTTATTGGAATTTATGTATTTTGAATTTTTCAAAATCCAAAATACATGATATGCGATCGCTTCTCCTTCCCGATCCGGATCTGTCGCCAGTAATATTTCCTTCGCCCCCGCCGCTGCCTTTGTCAATTCCCCTACCACTTTTTTCTTTTCCTCATCAACCACATATTCCACCTCAAAATCTTTATCCAAATCTACTCCCATTTTACTTTTTGGCAAATCCCGTAAATGCCCCACGGTGGCTACCACCGCAAAATCCTTGCCCAAATACCGCCCGATTGTTCGCGCCTTAGTCGGCGACTCCACCACCAGCAATTTCTTCATAGCTGCCATTGTCCTCTATCTTATCACCGCCTGTCAACTATCACTCTGCCCCTCTGTCCCTGTCTTACCCTTCTGACTATCTCCTCCATTCCCCCGGAAACTGCAAAACGCCTCATACTTCCCTGTTCCTCCCAAAAAACGTTCACATTCCATTTATCCTCAACTCCCTTTTGTACTAACCGCCATCGTAACCAAAATTCCTGCCATTTATTCATTTGTCCCGATTATATCATCCACCTCTGTGGCTACTCCTGCCCCATTTTTAATTAAAAAATTTGTTGCCACCGAAGTTTCATCGGTAATCCTCCCCGGCACCGCCCATACCTCTTTTCCCTTTTCCAAAAATTTCTCCGCCAACAATATTGTCCCGCTTTCTCTCCCCCCTTCCACCACCACCAACCCTTCTCCCCACTCCGCCAACTCCTCATTCATTTTCTCAAAACTGCTTTGCAATTCAAACACTTTCACCTTACTTCCGCCTGTTTTTGCAATCCACTCATTACATCCTCTCACCCTGCCGGTGGCCAGTTCTACTCCCTTTTTAATCAACTCCAGCACCAATTTTTCGATCACCTCTCTCCCATATCGGCTCATTCTCCTGCTCCCCGCCATCACCAATCTCATCGCTTCTACTTGAAAATTGATAATTGAAAATTGGTTATTTTTTAGTATACCTCGGTACTATCGTTTCCGGTTCCTCAAACCATTCCTTTAAAATGTCCCCCACTATCGGCGCCGCCTCATCCGACCCTTCTCCTCCCCTTTCTACCAATACCGTAATCGAGATTTCCGGTTTATCTGCCGGCGCAAACGCCGTCAACCAGGCATGCGTCTCCTTACTGCCATCCCCGACTTCCGCTGTCCCCGTTTTGCAGGCAATCGGGGTTTTGAAATTAAACAGGGGCCAGGCCGTTCCCCCGCTTTTGCACGCCTCTTTCATCCCTTCTTTCACTGTTTCAATATTTTCCTGTTTTGTCCCTAAATCTTCACATTTAGTCTCACTTTTCAACACCGTCATTTGGCATTTTTTTCCGCCGTTGGCTACCACATTAGTCATTTGGTTTACCTGTAGCGGCGTTACACTCAAATCGCCCTGGCCAATCGATAAATGATAAGTGTTACCCAAAAACCACCTCTCCCCTCTATTTTTGATTTTCCATTCTTCATCCGGCACTATTCCCTCCAACTCCCCTACCAACTCCACCCCGGTTCTCCGGCCATAACCAAACTTCATCGCCCATTCTTTAATCCGATCCACTCCCATTTTTTCTCCCAACCGGTAAAAATAAATATCATTCGACCGCTTCAAGGCTTTCACCAAGTTCACCATCCCGTCCGTTCCTCCCCTTTTGGTCCACAACCAGTTTGAATAACTATAATCCCCTACCCTTATCACTCCCGTGTCCTCAATCAAATCCTCCTTTCCGATTACCCCCTCTTCCAGCCCCCCTGTCGCCAGCACCGGCTTAAACACCGACCCCGGATGATATCTTCCTGCTATTGCCCGATTCAACATTGGCAAGTTTTTCCCGTCGTTAAGATAGGTCTCTATTGCCTTATCGTCCTGAATATAGGCAAAAACATTCGGATCAAATGACGGTGTTGATACCATTGTCAGAACCCTACCCGTCCTCGGCTCGCTGATCACTACCACCATTTTTCTGCCATCATCTTTCGCCATTTTATAAATCTTTTCCTGCCAATAAGCATCAATGCCCAGCTCCACCGTCTTCCCCTCTACCGGTTCTTCCCGCCCCAACTCCCTGACATATGTCCCTTTAGCATCAACCTCAATCAGTCTCCTGCCATCCTTACCGCTCAAATCACAATCCTTCATCTCCTCCACCCCTCCCCGGCCAACAGTTGACCAATCACCCAGCTTTCGGCCGCACTTTTCCTCCCCACTCTCTTTCTCATTGGCCCGCCCGACATAACCGCTGATAAACGCTAAAGCTTCCCCGTAGGGATAATTCCTTTTCAAATCATAAGCCAAATCCTTCCCCTCAAAACGATAGCCCTGAAAATCTCCTGAATCTTCGTAAACCTTGTTTTCTCCCTCCGTCTTAAAATACTGATAAACGCTTTTGGCTACCACCCTTCCTTTCCGATCCTGCAACTCTCCCCTTCCTGCCGGTATTACCGTCTCTACCATCCGATTTTCTCTGGCAATTCCTCGATAGTATCCGCCCTTAATTACCGTCAAAATCATAGTCGCGCAAAAAAGTATCCCTAGGCTAAAAAATAACCCTCCCCGCAAGCACCAATACTTCCAACCCTTTCTTTCAGTTTCCATTAATGGTCAATCGTTACTAATCTTATCGTCCTCAATTTTTCCGGATCCTGGATTAACTCCCCACAACCCCGGATTACTCCCCAGCCACCGTCGTCCGCCCTTATCACCCCTACTCCCGTTTCTTTTGTCAACAATTTATCCAGCCCCCAAACCCGGCTGCCATTACCCGCCAAAAACATTCCTTTTTTCAGGATATCATCCATCAATTCCGGAGGAGTTTCGTCCAAAACCTCATTAACCAATCCGGCGATTTTCATTAAATTCAAACTCACTGCCTCCGCCATTTCTCCCCGGCCAATTTTCAAACTTCGTGGCAAACCTGTTTCCAAATCCCTCCCCCTCACCACCGCCGATTCTTCCTTCCCGCTCAACTCTATTTTGGCCCTCTCTGCCGTATTTTGCCCCACCAACAATCCATATTTCATCCTCAAATAATTTAAAAGATCCATGTCAAAATCACTCCCCGAAGTCTTCATTCCCCTCCCTACCACCACCCCTCCCGCCGAAACTACGCTTGCTTCGGTCTTCCCTCCGCCAACATCCACCACCAAAAGTCCCGACGACCTCTCCACCGGCAATCCCGCCCCCACTGCCGTCAATACTGCCTGCTCCACCAACACTACCTCCCTAATCCCCGAAGGGTGAAAGACTGATTTAATCGCCCGCCGCTGAACGTCGGTCATTTCTCCCACCGTCCCGACAATTACTCGTGGACGCAGTACTTGCCAATATTTACGTGGTATTTCATAGGTCAATCCCAAAAAATAAGCTACCAGGCTCTCTGTTGCTTCCACATCGGCCACCAGTCCGTTGCGAATCGGCCTTACTACCTCAATTTGCTTCGGCTCCCGATTCAACATCTCCTTTGCTCTTTCCCCAAAAACTATCGGCCGTCGAGAAGAAGATCTTGGTGCCCCCAACCCCACCCAATTTCTTTTTTTTAATCTGGCCACCACTGTCGGCTCATCTATCACCACCCCCCGGTCTTTAACATAAACCAAAGTATTGGCCGTTCCCAGGTCAACCCCAACACTCCACCCCAAACTATCCTTGATTTGTCGCCACCACTTCATTCTCCAAGTATATCAACAGGCCTTATACTATCTCTATGGCTCGTCGGTTCATTGCTTTCCTTTTTTCTCTCCTCTTTTTTCTCACCCCCCTGATCTTCACTTGGTCCACTTCCGAACTTTTCGAAACCCCCAAAATGTACTTCGTCTATTTCCTCACCACCCTCATCGTCGCTTTTCACCTTCTCGACTGCTTTCAATCAAAACTCCCCATCTTAAGGATTAAACTTACGCTACCCTTCCTGCCGTTTCTTTTCTCCCAAATCATTTCTACTTTCATTTCTGTCGATCCCCACACTTCAATTTTCGGCTATTATTCCCGTCTTCACGGCGGCCTTCTTTCCACTCTCGCCTATTTTCTCCTCTTCGCTGTTCTCACTGTCCGCCTCGACGACTCCCTCCGCCGCCGTCTAATCAACTTATCCCTTCTTTCCAGCTTGTTAGTTTCGCTTTATGGTCTCGCCCAGCATTTCGGCATTGACGCCCATCTTTGGGTCCAGGATGTCCGCGCCCGGGTTTTTTCTACTTTCGGCCAACCCAACTGGCTTGCCGCCTACCTCTGCCTCCTCCTCCCTCTTGCCCTCGACCGTCTTCTATGCTCTAAAAACAAATTACAAATTACCGTTTACAGTTTACTGATTACCAGTTACTACCTTTGTCTTCTTTTCACCAAATCCAAATCCGGTTTAGCCGCCGCCGCCATTTCCCTCGGTCTCTATTTCCTCCTCCGCTTTTTCCAATCCAAAAAAATTTCCACTTTACAGATTACCGTTTACGGTTTACTGATTACACTGTCTTTAATCATTAACAATCCCATCAAAGACAAACTCTTCCCTCCAAAATTGATAACTGAAAATTCGAAAATTGAAAATTTAAATATCACTCCTTCCCAAGACATCCGCCAAATCGTCTGGACCGGCGCTATCGACCTCTGGAAAAAATATCCTCTCTTCGGCACCGGCGTCGAAACTTTTGCCTATTCTTATTACTGGACCCGCCCCGCCGCCCACAACCTCACCTCCGAATGGGATTTTCTCTACAACAAAGCCCACAACGAATATCTCAATTTCCTTGCCACTTCCGGTGCTTTCGGCCTTGCCACCTATCTTGTTCTTATCTTAGTTGTCATGCTGAACTTGTTTCAGCATCCTGCCCTTTTCTGCTCTTATCTCTCCATCCTCATCACCAATTTTTCCGGCTTCTCCGTCGTCGTTGTCGCCCTTTATTTCTTTCTCCTCCCGCTTTTTGCCTTTCCTTCTTTTTCCCCTGCTCCTACCCGCCCCCGCTCCGCCCCTTTCCCCTTCAAACTTCTTATTTTCGGCTTAGTTTTTTTCTCCCTCCGCTTTATCACTTTTTCGTTTCTGGCCGATGTTTCCTACGCTCTTTCCCAGGAATCAGACCGGCGATCAGATTTTGATTCGTCCTATATTCAGGCAAAAACAGCTGTTGATTACCGCCCTGACGAGCCACTTTACCGCCTCTCGCTGGCCACCGCCGCCGCCCACCGTGGACTTACCAATGAAGCTGTGGCCAATGCCGATCTGGCTCTTAGTATTTCTCCCGCCAATATTAATTTTTGGAAAGAAAAAGCCCAGGTTTATTACTATCTTTCTGTTTCCGATTCCAAATACTACCCCTTCGTTATCGATTCTCTCCAAAAAGCCTCCCGCCTGGCTCCTACTGACGCCCGAATTTTCTATCTTCTTGGTAAGTTTTCCGAAATTATCGATAAAAATCAGGCTATCTCCTATCACCAACAGGCTATTGCCCTCAAACCAAATTACGACTTCGCCTACTTCGACCTCGGAGTTCTCCTGTTTAATCAAAAAAAATATTCCGACGCCAAAACCAATTTTGAAAATGTCCTCAAGTACGCTCCCGCCAACACCGATGCCCCCGAATACCTCAAAAAAATTAAAAATTAAACTCTCTTTCTATCATCTCTTCCCCTTCCTGCCGATACCATTCTCCCTGGCTCTCCTTCACCCTGTCCACCAATAAAATTCCCTCCAGGTGATCACTTTCATGCTGAAAAACTATTGCTAAAAACCCGGAAAACTCGCCTGATTTTTCCACTAACTTTCCATCCTTCCCTTCCTGCCACTTCGCCCTTATCCGCAGATACCTTTTTACTGTCCCATACCAATCGGGAAACGACAAACATCCTTCCAAAAACGGTTCCTCTTTCCCCTTCTCTCCCACCATCGTTGGAAAAACAGCATCTCCTGTTATTGCCTTAAAAACTGGATTAATTAGCACCCCTATCCCCTTCTCTCCTTTCATCGCAAACATTCTTTTCCCCACCCCTATCTGCGGCCCGGCCAAACCCGCCCCGTTTTTTACCCCCGCCAATATCTCTTCCAGTCTTTTTGCCTGCCTTGCCACCTCTTCATTCCACCCGTCAACCCTAGCCGCCTTTTTTCTCAATTCTTTTCCCGGATAAACAATTATCTCTTCCATGATTATATTTTAGCAAACTAAGCTATAATCATCCTAGTTATGGCCAAAGTTGTTTTCTTTTCCTCCTCTGCCTACGCCCTCCCGATTCTTCATTCCCTCCTCCAAAACCCCGAATTTCAGCTTTCGGCCGTTGTCACCAAGCCCGACAAACCCTTCGGCCGCGACCAAAAAATTCTTCCCAACCCCATTGCCGACTTTTGCCGCTCCCGCTCTCTCCCCCTCCTTCAACCGGAAGCTTTTGATCAAAACTTTATCGATCAATTTCGGTCCCTTTCCCCCGACCTTGGCTTGGTTGTCGCCTACGGCCCACCGTTTTTTACTGCCGAAATGATCGAAATTCCCCACCATCGTATTGTCAACATCCATCCTTCTCCTTTGCCCCGTTACCGTGGTGCCACCCCCGGCCCTTGGCAAATTATCAACGGTGAAACGGAAAGTGCCGTTACTTTCTTCCAAATCGATCCTCTCCCCGACCATGGTCCGATCATCATCCAAATCCCTTTCGATATTTCCTCCGACGAAACCTCTGACTCTTTTTACCTTAAGGCTTTTGCTCTTGCCGCCGCCACTCTTGCCTCTACCCTCAACTCTTATCTTTCAAAGCCCAACTCCCTTCAGCCTCAAGATCATTCCCAAAAAAGCTATTTTCCCAAATTTACCAAAGAATCGGCCAAAATCAACTGGTCGTGGCCCCCCATCAAAACTGAACGCTTTATCCGTGCCCTCAATCCCTGGCCAATTGCCTGGACCTACGTCCTCGACTCCAAAAATCAAAAATTAAAAATGAAAATTTTTTCAGCCGAATTACGCGATGTAACAAATTTTTCAGCGCACAGCGAACGCAAGTCCGCCACGGCGGACGAGCCCGAAGGTAGCGCGCACTGCAAAAATTTGTTACAAGCGATAACTCTTAAAACTATTCAAGTCGAAGGTAAAAAACCCACATCCTGGGCTGAAATTTCAAAATACTACCAAGTAACTTTCGATTGATACTTGATACTTCATTTCCAATCCTTGATACTTATTTCAAAGGAGGAAAAAATGCCAGTCAAAAAAAAGAAGGTCACCAAAAAAAGCTGCGGCTGCGGCTGTAAAGCCAAAAAAAAGACCGCCAAAAAAACGGCCAAAAAGAAAAAGAGATAATTCTCGATTCAAAAACAAAACACGGCGCTATTCTCTTGAAGGCGCCGTTTTTTGTTCCGCCCCTGCCGCTTCCAATCTCAACCGTTTAATGCATTTACTGCAAAATACCCCGCTGATTTTCTCTTCGCCCACCTTTACCGTCACTTTGTGAACGTTAGCTTTAAATAACCGCGGTGTCCGATTTTGGGCATGAGACCGATTTCGCCCGACTTTCGACCCTTTCCCGCACAAACTGCAACTTCGCATGAGTGGTATCATAGCATTACCCGTTTCAAATTTAAATATGGCAAGTCTTTTCTGGTTTATTGCCCTTATCATTTCTCTCACCGTCCACGAACTTGCCCACGCCCTGACTGCTGACCGACTTGGCGACCCCACCCCTCGCTCTTTCGGCCGTCTCTCCCTCAATCCTCTGCGTCACCTTGATCCCTTGGGAACCATCATGCTTCTCATCGCTCGCTTCGGTTGGGGCCGCCCGGTTCCTATTGATCCCTACAATTTCCGTTCTCCTCGCCGCGATGAACTTCTCGTTGCTCTTTCTGGCCCCGCCAGTAACTTTCTTCTTGCCGTTCTCACTTCTTTTTTCTCTTCCTATTCTCCCATCCTCTATATTCTGGTTGTCGTTAACTTATCCCTCGCCATCTTCAACCTTCTTCCCCTCCCTCCTCTCGATGGCTCCAAAATCCTTCTAAACCTTCTTCCGCCGGAACAGTCTTCTTCTTGGGCTACCGCCTTCGACCAATACGGTCCGTTTTTACTCGCCGCCCTTCTTTTCTCTAATTTTATTAACCTAATTATTTCCCCAATTATCGGCTTTTTCCTCCGCCTTCTCCTCCCCTCTTGACACTTTACCCCAAAAATCCAATCGTCCACCGCCAAAACTTACTGAGCACTCCCGTTTAGGTCCGCTACCACCCGCTCGATTTCTTTAGGGCTCATTCCGTGAGCCGCCAACCCTTCTTCCAGGCTCTCCATCGCCGCCATCCCGCAACCAACGCAATGCAGTCCATATTTTGTTACCAACTTTTCCGCCGCTTCCGGCGAAACCATCATCACCTCCCCAATCATCATTTTCCTATTTATTTTCATATTACTGATTACAGTTTACCGTTTACAGGTTACTGTTTCTATATTTCTCTTAACTTAATTTTTTTCAATTCTATCACAAATCCTTCCTCTACCTTCTTCCACATTTTTCTCAAAAAACATCCCTCCTCCCTTAAGCATTTTACCCCTCCCAAGCACTCCACCACCGGCCGATCTTCCCCCAGGGCCACAATTAAGTCGTACAAACTCTTTCTCTCCCATCCCTTGTCCAATTGGTAACCACCATTTTTCCCTTCCAAGCTCTTCAGCCACTTTTCAGTTTTCAAATTCACCGCAATCTGCCCCAAAAACTTATATGGCAAACCGGTCTGATCCGCCACCCGCCGCAATTTCACAAAATTTCCCCTGTTTTTGGACAAAAAATGGACCAACGCTACCGCGTATTCCACTTTTTTGGTAACTGCAATCATGCTAGAATTATATATCCTGCCGGAAGCGTATCTTTGAGAGGGTGTTTTTTCTAGCTAACCTTCACCAATGGGAGACGCTTTTCCCGATCGGCACTGCTTTTCGGGATAGTTTCCCACCACGTTTTTTTAGCGTGGAAAAGCCGCTATCGAAGTAACCTTTCGGCGGGATTATTTTCCCAATATTTTCTGCCTGATTTTTTCCAAGCTCTTTCTGTTCCTCTCTCCCTCCCTCTTAATCTCTCCTGCAAATTTTCGATTATATTTCTCCGGTTCCTCGATATAACTTAAGAAAAAATCAGTCAGCTTTCGGCTCTTCTCTCTTACCCATCCTAGCTTTTTTTTACGGATCAGCTCAATATTGCCATCCTCCTGGCCACCGATATGGGTAATCGCCACCATCGGCTTTCCTACCGCCACGCAATCAAACAGAAAATTTGGCCCAGCTTTGCCAAAAACCATATCACACCCTGCCAGTACCTCGCCCATATTATCTATCCAGCCATAATTTTTAATTATCACCGTGTCATCCCGCTTTATTCGTTTAAACAGCTTAATGTATTCTTCTACCAGGTTGAAAGCCAGTTTGTCGTTACCGGTATTAAACACCACTCCTACCTTTTTTTTCGCCAACATCAGCATCGGCAGTACTTTGGCCAAAAAATTTCCCCCCAAACTCCCTCCGCCGATAAATATCACCGGTCGATCATCACCAAACCCCATTTTCCTTCTCATTTGAAATTTAAAATTCGAAATTCGAAATTTCTTCTCGTATAACTCTTCTCTCACCCACCATCCCGTTTTCAGCACTTTTCCCTTTTTTACCCCATACCGATATGCCTGTTTCTCTCCCACCTCGTCATAAACCAAATGCCAATTCGCTCCCGGCACAAACGACATCCGATTGGTCGTCCACGGATCGGCCACCACCGTCCACAATTCAAACTTTGCCCCCTCTTCTTTCAGTCGCGCTAAGGAATGGCTATGAAAAAAATAACAGCTGATTATCAAATCCGGCTTCATCCACTCCACCATTTTTTTTACTCCGGGAGTGTTAAGTTTTACCAACTGTTCAAAAGCCTCCCGCATCGCCCCGTTAGCCGCTAAAATTCCGGTCAACCCTCCAAGTTTTGGCGAAAACCGATACAAAAAAGTATAAAAATCATTGGCCATTCCTGTTTCCGCCTTAACTTCGGCATAATCAACCCTATACTCCGATCCCCGCTCCCGTTTTTTCAGATAGCCGAAAATCGCTTTGGCAATCGACCGATGCCCCCAGGGTAGCGTATCGGTCAAAACTAAAACCCTTTTCTTTTTCATCAGAGCCCGAAGTCAGATTTGGACTGACGACCTACTGTTTACAAAACAGTTGCTCTACCACTGAGCTATTCGGGCCAACTCTCCAAATTATATCAATTTATTCCCCTGTCTCGCACCCTTTGACGGCGTCTTTCTTTCTGATCATTTCCATTCTTTCACCCAAACCATCTGGCTTTTTCAGCCCACGTTTTTCGAAATAACCTCCCACTGCCATTGCTAAAGCATCAATCGCCAATAGCGAACAATGGATTTTTATCGGCGGCAGATAATCCAGCTCCCTAATAACTTCATCCTTCGTTATTTTCAACGCCTCCTCCACCGTTCTCCCCTTAGCCAAATCGGTAATCACACTGCTGGTGGCTATTGCCGCCGCACAGCCATAAGTTTCAAACTTAACCTCCTCAATCTTCCCTTCCTTTACCTTTAAATACAGTTTCATCACGTCTCCGCACACCGGGTTCCCCACCTGCCCCACCCCATCGGCACTATCAATTTTCCCCAAATTATGGGGGTTTCTAAAATGTTTTAATAATTTTTCCGAATAACCGCTATTGATCATAGTTTAAAAGGCGAAACTGCCCTTAAATCTTTAATGATTCCCGGTAAAATTTTTAGCACCTTGTCTATCTCTTCTTCTGTCGTCCATCTTCCCAAGCTAAATCTTATCGATCCATGCGCTTCCATTGGCGTTCTTCCCATCGCCAACAACACCCGGCTTGGCTCCAAACTTTTCGACGAACAGGCCGAGCCCGTCGATACCGCTATTCCCTCCATGTCCAGCCTCAACATTATCGACTCCCCCTCCACTCCGGCAAAAGAAATATTGACATTGTTCACCAGCCGGCTCTCCCGACTTCCATTTAATGTCGCCCCTTTAATTCCGCCCAAAATCCCCTCAATCAATTTTTCTCTTAATCCCAAAATCCTCCGATTCTCTGCCTCGCCTTCTTTCTCATAAATTTCCACCGCTGCCGCCATCCCCGCTATCGCCGCCACATTAACGGTTGACGATCTTAACCCCTTTTCGTGTCCGCCGCCATGCAACCACGGCTCAATTTTTACTCCCTGACGAATATATAAAACTGCAGCCCCTTTGGGCCCGTAAATCTTGTGCGCCGACGCCGTTAACAAATCTATTTTCATCGCTTCGACGTCGATCTTTTCTTTCCCCAAACTTTGAGAGGCATCAGTGTGAAAATAAATTCCTCGATCACGACAAAGACTCCCGATTCGTCCAATATCCTGAACTACCCCTATTTCATTATTTCCATGGATCACCGACACCATAATTACTCCTTTTTCTACTGCCGCCAAAAGCTCCTCCATCCTTATTCTGCCCTCCTTATCAACTCCGATTTTATTCACCTCCCAGCCCTCCCGTTTTAACCACTCGGCACTTTCCTCAACACAGTCATGTTCAATCGCTGAAATTGCTATCTTCTTTCCCTTCTCCCGATTGGCCCAGGCCACCCCTTTAATCGCCAAATTATTACTCTCGGTAGCACTGCCGGTAAAATAAATCTCCCCGGCTTTGGCTCCAATCACCCCGGCCACTGTTTCCCGGCTCTTTTCCAGCACCTCTGCCGCTTCCCTCCCCCAATGGTGCATCGACATCGTATTACCAAAATTATCCGTAAAATACGACGTCATCTTTGCCACCACTCTTGGGTCAACCGGCGTTGTCGCCGCATAGTCCAAATAAATTCCTTTCATACTACTACAATTCTAGTAGTAGATAACTCTTTTTGCAACTACTTGGTTAGTCTTGCCAGTGCCGCCTTATAAAACCTAACTACCTCCTCGTCATCTGCCACAAAAGTCTTCAACTCAAAATAACCCTTATCTTCTTCCGCATACTTTCGCATCAACCACCTTAAAAAAATATTCGAACCCGCCCAATAGTCCTTCATTTTTCTTACTTCTAAAATAATCACCGGGTCGCCCATCCGGTCTTTATCCAGCTCTATCCCGACAATATCTTCCCATTTATACAAATTATTGCCCCACAATCTCGCATTCTCCGCAATCCCATTTTTATCAAAAGATATCTCTGGCCTTCCTCCCAAGCAAAAACTCAATAAATACAAAAATACAAACCCAAATAGCAACATCGCCCCCCGAAGAAACAAGCCGATTACTAAAAACGCCAAACCCGATGGCGCTCTTTCAAATAAAATAATTAGCCACCAAAACAAACAGGTCAGCAAAAGATAAAAAAGAGTCACCGCTGTCAATCGAAATTTGTTCCCGGCCAACTTCATCGGAGCCCGGAAAGGAGCTCGAATCCTTGACCTTTCCCTTACCAAGGGAATGCTCTACCAACTGAGCTATCCGGGCGCAACTGCCTATTTTACCAAATTTGCATTCACAAAATTAAGCCTTAAAATACTCTATTACATCCAAACAATGGAGGGTGGGCAGGACGGTAATGCGCTAGTCTTGAAAACTAGTGGGAGCAATCCCTAACAGGTTCGACCCCTGTACCCTCCGCTCCTATTTGTATTTCCTTCTCCCCTCCTATATGATGATAGTATCGTATGAAACGATACGCGGTTGCCTTCGGGAACTTCATCGCCACTATTATTATTACTACCCTGGTCATTTTCGCCAGCGTTAAATCCATCAACTATCTTTCTCCAAAAAAGTCACCCAACGGAGAAATCCTTGGGGAAAATAACGGCCGGACTTTTTATGTCGATAGCCTCTCCGGCAACGATTCTAATACCGGCAGCCTTTCCCAACCATGGAAAACTATCAAGAAAGGTTTTGATACCATTAAAGCCGGAGAAACCCTCGTCATCCGCGGCGGCGAATACGCTACCGTCGTCGGCGGTTGGGCGCTAAAAAATATCGGCACCGCCACTTCCCCGATCACTATTACCAACTATCCTGGCGAACAAGTCATCATTCGTACTACCAGTTCCAGTGAAGACTACAAGGCTTTCCGTTGCTGGTCTACCTCCGACTGGCCCGGAGTCAAGGCCGACTATGTTAAACTCATCGGCACTACTGTAAGCGAAAAAACCCTAAGCAACGGCATAAAAAGCACCAAAGGTATCGTTCTTCAGGGACCGGATCAGGGTTACACTATGGGCGGGGGTATCTGGGGTTCCGACTGCGACTATTGGGAAATTACCGGCCTTGATTTCATCAACCTCGGCGCCAGTGTCTTCACTCTTAAACACAACTACCAAACCACCGAAGACCACAGTACTTCCTACTGGTACCTCCACCACAACCGCATTTACGGTTTCTGGGCCGAATCAGGCTTTCAACTCAACGGCGATAATAATCGCATCGAAGACAACGAAATTTATAAAGTTACCGGTGGTTCTTATAACAGCTTTGGCTGTCAATTAATCAATATTCTCGGCAAAAACAATACTATTAAAAGAAATACTCTCGACGAAGCTGGCAGTCCCAAAGAATGCAACGGCATCCTTTTGGAGTGGGATATGGCCGATTCCAACACTATTGAGGACAATCGCATTATTAATACCGACGTTGGTATTCATGTCGGCGGTGGCGACTACAACCGAATCGCCAACAACACTATCTCTTCTGATCGCACTGTCGATCCCTACTGGTCTATTGGCATTTATCTCCAATCCCACGACAATAAATCCGACTGGCCCTGCGATGATGCCGTCAGCATTCAACCAGCTAATAATCCCTCCGCCCCCGACTATGCCAATTATTTCAACCCCCGCAACTGCCATTCTATCGGTAATCAAGTCATCAACAATTCTATTTCCGGTTTCGTCGAAGGCATCCGTTTCTATTCTCTGGTTGGTGAAAACAGCACCATCAGTGGAAATACCATTTCCCAAGCCTCACGGGGCAACATTTGTTGGTACGACGCCGCCACCGGCAGTTGTAAAACCATTCCTGCTGGAACCACTACCAATACAGTCATAACGTCCACTCCTACCTCCTCCACCTCAACTCTTACTACTCCCACTCCCACCCGCACTCCAACGCCAACCAAAACTCCTACTCCGACTGCTACCCGTACTCCCACTCCCACCCGCACTCCAACGCCAACCAAAACTCCTACTCCGACTGCTACCCGTACTCCCACTCCAACACCCACCACTCAACCAACCTCCAGCACTATTACTTTCGAAGCCGAATCCGGCTCTTACTCCAGTCCTTTTGCTAAAGATGGCCGATCTATCCGCCAAACTATCAATACTCTCAACCCCACCTCCGGTGGCCGCGCCAGTTATACTTTTTACATCGCCACCGCTGGCAACTATATTATTAAGGGTAACGTCTCTGCTCCCTACTATTCCTCCAACTCTGTTTACCTTAACGTCGACGAAGAACCCACCGATCCGCTTTGTATCTGGGATATCACCCCCGCTTCCGGCTATCAAAAACGCACTGTTTCCTGGCGCGGCAATGGTGCCGACGGCTCTCCTCAATACAACCCCAAAGTTTTTAATCTTTCTGTCGGCAACCATCAGTTGATTATCCGCGGCCGGGAGTCCTGGACCCAGCTTGACTATTTCGAAATTAAACCTGCCAACTGACATGTCCTGGATATTGTCCTTTCTCCTTTTCTTCTCATCCCTCATTATTTCCAATGCTCAAATTCCCCTATCCTACCAGCTTCTTCAAGCATATTATCCCTCAACTCTTGAGCCGTCTTCACCTTCCGCTCAAATCCTTGGCATTGCCTCCACCTCCCCTGGTCTTCCAGTTTCCCCTCCAACCTCTACTCCATCACCCCACCAAATTGGCGGTGACGGCCGGGTAGTCACTATCGCTCTTTTGGGCGATTCCATGATCGATACTCTCGGAACTGAACTCAACCATCTCCAAAATTCTCTCTCCGAAATCTATCCCCAAACCAAATTTAATTTGATTAATTTTGGCCAGGGCGGCAACAACGTCGAAGATGGTTTCAAACGGCTACCACTTCTTTTTCCCAAAAGACCGGACATTGTTGTTATCGAATCCTTTGCCTACAACAACTTTGGCAATTCTTCTGACGGCCTCAACCGCCATTGGCTCGGTTTAGAATCTCTGGTTAACAGCCTCAAATCCAATCTCCCCCAAACTAAAATTCTTCTTGCCGCTACTATCGCCCCCAATTCCGTCATCTTCGCCAACGGTATCAAAGATGCTCATTTTTCCGCCTTGGAAAAAATTGAAAAATCCAACACTATCAAACTCTATCTCGAAAACCTTATTGCCTTCTCCGCCTCCGCCAAACTCCCTCTGGCTGATGCCTATCATCCCAGTCTTGTCAGTTCCGAAGGCAACCGCAACTTTATCAGCACCACCGACAATCTTCACCCCTCCGACTATGGTAACCAATTCTTCTGCCAAACCCTCGCCCGAGCCATCTCCGACAATCGTCTGATCAACTAATTTTCCCCTTTCTTATTTGATAATTGAAAATTGATAACTGAAAATTTATAATACCCCATGGCTAAAAAAGCTAAAACACCAAGGATTTTAATCGCCCTTACCTGTTCCGTCTGTGGCGCCCAAAACTATCTTTCTGAAAAAAACAAAACCAACACCCCCGACAAACTCAAATTCGTCAAATACTGCTGTTGGTGCCGTAAACGGACCGAACACAAAGAATCAACCAAACTGAAGTAATGGATTTTTCAAAACAATTCATCAAAGAAGAGGTTGTCCGGCTAATCCGAACATATTTTCTTCGCCGTCATTTCCACGAAATTGAAACTCCTACTCTGCTCCCGCAAGTCCCTCTCGAGCCCGGGCTTTATCCCTTTAAAACTCATTGGCATCAGCGCCAACTCGATTTTTATCTGGCTGTCTCGCCTGAAAGCTCCCTCAAAAAACTCCTCTCCGACGGTATCGGCAACTGCTTTGCCATCTCCAAATCTTTCCGCGACCTTGAAGATATCGGCCCCACCCACAATCTCGAATTTTCCATGTTGGAGTGGTATGAACTGGGCAAAAACTACCGAAATGTCGCCTTAACCACCGAAAAATTGATAAATAATATTAACCTGGGAATACATAAATATCTTCACAGACGAGCAACTAATATACTCAATTATCAGCACCGTCAAATCGATCTCACTCCTCCCTGGCATCGTTTCTATCTTGTCGATCTTTTTCAGCAATTCGCCCACCTCGACTTGGTTCAAAATCTAAATTTCGACCAACTAAAAAAGACCGCCATTCGGCACCACTATCACATCGACGGTTTTACCACCTGGGAACAAATTTTTTCTTATCTCATGCTCACCTGCATCGAACCGAACCTCCCCGCCGACAAACCAGTCTTCATTTTCGATTATCCCGCCCAAATGACCCCTCTTTGCCAACCTTGTTCTGATAACCCTGATTTCGCCCAACGTTTTGAGCTTTATATCGCCGGCATGGAAATTGGCAACGCCTACACCGAACTAACCGACTCCGACATCCTGGAACAAAATTTCAAAAAAGAAGCCAATTTTCGCCAAAAACACCACCTGCCCACCCACCCCTATGATCGCCAATTAGTTGCCGCCCTCAAGCATTTCCCCGCCTGCGCCGGCCCGGCCCTCGGTGTTGACCGCCTCGCCATGCTTTTCAGCAATGCGGCCGCTATCGACGAAGTCCTTTACTTTCCCACTGCCAAGCTAATAAAATAACAACTATGACCACTGATAAGCCTCAAAAAAAACAACTTCCGGCCAAGCCAACTATTCCCCTTCGTCCCTCAATTTTTCACGGACCTAGTTTCAAACCCAACGCCCGCTTTCAAACTATCAACCGCGGTCGGAGATAAGATAATCAAATCCCCGCCACATCCAGCCTTGCTACCTGAACCCTCTGATCGGCCACATGGTAATACAATTTTTGCTCATGCGACTCTAGAACCAAAGAACTAGCAAAAGCCACCAACTTCCCCGAATAACCCAACTCCTCCGGCGGCGCTACTACTGGTTTTTCTAATCTGGTATTTTCCATCACTCCTCCTCGAGCGCTGATCATCACCGCCCCCACCGACCACTTTTCCGTCGCATCAAAAGTACCCTTGTTCCCGCATCCATTAAACAACATTAATATATCTCCTCCCCGAGTTAGCATCACCGGGCCAGGACTAACATGTCTCGAGTCAAATCCCTCCTCTCTGGTATCCAGTAAGATTCGAAAATCATTATACGGACCCACCACCCCCGAAGCACTGGCAGTCGCAATTCTTGATTTTCCTCCCCCCGCCACCTCGCAAAATAACCTCCAGCTTCCATCCGGCATCTGAATCACTTCCGGTTCCTTCACCATATCAACATCCCTGCCCAGCTTCTTTCCCACTTCTCTTGGCTCCAAAATCACCCGTTTGTTCCCCAAATGTTGTAAATCATCTCCTTCGGCCACCTGCATTGACACCCACACTCCGCCTCCATCTCTTGGCTCCACTGCCGAGTGAAATACATAAAAATGGTCACCCGTCTTAACAATCGTCGGATCCTCAACCGCTAAACTATCCTTAGCCCCCGGTTCTTCCGATGGCCTTAACGCAACTACTCCACTCCTGTCGAAATTCACTCCATCTTTCCCCATCACAAAAGCTAAAACCGATTCCGGCACTTTCCCTTCAGCCAATTCTCCGCCCCTATTTAGCTGTTGATCAGGTTTTAATTGCACCTGTCTTAGTAGCGCCTGATAATAATCACCCACTTTTACCGTCGCCATACTCAAGGCCGCGATCACCTCCGGGCTTGTCTTAAAATCCGGGCTAAAAGTTACTCTTTCTACCCCCTTAACTCCAATTTCCATATCTAATTATAACTCCATCCTCTTAGCCACCAGATATGCCATCAAATAGGCAATATTCGACTCTGCTCCTTGGTTTAAGTTCACTCCTTCCCCTGTAATCGCGTCATAGCAACCGCCACTTTCATCAATTAACTTTATACTTTTTATATTTTCCCCAAAAAACCAACCCCACCATTTCTTCGCCCAATCTCGATACTTCTTTTCTCCCGTCGTCAAATACGCCTGCTCCAAGCATCCCATCATATACGCCGCATCTATCGGCTGCTGATCAAAAACCGCTTTCTTTCCACCCTTTTTATACCAACCCTTGCACCCAATCGGTGCCGCTACCCCATCGACCTGACAAACTTCTATCAAAAAATCTGTCGCTTCTTTCGCCACTTCTTTTTCGCCAGCTCTCCACAATGCCCAAGGAATAATGGCATTGCCATAAGTCAATTCATCCTCAAACCACCACCAACTGCCCTCCTTTCTAAATTTCTGTTTTAGCTTTTCCGCCGTTTTCCTTTTTAATTCCCCTTCCTCCATTCCCAATAACCCATAGGCCAACGATCGCGGAAACTCCCATTCCTCCACCTTTTTTAAAATCAAACCCCTAATTTTCCTCGACTTTTCATTTTCAAAACTACTCTCTTTTAAAGCCCACAGCGCCATCCCCAAAGCATCCTGGCTTGCCTCTATCGATTTATCCGCCTCAATTACTCCGTGTTTATCATAAAAAAAATGATAAAAATTTCCATCTTTATCCAGTGAGTTGACCACAAAATCAAAGTAAATTTTTTCCAAATCTTTCGCCCCAAATCCTTTTGCTACCACCAACGCCCTCGCCTGATCGTCCAAAGCATAACCAAAATCCGGATTTGGCCTGTCCAAATTTCCATGCTGGTAAACCCCCCATCTACTCGTTAGCTGTCTCAACTTTCCTAATAATTCTTCAGTCGGCACTTTTCTTATACTTTCTAACCATTGCCTCAAAAAAATCCAAATGTTGCAGGGCTACGCTCGACCATGTCATAAACCTTCCGTATTCATAGGCTTTTTTTTGCATCTCTCGCCTTCGCTCCTGATTTTCATAAAGATCTCTCACCGCCCCGGCAATCGCCTCACTGTCCCTAAACGGCACCACAATTCCCCTCCCCTGGCTCAACACTTCTTTGGCGTACCGATACGGTGTCGACACGCACGACCTACCCGCTCCCACCGCATAAGCCAATGCTCCCGATGATGACTGTTGCGGATCCAGATACGGCGTCACATAAATATCCATTGTCTTCAGCCAGCCAATTAAATTTTCCAGCGATACATATTTGTTAACAAATCTTACATTTCGCCCCACCCCGAGCTCCTTAATCCTCTTTTTCAAAAAATTTCGGTACACTTCTCCGACTTTTTCTACTACCGCCGGATGAGTTTGGCCGATTATCAAGTACAAAATCTCCGGAATCTCTTTGGCCAATTTTGCTACCGCTTCAATCGTATACTCCAACCCCTTATTTTCCGCCAACAAGTTTACATTTCCCAGCACAAACCTCCCAGCTATTCCTCTTTCTTTTTTATACTTTTCCGGCGTGCTGTAGGGAATATCCGGCGTCCCGTGGGGAATCACCGTTACCTTTTTCCTGTCCATTCCATATTCTTTAATCAACTTCTTTTTACTCTGTTCCATCATTACCGTTAGCCCATTCACTGTCTGCCCTAATCGTTTTAGCAACGATCCATAATCCCCACTGGGATCCTCGGGAATCGTATGGCAGGTCATCACCACCGGTTTTTTTACTTTTTCGATAAACGGCACAATGTATTCCCCGCACTTTCCCCCAAATATCCCAAACTCATGCTCAATCATTACCACGTCGCAACAGGAATCGTTGACATAATCTGCCGCCGCCAGATAGGTGTCAAGGTCATCCCGGTGAATCTTAAACTTTACTTCCCAGGGAAAATCGACATCCTCCTCTCCGGTCTTAACTACCGCCATAATTTCCGCCAGGGCATAAGGGTTAAGCAAGTTCACCGCATTGGTCACATCCTTGGTAAACGTTGCTATTCCGCACTTCTGGTGGATATAGGTGGAAACATAAATCACTCTAATTGGCTTCCTATTGGTCATTACTGCTCCTTCAATTCAGTTAATAATTCTTTAAGATTCATATTTTGCCCCGATTCTGGTATCAGCCGCCCCATAATAAATAGTCAGCTCACTGCCCACTACCATTGTTCCCGTCGGAAAAACCACATTATCTACCGCCCCTTCCTTCTCCCATAGCGCCTCCGGTGAAAACAACGGACCTTTCAATCTCCCAATGACTTTTTTTGGGTTTTCCCCATCCAAAAGTGCCGCGCTGGCATGATAAATTTTCCTTCCCTTATTAATTTCCACCGAATGGTAAATCACCAACCACCCCTCGTCGGTTTTCACCGGCACCGCTCCCCCGCCAATATAGCCATTCTCGTGTTTTTCTGATGGATCCATCAAAATATAATGATCCAAGTCCACCAAATAATGCTTCCAAAAGTCCTTTTCCTTCAACTGCTCAAAATCATCAAAATAACAGATTTGGATTCCCGGCAGCACTCGGTGAAGCAAGGCGTATTTTCCCCCGATCTTTTCCGGAAACAATGAAGCGTCCTTTTCCCACAACATCACTCCATCACCCCTCAACTCCCGAAACAATTTTTCAAAGTAAGCATATTTCCAATTGACTCCACTATATCTGAAAATATCTTCAGCCAGATCATACGACATCACCGGCGACACTAGCCCCTTCTTCTCAAATTTCCTCAAATCTAAACTTTCCGCATAGGCAACTCGCGCATTCTGGCCATCATAGGCCGTGTACATCAAATAATATTTCCCATCCAGAAACGTAATCCTTGGATCTTCCATCCCCTGTTTCTCAAAATCATGCTCCGGAACCAGCATTGGTTTATCTGATCTTTCCACAACTTTCTTGTTTTTTAGTCGGCACCAGCCAATCGTTGAAAAATTATTTTTCCCCACCGCCCGATAAAACATTTCCCCTCCCCCGACCGCATCCACACAAGTCGGGTTCATCACCCCTTCCCTTTCAAAGGCCAAATCCCTAGGTTCCAAAATTATTCCCTCGTCCCTAATCTGAATCATAAAAATCCTGCTTTCGTTACCGATTGCAAGATAAATAACATTATACTACACTGGTAAGTATCACTCTTCTTCAAGAAAGGTTTCCTCCTCTATCGCCTCCCGCTACTTGCCCGAAAATAAATTCACTTGTTGGCGAAAGTCATTTTGACCCAAATAATTACCGCGATGTTCATTCTCTCCAAAACGGCCGCGGCCGCAAATTAGCTGAATATATTTCCTGTAAACTTGGCCTAACCCCTCCGCTTAATTGCCGCCGTTGCCCCCGCAATCAAAGTCACTAATTTTGTTCGTTCGAAAAATAAAATTTCTTTTATTCCTCAAACGAACAGGTTGTACATCAATCATTCTGGGGGAAGAATGATCTCTCCTGTTCGAGCTATGGCATGACCACAATGACATTGGACCGAGTACCAGACTCCACAGATGCCTTCAGCAATGCCTCGTACTCGACCCGAGAAAGCGTCGCCGACCCCGTGGCCAACCTTTTGTAATCCACGAGGAGGCACTTGGCGTCCTTGAACCCATACTGAGTGCCAACCTCCGTCCGAAACCCGAAAGTCCCATCAGGCGCGGTCACGCCCTGAAAACACGGGTTAGCAAAGAAGCCGTACCAGAATGGCTGGTTGGGAAGCGCTGTCAGGGTGACCTTGTCGCCCACCACCTCGGCCTTGACCGCCACCCCGGCCAGATACCCATAGGGGATTTCTTGGGGTTGAACGCCACACCCATCGCCCAGGGTGACCAGGCGCAACAAGAGAATGCCTTCGATCACGTCGATGTGCAGGTGGTTCTCCGTCTGTAGCCACGACGTGGAAACGGTAAACTCCGTCCGCGCCCGATTATCCCCACGACCAACAAGCCGCCCCAGCTCATGACCATTCAGGTGAACGACATTGATCTGGAACTCGTCATCAATGTCCTCCGCCTCAACCCCGAGAACCACCGTTGCCTCCGTCGGCAACTGCTCCAATGTGAAGGTCACGTCGATCGGATCAACGCTATACGCCCCCCACACGTCGAAGCCCCAGCTTCGGCACGGGTACGCCGCCATGCTCACCGCCGGCAGCGACACCACCACCAACACCAAGGCCAACACGGCCATCAGTCTCTTAATCATGTTTCTCCTTATAATTCTTCCCCCAGAACACCAATCCTACAAAATTTCTATAGGATTAATACTCCAGGGGAAGATCTTGATGTACAACCAAAAAACTTTTGACTACATCATCAATCGCTTTTGATTGTTTTAATAGTTTCAAAGTGCCGCTTATTGTATCAAATTTTATAGATAAAACAAATATATAGGATATTTTTCGCTATCTGCTATCATTTATATGTGACTCCCACCCTAATTCTCGTCTCCGGCCTGTCCTGCACCGGCAAATCCACTCTGGCTCAAAAAATTTCCGACCAATTTCATCTCCCCTATTTCTCCAAAGACATGCTCAAAGAATTACTCTTCGACGAACTTGGCTATTCAGACAGATCCTGGTCCCAAAAACTCGGCCGGGCTTCTTATTCCATCCTCTACCTTTTAGTCCAAAAACTCCTGTCTGTAGGCCAATCCTTAATTCTTGAAAGCAACTTCAAGCCCCAATATGACCGCCCCCGCCTCCAAAAAATCCAAAACACATGTCCTTTCCGGATTATTGAAGTTCTTTGTTTTGCCGACGGCCAGGTTCTCTTTGAGCGTTTCCAAAAACGGGCTACCACCCCCGGGGCGCGCCACCCCGGCCATGTCGATCATCTTTGCCTAGACGAACAGCAAAAAATTCTTTCGATCGGCAAAGCCGAACCTCTCAATCTTGGGCCAGTTATCGAAATCGACACCACCGACTTCTCTAAAATCGATTATTCCGAAATTCTAAAAAAAATCTCAATGTAGGAATTCTTTTTTATAAATTTCATTCGCCTCCACCACTATCTCCTCCGCCGCCTTCCTCGTCCCCCACCCCAACACCTTAATTTTTTTTGACGGTTGCAACTTGGCGTAATTCTCCCAAAAATCTTTTACCTCTTTTTTAAAATGCGGCCCCAGGTCGCGAATCCGACGAACATGGTCAAACCGCGGATCCCGTGTTGCCACCCCGATAATTTTTGGATCCAGTATCCCCCGGTCTTCCATCTTAAACACCCCAATCGGCCGCACCTCGATCACACACCCGGTAAACGACGGATTGGTCGATATCACCATCACATCAATCGGGTCACCCTCCTCCACGCTCCATGTTTGGGGTAAAAATCCATAATCGGTCGGATAAAACACCGCCCCGTACAGTACCCGATCGGTCTTAAACACCGTCGCTTCTTTATCATACTCATATTTATTTTTCCCGCCTTTTTCAATTTCCACCACCACATTCAGTCTTTTCGGCGGCCTCTCCCCCAACTCCAAATCATGAAACAGATTAGTTACCTTCCGCTTATCCTCATCCATGAAAAAATTCTAGCACTATTCTAATCTTTTGACAGGTTTACCTAATGTGTTTTCAGGCAGGTTTACCTGCCGTAGCTTTAGCGAAGGCAGGCCCGTATGGATTCGAACCATAAACAAAGGTTTTGGAGACCTCGATGATACCATTTCACCACGGGCCTAAATCTCCTCTATTTTACCAAACCTTATTCAAAACTCCTCCCTTGCAACTCTTCCAACTTCCTTTTCACATCCGTCATCAATACCGCTCCAATCATCGGCACATGACCCCTCACTCCAACCCTAACTATTTTCCCCGCCCATTTTGGTTCCAGAGCTTCTTTGGGCACCACCTTATCCTCATCTCCGGCACTGTATGCCGTAATCCTTCGCCCCGCTACGGCCTTCTCTTCTTTACTTCTTTTTGCCAAACTTTCCACCATTTCTCTAAATCCAACACTAAACCTTGTCAAATGTTCCAACCTCTGTTTTTTCAAATCAGGATCCAGTACTCCACCTACTGAAAATAAATGTTTAATTTCGCTTGGGTTTCTCAACATATACTCCAGCACTAGCCCCGCTCCGGCACTGATTCCCACTACTACTACCGGGCCGTCATTACATTTAGCCTCACCAATCGCCCTTTCTAGCCCGTCCAACTTCTCAGCCAGACCCTTCTGGTCATGCCACTCCGGATCGTACAACCTACACGCCCCCAACTGTGTTGCCATCATTTTATTTGCCCACCCCGGCAAATCCGCCATCCCCTGCACTATTACCACTCTTACCCCAGTTTTTTCTTTTTCAGTTACTTCCAACCTTCCCATGTGGTGGTGTTTGTTGGAAAAAGTTAGAACTCATTTTGAACAAAATCCCGACTGATGCCGCGCCGCAGGCGCGGCAGAAACCAAACTGCTCGGGCGGGGCGGGAAGGAAAGGGGGTTGGGGGGAAAGGAATTCCCGCCCCGCCCTCGCTTTTTCGCCACCGCAATTTTTCGTACCAGCGAAGCTGGCGCGCCGCCTTAATTCAATCAAGAAAAACTATTTAGCTGTCCAACCACCGTCAACCACTAAAACCTGCCCATTAATAAAATCCGACTCGTTAGAAGCTAAATAAACAGCGGCTTGGGCGATGTCTTCCGGTTCGCCTACGCGCGGATAAGGCGTAGAACTTTCCAAAAATTGTTTTTGGGCTGGGTCGTTTAACATATCTTTAGTCATCGCGGTTTTAATAACTCCGGGCGCAATGCAATTTATATTGATTTTATGCTTGGCATATTCCAAAGCCATTTCTCGCGTTAAAGCAATTATTCCGCCCTTGGAAGCGCAATAATGTCCGATGTTTTCAAAACCGACTAAACCAGCGATTGAGGCGGTGCTAATAATTTTACCTTGACCTTGTTTAAGCATTTCAGGGATTACTCTTTTAGAGCCCAAGAAAACACTTTTGAGATTAACATCCAAAACCGCATCCCAATCTTCTTCTGTAGTTTCGTGAAGAGGGCTAAATTTAACAATCCCTGCATTATTAACCAATATGTCAATCCGACCAAATTTATCCAAACAAGTTTTCGCCATTTTATCAATGTCAGAGGCTTTACTAACATCTGTTTTGACAAAAACCGCTTCTCCGTTTATTTTACGGATTTGTTCAATAGTTTCCTTCCCGTCTTCCTCTGACCAATCGGCCACCACTACTTTAGCTCCTTCTTTGACAAAAGCCAAAGCAATACCCCGACCGATGCCAGAGCCGGCACCAGTAATAATTGCAATTTTGTTTTGTAAGCGCATATTTTTTCTCCTTAAAATTAAAATAATTTGTTTAAGCAGAAAATCGACCAAATTTTCTGCAAAATGATATAAAAATTTTTTATTTTACTAAATTAGCTGGTTTATTTCGTATAAAACTTTTAATATTTTCAATCGTTGTATCCAAAATTCTGGTTAACGCTTCCCGGCTATTAAAAGCGTTGTGAGGAGTAATAATCACATTCGGTTGGTTGATCAAAATGTGATTTTCCAAAGCCGTCTTCAAATCACAGGTTTTTTTGAAAGCCGAGGTTAAAAGCTCTCTTTCTTCTTTGATAAAACATTCTTCTTCAAGCACATCTAAACCTAAACCTGCGAATATTCCTTGTTTTAATCCTTCCAACAGAGCAGTGGTATCGCAAAGCCCGCCCCTGGCCGTATTTATTAAATAACATCCCTTTTTGAATGACTTTAGGGTCTCCAAATTTATTAAGTGATGAGTTGCCTTATTGTAAGGTACATGCAAAGTGATGATATTGGAATTTTTAAATAAATAATCCAAAGGGGTATGCTTAAAGCCAATTTCTTTGGCAAGTTTTTGATCTTTGTGAATATCGTATACCAAAACATTCATCTCAAATCCCTTGGCTATTCTCGCGACATGCCGGCCAATGTTACCAATCCCCACTATTCCCAAGGTTTTTCCTTTCAGGTCAAAACCTCTTAAATTTTCCAAAGAAAAATCTCCACTTTTAGCCCGTTCTAATGAGGGATAAATTTTCCGCGATAGTGTTAAAATTAAAGCGAAAGTATGTTCGGCTACGGTATTTTCTCCATAAGTCGGCACATTGGAAACTAAAAT
>Ga0172375_10002509_pt1 | contig 28494 bp, 38 predicted proteins | sample LakKiv1m_FD_114537 | JGI IMG/M metagenome (GOLD analysis project Ga0172375, IMG submission 114537) | Freshwater microbial communities from Kabuno Bay, South-Kivu, Congo - kab_092012_11.1m | ecosystem: Environmental > Aquatic > Freshwater > Lake | place: Democratic Republic of the Congo... | reverse complement strand
ACGGTTTCTTCGTCAGTAAAGGTGGGATTAAAGATCTGAGTGAAATAGGCGGAAAGAATCTCTGCGGCGTTCTTCACAGCCTCTAGAGGAGTGATGGTGCCGTTGGTTTCAACCATGAGGCGGATCATGTCAAGGTCGGTTCGACGACCAACACGAGTAGACTCGACAAGATAGTTGGCCTTAACAACCGGAGTAAAGATGGAGTCGACTGGGATAAGACCGATTTCGTCGGTGTTGTGTTCATCCGCGGGAGAGTAACCAATGCCTTTGGCGACAGTGATTTGACCCTTAAGAGCCATCTTGGGGCTACTGATGTGAGCTAAGACGTGTTCTGGATTGGTGACGGAAACTCCAGCTGGACAAACTAGATCACCGGCAGTGAGGGTGGTTTTTTCTTTTGAGTCGATTTTGATAGTGAAGGGCCCATCACCTTCAGTTTTGAAATAAACACCTTTGAGATTGAGGATGAAGTCAATGATGTTTTCCTGTAAACCAGATAGAGTGCTAAATTGATGACGGACACCGTCGATCTTGACATGAGTAGCGGCTGACCCTTCCAGATTACCCAGGAGTACGCGGCGAAGAGCGTTACCCAGAGTGTGACCAAAGCCTTTTTCTAAAGGGGTGATATGAATTTCGGCGAAGTTACCTTTTTCTTCGGTGAGATTTAGTTTGAAGTTTGGATTTTGCATGGATAAATTTATTCGTTGAGAATCAAAAGATTATAACAGTTGATCCTTAACGTGAATAGAATTCGATAATTAATTGTTCATTGATATCTTGACTTAAGTCATCGCGATCGGGGAGTCGATCAAGTTGTGAAACAGTTGCCTTGCGCTTGATCCAGGCAGGTGGTTTGTCCTTGCTATTAAGGGACTCGGTAACGAGATCTAGTTTAAGAGTTTTTGGTTTAAGAGTAATGGTCTGGCCTGGTTTTAGCTGGAATGAAGGAATGGTAACTTTTTGACCATCAACGAGAACGTGACCGTGATTGACTAACTGGCGAGCGGTACGGCGAGAAGGGGCAAATTGGGAGCGAAAAACAATATTGTCGAGCCTAGTTTCGAGAAGTTGAAGGAGTCGTAATCCGGTGTTGGATTCTGTTTTAAGAGCTTGGTTGTAATATCGACGAAATTGTTTTTCAAGAACACCATAAATACGTTTAACTTTTTGTTTCTCGCGAAGCTGAGTACCATAATCGGAGACTCGACCGGCAAACTTACGGCCATGCTGTCCTGGTGGTTGAGCACCTTTGCGATCTAGAGGACATTTTTTGGCATTACACATGCGTACGCCTTCTCGGCGACATAGTCTGTGTCTGGGTCCGGTGTATTTAGCCATAATTGTTTAGTTTTGTTTAAAATAATTAATTAAGCGCGACGGGGTTTCTTGGGTCGGCAACCATTATGAGGGATGGGGGTAACATCAGCAATCATGTTGATGTCTAGACCTGAGTTGCGAAGCACACGCAAAACTGCGTCTCGGCCAGGTCCAGGCCCTTTAACGTAAACCTGAATTGAGTTAATGCCTTTCTCTTTAGCTTTTTTGATGGCCTCTTCGATAGTGGTGGTGGCAGCGTAGGGGGTAGATTTGCGAGTACCTTTAAAGCCAACACTGCCGGTATTTGTCCAGGAGATAACGTTACCCTTATCATCTGTGAAAGTGACCAGTGTGTTATTAAAAGTCGCTTTGATGTACATGCGTCCAGAGGTGGTTAACTGGGGTGTAGATTTACTGCCTGTTGGTTTGGTAGTGTTTTTAGTTTTAGTGGTTTTTTGGTTAGCTTTTGGCATAGCGATTATTTAGTAGGGGTAACTGTTTCCATTTTTTGGCGCATTTCTTTGGTCATGGCGCCGATAGTTTTACGACGGCCACGAATGCTGCGAGCATTAGTGCGAGTTCTTTGGCCGCGACTAGGAAGACCGGCCATGTGACGAAGTCCGCGGTAAGAGCCAATTCTTTTGAGACGTTGGATATTGTCACGAACAATCTTTTTGAGGTCTCCCTCAGTTGGAAGACGATCCAGCCAATTAGCGATAGACTGAATTTGGCTGTTAGTAAGCTTGTTGGCCTTAAGGTCGGGGTTGATTTTAAGCTCGGAAAGAATCTTGGAGGCGGTAGCATGACCCACTCCATAGATATAGGTAAGAGATATCTTGATAGGTTTGTCGTTAGGAATGTCAACTCCGGCAATACGTGGCATATTTGATGATTTTAATTGGTTTAAATATTTAAATTATTGAGTAGTATGAGTTATAAATGTTGTCGCTGGTGGCTTAGCCTTGGCGTTGTTTATGACGAGGATTGTCACAAACAATGTAAACCCGACCTTTACGGCGGACAATTTTGCATTTGATGCAGCGTGGTTTAACAGATGCCTTGACTTTCATTGGGCATAAAAATACCAAGCTCGACCCAAATTCTGTGGACCGGCTTGATAATTGATTAATTATTTATTGCGATAAACTATACGTCCTTTGGAGTCGTCGTAAGGAGTAAGTTCAATGGTAACCCTATCACCTGGCATAACTCTAATACGATTTAGTCGCATGCGTCCGGCTAGATGGGCTAGTATGACCTTGTCGTCGGGTAGTTTAACCCTAAATTGGGTATTAGGCAAGGCTTCGATGACAGTGCCATCGATTTTTTGTATCTCGCTTTGAGGTGCCATAATGTGAGAGTAATTTTATCAGAAAATACAAATTTTGGCTAGTTAGAGGTTAATTTAACGAGTAAGAATAACTGGACCCTCTGGTGTTATAGCTATAGTGTCTTCGACCAATGCAGTAAGACTGCCGTCAAGAGAGGAGATAGTCCAGTCGTCTGATTCGATTTTGATTTGATAATCACCCATACTATACATGGGCTCAATGGCTATGGTTTGACCGGAGTACAGTGTTGAGTCGTGATGATTGGGGTCAACGAAGTTGGGTATATAGGGGTCTTCGTGCAGCTTAGTACCAATTCCATGACCGGTTAAGTCGCGAATAACGGAGTAGCCAGCCGCTTCAATGGTTGTTTGGACGGCTCTGGAGATATCAGAAACACGATTTCCAGGTATGGCTGCCTTAATGGCTGCATCGAGGGCTTTGTAGCCGACATTAATAAATGTTTGCAACTTAGGAGAGGAAGAGCCGGCCACCACTGTAATTGAGGTATCTGTATGGTAGCCTTTGTAGTAGAGACCTAAATCAATACTGACAAGGTCACCGTTTTTGAACGGCTGTTTTGTTGGGATCCCATGAACTAGACTGTCGTTAACATTGACACAAGTGGCGTGATGGTAGTTGGGGACCAGTTTAAATGATGGCTGTCCACCAGTTTGGCTGATTAGCTTGTTAGCGTGGCGTTCGATATCTAGAGGGGTAACCCCCGGTTTGACCATACTGCCAAGCTGGGTCTTGATTGAAGCAAGTAGCTGTCCTCCTTCTTGCATTAATTTAATTTTTTTCTGATTCATGGGTGAAATTTTAACATTATTTACTAGGTATAAGTTTTAGGGTGTTGGCGAAGATGGTGTCGATATCCGGCCGAGCATCTATGGTAACTAGCTTGTGTTGTTTTTGATAATAGTCAATGACGGGTTGAGTTTTTTGGTGGTAGATGCGCAGACGTTCACGATGAATTTGAGGAGTGTCGTCAGAGCGATTTTCTTCACGGGCACGATTGGCGAGACGTTTAAGTGCAGTTGGGTCATCAAGTTGGTAGTAAATAACTGTATCAAGGTGGATGTGATTTTGATTAAAAAACCAATCCATATGTTTGGCTTGGGACAGATCGCGTGGAGTACCATCTAAGATAAAACCGTTAGGACTGGTGTTAATCTGTTTAAGAATGAGGTCAAGGACCGTATCGAAAGGCACCAATTCTCCTTGATTCATGATTTGGGCGATTAACCTTCCTTTGGGTGTGTTTTGGGCCACTTCCTGACGAAGAAGCTCTCCTGAAGAAATGTGATTGAGTTGAAAATGTTGGCTTAGTAGTTTGGCTTGGGTACCCTTACCTGACCCGGGTGGCCCGAGAAGAATAAGATTCATTAAAGAAATCGGTCGTAATTATGCATGACGAGTTGAGACTCAACCTTTTGGGATGTTTCTAAGATAACAGAAACAACAATCAAAAGACCGGTACCGCCGATAGCAAGAGTGCTGATACCAGTGACAGATTGGGCCAGATTGGGTAAAACGGCGATAAGCCCTAAGAAGGCGGCTCCGACTAGGGTGATGCGATTCAGAATATAGGTGAGATAGTTTACAGTAGGGGTTCCGGGTCTTACTCCAGGAATAAAGCCTCCATTCTTCTTGATTTGATCTGCGATTTTTTCGGGATTAAAGACAACGGCGGTATAAAAGAAAGTGAAACCAACAACCAGGATAAAGTAAGTAAGAATATAGAGCCAGGAGTTGGGAGCGAGGTTAACAGTGAAGAAGGTGCCAAGACGCTGAAGTACAGGCTGGTTGGCACTGACGAGAAAGTTACCCAACATGGATGGCACAAGCATCAAGGAGACAGCAAAGATGATGGGGATAACTCCGGCTTGGTTTAGCCTGAGGGGAAGGTGAGTTAGTTGTCCTCCCGAGGTGGGCATGAGACGAGTACGTCGGGCGTATTGCACGGTAATTTGACGTTGTGCCTGAGTGGTTTTAACAACAAAATAAATGACGACTAGTGACATTAGAGCAAAAACAAGAAGATTGGTGAGGTTTTGTGAACTAGCCACTGAGGCGGTTTGAAAGAGAGAGATGGGTAGGCGTCCGGCAATACCGGCAAAGATAATAATAGAAATACCGTTACCAAGGCCGTATTCGGTGAGTAACTCGCCTAGCCACATGAGAATGACAGTACCAGTAGTTAAGGTGATCATGATACTGACAATCTGAAGTGGAGAGGAAACAAGAGCAATACCTTGATTCTTAAGTAAGATAATAAGTCCGAAGCTTTGAATGATGGCAAGAGGTAGGGTGAGAAGACGAGTGTATTGGTTAATTTTTTGGCGCCCAAAATCACCTTCTTGACTTAAGGCTTCAAGCTGAGGAATGACCATGGTGAGCATTTGCAGCATAATGGATGCGTTAATGTAAGGGTTAACACCTAAGGCCATGATGGAAAGATTAGCCAGAGTTCCTCCGGAGAAAACATCAAGCAGGGTTAGAAACGCTGAAGTAGAAAAAAGCTGAGTTAAGGTATCGCGATCAATGCCGGGAACAGGAATATGAGCAAGAAAACGGAAAATTAGAAGAATGAGAAGAGTGATAAGCAGTTTGCGACGAAGGGTGGGAATGCGCCATAGGTTGCGTAGGCTGGCTAGAAGTTGCATGCTACCTATTCTACTCGTCCGCCGGCTTTTTGAATAGCCTTGGCAGCAGTTTTTGAAGCGGGTACCTTAACAATCAAGGCTTTTTTGATCTGACCAGAGGCTAAGATCTTGGCACCTTGGTTAAGAAGCTGTTGGGAGGAAAGTCTTAGGGTGGTTGATAAAGATTTAAGATCAACAGTAGAGTTGGTTTTGAACGCGTTGAGTTCATCAAGAGTAATGGTGACTGGTTTAGGTTTGAGGCTATTGAAACGCGATTTACCCTTGATGAATGGAGTACGGCGAATAAGAGGTAGTTGGCCGCCCTCAAACCAGATGGGCAGCTTATTTCGAGATTTTTGACCCTTTTGTCCACGCGAGGAGGTATGGCCGCCTTTTTGAGAACCATAACCGCGACCAAGACGCCGTTTGGGTTTGGATTTAACTGGTGGTAGTTGATTAAGAAGTGACATATTTACTTGGTAAGTGTTTGACGATGGGATGACTTAATAGACATGGTTTCTATGGCCCTGAGCGCACCCAGAGTGGCATAAACGTTGCTCATTTTATTGTTGTTGCCAAGAATTTTGCCGACAATATTTTTGACTCCAGCTGCTTCAACAACGGCTCGTACTGATCCTCCAGCGATAACACCAGTACCAGAGGGGGCGGGCTTAAGCAAGACTTTAGCTGCTCCAAATTTGTACTCTATGCGATGAGGAATAGTGCCCTCGACAAGGGGAAGATTGACCATATCTCTTTTAGCAAGACGGGCTCCCTTTGAGACAGCAGCTTTAACGTCTGGAGCCTTACCAAGGCCAACGCCGACTTTGCCTTTGTGATCGCCGACAATGACTAAGGCAGTAAAGCTGATACGATTGCCACCTTTTGTTTTCTTGGACACACGGCGAACTTGAAGAACTTTTTGATCGAATTCTTCAGTTGGTTTGTAATTGTCTTGTGTGTGTGTTGCCATGATTGTGTTATTTAAATTTTAAGGCCTGCGTCTCGAGCTGACTGGGCGAAGGCTTTAATGCGCCCATGATAACGATTACCACCTCTGTCAAAGATAGCCTGGTTGATGTCTTGTTTGAGAGCTAGTTTGGCGAACTCGGTTCCAAGTTGCTTGGCAAGATCTGTTTTAGTTAGATTTTTAGTTTTTTTAAGAGTAGATGTTGATAGGCCTAGAAGAGTAAGACGTTGATCGTCATTAATTAACTGGGCTTGTAGATGTTGACTACTGCGAGAAACGGAGAGACGAGGGCGAGAAGCAGTTCCGTGGATTTTGGATCTGACCCGAATGGCTCGTTTGGTTTTTTGATTAAGGTGGTGTTTGATAGTCATGTTTTTGTGAATAGTTTAGGTTTAGGCGGTTGCTTTGGCGGCTTTGCCGGCTTTGCGACGAACAACTTCACCAGAGTAACGAATACCTTTACCTTTGTAAGGTTCGGGGGGCCTGATGGCACGAATATTAGCGGCTAGTTGGCCGACTAACTGTTTATCAATGCCCTTGATAATGATTTTATTATTACCTTCAATTTCAAGATTTACTCCCGGTGTTGGCTCTACCTCTATAGGATGGGAGTAGCCGACTGAGAGAGAAATTTTATCACCAGCTTTGGCGACCCTGTAACCAGTGCCAACTAATTCAAGCTCCTTGGTAAACCCTTGAGTGACACCGGTAATTAAGTTGTTAACAAGAGCACGGGCGAGGCCGTGAAGTGACTTGATTTCTGGAGTATTGGCTGAGCGGGTAAATGTAATTTGGTTGTCTTTACTGGTCGGCTTGATGGACTGGGGGATAACTTGGGAAAGTTGACCAAGAGGACCTTTCACGGTAATAAGCTGCCCTTCAATGCTGACAGTGACTGAGTCGGGGATATGGATGGGTTGAGTACCTATGCGTGACATGGATGATTTACCAAACTTGACAAATAACTTCTCCACCAATACCAAGCTTGCGAGCCTGGCGTCCAGTCATAAGACCTTTGGAGGTGGTAAGGATAACTAGACCCTTGCCAGAAAGAGCGTGGGGAATTTTATCAGCGGAGGCATAACGACGAACGCTTGGGGTAGAGACGCGAGAGATGTGAGTAAGAAGTGGCTGCTTTTGATGATAAAGCAACTCAATGTCAAGAGTCTTGCTGGGTACCTGGCCGGTGACGGTGATGGTGCCGAGATAACCAGCCTGAGAGAGAATATTGGCGATAGTTTCCTTGATCTGGGAATGAGGAAGGGAGATGCTACTCTTGTTAGCGAGATAGCCGTTTCTGATTTGAGTTAGAAAATTAGCGATGGGATCCATGTTATTTACTGTATTTAACAACGCCGGGTAATTCTCCTTTATGAGCTAGTTCACGAAAACAAAGTCTGCAGAGGCCAAAAATACGGATGTATCCACGAGACCGTCCACATATCTGGCAGCGATTGATGCCTCTGGTTGAGTGTTGACTCTCTTTGAGGCGTTTAGATTTGATGATTTTCGAAGTTTTGGCCATTTTTTATGTTAATGATGACTAGTGATTATGCATTAGACTCCTCTTTTGCAAAAGGCATTCCTAGAGCAGTGAGAAGCTTAAGGGCAGATTGAGAGTCCCGGGCTGAGGTGCTGATGACTATTTCTAGCCCCTGAACACGTCCAATTTTATCATAATCAACCTCGGGAAAGACAATTTGCTCGTTAAGACCCAGAGTATAGTTGCCGCGTGAGTCGAAACTAGTAGATTTTACTCCTTGGAAATCTTTGGTGCGAGGTAGGACGATGTTGACTAATTTCTGGAAGAAGTGATACATGCGGTCTCCTCTGAGGGTGACATAAAGACCGATGGTATCTCCTTCTCTTAGATTGAAGGTGGCAATGGATTTTTTAGCACGAGCAGTTTTTGGCTTCTGACCGGAAATGGCAGAAAGCCAGAGTATGGTTTTTTCCAGTAAATCTTTGTCGTGATGAAATTCAGAAGAGCTGGTGTTAATGGTTATTTTTGTTAGTCGAGGAACAGCTAGGGGATTATCCAGCTTCAGTTCTTTCTGGAGAGATGGAATGATATTTTGATTAAAGGTTTGTTTAAGAGTGTTCATAGTGTTTGATGTTGGTGATTATTTTTTGGTTTTCTTCGGAGTGGTTGTGGTGAGAGGTTTGTGACACTTACTACAAAGGCGGACTTTGCTTGAACCAGTTCCAGAATAAGTTACCCTGGTAGGCTTGTGGCACTGAGGACAGATTAACTGAAGTTTAGATACGTGTAGAGGTCGAGACAGTGTAACAACCCCCCCGGAGTCTTGATCGGATTGGTTTTTAAGATGTTTTTTATAGGTGTTGAGACCATCAACGAGAACCTTGTTTTCCTTTGGATAGAGCTTGGTAACCTTTCCAGTGCGACCTTTGTCGTCTCCAGAAAGGACTTTAATGGTATCGTTTTTGTGTAGTTTCATGATTTAGAGCACTTCGGGTGCTAAAGATGCAATTTTATTAAATCCATTATCTTTGACTTCACGAGCTATGGCACCAAAAACTCTGGTTCCGATAGGAGCTTTGGTAGTGGGATTTTCAATAATGACGGCTGCGTTGTCGTCAAAACGAATATAAGTTCCGTCAGGACGGCCTGTTTCTTTTCTAGAGCGGACTATAACCGCCTTGACCATTTGGCCTTTTTTGACAGCAGAGTTTGGGTCGGCTTGAGTGACCGAGGCAGTGATGATGTCACCGACATGGCCAAAACGTCGTTTTGAACCTCCGTGAACAAGAATTAGGCGTAGTCGCTTGGCGCCGGTGTTGTCTGCTACTTTGAGGATGCTTCTTAATTGAACCATGATTGTGATAGATTAGTTGATGATTTGAGATACTTGCCAACGTTTGCGACGACTGATAGGTCGAGATTCTTTTATCTGGACTTTATCTCCTTCTTTGGCGCCAAGCGGATCATGAGCAAGGAAGCGCTTAGTAAACTTGTAACGCTTAAGGTAAAGTGGGTGTTGGCGGAAGGTGACAACCTCAACAACGACAGTTTTATCCATTTTGGCTGATTTGACGGTTCCGATGAAGGTTTTCATGGTTATTTTTTAGCTTGTTTGGTTAATTGATGGATTTGATAGATAAGTTGTGCTTTTTTTCTTTTAAGCGGTTTGTGGGCATTGGTATTAGACTGGACACCGGCTTTAATGTCAAGCCTGGTAGCCTGTAATTCCTGATTTATTTTAGTTAACTCTTTGTTGAGTTCGGTGATATTGGCACTGGTATTTGATTTTGTTTTTGAGGTAGCCATGATTAACGAGCGATAATTTTAGTTTTAATAGGCAGTTTATTAGCAGCACTTTTAAGGGCCTTGTTAGCGGTGGCTTCATCCACTCCGGCTAGTTCAAAAAGGACTCGGCCTGGGGTAATGACGGCGACGTACTGGCTAATGTCACCTTTTCCGCTACCCATACGCGATCCGGCAGGGCGATCTGTGATGGGTTTGTGAGGAAAGATGCGAATAAACGTTTTACCGGCGCGTTTGGTATGGTGAGAAATGGCTCGTCTGGCAGCTTCAATTTGACGAGCAGTAACCCAAGCACGGTCGAGAGCTTTGAGGCCAAATTCTCCATAAGCAACATAGTTACCTCGTTGTGAGAACCCTTTCATGGTTCCTCTGAATTCTTTGCGGTATTTACGTTTTCTTGGTTGTAGCATGTTATTTGATTTGGTTTATTGGTTACCTTTTAGACTATTAGTTTTATTTGGTGTGTTTTTCGCCTTTGTAGATCCATACCTTAATACCAACGTATCCGGATCGGGTAAGAGCGGGGACGTGGGCGAAATCAATGTCAGCACGTAGAGTGGAGGTAGGTATCTTTCCGGAGGTGTATTTTTCCTGCCGGCCAATGTCTGCGCCACCAATACGGCCTGAGAAGACGATTTTAATCCCTTTAGCACCGGCATTCATAACTTTTTCTATGGCCTGGTCTTTGGCACGTCGATGAGGATAGCGTCGTTCGAGTTGATAGGCAATTTGGCTGGCAATGAGCTTAGCTGAGAGATCTGGTTGGGCAATCTCCATTGGGTGAAGGTTGACGTTGGTGTGAACGCGACCTTTAGGGTTGACTAGCTTAATAAGGTCTTTTTTTAATTCTTCAATATTGGCACCGCCGCGTCCGATGACGACACCAGGTCGCGATACGTATACATAGACGTCGATAGAGTTAATGGAGCGGCGAATATCTACTTGAGAAAGACCGGCTAGTTTAAGCTTCTCATCAAGAAAGCGACGAATTTGGTGGTCTTGAGCGACAAGATCAGCGTAGGTGTGCTTATTGGCATACCAAATGGATTTCCAGTCGTAGAGGATGCCGGTTCTGAATCCTTGTGGATTAATTTTTTGTCCCATGGTTATTTATTTTTGATTACTTGTTGATTGCTTAAGAGTTTTTTTAGGTGATGGCTTGGTGATCGTTTTTTTCTTAAGGGTTTTTTTGGATGTGTCAGATAATTTAGAGTCTAATTTTTTAGACGTTTTAGATGTTTTAGATGTTTCTGGGTTGGTAATTGAAGCCTTCTTTGGTGAGGAGGCGTTTGGCGTCGAGGCAGGGGCATTTTCAAGCTTGATGGTGACGTGAGAGCGGCGTCGAGTATAGGGCTTACCACGTCCACGTGCTCCGGCGTGCCAGCGTTTGAGAGTCCAACCCTGGTTAACAACAATCTCTTTTATTTTAAGTGAGTCAGGATTGATTTTGTGATTATTGGTAGCATTAGCAATGGCCTGTTTAATTACTTTGCTTAGAGGTTTAGCAGCTGAGTAGTTTAAATATTCAAGCTGATTAACTGCTTCTTGGGGCTTGAGATTTTTGACAGCAGTAGCCATCATCCTCATTTTACGAGGAGTGACAGAGATTTGTCGTTGGGTAGCTGTAATAATCATCTTAGCTTGTAAATATGTTTTTTTAAGTTTTACTGATAACTCGTTTGGTCATCTTACCGTGTCCATGGAAAGTCCGAGTGGGCGAGAATTCACCGAGCCGGTGACCTACCATGGCTTCGGTCACGAAGACTTCGTGAAAGATCTTGCCATTGTGAACTAAAAAGGTGTGACCAACAAATTCTGGCGGAATTTGACTGTCTCGGGCCCAGGTTTTTATCGATTCTTTTTTAGCAGATTGTTTTTGAGCGCTAACTTTTTTGAGCAGCTTCTCGTCAACATATGGTCCTTTTTTATTACTACGGCTCATGATTGTTTTAGTTATTTTTTAGACCGACGGTCTTTAATAATATCCTTTGTTGAGTATTTTTTAACTTTACGGGTTTTTTTACCTAGTGTTCGCTTGCCCCAAGGACTCTTGGGTGACTTCATACCAATACCGGAGCGACCTTCTCCTCCACCATGCGGGTGTGCGCCTGGATGCATGGCAACACCACGGACTGAAGGGCGCCAACCCATGAGGCGGCGTCGGCCAGCTTTACCGAGTTTTCGGTTTTTGTGGTCTGGATTACTTACCTGGCCAATGGTGGCCATGGAAATGGCGGGGAAACGGCGGATTTCACCTGAAGGAAGCTTGATGCTGACAAATCGGTCTTCTTTGTCTTGAATATGGGCAGCGGCTCCAGCTGAACGGATAATCTGGCCTCCTTTTCCAGGGGTTAGTTCGAGGTTGTGAATTGGGGTGCCAACCGGGATTTTATTTAAAGGTAATGTGTTACCCGGTTCAATTTCGGCATTTTCCTTGCTCGAAATAACGGTTTGACCAACCTTTAATCCGTCAGGGGCAATAATGTAACGTTTGTCGCCATTTTGGTAATGTAGAAGGGCAATATTGGCCGAACGATTGGGATCATACTCAATCGTATTTACTTTAGCGGGTATCTCGAAGGCGTCTCGCTTAAAATCTATGAGACGCAAAAAGCGTTTTTGACGACCGCCTCGGTGTCGGATAGTAATTTTACCAGAATTATTGCGTCCAGCATAGTTTTTGTTGATCCGACGGAGTTTTTTGATAAGTTTTGTCTTGGAAAGTTTTTGCTTAGAGCGAGTGCGGTGACGAACTCCTGGGGTGGTGGGTTTGTAGTATTCTGAGGCCATATTATTTTGTTTCGAAGTATTTAATAGATTGCTTGGGTTTTAGCTCAACAATAGCCTTTTTGTAGGATCGAGACTGGCGGTAGTGGCCAGTTCTAGCGGAACGAAAACGGCGTGGCTTATAAAGTGAGGTTTTGACACCAACCACGTTGACCTTGAACAGAGACTCTACTTCTGATTTAATTTGGCCTTTTGTGGCTTGTGGGTCAACTAAGAAAGTGTAACGGTTGAGGGCCGTTTCTTTTAGAGTTTTTTCAGTGATAAGTGGTTTTTTGATTATCATGTAAATAGAGTTTATTTAGTAGATGGTGATTTAGAGGTTTTTGATGATTTGTTTTTGGCGGACGATATATTTGAGGATGGTGATGTAGCAAGTGTTTTTTTATCATGAGTTAGCCACAAAGTAAGAGGTTCTAGAGCTTCTTGATCGAGGATGAGGTGATGGGTGCTGGTTATCTGGTGGATATTGGTATGGTTAAAACGAGTAATGTGAAGATTGTTTATGTTGTTAGCGGCTTGGAGAAGATTGGGGTAGGGTTTGTTGATGAGAATTAGAGTCTTAGTAGTTGGATCAGGAAGGATTTGGGATAGGAGACTGTGGAGATCTTTGGTTTTGGGCGAAAGCTTTTCTAGATTGGCAACAAGGGAGACTGCTTGATTCTGAGCTAGATGGGTAAGGGCACTAATAAGGCTTTGGCGACGCATTTTAGTGTTGAGCTTCTTGCGAGCTGGCTTGGCTGATTTGGGGCCGTGAGCAACACCTCCACCAACAAAAATGGGAGCTGATTTGGCGCCGTGACGAGCATTCCCAGTACCCTTTTGACGATAGACTTTGGCGGTGGTTAACGAAACATCGCCTCTGGTCTGGACTACAGAGTTGTGCTGTGATTGATTAGAACGAAAGACGTGAACCGCCTGAGCGATGAGCTGGTGATTTATTTTGGCGGCAAAAACTGCTTTAGGAAGGGTGATGGGTTTGGCGGCTTTTTTGCCAGTATGGTTGTATAGGTTTGCTGATGACATAATTATTCTTTAGGTTGATTGGTATCTTTTCCTTTGCGGGTGACGGTTAGCTTAAGAAGTTGTTTTTTTGCTCCAGGAACTGGCCCAGAAACAGATAACTGGTTTTTATCAAGGTCAACTGCGAGAACAGTTAGGTTTTTGGTGACAGCGGTACTGGCACCGAGGTGTCCGGGCATTTTTTTACCAGGTAGAACGCGACCGGGAGTGGTACCACGACCAATAGAGCCAGGAGCGCGGCTCCTGTCCGATTGTCCATGGGTCTTGGGGCCACCAGCAAAGCCAAAACGCTTCATGACCCCCGCAAACCCCTTACCAATAGAGATGCCAGTCACAGAGACGGTGTCTCCAGGGGCAATAATTTTATCAATAGGAAGACTCTCTCCTACTTTAAGCTGGGGTTCCTGGTCTAGTCTGATCTCACGAAGCCATTTTGGCTGTTTGGTTAGCTTGGCTTTTTTAAGATGAGTTAAGAGTGACTTTTTGGGAGATTTGTTCTTTTGGTCTATCGACAGCTGGAGCGAGTAATATCCATCCTTGTCGACTGTTTTTATTTGCGAGACTACTTGAGTAGGAAGCTTAAGAACGGTCACAGGAACTCTCTTACCGTCAATGAAGGCTTGAGTCATATGAGATTTGATGGTGTAGATTTCGGTAATCATGACTATGTAATATAGTTTAAGATTGCTTAAATATTTGTATATTTAAAGTTTGTATATTTAAATATATTTTGTTTAACAAAAAACCCCGCTATACGGGGTTAATTTTCGTATAGCTATGGCCAGCTTTTATGACTGATGTCGTGATATGGTTTTTGATAGGCAGTTGTTTTTGACCATCAAGGTTACATCTTGATCTCGATACCAACGCCGGCCGGCAGTTCGAGATGCATTAAAGAATCTATCGTCTTATTAGTAGGTGAGACGATATCAATGAGTCGCTTGTGAGTGAGGATAGCGAAGTGCTCACGAGCATTTTTGTCGGTGTGCGGACTAGTGTTGACGGTAATACCTTTTTTACGGGTTGGTAAAGGGACAGGACCAACTACTTGAGCCCCGGTGGCGAGAGCCGTCTGGATGATTTTGACGGCCGCTTCATCTATGACACGATGGTCAAAAGATTTTAGACGGACACGAATGCGAGTTTTGTCGGCCACTTTATGATTTAGACTTAAGAGCGATCGTGATGATCGCTCTTTAAGTGTTTGTTAATATTTGTTTACTTAATGATCTTGGTGATGACACCAGCACCAACGGTTTTTCCTCCCTCGCGGATGGCAAACCTTAAGCCCTCTTCCATAGCAACGGGGGTGATGAGCTTGACGGTCATCTTGGTACTGTCTCCTGGCATGACCATCTCAACACCTTCGGGAAGGGTAAGCTCTCCAGTAACATCGGTGGTGCGGACATAGAATTGAGGTTTATAGCCAGTGAATAGGGGTGTGTGACGACCGCCTTCTTCTTTGCTTAGGATAATAGCTTCAGCCTCAAATTCAGCGTGAGGGGTAACAGATCCTGGTTTGGCAAGAACTTGGCCTCGCTCAATGTCGTCTTTTTCAACACCTCGAAGTAGAACGCCGGCGTTGTCTCCAGCTTGACCGGACTCGAGTTGTTTATGGAACATCTCGATTCCAGTGACAACTGTTTTCTTAGTATCTTTGATACCAACGATCTCGATTTCGTCGCCAATCTTGATTTGGCCACGCTCGATACGACCGGTAACAACAGTGCCACGGCCTTTGATAGAGAAGACGTCCTCAACAGGCATTAAGAAGGGCTTGTCTAGTTCACGCTCAGGGGTAGGGATCCAGGTGTCAACAGCTTCCATGAGCTTGTTAATACCTGCTTGGGCTTCTGCGTCGCCTTCTAAGGCCTTGAGGGCGGAGACTCTAACTACAGGAGTGTCTTCTTCATACTCATATTTGGCAAGAAGTTCTTTGATTTCCATTTCGACCAGATCAAGAAGTTCTGGGTCAGAAACTGCGTCAACTTTGTTTAAAGCAACAACCAACTTGGGGACATTAACTTGCTTGGCTAAAAGAAGGTGCTCTTTGGTTTGAGGCATAGGACCATCAGTGGCGGCAATAACGAGAATGGCTCCGTCCATTTGAGCAGCTCCAGTAATCATGTTCTTGATATAGTCAGCGTGGCCAGGGGCGTCAATGTGAGCATAATGGCGGTTCTTGGTTTCATACTCAACGTGGGAAATGTTGATAGTAACACCACGTTGTCTTTCTTCAGGTGAGTTATCAATTTGGTCGAAGGCCATGGCTTGAGCCAGACCATCTTTTGAAAGTGTTTGGGTAATAGCGGCGGTAAGGGTGGTTTTACCATGGTCGACGTGACCAATGGTGCCAATGTTAACGTGGGGTTTGCTTCGATCAAATGTAGCCATTTTGATTTGGGGTAGTTAGAAGTTAGAAGTATTAAATTTTTTTCTTCTTCTGCTAACTAGTTAGTTTAATTACTTAATTGCTAATTTAGCTTTTGCAACTGTGTATTTTATCATTTTTCTGTGGATTCGCCAACGGGACGTTTGATTAAAGTTTGGGCAATGTTATCTGGCACAATTTCGTAGGTGTGAGGCTCCATGTAGTAATGGGCCCGCCCTTGTGACATGGAACGAATGTCGGTAGCATAACGACCGAGTTCGGAGAGAGGAACCAGGGAGGTTATAACTCTGGCATTGCCACGTTGATCGTTACCAAGAATTTGAGCACGCCTGGAGGATAGATCACCAATGATGTCACCCATGAATTCTTCAGGGGTGGTTACTTCGACTTTCATAATAGGCTCGAGTAATACAGGACTGGCTTTCTTGACTGCGTCTTGGAGAGCCATTGATCCAGCTATTTTGAAAGCTACTTCGGATGAGTCTACTTCATGATACGAACCATCATAGAGTTCGACCTCGATGTCGGTAAGAGGATAGCCGGCAATAACGCCGTTGTCCTGTGCTTCTGCAACACCTTTTTCAACCGGGGAAATAAATTCTCTTGGAATGGCACCACCAACGATTTTGTTGAGGAATTTACGACCTTCACTCCGGGGGAGAGGGCGGATACGAATCAAACAGTGACCATATTGCCCACGACCACCTGATTGGCGGATGTACTTGCCTTCACCTTGTGATTCTTTGGTAATGGTTTCTTTGTATGCAACTTGAGGTTGGCCGGTGTTTGCATCAACTTTGAATTCTCTCTTGAGACGGTCGACAATGATCTCTAAATGGAGTTCGCCCATGCCGCGGATTAGAGTTTGGCCGGTGGTTGGGTCAGTTCTAATCTGAAAGGTTGGATCTTCGTCAGAAAGACGAGAAAGAGCTAAGCCTAATTTTTCTTGGTCGGCTTTGGTTTTTGGTTCGATGGCGAGAGATATGACTGGTTCGGGGAAAGAAATTGACTCAAGAACTAGGGCTGAGCTTTCGTCGCAGAGAGTGTCACCGGTGCCGGTGGCCTTAAGACCGACGGCGGCAACTATTTCACCAGCTTTAGCCTCATCGATTTCTTCTCGAGTGTTGGCGTGCATTAGCAGAAGACGTCCAATACGTTCTTTTTCTTTTTTGGTTGAGTTGTAGATATATGAGCCAGATTTGATCGTGCCCGAGTAAACACGAAGATAGGTGAGACGGCCAACGTGGGGATCAGCTTGAATCTTGAAAGCTAAGGCAGTAACAGGGGCGTCTGGGTCTGGCTTTCTAACTATCTGCTGAGATTCGTCGTTTGGGTTAATTCCAGTGACAGGAGGTACGTCGAGTGGGCTGGGGAGGAAATCCACGACTGCATCAAGAAGAGGTTGAACACCTTTGTTTCTCAAGGATGATCCGGGATAAACGGGAACGATCTGGTTGGTAATGGTAGCTTGACGGAGAGCTTTCTTCAGGTCTTCAATGGATGGTTCCTTGCCTTCTAGATATTGTTCAAGAAGCGAATCATTAAGCTCACAAATTTGTTCAATTAAAGCAGCTCTATGAGTCTCAACTTCTTCTTTCATGTCTTCGGGTATGTTGTCGGAGACGGTGTAACTGGCACCCGTTTCATCGCTTTCCCAAATTAAAGATTGGCGTTCAAGAAGTAGGATGACACCTTTGAATTGATTCTCGGCTCCTATGGGAAGAGCCATGATGGCAGTCTTGCTGCCGAGTTTTTCGTGAACATCCTTGATAGTGGCATGAAAGTCGGCGCCTAACACGTCCATTTTGTTAACGAAGGCCACTCGAGGAACGTGGTATTTGTCGGCTTGGCGCCAGACAGTCTCTGTTTGAGATTGAACTCCTGAGCCGGCATCGAGAATGACGACACCTCCATCAAGAACTCTTAGAGAGCGTTCGACTTCGGCAGTAAAATCAACGTGGCCGGGGGTATCGATAATATTGATGCGGGTCTTGTTTTTATTAAGTGCTTTATCAAGGGCAGCGGTCCAAAAAGTGGTGGTGGCGGCTGACATGATAGTAATGCCTCGCTCTTTTTCTTGCTCCATCCAGTCCATTTGAGTATCACCCTCGTCAATGTTGCCGATTTTGTAAGATTTACCGGTGTAGAAAAGAATTCGCTCAGTGGTGGTAGTTTTTCCAGCGTCAATATGGGCAATGATACCGATATTACGAATGTTGTTAAGATCAAGAGTCTGGTCTTGTTTGGTAGCCATCTTTAGGTTTTTTATGTAAATTAGGACAAATAAAAGCTGCCGAATAGGGCAGCAAGCCTTAACTGGAGAGTAATTTTAACATATTCTGTACTGGGTGGTAAATGCTTAATGGTTATGGGGTGGTATAATGTAGACATCGTTGGGTTACCTTGAAAAGGAGTTTGTGATGACTCAAAAGCAGAGTGATCAGAAACCTGATCCGATTGGTGTGATCGTCCGGACCATGCAGGCTGTGGTGAGAGCCAATCCGGACCGCTGGTCAGAAGAGATGAGGCTTAACTTCGGCCAAAAGCCGGAGGAAAAAGACGACAAGAAGTAGAAGAAAAGGATTAGGCTGACGGCCAGTTATATAAAGATGACTGGCCGTTTTTTTTGAGGCAAGAGTTATTCGAGGTGGCTGATGACTTCTTCCCAAAGCTGCTGAACGAGGGGTGATGCTTGGTTGAGATGGTTGTCAAAGATATCATCTTCGGCGAGGGCGAAGAGCTTTGCCAGATCAATTAGTTCTTGGGCGGCTAGGACTTCGTTTGAGGCTTCATCGGGGAGAAGTTCAAGCTCTGACATTGATTCAACACCTGTTCTCTCGCTTATGATGCTTTGAATGGCATCGCGAATGATGTCGTCCATTGATTTGTCTCCTGTTTGAATGGACAATGGTTGTATCTTATCACAACGACGGCAAAATATATAATTATGGGCCTAAAAATAGTTGTTGAGATTAAGGAAAAGGGGCTTTTACCACCTAAAGTGGGCAAAGGCCTTGTTAGCTTCGGCCATTTTGTGGGTGTCTAGTTTTTTCTTGATGGCAGAACCTTCGTTGTTAAGGGCATCAAGAATTTCGGCGGCAAGCTTGTCTGCATAGGTGTGGTAGGTGGAGTTGGACCTTTGCCTGGCAGCATTAACTAGCCAACGAATAGCTAGGGTTTCTTTGCGATCACCTTTAACCGGGGTGGGGACTTGGTAAGCGGCACCACCGATTCGGCGAGTCCTGACTTCGAGCTGGGGCTTGATGTTTTCAAGAGCGTTGCGAAAAGTTTCAAGAGCGTCCTTTTTAGTTTTTGACTGGACGATTTCCAGAGCTTTGTAAACTTGGGTGGAGGCGACAGTTTTTCTGCCGTCTAGCATACTTCGATTGATAAGCTTGGCTATCAGGCGGTTATTGTAGACGGGGTCAGGAGCGATGGTACGTTTTAGGTTCTTATTTGTTCTCATATGTTATTCTGCTGAGGCTGTCTGACTGTTTGATCCAGCGCGACGAGCACCGTATTTGCTGCGAGCTTTTTTACGACCTTCAACGCCGGCGCAATCATAGACGCCACGAACAATATGGTACTTAACGCCAGGTAAGTCTTTGACACGACCTCCACGAACAAGGACGATTGAGTGCTCGGCAAGATTGTGACCCTCTCCAGGAATGTAGGCGGTTACTTCTTGACGGTTACTTAAGCGGACACGGGCTACTTTACGGAGAGCTGAGTTAGGTTTTTTGGGGGTCATGGTTTTGACCTGAATACAGACACCCCTTTTTTGAGGGTTGGTAGTTTTGACCTGACGTCTTTTGGCCGCGTTGTATGAGCGTCTAAGCGCAGCTGCTTTAACTTTGTTGGCCTTTTGCTTTCTAGGTCGGCGGATAAGTTGATTAATGGTTGGCATAGGGGCAAATTTTATCAGGTTATTGGTTAACGAGCAAACCGTCTTTAATTTCGGCACGTTCGGCATTGGTGGGAATAAGACGACCAATGATAACGTTTTCTTTCATACCGAGGAGTGGATCAGTGTCCCCTTCGATAGCGGCACGGGTAAGAACCTTGGTTGTGTCTTGGAAGGAAGCGGATGATAGCCATGATTCGGTGTAAAGGGAGGATTGAATTAGACCTAAGATTAGAACACCTGCTGTGGCTGGCTGGCCACCTTCGGCGATGACACTTTCATTGATAGCGTCAAAGCGACCTCGGCTAACAACCTGTCCGGGCAGTAGATCCGTATCACCTGGGGTTTCGATTTTAACCTTGTCCGACATTTTCTTGACAATAACCTCAAAGTGTTTGTCCTTGATAGGAATACCTTGGGATTCATAGACTCGCTGGGCTTCATTGACGAGATATTCTTGAGCGGCACGGAGGCCTTTAACTTTAAGAACTTGTTTAACGTCTAGGTTGCCAGAGGCGAGTGGGTGACCAGCTGGCACGAGCTGACCATCTTCGACACTAAGAACTGAGGTGAGGGGAATAAGATACTCGCGGCGTTGATCCTTACCACCAATGGTAGGAGTGATAGTGATACGGTAGCCAGAGTCAGTCTCGAGGATTTTGGCCTTACCAGCAACCTCGGCAATGGGTGAGAGATTTTTTGGTGTTCTGACCTCGAGAAGCTCGGTAACACGAGGTAAACCTTGAGTCACGTCTAGACCGACCGAGCCAGAGGTGTGTTTGGTTCTCATGGTAAGTTGTGTGCCAGGCTCGCCGATGGATTGAGCAGCTAGAATTCCAACAGGATCACCAATTTGGGCGATTTCAAGATTGGCAAAGTTTAGACCATAGCAATGAACACAGACGCCGAAACGTGATTCGCAGGTTAGAGGAGAGCGAACTTCAACTTCAGTTATATTCGCTTCAATAATTTGTTTGACTGCTTCATCATCAATAATTTGATTGGCGGAGAGGATTTGTTTCTTGGTTTTGGGATGGAGTATTTTCTTTAAGGTGAAGCGGCCAACAAGTCGATCGGCAAATTTATCACCACGTGGCCCTTGTGTAGAGATGGTGATTCCGTCTTTGGTGCCACAGTCTTGTTCTCTAATAATGGCGTCGTGAGAGGCGTCGACGAGTCGGCGAGTAAGATAACCAGCGTCGGCTGTTTTAAGAGCGGTGTCGATAAGGCCTTTTCTGGAACCTCTGATGGAGTTGACATATTCAAAGATAGAGAGACCTTCGCGATAATTACCTTTAATAGGTAATTCGACAATATTGCCTAAGGGGTCAGTAACTAAGCCACGCATGGCGGAAAGTTGCTTGATAGTGTCTCTGGTAATACGTCCCATTCCGGTCTCAATGATGAGGCGAATAGGATTGCCAGGTCGGAAGGTTTCCCAGGTGAGGTCAGAGAGCTCATCGGTGATGCGCATCCAGACTTCATTACTGAGACGTCGTCGTTCTTGGTCAGTAATTAGTCCCTGGGCATAATTTTGTTCGATCTGGGCAACTTGTTGATTGCCTTGCTGAATAACGGCTTGTTTCTTCTGATAGAGTTCGTTATCGGAGATGGCGAATGAGAGACCTGAGATGGTGCCTGCCTCGAAGCCTAAATCTTTGATGTCATCAATTAGCTTGACAACTCGGTCAGATCCAAGTTCTTTAATTGACCTGGCGAAGAGTGATTTGATAGTAGAGCTAGTGATAGTTTCATTGATGTATCCAAACTCTTGAGGTACCACCTCATTGAAAATAATGCGGCCAGGGGTGGTAATAATTACTTTGCCATTGAGACGCAATTGAACGGGTTGGCGGAGATGAAGAAGTCCGATATTGTAGGCAAGCAAGACTTCCTTGGGGTCGGCATAGATGGTGTCTTGATTGGCTTCTTGGTTTTCCTCGATAGAAGTGAGGTAATAAACACCAATGGCCATCTCTTTTTTGGCAGGGATAGCAACAGGTTTACCAACAGAGGGTTTGAGTAGATTGTGTTGTGGAAGCATTTGGTTTCTGGCTTCTTCTTGGGCCTTTTTAGTTAGAGGTACATGGACAGCCATTTGGTCGCCGTCAAAGTCAGCGTTAAAACCGTCGGTGACAGCGGGATGAAGACGAATGGCAGAACCTTCAATGAGGACCGGATTAAAGGCGAGAATAGAAAGCTTGTGAAGGGTTGGAGCACGGTTTAGTAATACAGGATGATTTTTGGTGATTTCCTCCAAGATGTCATAGACCTCAGGAATGCGGTGTTCGATTAGGTTTTTAGCAGATTTAACATTAGGAGCTAGACCTTTGGCGATAAGCTCTCTCATAACAAAGGGCTTGAACATTTCAAGAGCCATGTCTTTAGGAATACCGCACTGATTCAAACCAAGTTCTGGGCCAACGACGATGACTGAGCGGCCGGAGTAATCAACACGTTTACCGAGCAAGTTTTGGCGAAAACGACCTTGCTTACCTTTTAGCATCTCTGAAAGGGACTTAAGAGGTTTGGTGCGACGAGTGCGACGAGAGGCAAGCGATTGAGGAGAGTCGATTAAGGCATCAACGGCTTCCTGAAGCATTCTCTTTTCATTTCTTAAAATGATTTCGGGGGCACCTAGACTTAAAAGGTGTTTTAGACGATTGTTGCGATTAATGACCCTGCGGTAAAGGTCGTTAAGGTCGGAGGTGGCAAAACGTCCGCCTGAAAGCTGAACCATAGGGCGGAGATCTGGAGGAATAACGGGTAGTTGGCGGAAAATCATCCACTCGGGACTAACAGAAGCATTGATCAAACCCATGACCACCTTAAGCCGTTTGGTTGCTTTGAGTTTTTTACCGACAGACCCGTCCTTAATGATGGTTTTAAGTTTATTAGCAAGTTCTTCAAGGTTAACTTTTTTGACAGCTTCAAGTAAGGCTTCGGCGCCCATGCCAACAGTAAGAAAGGACGCGGCATCGTAATCGACTAGTTTGAGATATTCGTCTTCGGTCAAGACGGAGTTGGTTTCGATTTGTTTGACAAGACTTTCTATGGTGTCATAGATATTATCAGTGACGGTTTGTTCGGCGACCATTTGTTCACGAGTGGCGGCAATTTTCTTTTTGGTCTCGAGCTTAGCAGATTCGGTCTTGAGGTTTTTTTCGTCTTTGTTGGAGATGGAGCGACGAAGAGCTTCCACTTGAGTTTTACCCTCTGACTTAATGGTTTCAATTTGTTGATCGGCATCAGATTTAATTTGGTCTTTTTGAGCTTGACGAGCATCTTCAAGTCTTTTAAGAGCATTTTGCTTTTCGTCTTTGTCCACATTTAGGACAAGATATCGTGAGAAATAAACGACGCTGGCTAGTTTTTTGGGTGAGATATTAAGAAGGAGGGAAAGGGTAGACGGGGTGCCTTTGAAATACCAAACATGGGCAACTGGAGCAGCTAAGGAAATGTGACCCATTCTTTCGCGACGGACACGAGAGAGGGTAACTTCCACTCCACATTTATCACAGACTATGCCACGATAACGAATACGTTTATATTTGCCACAATAACACTCCCAGTCTTTAGTTGGCCCAAAGATGCGTTCACAAAACAGACCGTCTTTTTCAGGTTTGAGGGTGCGGTAATTAATGGTTTCAGGTTTGGTGACTTCACCATGTGACCAGGACTTGATTTCCTCTGGAGAGGCAAGTTTAATTTGAAGTCCTTGAAAGTCCATTAGATTTTTTAGATTGTTGGTCATGTTTTTAGTGTTTTGGTAATAACTATTGTTGATTTTCTTGAGCAGGAAGTTCTTCTACTGGTGCTTGATCATCTGATTTGGTTGGTTGATCAGATTGGTCATTGGAATCATCGGATTGATCTTCCGGAGTGGCATTGGCGGAGACATGACTGGGGATTGATTCAGAGTCAGAAATAGTTTCTTCCTGAGTTTTGTTGGAAATATCCGAGTCGTCCTGGGAAGGTCTGGTAATTGGGTTGGTGGGGATAATGCTTAGTCCTAAGCTGTTTAGTTCTTTAACAAGAACCTTAAAGGATTCGGGTAAAGTGGCTTCAGGGATGTCAGTACCCTTTACAATTGCCTCAAAAGCGCGGGAGCGACCGACCACGTCGTCGGACTTAATGGTGAGCATTTCTTGAAGAGTGTGAGCAGCTTTGTGTGCTTCAAGTGCCCAGACTTCCATTTCTCCCAGACGTTGGCCACCCATCTGAGCTTTACCTCCGAGAGGCTGTTGGGTAACTAGGGAGTAAGGTCCGGTAGAGCGGGCGTGGGTCTTATCCTCAACCATGTGAACGAGTTTAAGGATGTAGCCAATGCCAACAGCGGTATCCTCTTCAAAAGGGAGACCGGTGCGACCATCGGTAAGCCTGATTTTGCCGTCAATAGGAAGGCCTGCCTGGTTCATGAGAGAAATTATTTTGTCTTCGGGAATCTTCTCAAAGACGGGGACGGCGATATTCTGGTTGAGTTTGTCTGCTGCCCAACCAAGCTGAGCTTCCATGAGTTGGCCTAAGTTCATGCGGGCAAGAACTGAGAGGAAGGAGATGATGATATCGACTGGTGTACCATCGGGAAGGGTGGGCATATCAGCGACTGGGACAACCTTGCTGATGACTCCTTTGTTACCGTGACGACCAGCAACCTTGTCGCCAACAGTGATTTTTCTTAATTGAGCGACCTTAACTTTGATTTGTTTGATAACGCCAGGATCGAGCTCATCTCCGGTATCACGATCAAGAATTTGGACGTCAATGACGGTGCCAGATTCTCCGTGGGGCATCTTTAGGGAAGTGTCACGGACTTCTCGTGCTTTTTCTCCAAAAATGGCGCGTAGAAGACGTTCTTCTGCGGTAAGCTCAGTTTCGCCCTTGGGAGCAATTTTGCCAACGAGAATATCATTAGGCCCAACATTACTGCCTATAGCAACAATGCCGTCTTCGGTTAAGTTTTTTAGGTCTTGTTCGGACACATTGGGGATATCGCGAGTTAGCTCTTCAGGACCAAGCTTAGTTTCCATGACCTGAGCTTCGTATTCATTGATATGGACTGAGGAAAGCAAGTCTTCTTTAATGAGCCGGTCGGAAACCACAATGGCGTCTTCGTAGCCTAGTCCTTCAAAGTTGGCATATGCAATGACAAGGTTTTGACCGAGAGCTAATTCACCGTTTTGTGATGCTGGTCCATCGATAATGATCTGGCCTTTTTTGACTTGTTCGCCCGGACGTACGAGAGGTCGTTGAGTATAGGCGGTTGATTGAGAAGTGCGATAGAAAGTTTTGAGATGATATGTCTCGACGTCGTCTTTGATAGTTATACTTTCTGATTGATTAAGTTGGGCAAGTTTTTTGAGATCGTCAATGTGCTTAGGATCAACTTTTATGGTAACGGTGTTGGAGTCGGCAGAGATAACCTCACCATCAAAGCGAGCTCTGATAACCCAACCCATGGACTCGGCAACAGGATTTTCCATACCGGTACCAATGATGGGAGCATCAGGCTTGATAAGAGGAACAGCTTGACACTGCATGTGCGAACCCATGAGCGCACGAGTACCATCGTCGTGTTGAAGGAAAGGAATGAGAGAGGCTGAGGTACCAACAACCTGTCGAGGAATAATGTCGATGTATTCGATTTTCTGAGCGTCGACCTCGATGAATTTTCCGTTATAACGAGCTGGTACCCAGTCGTTGGCTAAGTAATCACCATCACGAGCAATATCGGCGTGAGTAATATAGTGATTTTCTTCATCATCAGCAGTGAGGTAAACGATTTCATCGGTAATTCTCATGCGAGTTTTACCACCTTTAGATTCTGGGGTAACTTTAAAGTATGGTGCCTCGAGAAAACCGTATTGGTTAATGCGAGTATAGAGGGCTAGATAGGTAACCAGTCCAATGTTTGGGCCTTCTGGAGAACGAATTGGGCAGATACGGGAGTATTGGGAAGCGTGAATGTCGCGCATAGAGAAAGATGCGCGCTCACGAGTGACACCGCCTGCCCCCATCACAGAAAGACGGCGAAGGTTGTCAATTTCGGCTAAGGGGTTAACCTGGTCAAGGATGGCTGAGAGTCGATTTCTTCTAAAAAATTCTGATACAGCAGCGATGATGGGACGAGGGTTAACTAAAGATCCTGCTGTGGGTGGTTCTTCTTTTTTGGCCAAGCTCATTTTTTCCCGAATGGAACGCTCTAGTCTAAGTAATCCGATTCTGAAGGGGCCCTGGTAGAGAAGTTCGCCAATTTGTCTGACGCGGCGGTTGGCAAGATGGTCGATATCATCAACTTTTCCATGGCCGTTTTGGAGGTTTATAAGATAACGAAGAGTGGCCACAATATCTTCTTTAGTTAAAGTGGTGTGTTCATCTGTAATGGGTGTATCTAGACTGAGGCGTTTGTTGATTTTATAGCGACCGACTAAGCCGAGATCGTAACGCCGGGGGTCAAAAAACATTTGATAAAGAAGTTCTTTTGCATTATCAAGAACAGCAGGTTCACCGGGGCGGATTTTTTGGTAAAAATCGAGGAGAGCTTCATCGGTTGAAGCGGTGGCATCTTTCAAAAGCGAAGCGGCAATATATGGATGGTCTTTGTCAGTGTCTACATCTTTAAAGAGAGAGGAGATTTCTTCACTGGAGGAAAAACCAATAGCGCGAAGGAAAGTAGCGGCCGAGAGTTTGCGGCTACGATCAATTCTTACAGTGATATAGTCGTTTTTGTGGATATTAAACTCGAGCCATGACCCGCGGATGGGGCGGATTTCAGCAGAGGAAAGTTGGCGGCCGGTGTTGGTATCTAGAGAAGAATTGAAAAACACCCCAGGAGAACGAACGAGCTGATTAACAACAACACGCTCAACGCCGTTGATGATAAAAGTTCCGTAGGTAGTGATCTGGGGAATGTCACCTAAAAAGACCTCTTGGGTTTTTGAGGTCTTGGTTTCGAGATTGGTGAGAATAGTGTTAACACGAAGGGGAGCGGCGTAGGTAAGGCCCTTTTTAAGACATTCTTCGGGGGTGTGGGTTGGTTGACCGAAGGTGTGGTCGCCAAATTCTAGCTGGAAGGAGTCACCAGTGAAGTCTGTGATAGGCCCAAGATCTTGAAGAGCAAGTTTAATGCCCTGATCAAGAAACCACTGGTAAGAGTTGACTTGAATTTGTGAAAGGTTAAGTTCGGGAAGTTTAGGGGTGATGTTACCCCAGTATATACGTTTTCTAGGCTGTTGCTGGTTGGACATGGGTATTATGGTTTTCCCTAATTATAGGGCGATAAAATAGTTGACAAACTAACGTCGCGCGGAGACGCAAAAAATCTGCCCTCTTTAAAGTGAAGAGGCCAGAGACCAGGACGTGGTGAGAAGTTTAGCAAGGATAACACAACTTGTCAACGGTTGGATGAATGGTGGATATTTAAGATAATTTTTTAAGTTATTTTAGATATTTGGCAATATTTAGATTGTGCTCTTCCAAAGTCTTGGCGTAATGAATTTGACTAGATGGGTCATGGAGATAGAACCAGTAGGGCGTGGTGCTGGGTTGATAGGCAGCTTTAATTGATTCAAGTGAAGGGTTAGTGATTGGAAGAGGGGGGAGACCTGGTTGAGAGTAAGTATTGTAGGGTGAAGGAAGGTTTAGATCGTCTTTGGTCAGATCGTTTGGCCACCAATTACAGGTAAGAACTTGGCAGTTGAGATTGGCTTTGACATACTGAACAGTAGCATCAACTTGAAGAGGCCAGTTAGCATGAAATCGATTAAGTAAAATGCCAGCTATGATGGGCCTTTCTTGATCGGTGAAGGCTTCTCGTTCAATTAGGGAGGCGAGTACGAGAGCCTGTTTATCGGTTAAACCGGATTGGTTGGATAATTTTTCTGTTTGTTCTTTGAAACGGGTGGTGAGTCGATTAATAGCAGCTTGAGCGGTGGTGGAACGGGTGAAGGAGTAAGTATCTGGATAAAGTTGTCCTTCGAGATCTTTGGTCATGAGAATGAAGGTGTCTGGATCAAAATCATATTCCGGGTTGCTGGGAGAAAGGGTGTCAACTAAGGCTTGGGCAATCTCTTCACGGCGCCAACCCTCTAAAAGAGTAACCCAACGATCTGATGTGCCCACAGTGAGGGATTGGGCTACCTCTGCGAGAGTGAGGGTGGGGGGGATGGCGAAATCGCCAGCTTGGATTTTGGTTGAGAGGTTTGAGATTATGACTTGAAGTCGAAAGGCAGGTATGGAGCGAATCAAACCTGCGTGGTATAGGGTTTGACCAATTGAGTCTAGGCCTTGGCCCTTTTCAATAGTGAAGTTAACTCTCTTGGTTGAGTAGGGATTGACGGGACGAGAAGCAAGTTTAAACCAAGTCAAAAGGAGGAGAAGCAATATGACTATGAGAGAAAGAAGAATAAAAAGGGGTTTAAGCGGGGCAGAACGGCGTCGAGTCATATCTACTTAACTTCTTGGAAGAGGGCGCGGCGATATGTGTTAGTTTTCGGATCGTAGATAAAAATACGGCCACACTTACAGGTGACTTGATCAAGACCTTTGAGCTTGGACTTAACACGGGTTCCGTTTTGGAGTGGGGTGCCACAACCGACACATTGTCCTCTAGAGAGTAACCAGGCCTGCACTGGAGCGATCATGTTTTTAAACATGGGGTTATTCTATCAAATTATCAAGATAAGATTGAAGGATGCTGGCAGCGGCAACCTGATGGTTGTTAAGACGGCGGTAACGTGGTCCTTTATTAGCGTCGATCATAGCTCTGGTGGCAAGCCGAGTGGAAAGATCTTCATTGACAAGGATGGTGGGTAGAGAAAGAGTTGCTTCAAGTTTGTTT
>Ga0172375_10002506_pt1 | contig 28497 bp, 37 predicted proteins | sample LakKiv1m_FD_114537 | JGI IMG/M metagenome (GOLD analysis project Ga0172375, IMG submission 114537) | Freshwater microbial communities from Kabuno Bay, South-Kivu, Congo - kab_092012_11.1m | ecosystem: Environmental > Aquatic > Freshwater > Lake | place: Democratic Republic of the Congo... | reverse complement strand
TATATACTATATGATACGTTAGTTACTTTCTAACTCGTTCTTTTTTTACTTTATTTAAAATGTCCAATCCTTTAAGATTGGTAATGTAGTCTTGTACCAATTTAAAATTTACAGTAGAATCAGATGTTTCGATTTTACTTATAGATGATCGGCCTACTCCTATTAATTCTGCCATTTCCTGTTGAGTTAAATTTCTAAAAACTCTTTCTCGTTTTAAAATATCAGGAATTCGGTATATGATTCTAACTAAAAAATTAAAATCAATTTCATCCTCTTCTGATCTACCTTCGACTATCGGTTTTTCAATTAACATAATATTTAGTAATTCTGGATTTATGTAATGATAGTAATCAATCCAGTATTTTTCTCGATCGGCTAAATCTTCTAAGTTTTCAACTTCTTCAATTACATCAATTATAGGATATAAGAAGTTGTCAGATAAAGTTTGTACCCATTCCTTTACTTTTGGCGAATGCGATTTAGTAAGATGCGAGATTGGTCTTTTTACACTAACTGTAGATTTACCAATGTATTGATAAACATCATTACGTGGATCTCGTAAACCATAAATTATGTTCCGTGTATTTTCCATTATGATTATTATTTTAAACACTAAATAGTTATTTATCTAAGAACACTCAGATTTTTTATTTAATGATTAAAATAGTAATCATTGGTACTCCGTAGGGGATTTGAACCCCTGATCTTCAGGATGAAAACCTGATGTCCTAGACCGTACTAGACGAACGGAGCATGATAATGTATCATATAGTAAACATTTCGTGACAAAATGTATCATATATTGAACATTATATTGTCAATGTTCTTCCTCTTTCCCATCCTTGTGAAAAAAATGAATCGAGTTCAGATAACTTAATCTTTTTATTTCCATGTTCTTCGTGAAAGATCCAACAAGTGCCCCAGCAACTGCTTTTGTCACCAGTTCTTTGTTGCGTCTTTTCTCTTAATCTTTGTTTTGTTTCTTCTGTGTGATGTTTTCCAGCAAACGTATTTCTTGATATGATCTTCATTTGAGCAGCATAGATTGGATCTTGCCATCTTCTTTTAAGACTATTTGATGCGCCAGCATGAGCTTTTTTCAAAACCTCATTTCCTGGATTACCACCTTCATCGCCAACCATTAAGTTCATGCACATAAGATCTTCTAAGAACTTTTCGTTGATGATTTCCTTTTCTCTTATTTTCAAAGAATTTCTGTCAGGCAAAAACTCCAAGATTTCTTTTCGATGATTCTCGAGTCCGTGCTTACGAATTGAGTGCCAAAGTCTTTTTCCACTTCCGATATACCCATCTTCAAGATTATCGGTCGAGTGCATTCCTACATAAAAGTTTCCTGTTGTGATACAAATCGTTTTATAGATGTAATGAAACTTTCTTTCTTGTCTTGCCATTGTACCTAAGTTTTTCTTTATATCATTTCTTAGGTACACAAATGTTCATGGTATTGGGTGAGGGAATCGAACCCTCGTTCTTAGACTGAGAATCTATTTTCCTAGCCACTAGAAGAACCCAACGTGTTTTGTACTGGCGGAGGGATTTGAACCCGCATGTAACCAGTTACCCTTTCTACAAGGTATAAGCTTGAGGGGATACGCCAGCAAGTAAGTTGGAGAGAAAATCGGAAGAGCTGTTTAAGTAAAACCAAAATTTACGAAGTAACTCTTTCCTTTACTACTCCTAGTGGATACGTATGGGCTTCGAACCCATGACCTGCTGAGTGCAAATCAGCCGCTCTTGCCATCTGAACTAACGACCCAAAGTTTGCGATTGAGGCTTACCTATCCGCCTCCATTGGTACCATGGACAGAGGAGCTGGTTACAATCGCAGTGGAGAGTGTCGGGCTCGAACCGACGACCTTCTGAATGCAAATCAGACGCTCTAGCCATCTGAGCTAAATCCCCAAAATTAAGTAGAGAAAGTCGGAAGAGATAACTGGCGGTTTCGACACCGCGACTTTTGTTTAAGAGACAAATGCTGGACTCCCAGCTCGAAGTAACTCTTTCCATTACTACCACTTAGTAGGGTAGGTGGGCTATGACCCCACGTGCTCTTGATCCCAAATCAAGCGAGATAAACCTGACTCCTCTACTACCCTGTGATGTTATTTTTTAAGAATTCCAGATATGGCGTCCTATGAAACCATCAAACTGTCTCCCATGTGTAGTGTCTCTGGGACTCGAACCCAGAACCATTTAATCTTTCTATGCCTTATCAGAGCGAGGGTATACGTGCCAATATATCTTTAACGGATTGTAAAATGTTTTCTTCCGGCCATTTCACTCGATAAACTTGCCATCCGTTTTCTTTAAGCAATTTATCTTTCTTATCATCTATGCTTTTTCTTTCACATAATGTGTGTTGCTGTCCATCAATTTCTATAGCAATCTTATGTTCAAGTAGAGCGAAATCTATAAAGTACGGATGAAAAGAATATTCACGTTCATATTTAATCCCAGACGATTCAAGAACATAATTTGCTAATTTTTCAGGATATGACATTTCAAACACTGTTCTTTTTTGCCAACCAAATTTTACATTAGGATCCGCGTGTTTTTTCTTAGCATTTTTTGATGCTAAATTTTCATCAGATCTTGATATTCTTTTCGACTCCATCTTAATTTAGAACTACACGATAAAGAACATGTTGTTTGATTTCTTTTGTTCCATTTAACGGTAAAAGAATTTCCACAAATTACACAAATGTTTGTGATTTTATCATGTCCTGAACCAATAATCTTTAATCTAACTTTTTCATTGATTTCTTTTCGTTTTGCTTTAGTACTAAAACCGTACTTGCATTTCTTTGAGCAAAATCTTCCAGTTTCAAAACTTTCATCGTGATCATTCCCACAGTTTTCACAAGGTTTCATGGTATATGTTTTTCTTTATATCATTACGAACCTATGAATTTTTATCTTTGTAGGCAAGGTGGGGCTCGAACCCACATGTAACCATTTAACCTTTCTACGCCTTATCAGAGCGAGGGTATACATGCCTGTATAGTTTAACTTTCATATAATCGTGATAAGTTTTCTCCGTATTTTTCTTTTACATACTTAAATATTGATTGAAGTTTTTCATAGTCATATACAATAAGTTTTTCAGGAAATTGCTTTTCTTTTTCTTCCCATTGTTTTGACTTATATCCTTTTACTTCTTCAAAATTTCCAAGTTCCGGCCTCAACCGGACGCTCTAAGCTGCTGAGCTAATGGGATATTTCTTTGTTTCGGCGTTTTTTAGCACCGACTCGTAAAGATAGTATGCGATTTTTTCGAAAGATTTTATTGTTCCAAGATAATTTAGTGGAACAAGACAATGAGCAAGTTTTTTGTTTTCTTTTAGTGTATGGAATTTCAAATGATTCGCCGCACGATTCACAAATCTTTGTTATTTTGTGCTGTTCCTTTTTCGGTAATGCAAGCCCTATTTTCCAACCATTATTGATGTATTCAGGAATAGAGGAATGGTCGACTCTTTTATTTCCAAAGGTCGGATGAGTCATCCAATGCTTACCGTATCCGTTATTTTTACAACCTGCATTTGCTTCTGAATTTTTAATTCCTATTTTTTTCTTCGTTTCTTCAGTATGATGTTTTCCTGTCCAAGAAATGTGGTTCATCATTTTTTCTCGGTATTCTGGAGAAGTCCATCGTTCTTTCAATTCTTCGCTGATTTGTTCCTTTCTTCTCTTTGAAAGAACCGGATCACTCCAAAGCTTTATTGCTCGATTCCTTGCTCCCTTTTTGCATCCATCCTTTGATATGAAACCCCCGCCTCCACCGTAAACCAAATTCATGCACATTGGATCCTTCAGAACGTCCTCGTTGACGAGTTGAGTTTCCCTATTCTTAAGAGCTTGCCTGCTCTCCAGGAACTCCAGAATCTCCCTATTATGATTTTCTCTACCATGTTTGTTTATTGATAGCCAGAGTCTCCTACCGCTTCCGATGTATTCATCTTCTAAGTTGTCGGTAGAGTGCATTCCTACGTAGTATCGTCCTGTGATCTTGCACGTCGTCTTGTAGATGTAATGGTATTTGTGTTGCTTTCTTGCCATTTCGTAACTTCACTTTCAATTATTTATCTGAGTGAAGGTACGAAATAGTCACGAGGAGCTTCCTGTCGGAATCGAACCAACGACATCCTCATTACAAGTGAGGCTCTCTACCTGCTGAGATAAGGAAGCAAATCACAAAAGAGTTGAGAGCCCTATGACCGATTCGAACGGTCGACCTACTGAGTACGAAACAGTCGCTCTGCCGAACTGAGCTAAAAGGGCATTATAACATTAGAGGCTTCTATGAATTCCTTGGTGCCGATTCGATTGACTCCTCCGTCAACGAAATAGAGAACGTTGTTGCCGGTGTTAAGCGCCCATAGGAAGATCCAGTTAAGAACTGCAGAATCTATTTTGACTTCGGCTTCGATCACTTGGTAGTGTTCGATTTTTCCAGTCTTCTTCGTGATGATGACGTTGGAATTGCTGGGCTTCATCCACATCGGAATGGTATCGTTAGTCAACCATTCGCACTTGTAAGTGATGCACGGATCGATTGGACGATTCTCATAAATGGTACAACCCTTTCCGCTCTCTACGAAATGGCAAGGTTTTCCCCTGTAGAACTTTTCGCCGTGAGCTTTTCCGCTCAACCAACCTTCGCAACAGCGTGTGCATCCGTCGCAATTCTTTTTCGGCATGTTAATGTTAGCGTCCATCTTAGCAATTTTGATCTATTATATCGAAATGCTGGATGAAGTTTCGACATGTTTATTGTAGTTAGTTCTACCTTTTTTCCAACCAGGTTGAAGATTTTGACCTTTTTTGATCTTTTGATTTTCTATACCGTTTGTTATCCATATAGTTCCAAACTGCGAATTATTAAAACCAATTTGTTTAACAGAATTTATGGCTGCAATTTTTTTCTTAGTTTCTGGCGAATGTTCTCTATTCAAAAATGGTTTCTTTGTACTCATTTTTTCTCTAAATTCTGGTGTTTTCCAAGCTGCGGTAAATATTCTAGTTGCTCGTTTGCTAAGTATTTCAGGATGTTCTTTCATGTATTGGTTAACTGTCCTGAATTTATCTCCGCCTATTTGCTTTCCGTTGTTTGGCCAACCGCTTCCACCGACACATAAATTCATGCACATAGGATCCTTCAGAACGTCATCGTTTACGAGTTGATGTTCTCTATCCTTCAATGCTTGTCGATTCTCTAGGAACTCCAAGATCTCTTTGGTGTGATTCTCCTTGCCGTGCTTATTTATGGACAGCCAGAGTCTTCTACCGCTTCCGAGATACCCGTCTTCTAAGTTTGACGTAGAGTGCATTCCGATGTAGTATCTACCAGTAATACTGCATTTGGTCTTGTAAATGTAATGGTATTTGTGTTGTTTTCTTGCCATTTCGTAACTTCACTTTCGATTATTTATCTGAGTGAAGGTACAAAATAGTCACAAGCACCCGTGGAAGGACTTGAACCCTCAACCCTCGGTTTTGGAGACCGGTACTCTACCAATTGAGCTACACGGATAAGTTTGATTTGAGAATGGTAAAAAGAGTTTTTGCACTGGGCGACTTTTGGAGCCTGGTATTGGATTCGAACCAATGTTAACCATCGATGTATCTCTTTTTTTGCTACAAATCATTGGCAGTGCTGACGGGGCTCGAACCCGCGACCTGAGGATAGACAGTCCACCACTCTTCCTGCTGAGCTACAGCACTATTTTATTTTTGGCAAGCGGTCTGTACGGGACTCGAACCCGTGACCTTCGCCGTGACAGGGCGACATTGTAACCAACTCTACTAACAGACCAAATATTTACATGATTCTTCCTTTATGCCAACCATCTGGAGGAATCTCTGTATTCTTAATTTTTTTATTGATCGAACCATTCGTTATCCATATCGTACCGTATTGATTATTATTTTTTCCGGTTTGTACGACTGATAATTTATGGCTTATTGTTAATTTGGTGGAATTTTTATGTTTACGATCTTTCCAATTTAATGAAAACTTAAAACCTTCAGCTATTCGTTTAGAATTATTCTGACTTACTTTTTCGGAAAAACTTTTTCTAAATGCTTGGTCGTTTTTAATTTTTTCAGAAAAAGCTAAGGTTGCTGCGGTTTGAGCTTTTTTTGCATGTTCGATATTACAAAAACCTCCTCCACCACCCGGTTGCAAATTCATGCACATAGGATCCTTCAGGGTATCATCGTTTACGAGTTGATGTTCTCTATCCTTTAGTGCTTGTCGATTCTCTAGGAACTCCAGAATCTCTTTGGTGTGATTTTCTTTTCCATGTTTATTGATTGATAACCAAAGACGTCTGCCGCTTCCGATGTACTCGTCATTTAAGTTAGAAGTCGAATGCATTCCTATGTAATATCGGCCGGTAATACTACAAGTAGTTCGGTAAATGTAATGATATTTGTGTTGTTTTCTTGCCATTTTGTAACTTCACTTTTGATTATTTATCTGAGTGAAGGTACAAAATAGTCACGGTAGGCCCGAAGGGACTTGAACCCTTGACTCCCGCCTTAAAAGGGCGGTACTCTACCAACTGAGTTACGAACCCATGAAATAGATAACCGAGTATGACTAAGACGATATTCCGCTGTCGCAAGTGCGGCACGATCATAGACGATCACGGTAATCCGCTACCATCCGATAAAAAATCTGACTTGAAGGAAAAAGAACTTCCGACGAGCGAGTGCAAGTCATGCACTGACTATTTTATCTGGGAAAACAGCACGTACTGCAAGAGGACCCAGAGAGATTCGAACTCTCAATGACCATATGGACGGGGCGCGCACCAACCGCCGCGTTGGGCCCATTCTCTATCTCTTTTACCTTGATTAGTTTGGTTGTTAATGTGGGATGTGAAGGAGTCGCACCTCCCGAGTCCTAAGACAAAAGTTTTACAGACTTCCCCGCTACTATCTACGGAATAACATCCCTTATGATTTTCGAATGAAACATTCACGATAGTAAAAATCGTGCATGTTACGTTTCATCCAAATTGACACTCTCTGTGGAGAGATCCCGATGATTTTTGAAACATCGTTTACCCATCCGAATTTTTTGAAATCGATATTTGCTTGTTGAATCAAAACTTTTCTATTTTCTTTGTTTTTTAGAAGCTCCTTCTTTCGTAAAGCTAATTGCTCTCTTTTTAATCTAGCAGCTTCCTTGTCGTAAGAACCCCTAAATCCATAATAATATGGTTTCCACGAATCTCCCAAAAAGATGGACAATGGTATGAGTGTCGATTTGTCTATTTTTTTTGCATGCGCTAATCGATGGCAGTTCGGACATAAGTAACATAAATTACTATGATTATCCGCATCCTCTATTTGCCTTCCGTTAATGTGGTGAATATCTCCTATGAAAAAGCGATAAGCTGTGCGTTCCAGGTAGGACTCGAACCTACGGTGGAGTTGCCTCGTCGGGTTAACAGCCCGGACCTTTCGCCGCTCAGGCCACTGGAACATCATTGGAGCGAGAGACGGGGATCGAACCCGCTGCATCCAGCTTGGAAGGCTGGCACTCAACCAAATGAGCTTCTCTCGCAAAATTTGGTACGGCTCACCATCACGGCTGCCGTACCGTGTTTTGCGGGGAGGATGGTCGCCTCACCCGCTGTTTTATTCCAAGATGTCAAAGAACTTTATGTTTATGCTTTTGTTATGCGTATTCTGTAAAATGAAAAAACCCGGACTTTCGTTTTTGAAGGTCCGGGTTTTCCCTAGATTTTCGTGATATGCTGCTTCACTTTCACTTCAACCTATGTAAACCTAGACCCATTCTTTCGTCGCATGACGGATTCCATGTGCCAATAAATCCCACGAGGGCTATTGGTTGGGAACTACGATACGACTTATGTAAGTTCTGGTTTTTCATTGGTTTTTTAGTGTTGTTCGGTTTTATTTATCACGATACTTCAAAAAGTTTTCGCGTTGGTTTGATATTTTACCACTTTTTTTCTGGGTTGGTCATTTTTTTTCCAAGGCCGCCGATTTTATTTAAGTCGTACGGCGGTGGAAAATCGTCTCCCTTATTGTACTAAAAATTGATCAATTTAGGTTAAATAAATAACGTTATGCAACAGCCGATCGTCAAAACATTCCTACAGTTCGTCAACGAAAATGTAGAACAACCTCAACTTGATACTAGCAAATTTTTAATAGAGTTAGCTGACCTAATGAGAGCTAGTGAAAAGTTTGGAACCGTATCGGTCGAAGGTACTTACATTGAAATTACTAGAAACGAGAACATCTATGACTGTGAAGATATGAACATCCATGACCGTAAAGATATTAGGGATGCAACTGGCGATTCAATTAGAGTGTATGCGGATTACGAAGCTAAACTGATGCCTCTGTTCAAAGAACAATTGGACATGGGCATAGACGAAATCAATGCACTTACTCAGCATGGAATAATAGATCTTTCGACTTTTCTTAGAGGTTTTGCAATATCTGCTACTCTAGAGTGCTGGTCAAAGGATCTTGAGGGCTGGATGATGGACGACGGTATTGATGAAATGGAAGAAGAATCATTAGCAGATTTTGACATACCGGAGGAATCGTCAATCCAAACTATAGCAGAAAAACTGGTAGAATCCGTTGATGATAGATTCGACCAGTTCTATCTTGCTGGGGATGCTATTCAAGATTCAGTAGACGATTACTGCAATCAGTACTCGGATGAAGATGAAGAGCCCGATGAAGATTAAAAGCCGAAAGGCTTCATTCCAGGTTTTACTTTCCAATACAGATGCCTCCAACCTACTGGGATGTAGTGTGACATTCCAGCATTGTCGAGAACGCGGTGTCCACCGCTCTTGCTGACGTTCAACTGAACCGGCCGCTTGATCTTGATGGTCTTTCCGTCTGGGTACTTGTAAATACAGTACAGCTCGGTGGTGATGTCCATGAAATCGAGATTCGTTGTCGGCTTCGTCAGCGGAGCAGGAATTTCGGACAGGGTTTTCACGAGGTTGGTATTCCTTCCGGCCGAAACTCCGCGATACTTCTTCATCACCGTTTCGAACGATTCGTCAGCGTTCCATGTGCGAGTATCGTGCCTCTTTTCGAACTTTCCGTTCTCGTTCCAGAGTCCGGCGGTCGTGTTTTCTAGCATGACCTGAACCTCGTCGTTATCGAGGATTGAAAAGGTACCGTTTCCGGTTCTGTTGGTTGACCAGTAAACTCCATTGAAATGGAAGAGCTGCTTGGTGTACCCGTACTTGCGTTCGAATTCTGCCTGGATGCGTACCACCAACTGGTGGCCGATCATTCCGATATTGGTTTCCAACCAGTCATTGATTTCGTTCTCACGAATCAGAATGTCGATCGACTGTTTAGTTCCGGGTTTCGAGATGCGGTATATGTCGGCACCTACGTAATTCACCGCAACTCCAAGCATGTGACTCGTGATAAACCCGCAAATTGTCTGGTACATTGGCGTTTTAGATTCGGCAAGGAAGTCGATTTTTTTAATCATTGACTGGAATTCTGCCAGGACGGCATCATATCCATTGACTTTGGTTTTTCTGTCGTTCATCATTTTGATCACGATGGCCGGTTCAACGGATTTTGTCGTAAGTACTTCCTGAAGAAGCATTATCGATTTTACATTGATCTTCCTGAGCTCGTCGTCCGTGAACTCGGTCACTCTTTTGAATTCTGGTGTTACGTAAAGGTTTTTCATTTTCGTATTTTTGTTATTTGATTCTTTCTTTTACTTCGACCGAGATCGTGAATCTGGTCGATTCTTTTTTTACGTGCAAGATCATTTCGGAGAAGTCCCTAACCCAAATGACGTCCTCGACTATGTCCTGAAGATCGTCTCCACATAGGCCAGGATGAACTACTCCGGGCTGGTACGGGTCGTTTTCGAGTTTCTCAACGAATTCGTTAGCCGTTCTGATGAACTCAGCTTTTTCGGCCTTGCTTCTTAATTCTGATCCCTTTTCTGACATTATTGTACTTCATTTTGTAGGTTATCGTCCTCAGCATCCTCGTATTCTATCTCCTCGTTAGGATCGATTGTAGGTAGGATGTCTCTGACGTTTGCTGCTCCCTCGTAATTCTCGCAGGCAATCACGTCCTTCAGTAACTGTTCATACAAAGCTTTCTTATTGATCTTGACGATTGTCATAGTTCTATTTTTTACTCGACGACCTCTACTGGTTTTCTTCTTTTTGCGTATATCATTCCTATCGAGTCAGTATTCTCGTCTCCAGAAATCCAATCCAGATTCGGTTTTACCCAATCGAAACCGGTTCTCGCCAGTTTATCCAGTATTGGTTTTATCTCCGGTCCATTGTTGAAATGGTACTCGAGAATGATTCTTGTAATGGTTGCAAGGAATTCGTCGGGAATGATTTCCATAATCCGATATTCCTCTCCTTCACAGTCGATTTTCAGGAGATCAATGTGATCTAGCTTTGCAGTGTTACGTATGAAATCGTAGAAATCGATACACGGAACGGTGTACTCCTGGAGACCCATCGTATTCACAGGTTTACAGAAAGTGCTGGAATCAAACGAACCTGACGTGCTGTAGAAGGTAGTTTCGCCGTAATGATCCGAAACTGCAACGTTATGCAAGGTAACCTTGTCCTTATCTGGGTAAATGTCATGGATCTTTTCGTACAGGTCCTTGTTCGGTTCGAAAGCTACGATCTTGCTTGCTCCCTTGTTTAGAGCGCGTAGCGAAAAGATTCCGAAATTGAATCCTACGTCGACGACCACGTCGCCAGGTTCAACGTCAACGTAATCGGAAAATTCATGAACTGCCAAATGTTCTGCGATCACGGCTATCAAGCCTAGACGTCTTTCGTGTCTGCTCTCGCGTTCAGCTATCTTTTTCAAGTAGCCTTCCCTGTCCATAGGTTCAAGTTCGAAATCACCGTCAAGGACTACGCTGTTGTAGAGTTCCTGGGTTTCCCTGTCCAAGATGGCGAACGTTCTGTTCTTCCAAGGTAGAGGCTGTTCAGACCAGTACGTTGCATCGGGCGGAATGTCCAGCGGGCAAATGTACTGAGTTATGCCGGTGTAAGGTTCAATGAATTGTACTTCAACTTTTTTCGTCTCGCTAGTGACGTTAGTGAAATGGACCTTTCTGTTACCGTTTTCTACGGCAACGATGTCGAACTTCTTTACTTGGTCCATTTCAACCAATGCTTTTTCGACAAAAGCTTCGATGTTATTGCTCCACAGAAGGTCGGAGTATTCGGCAATTCTACGAGCGGACCATTCCCACCATTTTATCTTTAACAATTTTTCGACGAGATCAGCATTGAACCTCGTGTAGAGAAATTCTGCCGGAACTCCACCGACCACGGTGTAAGGTTTTACGTTTTTTGTAACGACTGACCTTGCCGCAATGACGGCTCCATCTCCTATTTTTACTCCAGGCATTATCATTGCTTGAGTTCCGATCCATACGTCATTTCCGATGGTGATGTCATCTCCAGCATTATGATTGAGCGTGTGATTCAAGTACTCGTTAAGTTCCGGAGTTACTGGGCCACGAAGCATCGATGATGTGGTTACCCAGTCTGGGCGGTGATTCACGTTCAAAAGGAACGTGCAATCCCTTGCGATTGAGCAGTACCGGCCGATTCGCACTTTAGAATCGTCTGTCCATGACATGATGTTTATGTTTCGATCGTAGTAGGTTCCCCTACCAGTTTCAAGCAGGTGTAAGTTCTCTGACATTTTACAGTAATTTTTTTTCCCAGTATTTTATGAATGATTTGAAAGTCTTCATGTCTATCTCTTGGAGGGCTTCTATGTGATCCCTTACCATGTGAATAGTATCATTAGCCCACTTAATATCGTCCCAACCGTAAGCTACCCCGTACATTTGAATGGGATTCTTCAGCTTGTATTCTGTAGGCGTCATCACTTCCCTATCTCCTTGAGTGTTCGCGTTGGGGCTGAACTCGTAAGTCGGACCTGGATTCAGAATTATTGATTTACAGCCGCACAGAGCAGCAAAGGTGGTGAGCAAACTTTTTTGATCGTACGTAAGCATGTACTCATATTGGTTGAAATGTTCTCGTAAGAAATCGAACCTGTACTCTCTGTACTTCGACCAATCGCTCAAGTTCGTAGCTCCCAGTTTTTCGACGAAAGCATCTCCGTCCGGTGGAGTGTGTTTGTTTCGAACGTAACAGAGACCCTTTCTCTTTCCCGTATTGGTGATGTACATTTTGTCGAGCTGGTAATCGAAGATCGTTAGCTTGTGTTTCTCCCAGTCCCTGTAAGTTTTGAAATCTCCGAACGAGAACAGAACGTCAGTGTCGGAATACATGTCCTCCAGTGCTTGTTCAGTATCGTAAAGGATCCATCTTGCTACGTGAGCTGTATTGAACGGATTTCCTGGAGTTACTTGAGGATAGACAGAAATCGTTTTTTCCATTGGGTAATTGAATCCTTCCCATTGGAAGTACTCTACGAATCTCTTCTGATCGATGATCTCGCATGGGATTCTTTTTATGTTGGGATGCTCGTATTCCGGCTTGCAGAAAACGTAAGCATTGTGACCAGATTCGGCGATCAGGTGAGCAAGCTTATGAAGGACTACTATGCCTCCGGTTACCATTCTATCGTACGACGAATGGACTTGCACCAAAAAATTGAGTTTGCCAGGTACGTTCTCTAAATCCATTACTTCTTTAGCAATTTTGCTGGAACTCCAACGTACGTTCCGCTGTTCGTTTCGAATCCGTTCACCATGCACGAACCCATTCCCAAAGTTACGTCGCTACCTATCGATAGCTTTTCTCTTATGCTAGAGTTGGTTCCCATGTAAACCCTATGGCCTAACGAACAATTTCCCGAAACGATTGCTCCCGGCATTGCGCTGAAGTAATCACCAATGATGCAATCATGTCCGATTTGAACTCCACGATTGAGTATGGCATGTTTTCCGATTCGTATGTTAGTCGTCAGAATGCAGTAAGCTCCGATGAACGTTCCTGGGCCGATGTCCATGCACGAATCGTCAACGATAAGGGCAGTCTGATGAACGAACGAGAAGTACTCGGTCTCTTTTGGTAACCTGGAAACAATGGCTTCTCGGTCCAACGGTTCTGCCACCGCGACCATCATGTAGTACTCGTTCGGATCGAACTCGCTGATTGGTTTGGTGAACCTCTGAGCGTATGCATCGTCAACGAAAAACGTGACTGGCTTTCCGATTTGCGCTGCAACTTCTCTTGCATGCCCACCGGCTCCGAACAATGCGAATTTCTTATTCATCTCTGTTTGCCTTTGTGTAGATTTCGAATTTTGACAGGTCCGGGTACGGAAGTTCCAAATCATCGTTGTACTTCTTACTTCCGTCTATATTGTAGAACTGCTGCATAAAAAGGACGCCCCTTGCTGCGATTTCTGGCATCATGTAAAAGTTCCAACCGAGCATGTCGAAGTAATCATCATGGTACGAGCATTCCCTACGACCCGAAAATCTTGCACGCTTGAACCAGTGATAAGCTTCGAGATCGTCTGTCAGTATAGCTCCGCCCTTCGAAAGTTTCAGGTGCTTGTACGGTCCAGTGAAAGAAACGCAGGTGTGAGTTTTCGGTTCGTACATGTCTGCCGTGAATCTCAAAGCCGAATCGACAACGATCGTTGGGAGCAAACGATACGCTCCTTTCAGAGTCTTACCGTTGACCTGACGAAAATTCACCTTTGCTCCAGCATGAATGATCTCGCACGGAACCGAAGGATACGTTCTGGATGGAATTGTTATTTCCATGCCTTTCACTCCCTCGTACGTCAGAGCAAGAAACAGAGCATTCGACATGTTATCCACAGCAACCGCATAGGGAGCTCCAGTGTAATTGCACAGAGTTTTTTCGAACTCTTCGGTTATTTTGTAAACCCCGTTTGCCAAGCTTCGTAGGTATTTTTTATCATGATTGCATTGCGGCCGTCATTGAATAGCTTGTAATTGTGTTCCTGTGCCCAGTCCAAAATGGCATAGTACTGCTCCTGTTTGATGTGCATGACTTCAAAAATGATCAGAGTAGGTTCGTACTTAAGAGCAAGAATGAGGTCTCCATCGATTCCCTCCACGTCAAGATGCAGCCAGTCCAATTTCTGAAGAGAATTCTTCTCTATTAAATCGTTGATAGACGTGCTGGTCCTGTGAGTTTGTTTGATCTTATCGTCCGTAAGGAAGACGTTGATTACCGGTTTGTAGATCGTATCGGTGAAACCATCTCCTCCCTCGAACCATTCGACCTCGCTACCGTCCGTCGTGATGATGTCATGGACGAACTTAACGAAAGGCAAGTGTCCGTAATTCTTCACGACTTCCTCGAACTGAGGTTTGCTTCCATCAACTAGGACCACGTCCGACATGCCAGCGATTACTGGAAAAGTCCAGTGACCAAAAGTTCCGTCATGACAGCCTACTACCAAACCGGAGGGCCTGTGATTTAAGCTGCGTATGAAGTACCACATTATTTTTTCGATGGTATCTCCATGAGTTGGCACGCTGTACTTATGTTCGAACACGGTTTTTCCGGTCTTAGTCGTCAGGATCACATTGTACGGAGTTTCGGCTCCTCTCCAGGAAACCCAAGTCCCTGGATTTATTTCCGAACTCCATTCTTCAGTGTTCGTTATAGTTTTTTTGAAGTGAGCAGTCAATGGCAAATCTTCTGGCTTAAATAAGGTGAACTTATCTAGAGTCACTACCGTCTTATTCTCACCCCTATTGTAATCTACAGTTATCATCCTCTTTCGATTATTTTGTTGCTAACTGGATCCCATTCGATGGTCAGTGGTTTGTACTCGTAATCGTACCTCTCGTTAAGAACTGAAGCATTGATGAAATGAGTATGACCGTCAAAGAAGTAACCGTTTCCGCTGTGAATGTGACCGAACACGTGAATCTTTGGTTTGAAAGTATTGATCCTTCTGATCAGGACTTCACATCCCAACTTATCGCTCCAACCTTTGATGTTGTCAAGAATACCGTTCGGTGGTCCATGAGTGATGAGAATGTCGGTGTCGTCCGGAATTGCATCCCAAACTTTTTGGATTTCGTGACCTTCTCTAGGAAGGTTGAATGCCCAGTTGTAAAATTCGGGTTGCCAAGGACTACCGTAAATCTTGATCTCTGGATCCAAACCGACGGTCATTCGATCGTCCTGCAAGTAATTGATCCACTTGTAAGAATTCACGATCTGAGCAGCATCGTCCCTGCGATTTTCGAAAAGAAAATCGTGATTACCAGCGATGAATATCTTGTGATCGTAATTATCGATCTTGTCGAACCACTTGCAAAAGGATTCGACCTCATGCGGGTATCCACGCGAGCTCAAGTCTCCAGCATGAATCAGAACATCACCACCTGGTAAATCAGCAGTTATTTGATTATGCTTATTGTGAGTATCGGAGATGAATGAAATTCTCATGTTAGGGTAGTACTATTGGGCTGGCCGGTTTTTCTGGTTCTTCGACCTCTCTCAGCTTGAACTGCTTGTTCACGTGATGACACTTTGAACATGCGTAAGCTGGAATCGGAACTAACTGATCTTCCGGCGAACCTGTTAATAATTTTGACACCTTTCTCAAGTAAACTACTTCTACGAAGGTATCGGTTCCGCACTCATCGCATGTAAGTGCGGTCGTATTGTCCAAGCCAATACGTATCTGCTGTTTTGGAATATCCATTGACATAAGTGAGATTTATTTTGGATTTTTTACTACACGGTGACGATTAGTTTAGTCAGTCACACAAAAAAAGAGGGGCTTCATTGAAGCTCCTCTTTATCCTGGTATTTCTTACACTTACTTTACGACCTTGGTCGTGTCAACTGCAGTTGAATCAACTGACAGGCTATCAACCTGAACCGATATTGAGTCGGTCGAGGTTGCTGAACCATCTGTCGGAGTCGAGTTACAACTAACAAAGGCGATAGCAAGGACCATTACCATTGCAAAGATAAATTTCTTCATTTCTCGTTCTAAATTATTTTTTCTGTCTTATTTATACACGCTACTTACGCGCGGTTTTTAACATTTCTTAACATTTTCAAACTTATTAGAATGTCGTTATTGCGCAGGCTCCACCTGAACAAGCCAATTCGCCTTTCAGATCAGTAACATCTTCAAGTTCAATAACTTGCGAAAGATCGACCTTAGTTAGGTGGGCCATCATTTCGTCGTACACTTCTGGAGTACAATCCTCAAATGGAGCCTGAACGTACGATCCACCGTCGTAAGGCAGAACTGCCAAGCCGTTGTAGAACTTACGATTCTCCCACATCCATTCTCCAACTTCGTCCCATTCGCCTTCGCGTATGGAAACGGTAGCTGAAATGTTGTGAGTGTTCTGTCCAGTTCTATGCCCCGGTTTTATCCAGTCGGTGTAGAAAGTTTTCACTCTTTCAAGAAGATCGAGAGCAGTTTCGTACCTCAGTATCGATCCCTCTGGGGATCTTTGTGGTACTTGGATGATGGCAGTATCATGCGGACAGAAAAAGTCATTCTCAAGCAATTCTGGGTGATGGATTGATAGGTAGGTGTAGATAGATTCGTTCTTACCTACTCTTACCCTACGAATGTAGTGATTGTTGTGCCATGCATGAATTCCGGAAGAAGTTCCGAGAACCAAGCTGGAAGTTCCGCTTGGTTTGATAGTAGTGCATCTTGCTGCTGGATTGATTCCGATTGCAAAAGCAACCCGTTCGTTCTCCTTCTTCACGACGTCTGCTGCTTCTTTCAAGTTGTACTTCTGGGCTGCTCCGGATCCGATGCCGGTCATTCCGACTCCAATGAGAGCTTCGCGTTCGGTAGTCCTCTGCCAGTTGGGGCGAAGGTAATGGAAGCTTGTGTACCCTGCTTGCAAGGTTCCAATGAAAGATGCAGCTTTGACTCGAGCGTTAAGATCGGCTTGAGATTCGATGTCTGAAGCATTCACCTCGCATAGGTTACAGAATTGGAAAGGTCTTAGGGAAATTTCGCAATTATGCACTAATATATTGTTAGCAAAGAAGTTATGATTTTTTTCAACTTGAATATCATAAACATCCTCGTTAACTTCCACAGTTATTCTTTTTATTTTCATTTATCTTTCGTATTTTTTTCCATTCTTTCAATTCGGATATGTAATTCGATCCAGATTCGCAGTACGTTGATATTGATGAATTTGTAAAGTTCAGCAAAATCACAGATACGTTTATATCAGAATTCAATAATTCTGCTTTATACGCGAGAGGATCAAAGAATCCTTTTACTTCAAGTATCTTCGATATTTCACCGTTTTCGTAAATAAAGAAGTCAGGTCTATACTCTTTTCCATTTGATAACGTGTATTTTTTTACTTCTGTGTCCCATACTTGATGAGTTCGGTCCAACCATTTGGCGTATATGTATTCATACGTACTTCGCAACCATACCCACTTATCCATAGACCGATTGAAATACCATCCCTGAACCCCGCGATTGGTTTTATTTTTTATTGCTATATTTTGTCTCACTGTGTCTGAAAACCATCCAGTTTTAGTATTCATTTCCATCTGACACTTGTTAGCTCTTTTAATGCGTAACTCGCCAGTCACGACGTTATATCCGTGTCTGATTGGGATGTTCAGATACTTAAAAAGTTGTCTAATTAGAGTATATGACGATTGTAATTCGCTGGCGATTGATTTAAGACCATGACCGTCATTGTACTTTTTAGTTAGCCACTGTATCTGTTCAACAGTAACGTATTTTTTTATCATGAACTCTTTATAAACTACAGAAAACTTAGATACTTGAGTTTTTCTGAAGTCTAAATATTCATTCATAAACCCATCTCTTTCTATCTTTGATCGCAATTCCTTTTTTGAAAGAGACAAAATCTCCGTTACGTTGGACATTTTCATGATTGAACCCGTGTGTTTATTTTATTTATACGGGTCTACCACATTAATAGTTCATCGTCCTCCGTAAGTTTAGCAGCCTCAACGTAACCTCTGTTTTTGGTGTACACTTGGTGATCTGGAGTCAATTTTATGATCGATCCATTTTCCAACTCGAGCTTTATGAGTTCGGCGTTTTGTCTGGTTAAATCAGCAGCTTCTATAGACATGAGCTCTCGAGTTGCGGTTTTTTCATCATACGTCCAGACCTTTGGGCAGGATCCGGTTTTTTTATGAAGATTTACTAATTCTCTGATCGGTATCTCTCCGTTCTTGGTTTGAATGAGAGTATCTCCGCTCAAGCAACACGGATTGGTTCCCCAGTCCTTGTCGTTGCTGAAGTAAATTCCCGGCTCTCCTGCTCCCGATGCTTTGATCTTGCCCCATAAGTCGAGGAAGAATTCCTTTTCGATCTTGTTTCTCAACAGCACAGCAGAGTTGTTAGCTCTTCCCCTTTGTGGGTTCAGTTCCCACCACATTCCAGCCTTTGATGAAATCATTTCATCGTCGTCAGCACTGAACAGGCTGATCAGAGCAGCTCTACGAATTCCACCGGTTAGGACAGCGTCCGCAATGTGGCATACGAGATCGTGAACTTCGATCGGCTTCAGTTTCTCGTTGTTCTCCTTTTGGGATAGTAGACCCTCAATTTTCATTAGGCATTCCTTAAGCGGTTGCGGCCCCGGCGCTTTACCGCCGGAAGTTACGAGCTTTACTCCCTTCTGCCGAATGCCCCTGAAATCGAAATCGATCGCTGATCCTCCGAAAAAGTAGGATTTTACGAGAACTTTAACAGCATCGGCCCAACCCTCTATACTGTCACCAATGAGAAACCTACGCTTGCGATTCGGATTCGGCTTATTGATTTCGGGTAAGTTGTCAACGTGATGCTTCTGAACGCTGAATCCGACTCCAGTTCCGCCAAGTAGCAGAAACATGATTTCGCTGAACGCTCTCCAATCATCGATTGGTAGGTACGCACAATTGTAAATTCGGTTCGGAGAAATTTCGATAGGTTTTCCACCGAACTGTAATGATCTCATTGAGGGCAGAACTTTTCTATCGTAAACCAACTTGTAATTCTCTCGAATTTCTTCCTCAAGTTCCGGGTATTTTTTGATATGCATGTTCATGTTTCGCGTCACCAGTTCGTCCCATGTTTCTCGTCTCTTCATCTCTGGAGAGTACCTCGCGTACTTCATGTAAACGGTGATGTCGCTCAAAATTTGGTTTGATAATTCCATACTTTTTGCTATCGTTTTTTTAAGATCTGTTTGTCAATTTGTTAAGTGGAAGCCTTTCGAATTTGAATACTATTACTATCGACTCTCTGTTCGACTAGTGATAACATGAGCTGGTCGGAAGATCACTAATTGTGGTTCCGTTACGTTACGTACTTGAATTCTCTAATTTGGATTTGATCTGGGGATGACCTCGTATGTGAAGCTGGAGTTAGTATTCTTGTCAGATCAATCATGTTAGTAAAAATGGAAAGGTTTCAGTCTTATTTATACTGACTGTACTGTCGTTGGTTTGAAATAAATAATAAAAAATTCTAAAACATGAAGCCGATTACTCAATATTCATTTCCTGCTGACCAGTACGTACAGGAAGAAACGCAAAAGAAACAAATTTACCTCCATCACACAGCTGGAAACCCAAATCCGTTCGCTACCTTTGACTGGTGGGCAAGCAATTCCGATAGGATCGCAACTTGCATCGTGATCGGAGGAAGGCCGACGTCCGGAAAATGGATAGACGGTCAAATCGTTCAGGGGTACTCCTCGAAATTCTGGGCATTTCACCTTGGCCTGAAGCAAGCTATTTTCGATGCTCATTACGTTCCTTACCAGAAGCTCGATAAGATCAGCATTGGAATCGAAACCTGCAACTGGGGTCAGTTGACATTAGCGTCGGACGGATCCTTCAAGAATTACGTAAATCGTACGGTTCCAGAAACCGAAGTTTGCGAACTTGACAAACCGTTTAAGGGCTTCAAGTACTATCATGCCTACACGGACGCCCAGATAGAGAGCATTTACCAATTGCTCGTTTTCTGGAATCAGAGGTTCGGCATTCCTCTAGCATACAACCCTGATATTTGGGGTGTTTCTCCACGAGCTTTGCGTGGAGAACCTGGAGTTTACACTCACAACTCGGTAAGGTCCGATAAAAACGACATGTCGCCTCAGCCGAAGCTGGTGGCCATGCTAAAATCACTCTAACCTATATTCTATAACATGAGTTTCAAAACCTGGCTATTGAATGGCTGGTATTATGCACGTTTTTACTGGAAAGCCTATTTCACGAATTATTTCAAGAACCCACAAGTTAATGAAAATCCTGAAAAACCTGGCTATTCTCTAGAATTCTCTGATGAATTCAATGACCCAATTGATTGGGAAAAATGGCGTTGGTGTGAAGGCTGGGGTTGTAAAAGAGATCAGGTCATCTTCAAGCAAGAACAAGTATCACAAATTGAATCGAATGCAGTGCTTACTTCTGATTTGAACAACGTTGAAGGAGAACCGTTAGTAAAATCAGGAGGATTGTACTCTTGGAATTCTTACTTTTTCAAGCATGGATTCTTCGAATCCAGATGGAAGCTAACTCCGGACGGAATAAAGTATTGGCCAGCATATTGGCTTAGTTCAATAGACAGTTGGCCTCTTGAAATCGACGTATTCGAATTGATGGGAGACAATAGTTCGTATTTCACGATGACTCTTCATTGGAGGAACGTTTGGACTAATGAAAAAGAAATTCAGAAGATTTACGATGAAATCCAAGCCGTGTACGGATACGTTCCAACGGATTACGATAACACAATAAGATTTTTGCAACAACCGGAATGGAGTGAACAGAAACAAGCGTTCATTGATAGGTTGGGTGCATTGACATCTCACGAAATGAAAGGTCGGCGTTTGAAATTTCCAGGAAAAGATTTCTTGGCGAAAGACTATCACACTTGGGCATGCGAATGGACGGACAAAAAAGTAGTGTGGTACTTGGATAATCTCCCAGTTTATGTTCTGGACAAACACGTTCCGGAAAGAAACATGTTTCTCTTACTAACTCATAACTACACCTACGATAAAACGGTTGGCCCCGATTCAACTGCCGTTCCTAAGAGCGTTTACCTCGATTACGTTAGGGGATACAAGAAAGATTAAACCTTGTCTAGGCGCTCGTCCATTGAGCTTCGATTGACGATGGCTTCTATCGCGGCAGATAAGACATGAGCACAGCTTATTACTTTTATCTTTGGCGTTTCCACCTGTTCGATGGAATCAGTAATGACGAGTTGATCTAAGAATTGACTCGTCATTATTTTTTCTCTACCGTTTCCCGATAGAATTCCGTGCGAGATCAGGGCGGTTACTTTTTTAGCTCCACCGTCCTTCAGCAGTTCTGCAGCCTTCACCAACGTTCCGCCAGTATCGACCATGTCATCGAGAAGAAGAACGTGCTTGTCGGAAACTTCGCCGATAAGGTCCATTCTCTCGATCGCGTTCGGCCGAGTTCTCAGCTTCGACATCATTGCGAAGGTCGCTTCCGGAAAGCGACGAAGGAATTTCTGGTAGAACCGCATGGCTCTCTTCACTCCACCTGCGTCCGGCGAACAAACGCAGTAATCGTCTGCCTTGAGACTCTTGCTGAACTTGCTGAAAGCAACGCTTCCTGGAATCATGTTGACCGGTATGTTGAAGAAGCCCTGAATCTGTTCGGAATGCAGGTCGATGGAGATCACCTTAGAGGCACCCGCCGCCTCGAATAGTGTAGCCATAAGCTTGGCGCCAATCGCACCCCTGGATCCCTCTTTTCTGTCCTGTCGTGAATAACCCAAGTACGGCATGACTATGATTATTTCGCTGGCCGAAGCAAGCTTTGCGGCTTGAATGGTCAGGAACATCGTGAGTATTTTTTCTGGGGTAGTGGTGCTTCCGACGAGGAAGACTTTTTTCTCGCGCACCGTTTCGAGGAATTGCGGGCTAAGTTCTCCGTCTGAGAAACGATCGACCTTAAACCGGCCGAGCTCGATACCGAGCTCGTCTGCTATCTTCTGCGCTAATGATGATCCGTCAACTGAAAAAATTTTATACATTCATGCTTGATTATTTTGGCACCAAAACTGTCTGGTTCAAACCAGTTGCGACCACCCAGAAGGTGTACGTTCCGGTTATATCAAGATAAGGCGGTTCATAATCATCCGGGTATCTCATTGGTCTTCCGCCCGGATTGTAAAAACCCTCACGTTTGTTCTTCTGTCCGATGATGATTCCTGAGCCAGCTTTTCTTTTGAAAATGACCTTTCTTAATGCAGGAGGAAAGTAAAGTTCGCCTGGTCTTGAAACGCTTTCTTTTTGCGGAACTATCGTGAATATTTCTTCGCCGTCATAGATCTTACGATACTTGAAGTCCTCCTCGGCGATGTAAACCACATCGTGAAAGATCTCGGTGAATTCGATCCTATCGCCGAATTTCGATTTCATTGTGCTGTTAGTCATAATTGAATGGGCTAAATTCACGTAAAAAATTTTGTCTCTGCTGAATGCGACCGCATCGAACGAGCTCATCTCCGAGCTTCTTCATGATGTTTCCGGTTCCGGCAACATTAATATAAATCACGTGGCTGTTGGTTTCAGGATAGGTGAAAGTTATCTAAGCTTTGTCTGGAGCCATGACATTATTTGGATTTTCACCGGAAGCACGGTACTTGAAGCCTAACGATTCGGCCATTTCACGAACGTCTGCAATTGTCACCTTGTTTTTCATACTCTGTTTCCAGTTAAGATCATGTAATCTGCACCACTTCTGTTAGGTCCATCTATACCATCATCAATGTGATACGAAATTTTCCATTCAGCTTTTTCGTAACGATCCTTTAACTCGTCCGCCATCATTCTTTTTCTGATTGGCTTTAACCAGGTTCTAAATTGTTTTGCTATTGGATCGTATTCGAAGTTTGCTATCCCTAAGAATATCCACACTTCATTTCTGGTTTTGAACTGATTTAGGATTTCGCTATCGATGTGTTGTTCGACAGTAGAGACTATTGACAGTTCTTCTTCCGTCAATGGTTTCTTGTCGATTTTATTCAATTTACTGTACTTAATTGCCATGGTAGGGGTTAATTTTTGAATCCGCCGCTTTTCGAAAGGAGGTAATGACTTATAGAGATTTGAAGAGGTCTTCCTTGGTAGGAAATACGTCTTTTTCCTGGAATTCGCCGTGGCAGGTAGAGTAGATCGTGCTGTTCGGGCCGAACCTCTGGAAAGCTTCCTTCTGCGCTGCAGTTACCGCATTGATGTCGGAATTCTCGGTGTTTGCACGTGAAAGAACGCGGGCCGAATGTACCAGGTTGTTCTTCATGTAGAAGACCAGCTGACCGATCTCGTACTTGTAATCCGGAGCAACTCTCTTGAGGCCGGCGTTTTCGACCGAGGTCACGATGATCAGCATGCCCATGTTGTACAGGTCCTTCGCGATTGCTGCGAATTCTTCCTTGGTGCCGATCACACTGTCCCACAAGGTGGAGAAGATCGCATTGCTCTCGCCGAAGTACGTCCAGCCGCCTGCTGCGTTCTGTTTCTTGTAAATTTCCAGGCCGTTGGCGAGTACGGCAACGCGAATGAATCCGTTCTTTTTGTTATACTCCAGACGTTCGTCTTCGTTCAGTCTCTGCACTGATTTGTTCGGAGTTCCGGTCGTGCCGGTTGCGACTGCATTCTCGGGAGGAGCCGTGGTCAGGTCAGCCTGTTTCACGAACATGTACTGGCCCCTCGAGCTACGAACTGCCAAGCCTTTGGAAACTAAAGATTTGCAATGAGGACTTGCCCATCCACTGTAATCGCTGGAATCGTAATACGCTTTGTCAAGGCCGTTTGCTTTCTTGTAAGCCTTTCCGATCTCGGTAGGAGATACGTAAACGTTCGGCTGCTTTGCGAGGTAATCTAATACCCACTGCTGTTTAACTGTTGTTGCGTTCATATTTCTTCTTGAAGTTTAGATCCGTTTGGTTTGGTATAAACTACCATTCTTGGTGTCACTTGGAACTTTTTGCCAGTTTTAATCGTCTTTGTCGTTATACAATGCTTTAACTGCGAAATAATTCATCAACCACCAAGCAGCAAACACGCACAAAATGTAAATTGCATATTGGCGATCAGTCATATTACCTAACCAATGTACAAGAGCATGTATCATTCGTGAATCGTAGTTTTCAAAGTCTGTTTAAGCTTAATAAGATCTTCTTTGTACATGTCCAGAGGCAATCTCTTTTTGATTTCTGCCAGTTCCACTTTCGTTTCCTCGACTTCTTTCAAGAGCTGTTCGTACGTTTCCTTAGTCACGGAATGAATTGGCATTCCCAACAAGTAATTGTAGGACCCGTCCACCTCATCGAAGTTTCCAGCTTCCAAGTAGAGAACGATCTCTCGCTTTGGAACGTTGTTGATCTTCAACTTTCCGGCGATGATTTCCTTCACGAACCTTGCACGATTCGATAGGAAGCTTAGTTCACGTTCGTACTTGGCAATGAGGTATGCCTTGCGCTTGTCGTAGAATTTGAGACGGAAATTCACGAAGTACTCCACAACCTCCGGAATCGTACTGAACTCGATTAGCTTTCCATTCTCGTTCAAACAGGTCAGGTTCTCAGTTTCGGTCTCCACCATTTTAAGAGTCTGATCGAGCTTTCCCTTTGCTATCAATTTAGCAAGGACTGCACGTGAGAACTTCAACGTGTAGTTTATTCTGCTAGAGGAATTGTCCTCGTAATTGTAGATGATGCCTCTTTCGAGCAAAGAATTGAGATGCGCTTCGTACTTCTGAAACGTGATGGATGGCGGAAGTTCGGAAACTTCGACCGTCGTGGTGTTCACGACATTGTACCGTCCACGCATGATGTACTGGTTCGTACCGTCCACCTGTTCGACTGGCCCGTTGTAAGCGCTCCACCATGGAAGAAGCTTACCGACCTTCTTGCCTTCGAGAACTCTCTGGCAAGCGTCTATCAAGTCAAGAGGATTACGATTCAATATGTTAGTAGCAAAACCGACTGCGATTCCGGAGCTTCCGTTCAGAAGAACGGTTGGGATGATTGGTAAGAAGTACTTGGGCTCTATCTCGCAGCCCTCTTCCACCCTGCTTTCGAGGAGTTCGAAGTCCTTGTAAAGCAACCGGAAATTCTTTGTCGTTTTCGTAGAAATGTAGCGAGCCGCTCCGGCTTCAGGAGAACGAAGGGATCCGAATTGGCCGATCTCTTCCAGTAACGGGAGAGAATTATTGAACGATTGAGCCATTCCAATGATTGCTCCGTTTAAGCTGCCATCGCCGTGGTGGTAATGTGCATCGGCTGCAATTTTTCCTCCAAGCTGAAAGATCTTCAACGGTTTTTCCGTACCGGTTTTCCAAACCTTGTCAGCAATGAAAATGATCTTTCTCTGAGTTGGTTTGAAACCATCGATAACGGATGGAATTGCTCGATTCTCGAGAGTGTACATTCCGTAAAGGGAATAATCCTCATCGAGGTATTGTGTTACTGTCTTCTGTTTTGGTTGCGTCATGCTAGTTCGGTGAAATTGCGTGCACCCATATCATTTGTTCCCTCCGGAAGGTCGCTGTTGGTGTCATTGACGTCATCTGTGATCGGGTAGATATGAATCTGCTCATCTTTTTTGAAGACGATGACTTTCTTGACGTCATCGTCGATTTTCATGTCTTCTTTTATATCAATCACAACGCCTTCAGTTTCTTTGAGAAGGCACGATAGGGTTGCCGCGAATATCAAACATGAATTAAGCCAATCCTGAGGAGTGTCCTCGTGATTGGGGTCCTGTGGTTTCGTGTAATTAGCCATTTTTTACGGAAGTTTTTGCTTTAGCTCCGCCGCCGAATAAGATTCCCGATCCAAGAACGAATCCAAAATCGTACCACCCACCGTTATTATTCTTTGCATACATAGCAATGTCATCGCTTAATAGACGACCAAGAAAGCTTATGGGAGCGATCATTCCGTGCCAAAGACCTCCCCAGAATCCGTACGGGGTGTCGGTAGCGCATGCTTCAACGTGTGTAACGTCAGCACAACCGGTCAAGAATAAGAAGGCGACTATCACGAAGAGCGCCAAGTACTTCACATTTACGTTTTTCATTTGCGATAAATTAGGGAGCTATAATACCATCGAATTGAGTACAATATCCATTGAAATCCACTCAATCATGAACTTTTTCAAAATAGGATCGGCAATTTTAATCATCGGTTTGGCCCTGGTTCTGAACGCTCAGCACCTGGTAAGTTACGAACCGATTTCGAAGTTCAATTCGCCTGCAATTTCCAAGTCCTACACCGAAAAGAAAGCTAAGGATCTCGAAGAAGCCATCGAAATGGCTTTGAAAATAACGACCAATCAGCTGACCTTCAAATTGAAAAGCACCGGAAACAGCGATGTCGATTACTTGATGAAATCTGGAGAAGCTCATTGCGTAGGATACTCAAACTTTTACAATGCCGTTCTAAAATCGATCCTAATCAATAGCAACATAAAGGATTGCAAGGTATACAGAGTAAGAGCAAAAGTATTTTTCGTTGGAATAAATCTCACCGCAATATCCGACGACCCAAGCTTCAAGGATCACGACATTAGCATGGTGATCGATACCAGGAACCATGTCAGGTACTTGATAGATCCTAGCCTTTCGGAAGTAATGGGAAGCATCATTCAGCGGTCTTCTGAACTGGAGTAGTTGGTGCCGGTGCCGGAGCATTGAGCACGAACTGGATTGGGTAACCTTTGTACCCGAACAATTCACGTAGGGCTATCGTCTTTCTGAACAGGCTGTACAGCGATGCTTCGCCAGCAGTCCATAGCTTGAAAGCTTGGCCAATTCCCTTGAACACATCTTCCCTGGTCTGACCTCCTTCAACGACGTTCATGTCGTAATTATCCTTGACCGTGATAGTGTTACCTGACTTTACTATTCCGCCTGGAGAAATCGCTCCGAGCGTGTACATGAACTGCCCAGCCAAGTTTGGAGATACTAAACTTGCGAGTTGAGCAGTTCCAGCTTGCTTCAGCTTTGCAGCCTCTGCTTGTATTCCCTGAGAAGTTATTGCAGTCGGCATGCCAGCAGCACCAATCGATTTCCAAACTGGATAATCGAATCCCTTCTTACCGTACTTAAGAGCAACTTCATACAGGTATTTCTGTTCTTCTGGTGTGAGCTCGTCACTCTGCATTGGCGCTTTTCTTCCGCCCAAGTAATATATCATCGCGCGAATATGAAGTGGCAGGGCCTTCATAGATCCCTTTACGAACTTAGACAACCATGACCCGTGTTCAGTTGCGGCTCTGAATTCAGGTTCCGTAACTTTGACCTGATTCGTTTGATTAACCTTTGTAAGTTCAGGACGAATTTCTTTCATAAGAGCTTCCGTCCTCTGCTTCAGCATTGCTTGCTGATTGGCGTACGGTTCAAAAGTATCGGCTATCGCTACTTGCGGTTTTGGCGAAAAATCTAATGGTGGTATTGCACTCGCAGGTTGAGTCGAAGAAGTTGTTTTGGCTGCCGGTTTGCCAGCAGGAACTTGCGGAGTTTGATTTGGGGGTTTAATTCGTGCTAATTGAGGATCGTTCAGCGGATCGTAATCGTCCGGTGCTTTAGTAGTAGTCACTTTCGTTTTCTGATTTGACATTGGTTGGACACCGAGAGCTTTGGAAGTTAATGGTCCTGCGAAGCCGGTTTGTTGAATTCCGTTATCTGCTTGAAATTTCTTAATAGCAGCCTTTGTGTTCGCTCCGTAAACTCCGTCGACTCCATCACCGTTAGGACCGGTGGTTCCAAGTAAACTAGCGTACTCTCCGCCCTTGGCCTTTAGTGCAGCTTGAACTGCTCTTACTTTCTCGTCTGCTGCTTCGGAAATGAGACCCTCATTAAGTTTATTATGCTGGTCGAAGGATAACATGTACTTTAATTTCATATTGCGATGCGAACTTTTGTTTATTTATTCGACCGCTTCTCCTTCAATACTGATTTAGCAAGGCGATATGCAATAAGAGCAAAACATCCCAGAATTTAAACCTCAAACTTCTGGTGTAACTTCTGGTGTATAGTCTTTGATTCTTAAAGAAAGATATTCTCTTTCTTCAAATATGAATGAATTGTTATAATTGATAATGTGATTAATTTCTCCAAATTCAATTTCGTCTTTAATCATTTTTTCAACCATCCATCCAATTCATAGATTCTGTCAACTCTTAATTTCCCGTGTTTATTCATTTTATTATCACGCATAACAATTAAATTATTTTTATTATTATGTATTCAGTATTTTTGGCACGAAGTTTTTGAAGAATTTCTTCATTATATGGATGATTTTCTACCACACTCACATCCAATATTTCAATCATTTGTGACAATATCAGGTATGATAATTTCCAATGTATGAACATAATCATCACCCCATATTTCAGGAATATCTGAAAAGTGTGATAATTTACCGTTAAGTGGTAATATCACATATTTACCTGTG
>Ga0172375_10002504_pt1 | contig 28499 bp, 31 predicted proteins | sample LakKiv1m_FD_114537 | JGI IMG/M metagenome (GOLD analysis project Ga0172375, IMG submission 114537) | Freshwater microbial communities from Kabuno Bay, South-Kivu, Congo - kab_092012_11.1m | ecosystem: Environmental > Aquatic > Freshwater > Lake | place: Democratic Republic of the Congo... | reverse complement strand
CCCGGCGTAACAGACGGAACCGTTCTTCTCTATGACGTTACGGCAAAGAAGATAGTCGGAAAGTCAGCTTCGACCTGTTTAGCATGTCACGAGAAAATGGGCTTAAAGGGCAGCGCAGTTCTCTGCGGCCTTGACGCTAACTGGAAATAAGCAGAAGCCAGACTTTAATTTATAAGTTTAAAAATGTTAGTATAGAGCGGGCATTGAAAGATGCCCGCTCTTTTTTTACATTGATTTGGAATTAATGACTAATTTTAACTTTATAACGGTAGCCTTAAGAAATCTTAAAAGGAAACCCTTCAGAACAGGGGTGCTGGTCTTTTCTATTGCGCTTCTTGTCTCTCTTTTGATATTTGCATCTTCCTTTGTAGTAAACGTAAGTTCGAGCCTTAAAAAAGCATCAGACCGCCTTGGAGCCGATTTGATTGTTATCCCTGTCGGCGCCAGCAGATATGCCGAGGCGTTTTTGCTCGAGTCAAAAAACGCAGCGCCTTATTATATGGAGAAAAACGTTATAGATAAACTTAAGAAAGTGAAAGGAATAGAGTCTTTGACATATCAGACATATCTCTCCACAATCGCGGGTGTCTGCTGTGATGTTGAGGCAACACAGATCGTAGCGTTTGATCAGGATTCGGATTTTATTGTGAAGCCGTGGCTGAAAAAAGCGATTGGCCGCGAGCTTAAAAAAGGGGAGGCCATCGCCGGATACGAAACGAATTTTAATCTCGGAGTAGAGCTCCTCGATGTTGAGGCAACCCTTTTTAATAATAAATTTAAGGTGGTAGGCGTGCTTGAGAAAACAGGGACGGGCCTTGATAACGCGCTGTTTATGACAGAAGAGGATCTCAGGGGAATAATAAGCGGCGGCAACTCCCCATTAAAGGAAGAGAAATTATCTATTATATTCACCAAAGTAAAGAAGGGGTTTGACCCGTATAAGGTAGGAAGGGACGTGGAGGGGAATATATTGGAAGTTGACGTTGTTGCAAGAAACGATATGGGCAAGGAAATACTTAATACGCTGAAAGATATCAATAAGATTTTTCTGATGTCAATTATCATGGCATCGCTGTTGTCGATCTTGCTTGTCTGGGCAATATTCTCTGCAATAGCAAATGAACGCTCAAGAGAAGTCGGCATCATGCGCGCCATAGGAGCGAAGAAGTCCCATGTGGTGAGGCTTTTTATTTTTGAGATTTTTATTCTAGGGGTTGTAGGCAGCCTTATCGGCATAGCAGCAGGCACATCTCTTTCCATGTCGCTTGCAAAAGGTTTTACTCTTATTAAAAACGTATCAGCCGGACTTACATTGATGCAGCACACAGGAATAGCCTTTATGGGGTTCATCGTTGGAACGTTTATTTGCATATTAGGCGCTCTTGTGCCGATCAACAGGATAAAAAAATTAGAGCCGCTGCTGGCAATCAAGGAAGGGTAATTTGTCGCAGATAGAACTTATAGATATTGCCAAGATCTATCCGGTAGGTGATTTAAACATCACTGCCGTTAACAGCGTTTCATTAAAAGTGGAAAAGGGTGATTTTTTGTCAATAGTGGGCCATTCAGGTTCCGGCAAAACAACATTAATCTCAATTGTCGGCGGGATAATAAAGCCTACATCAGGCAAGGTATTATTTGACGGCACGGATATATGCGTTCTCAGTGATGAAAAATTGTCCGAATACAGAAACGGGAAAATCGGTTTTATGTTTCAGTTTTCAAGTCTGCTGCCTATTCTTACTGCAAAGGAAAATGTGCTTCTGCCATGCCTGTTCGGTTCAGGGAAGGAATCGGATAACGGGAAAAAGGCAGAGGAATATCTTGAAATGGTTGGGATCGGAGACAAGATAAATGCGTATCCTTCGCAGCTTTCAGGAGGACAGCAAAGAAGAGTTGCGATTGCGCGGGCCTTAATGAATGACCCCGGTGTAATACTTGCGGATGAGCCGACAGGAGATCTCGATGAAGAAACAGAGGCTGAAATAATGGGATTGTTTAAAAAACTCAATAAAGAGAAACACATCACTTTTGTCCTGATAACTCACAGCCTTGAACTGGCAGGACAGGCGCAGAGGCATCTAAGGATGAGCCGCGGCTCGCTCACGGAAATTTAACCCTTCTTTTGATTGACAGTTTCAGATTTTTTCTGTTATGTTTTATGAATGAAAAATTCTATTTCTTTTGTTTTTTTCCTTATCTGTATTTTTTTTGTTGAAATCGCACATGGCTTTGATATAAAAGGCCTCCAGCCCGTCGGCCCTTACGGAGTTTTTTCAACCTTCAGCACAGACAGCCCTCCAAAAGGGAAATCTGCTATTGGCGTTGGGGCTGAGAAATCGAGGGCACCTGATTTTTACAGGTATATGTTTCAGTATTCATACGGCATAACTAATAACATGGAATTTATTACGGCCGTGCCTTATGTTGACAGGTGGCAGAATACCGAAACGGGGTTTGAGGATATTGCCCTTGGGATAAAACACAGGTTTATTGATGAGGGCAAATACGGGCCTTCAGTGGCATATATAGTTAAGGCCTCTGTCCCATCAGGAAAAGATGAGTTCAGCACAGACGGCAGCGCAGGCGGCGGACTTATTCTGAGCAAGAGGGTAGGCCCTGTAAGCGGGCACGTGAATATATTTTATGAAAGGCCAGGCAACGGGCGGCTGAATGATGAAAAAAGTTTTGCGGCAGGGTTTGATTTTTCGGCAACTCACAGCTCTAAAATACTCGGAGAGATATACGGTAGAAGCAGCCATTACGCAAGCGGGATAGATCAGATTGAAGGACGATTTGGATATAGGTTTGCGACAACAGATTATTTGTTTACAACAATCGGAATAGGGTTTGACCTTAAAAACCGAAGCCCTGAATACAGGCTTATGTTATCGATAGCAGTGCTTCTGCCCGTAGAAAAAAAGACGATAAGGAAAGTATACGACGAGGAGGAAAAATAAGGGACAATGTTTGATATAGGAATGCAGGAACTGATAGTTATATTCATAGTAGCGCTCCTTGTCTTTGGGCCCAAGCGTCTCCCTGAACTCGCAAGAACAATAGGGAAAGGGGTTGCTGAGATCAAAAAGGCGATGTACGGCGTTAAGGAGCAGATGGATGCGGAACTGCACGAGATAAAAAATCCTCCGATAATATCGGGGCTGGATGAGCCTGAGAGCGGAAAAAAGAAAACGCCCGATACGGCTGCCGAGCGAAAAACCAACCAGGAAGAAAAATAAACCCTGTTAGAATGACTGCATTTTACAAAGGAGCAAGATAAGTGGAAGACGAAAAAATGCCCCTCATAGAGCATCTTGGCGATCTGAGAAAAAGGATAACCATATCTGTGGCCGCGTTGCTTATTGCGTTTGTAATCGCATTTAATTTTTCTGAAAACATTTTCAGAGCTGTAATGTTTCCTCTTAAGTACACAGTAGCCTTTTCCTTAGAAAATCCTTTTATAAATATAGTTCCTCAGGAAAAACTTTCGCAGGCCACAAAGCTTGTGTTCCTTGCCCCAGCCGAGGCCTTCTGGATGAGCATGAAGATATCTTTTGTGGCAGCCCTGTTGCTTTCCCTGCCTGTAATACTTTCCCAGTTGTGGAAATTTGTATCCCCGGGCCTTCTTCCGAGGGAAAAAAAATACGTGCTTCCTTTTGTTGTTTCAGGGACAACTCTTTTTCTGGCAGGAGCCGCATTCTGTTTTTTTATAGTCCTTCCGTTTGCGATGGGATTTCTTGTGTCATATAACGTAGGCGATGTCCTGATGCCCATGCTGTCCGTGGGGCAGTATGTGGACTTCTGCCTTAAATTCATACTCGCATTCGGAGCTGTTTTTGAAACGCCCATTGTAATAATCTTTCTCACGCGCATGGGCATTGTCACCACGAGAACGCTCGCGAAGAACAGAAAATATGCAGTCCTGATAGCCTTTATCTTAGCCGCTGTGCTGACTCCTACTCCAGATGTATTTAACCAAACGTTGATGGCCGTTCCCATAATAATACTTTACGAAGTGGGAATTTTTGTTTCATGGATTTTTCTGAGGAAGAAGAAAACGGATGCCGGTTAGCAGCGTAAGAGGGAAGAGCCTTAAGGCTGTCGCATATGATATAGCGGAAGGTTATGTTACGGTCAATCCGTTATTTCTTAAACCTCTCGATGCCGATGCGCTTAAAGGATTATATCACGAGATAACGCAGGTGCAGATATTAATCCGGGGCGAGAAATTCCCTGTCAGTGATTTACAGGCCGTAAGGATGCGGAATGTGAAACTGCAGAGACTGTATTCTTCCCAGATGATAATCAAAAATTTTGCAAGGGAACGGCGGATAATAATTATATAACCTCTCGTGTAAATGGCAAAAATAGGAATATCTCAGCAGGAGGACTCAAATTGACAGGCAAAAGGAGTTATGATAGGTTTGAGTATGGAACTGTCTGATGACGTAAAAGCGGCAAAAGAGGTAATTAACGCGCTTCTTAAGGCTAAGAAAACATTCAGGATGTATCCTGAGACTAACCCCATGTATTTAAAAACGATACAGGATACACATGGGAAATTCAGAAACTTTTTTGATTACAGGGATGAGTTGCCTCTTAAAATAAAACAGAATGAGCTGTTCTTGGATTCCGAACCAATATATCAAAACCCTCAAAAAGACGACAACCTTGCCCTCTTTTTCTTTAAAGACGGGCTGAGAGAGCTAACCTTCAAGAAAGAGTTTTCTCTTAAGGAGCTCGAGGAATTCATGAAGATCCTCACGGTTGATTACGACAAAGAAGTTGTTGACGATGATGTTGTCACGCTTTTATGGGAGAGAGATTTTCAGAATGTCAAATATCATGTTGACGAGGCTTTTCTCGTAGAAGATGAGGGTTATGAGTCCCAGGCAGTGGACAATGTAAAGGGCAATGCGCCTGAAGCCGATGACCTGACGCGCGCTTATGAAGACGCTTTTACGGAAGAAAACGTTAAGGACGTCCTGATAGTCCCCCTCACGAACAAAGATCTGCATGCCCTTGTGAAAGAACTCGAAAAAGACGCTTATGACAAGATGGATAAGCTTATTGAGATCATGTTTGAGCTTTTCTATCAGGCCGAGACCAAGAGCGATTATGAAGATGTGGTTCATTTTCTTAACAGCGCCGTAGAGGTTTCGATAGCGCATGGGAATCTTGATGCGGCGATAAGCATCTTAAGAAAGATAAAGGATATCGTCGCTGATGAGTCTGTATCAGATAACGTTAAAAAAAATCTGAATCTGGTTTTTTCCTTTCTCGGTTTTGATACAACGGTAAAACTTTTCGGAGAGTTTCTCGACAGCGGTGTCGAAATAGACGAGAAAGCTCTAAACGAATATATGGCGTTTCTCGACAAGAACGCAATCCAGCCGTTTATGACTATACTTGGCGAATTAAAGACCATTCCCGCGAGAAAAAATGTTATCAATGTCCTGATAGCTTTAGGAAAGAAAGACATACAGAGCCTTGCCAAAGGATTGTATGATTCGAGGTGGTATGTCGTCAGAAATATAATATATATTCTGGGGAAAATCGGAGACAGAAGGGCCACAGATTATCTTCTCAAGGCGGCGCATCACAGCGATATAAGGGTCAGAAAGGAAGTAATAAAGGCTCTCGGGGAGCTCGGCAGCGAGGGAGTGGTGCCCACCTTAAGAGATTGTCTTAACGATCCTGAAGCGCAGATAAGGACTTCAGCCGCAAGGGCGCTCGGCAATATCCATTCAATATCCTCCAAGAGCGCAATACTTAAGAAGATCACTGACGCAGATTTCATGAAAAACGATTTCAATGAAAAAAAAGAATTCTACGAAGTCCTCTCGCACTGGAAAGATAATGATATTGTCGAATTATTGATAAAAACCCTGAAGAAAAAATCTTTTTTCAGGAAGGCGTTGAATGATGAAAACCGGGCCTGCGCAGTTTATGCCCTCGGATTAATGGGCAACAAAGACGCGCTGCCGCTGCTGTATAAATTGAAAGATTCGAATAACAGGCTCTTAAGGGAGCATACATATACCGCGATCAAGAGGCTGGAATATGCATAGCAAGGAAGACCTCGCTATAACGGCAAAGGACATTATAAACCAGCTTGCGGTCATTATAAGAACTGCCGCTATCCACGACCCCGGCAATGTTGCGGTTACAACAGCCATAGATAAGCTTATCGCAATCATAAATCCGCTTGTATTGGAAGGGGAATTGATACTCGAACTCAGGGGAGAATTTTTCTACATAGGAGAAGCCAGGATAAGATATTCGCTCGAATATCTGCCTAATTTCGATTTTCTCGTCAGAGAATTTAAACGCAGGGGGCTGGGCAGCGTAATATTTAAGGGGATAGTAAAGCCCTCAGACATGCAGGCGTTTTTAAAGGCCTTCATATCGTCAGGCCCTTCTCCCGACCCGTTTGAAACCCTTACAGAGGGAATTTCCGAGGCTGATGGCCTGGGTATCGGGAAATTGAGGAGGATCAGGGACGAGGCAGAGGGCGGGGGAACGCAGGATATTCGCAGGGAAGTAAAAAAATCATATTTTAACGCGGTCTCATTCACAAGAGGGGTTATAACCAAGATAAAATCAGGCGAAAAGGTAAGCATAAAAAAAGCCAAGAGGGTCGTGGAGTCAATGGTTGATTTGATACTCGAAGAAGAACAGCTCTTGCTCGGCATGACCGCCATAAAAGATTATGATGAGTATACGTATCATCATTCGGTTAATGTAAGCATATTGTCGGTCGCGCTCGGGCAGAGATTAGGATTAAGCAAAAAGGCGCTGACAGAGCTGGGCCTGGTTGCCTTATTTCACGATATAGGCAAGATAGAGATCCCCAGCGAACTTCTAAACAAGCCTACCAGCTTCAGTGATGAGGAATGGAACATAGTGAAAAAACATCCGTTCTGGGGGGTTAAGGCGATATTACGGCTCAGGGGCTTTGATGCAACCTCGATAAGGGCTGCTATTGTTGCCTTCGAGCATCACATGAACTATGACTTTTCGGGATATCCGACAACAAGAAAGCCGATAGAACTGGATTTCTACAGCAGGCTTATAGGCCTTGCCGACCAGTATGACGGTATGACTTCATCGAGGGTATATTCGAGAATCCCCATGCCGCCAGACAGGGCGTTGAGCCTGATGATGGAGAGGGCGGGGACGCAGCTTGACCCGATACTTTTTAAATTTTTCATTAACATGATAGGGGTTTTTCCTGTTGGAACGCTTGTGATGCTCGACACAAAAGAGCTCGGACTCGTTTATCAAAGTGATGCCGTATTTTTGGACAGGCCCAAGGTGCTTGTTATCATGAATGATAAAGGCGAAAAAATCAGCGGTCATGTTGTCGATCTTTCGGAAAAAGATTCTAACGGCAAATTTCTCAGGTCAATCGTCAGGACAATGGATCCGAATAAGTACAGGATAAATCTTGCGGAATATTTACTTTAAACATGAAATAATCGAGGAGGTGATTTTGTGAAGATAAGAAAAGTCACAAAGAAGACTGCAATGACCTGCAAGTGCAAAAGCTCCTGCTGAATAAGCAGCCGAATCCAAACGTAATTTAGCCGTTATCTCTTTTTTATCAGGGAGTAGTTTTATTGCGCTCATTTTGCAACTACAATTTTCAGGAGAAAAATAGCGAGAGGAGAATCCGAATGGCAGAGACAAAAAATATTGAAGTCTTGATGGAGGAGAAGAGGACATTCCCACCGTCAAGGGATTTCAGCGCGAAGGCTCATGTTAAGAGCATGGATGAGTATGAAAAGCTCTACAAAAGGTCTGTTAAAGATCCTGAGGGGTTCTGGGCCGAAATGGCTGAAAAACATCTGACCTGGCATAAGAAATGGGATAAGGTTCTTGAATACAGCTTTGAAAAACCCGAGATAAAATGGTTTCAGGGAGGCAAAATTAATGTTTCATATAACTGTCTTGACAGATTTATAAATAGCCCTGTAAGAAACAAGGCCGCGATAATATGGGAGGCGGATGACGGCGGTTATAAGACATATACATATCAACAGCTTTATTATGAAGTCAATAGATTTGCCAATGTCCTGAGAAAACACGGTGTCAAAAAAGGCGACAGGGTAACGATTTATCTGCCGATGATTCCCGAGCTTGCGATCTCAATGCTCGCATGCGCAAGGATAGGGGCTATTCACAGCATAGTATTCGGAGGTTTCAGCTCGCAGGCTTTAAAAAACAGGATTCAGGATTGTGAATCAAAACTTGTTATCACTGCTGACAAGGGCGTGAGAGGCGGAAGAATGGTTCCCCTGAAGGCAAATGCGGACGCTGCATTACCTGAATGCCCGACAGTTGAAAGGATGATAGTCGTAAAAAGAGTTGACGGAATCGACATGGAGCCAAACAGGGATTTCTGGTGGAACGAAGAAATGAATGCCCCTGATATTTCGAATTACTGTGAACCCGAGCAGATGGATGCGGAAGACCCCTTGTTCATACTCTATACATCCGGTTCAACGGGAAAACCCAAAGGCGTCCTTCACACAACAGGCGGCTACCTGCTTTTTACAAATCTTACGTTCAAATGGATATTCGATTATCATGAGGAGGATATACACTTTTGCACTGCGGACATAGGCTGGGTCACAGGGCACAGCTATATTGTTTACGGTCCCTTGTCTGCAGGCGCAACAAGCCTCATGTTTGAAGGCATCCCCACATATCCTGATGCAGGCAGGTTCTGGAGCATAGTTGACAAACATAAGGTAAATATCTTTTATACCGCGCCCACTGCAATTAGGGCCCTGATGAGAGAGGGCGAGCAATGGGTAAAAAATCATGACCTTTCATCCCTCAGGGTTTTAGGCTCGGTAGGAGAGCCTATCAATCCTGAGGCATGGATGTGGTATCACAAGCATATAGGGAAGGGAAAGCTTCCTATAGTTGATACATGGTGGCAGACAGAAACAGGCGGCATTCTAATAACGCCATTGCCCGGCGCAATGACATTAAAACCCGGCTCCGCGAACAGGCCTTTCCCCGGAGTTGTCCCGAGGGTTTTAAAGGAAAACGGCTCGCCTGCAGGCATAAATGAAGGCGGGTATCTTGTCATAGAAAAGCCCTGGCCCGGCATGATAAGGGGAACCTACGGGGACCCTGAAAACAAGCGCATGAAAGAGGTATATTTCTCGCGGTTTGCCGGAAAATACCTGACAGGAGACGGGGCCCGGGTTGATGAAGACGGCGATTACTGGCTAATGGGAAGGATAGATGATGTTATTAATATATCCGGCCACAGGCTCGGCACGGCAGAAGTCGAATCAGCCTTGGTGAGCCACGAGGCTGTTGCAGAGGCAGCGGTTGTAGGTTTTCCCCATCAGATTAAAGGCGAGGGCATTTATGTTTATGTAACCCTTAAAGACGGACAGAAGCCGTCTGAAGACCTCAAGAAAATACTCCTCGGCCATGTAAGGACTGTCATAGGGCCTATTGCAACGCCTGATAAACTCCAGTTTGCGCCCGGCCTTCCAAAGACCCGAAGCGGCAAGATAATGAGGAGGATACTCAGGAAAATTGCCCATGGCCAGATCGAAGACCTCGGCGACACGTCAACATTAGCAGACCCTTCTGTTGTTGACAATCTGGTGAAAGGGAGATTGTGATAACTATTTCAACAGGCGCAAAAAATAAAATAAATTATTGCAAACGCCTTTTTTCTGTGATAGGGTTACAGAAAAGAGGAGGTGATGCAAGATGAAGATTCTAAGAGTAGCATTACTGTCGTTAGTAATTCTCGGATTGATTTTCTCAGTTGCCTTTGCAATGAAACACCGGCCGGAAGAGCGCGGGAAAGCCCTTTTTAAGGATCCTAAGGCTTTTGGAGGGTCAAAGGCATGTAATGAGTGCCACAAAAATGGCGAAGGTGTGGAAAAGGCCGGCACTAAGAAAGAGTTTAATATCATGGGCAAGAAACAAAAAAGCCTTGAGGAGGCCGTGAATTTCTGCATTGTTAATGCCAGTAAGGGAAAGGCAATAGATGCCAAGTCAGCCCAGATGAAAGATATAACCGCATATATCAAGTCATTGAAAAAGAAAGCCGGCGGTTATTAAAATAGTTTAAAAAGGAGAGCAATGGAAATTGCTCTCCTTTTTAACTTTATTGGAGCCGAATGCCTACATTTTTTTTAAAGTCTATTCTATCTTTATTCATGATAGCCTCTACCCTTATCGCAATGTTCACTATGTTCGAGGTATTCGGGAAAAATGAGAAGAGATTTAATATCGAAAAACTTAAAAAAATACATAAGATAAACGGCGTTATATATTTTTTGCTTTTTATTGTCATTGCCTATTTCTGCCTGAACTTTGTCATGGGCACAAAAACAGAGCTTTCGTCGCGAGGCGCATTTCACAGTGTTTTTGCAATCGCAGTAATATCGCTCCTCGGGCTTAAAGTCTCTTTCGTAAGAATATACAGGCAATTTTACAACAAGGTTCAGGCCCTAGGCCTTTTAATAGCATTGACTACCTTTGGGATGTTCGGCGTGTCAGGCGGATATTATCTTCTTGTGACTAAATTCGGAACCGATAAGACATTTAACATAGCCGATAGATATAAAAAGGAGACCGCAGTAAAGAGCGGTATGTTTACTGTTAAAACAGATGCTGAGAGCATTAGCAGAGGAAAAGACTTATACGAGTCCAAATGCTATTTCTGCCACGATGCTTACAGCAATAAGGCGAAAGTTGGCCCGGGGCATAAAGATATTCTTAAAAACCCGAGCCTCCCCGTGAGCGGAAAACCTGCGACTCCTGAGAATGTTGCCAATCAGATAAAAAATCCATACAAAGACATGCCTTCGTTTTCATATCTCCCTGATGAGGATGTGCAGAGCTTAGTCGCATTTTTAAGTACACTTTAAGAGGTAGAAGATGTCAGAGAAAGTCATTATCCGTCAAAAGAGAAACTATGAAACGAATTATATGTCGCTCGACCCTGATGAACCGGGATCGGATAAACCTCGCCCGGTGCGGAACATTCAGGAGTTGACTCCTTACGGCATGGTTCTGGCCGGTCTCGGAACATGCACAGCCTTCGTCGTGAACACGTACGCGGAACATCACGGCATCGCAGTCGACGCCGTGGAATTGAAATTAAGCTATCAGCGGACATTCAAGGAGGATTGCGAGCACTGCGAAGAAATCGACAAATATGAGGAAATCATCAAGATGGAAGTAAGTTTTGAAGGCAGTCTTACTTCGCAGGAGCGGGATAAACTTTTCAAGATTTCTTTGCACTGTCCTGTCCATAAGATGCTGAAAAGCGGGATAAAAGTAAAATCGCAGCCGGTGCTGCATGCTGTGAAATAACTGATTGGAGAAAAGATATGGACATGGGTATGGTCGGCCTGGGTCGAATGGGAATGAATATGGCGCTGCGATTGCTGCGTGGAAGGCACCGCATCGTCGCGAACGATCGTTTGCCTGAAAAAGTCGACGAGATCGTCAAAAATGGGGCAAAGGGCGCTTACTCGCTGGAGGAGTTAGTCAAAAAAATAAAGCGGCCCCGTGTCATATGGTTGATGCTGCCCTCAGGCACGCCGACCGGCGACACTATCGAAACTCTCAGGGCGCTGCTTGGAAAAGGCGATGTCATTGTTGACGGGGGAAATAGCTTTTATGGAGATGATATCCGGCGTGAACAACTCTTGGGTTCCGTCGGGATTAACTATATCGATGTCGGCGTTAGCGGCGGATTATGGGGCCTCAAAATAGGATATTGCCTCATGGTCGGGGGAGATAAAAAAATTTACAAGCGCTTGGGGCCTCTATTTAAGACGCTCGCTCCAAGGGACGGCTATCTTTACTGCGGGAGTGTAGGGGCCGGGCACTTCGTGAAGATGGTGCACAACGGCATCGAATACGGTATGATGGCGGCATACGGCGAAGGATTCGATATCCTGAACGCATCTCCCTACGGCGGCAATCTCAATTTCGCAAAGGTTGCGCACCTCTGGAATCAGGGGAGCGTCGTCCGCTCATGGCTCCTTGAGCTTGCTGAACGCGCATTCAAAAGGGATCCCAAGCTCTCAAAGATCGAAGGATATGTAGATGATTCCGGAGAGGTAGTCGTAAGATTATGCCCGCTCTTTATCGACTGGGCATAGACGACCTCCTTCCGGAGGATTATTTTGTGCTCGGCGCTTCCAGGGCTGAAATGAGCGATAATGACTTCCGTGAGTCGATGCGTAATGCCGTAAAAAAGGAACTGCCGAATAAGTATTCGGATTCTTTGTGGGATAAATTATCGGAAAGGCTGTACTATATCGCGGGAGATTTCACTCAAATCGATACTTATATTAAACTTAGAGAGCATCTCGTTTCACTTGGGAAGAAGCGCCGAGTTCCGGCCAATAGCATTTATTATTTAGCTGTTCCGCCTACCGCGTATGAAATGATCATTCGCAATCTCGACGAAGCGGGGCTTTCGCGCGAGGATGCCGGCTATAAGCATATAGTCATTGAAAAGCCTATCGGAAGAGACCTTGAATCCGCAAGAAGGCTTAATGCTGTTCTCTCGAAGTGTTTTAGCGAACGGCAGGTCTACCGCATGGATCATTATCTCGCAAAAGAAAATGTGCAGAATATTCTCATGTTCAGATTCGCAAATTCCATTTTCGAGCCGCTCTGGAATAGGCGCTACATCGACCATGTGCAGATAACGGCTTCAGAGACAATCGGCATTGAGCACCGGGCCGACTATTATGAACAGGCGGGCGTGATGCGTGACATGTTCCAGAATCATCTTTTTCAACTCCTCGCCCTAACCGCCATGGAGCCGCCTGCAGCCTTTGAAGCCGATAGGGTGCGAGACGAGAAGGTAAAGGTCTTCCGATCGATCCGGCCGTTTCCGGTTGACAGGCTCCACGACTATGTCGCCTTGGGCCAGTATGGAAGAGGAATTGTCGATGGAAAAGAAACGATCGCCTACCGCGAGGAGCCGAACGTTTCTCCCAACTCCTCAATGCCGACCTACGGCGCCCTCAAGGTGTTTATCGATAATTGGCGGTGGAATGGGGTGCCCTTTTACCTGCGATCAGGAAAAAGACTCTCAAAACGCAAGGCAGAGATAGCGATACACTTCAGGTCTGTGCCCCACATGATGTTCGCCGGAACCATGGAAGGCCGTATCGAACCTAATACGCTAGTGCTTAGGGTGCAGCCCGATGAAGGAATCAGTCTCATTATCGAGACAAAGAACCCCGGCACTCGTGTATGCCTTAATACCGTACTCATGGATTTTACGTATCCGAAGGTCTTTTTCCTTGAGGCCTACGAACGGATACTTCTCGACTGCATGCAGGGCGACCAGATGCTTTTTGTGAGGGCGGACGGCGTGGAGCAGACATGGTCGCTTCTGACGCCGCTTATCGATAAACTTGAATCGGATACATTCGGAAAGCGATTTCCCGATTATGCATCCGGCTCATCGGGTCCTCCGGAAGCGGATAAATTGCTGGCACGGGATGGCCGGTCGTGGAGGGCTTTGTGAAAGAAGAGAGTTATACATTTACCGATATGGAGTCTCTCAGCCAAATGGCAGCTTCGATGGTCACTACCCTTGCTGCCGGAACTATAGGGGTAAATGGAATTTTCTCTATCGCTCTGTCAGGCGGTGATACCCCCGTGAGACTTTTTGCTCTCCTTGGTTCTGAATATAGCCATAGCGTTCAGTGGAGGCACGTGCATGTTTTCTGGGTTGATGAGCGGTGTGTGTCTAAGGATAGCGGACAAAGTAATTTTAAAAGGGCGTATGATAGCTGGCTTTCAAGAGTTCCGATTCCGGCAAGCAATATTCACAGGATAAAAGGGGAGATGGAACCTGAGATCGGAGCGCTGCAATACGAAGACGCAATGAGAGATTTTTTTGGCGGACGTGAGATTCCGTCATTTGACCTGATTATACTTGGCGTGGGAGAGGACGGACATACGGCTTCACTCTTTCCCGGAACATCGTCTCTTGAGGACAAAGAAAGGCTGGCGATCCCTGTCTATGCAGATAAGCACAAAAGCTGGAGAATAACGCTTACGCTTCCTGTCCTCAATAATGCAGACCACATCCTCTTTCTCGTAACGGGAGCTTCTAAGGCGGAAATCCTCAGTAATATCTTCGATCCGGAGTATCGGCGCCGCTATCCTGCCGGCCTTATACAACCTGCCCATGGAACGATGACGTGGTTTATCGATGAGGATGCCGCAAAGAATTTGTCATCAAAAGGAACTGCATCGGCGGCTGAGAGATATCGAAAAGCGTTTCCTTGACATTTATTTTGGTAGTGATAAGATTTTTATAGCTTGAAAGGAGGAGAATGAAAATGGCCGAAAATCTTTATACGGAATTCAGGAAATTAAGCCCGAAGGTAACAGGCGGCCTTGTTAGAATGCGCGAGGAGACATTCAGGGACGCCGCGGTTCCCGCCAAATACAAGATACTTGCCGCGCTTGCCATAGTCGTTGTTACGAAATGCGAGCCCTGTATCAATGCATATACCAAGATGGCATATCAGTCAGGCGTTACTCAGGACGAATTGCTGGAATTCCTTAATGTCGCAATGACCGAAGGAGGGTGCCCCGGCGAGCAATGGGCATTAAAGGCATATCAGGTTTATAAGGAATTGCAGCAGGGAAAGCAGATCGAGGGAGATGTCTGCTGTAAACTGGAAGATATCAAATAAATCGTTATGCCGCGTGACATACCTATAGGAAATGATGCTTTTCTTGTCACCTTTGATCAGGATTACTGCATCAGGGATATTTATTATCCGTGTGTAGGAAAAGAGAACCACACGGACGGGCATAGGTTCAGGCTCGGAATATGGGCCGAGGGAAAATTTTCATGGGTGAATAGGGAGTGGGATCTCAAGCTCGGATATGAGAATGAAAGTCTTTTAACCAGCGTTACCGCATCTAACGGCCTGCTCGCTGCAACACTTCACTGTAATGACCTTGTGGATTACAGGGAAAATGTTTACATAAAAAAGATAATCCTGAAAAACCTCTCGGACACTGAAAGAGAATTCCGCCTGTTTTTTCACCATGATTTTCATATACTGGAGTCTGCAACAGGCGATACTGCTTATTACGACCCTGATGAAAAGGCGCTTATACATTACAAGGGCAAGCGCTATTTCCTGATGAGCGGCGTAAGGAACAATGTTCACGGCATAGACCAGTATGCTACAGGCATTAAAGAATTCAGAGGACTCGAAGGCACTTGGAAAGACGCAGAGGACGGCGTTCTTGAATGCAACACTATCTCTCAGGGTTCTGTGGATTCTACACTCTCGTTCTCAGTTAAAGTTCAGCCGCATGGAGAACAGTCAATATATTACTGGATGGCTGCTGGAGAAAACTATGGAGAGGTAAGCCGGTTAAATAAACTGATTTTAGGGCACGGGATAGAATATTTTATCAGGCGCACAGAGAATTACTGGAGGGCATGGGTCAATAAAGAGGAGTTGAATCCCGCAAACCTGCCGCAGAACGTAATAGAGCTTTATAAAAAAAGCCTTCTCATTTTAAGAACAAACATTGACTCTACCGGCGCCATAATTGCAGGCAATGATTCTGATGTCCAGCACTTTGCAAGGGATACATACAGTTACATGTGGCCGAGAGACGGAGCCCTCACAGCGTATGCCCTTGACAAGGCAGGATATCTCGGAATAACAAGGCGTTTTTTTGATTTCTGTCTTGAAGTTATAAGCAGGGGCAAAGAATCTGTTGGCTATTTTCTCCACAAGTATAATCCCGACGGTTCCCTCGGAAGTTCATGGCATCCATGGATAACTGACAGCGAAAAACATCTGCCTATTCAGGAAGACGGCACAGGGCTTGTCCTATGGGCATTGTGGTTTCACTTTGACAGATTCAGAGACGTTGAGTTTATTATAAAACAGTATGAAAGTCTCGTAATCCGGTGCGGAGACTTCCTCGCATCTTACAGGGACGGCAAGACAGGGCTTCCCCTGCCTTCCTATGACCTGTGGGAAGAAAAATGGGGGATACATACATTTACGGTCTCGGCTGTATATGCCGGACTTAAGGCGGCTGAAAATTTCAGCAATTTCTTTGGAAATATAAAGAGGGCTAAGATTTACAAAAAAGCATCGGAAGAAGTTAAAGATGCGATGGACAAATACCTCTACAGCAAGGAGCACGGCAGATTTTTAAAGACGATAATCCCGAAAGAAGACGGCTCTTTTGATGCGGATATTACTCTTGACGCGAGCATATACGCGCCATTTTATTTTGAGGTATTCGAACCAAATAACGAAAGGGTTGTTAAGACCATGACCGCAATAAAAGAGCAGTTATGGGTGAAAACCGATGTTGGAGGGGTCGCGCGATACGAAGGGGACAGCTATCATAAAGTTTCGGATAATGTTAAAGAAGCGCCCGGCAATCCATGGTTTATATGCACTCTCTGGCTTGCGCAATGGTATATTGCAAGGGCAAAAAATATGGAAGAGCTTCAGGAGGCAGTTCCAATCCTTGAGTGGGTTGCGTCAAGGGCATTGCCTTCGGGAGTTCTTGCAGAGCAAGTCCATCCTTATACCAACCAGCCCATCTCAGTATCTCCCCTTACATGGAGCCATGCGGCGTTTGTAACAACAGTGCTTGAATATGTTGATAAACTCCAGACAGTTGATGTCTGTCCGTCATGCGGAGGCCCGCTTCATATATACGATAGAAGGATCAGAATATAGAATATTGAAGGAGACGCCATGCCCAAAGTTGAAGACAACTATGAAAACGAGACTATATGCATCAGATTTTGCGGAGTATGTCCATCATATCCCGGTGTAAAAGGCGAGCTATTATTTTGCGCCAGAGGCAAGAGCGGCTCGCCAAAGCAAAAATCAGGATGCAACTGCGGTATGTGCGATATATGGAACAAATACGACCTGTCGGATTTTTACTATTGCATTGAAGGGGAAGCAAAAGAAACATGAAAGGCCTTGACGTAAGTCTTTTGTGATGTGATAGGCGAAGTTTGGCACAAAAAAGTTATTACGGCTTAATGCCGCCATCTTTTGAGAGAAGCCATTCAAGTTTAGTTGGCCTTTTCGGAGTTCCGCCTCTTCTCACTACCGGACTACCGTTTCCGTCCCCAATATATTTTTTACCTTTTAACTCAGGGGTTACGCTAGAATTATCATTCGTCTTTTTGTTTATCCAATAACCAACATACCATGTAGTCCGGCCGTCTGTATTGCCCCAACTTGCTTTAGTGCTTTTGGGCTGAGGCATAATGTATTCCCACCCTTGTCCTTGCATCTCAACGGCAAGGTCAATAGTTTTTTGACCAACTTCTATTCCTTGTCGTAATGAAGACGGGATTGCAACCTGTGCATAGGATAAAGTTACACAACCAAGCATGAACAAGAGGGTAATTATTGTTTTTTTGTTTTTCATACAAGAGTCTATCAATCCCGCGCATTTATTGTCAATAGAAGCGAAGGAGAGTAATGACAAGTCATGCGGGGGTGATGTATAATTCTGTGAGGAGAAACTATGAAAAGGATTGTTGTAAAGGTCGGAAGCAACATAGTCGCTGATGAGAAAGACGTGCTTGATGCAAAGCGCATTACTGCCATTGCGTCCGACATAAGGGATGTGCAGGATATGGGGTATGAGGTTGTGCTTGTCTCTTCAGGCGCTGTTGCCTCAGGAATGAGGAAACTCGGTTTAAAAGAAAGGCCGAAAGATATTCAGCTTAAGCAGGCGGCGGCGGCGGTTGGGCAAAGCAGCCTGATGTGGGCGTATGAAAAAAGTTTCGGAGAATTCGGCAAAAAAGTGGCGCAGATTCTTCTTACGCGGGATGATTTTACGGACAGAAAGAGATACATTAATTCAAAAAATACGCTTGACACTCTGTTTTCATTCGGCATTATCCCTGTAATCAATGAGAACGACACGGTTGCGACAGATGAAACAAAATTCGGCGATAATGACAACCTTGCTTCACTCGTAGCAGGGCTTATTGATGCCGAGAGATTGATAATCCTTTCAGACGTTGACGGGCTTTATTCGAGCGACCCGAAGAAAAGCCAGAAGTCAGCGGTTATAAAAGTAGTCACCGAGATTACTTCAGAGATTGAGGCAATGGCCGGAGGCGCGGGAAGCGCGATCGGCACAGGCGGGATGTATTCAAAAATCCTTGCCGCAAAGAGGACTGTGAACAACGGAATCACCGTAAATATCATAAGCGGCAAAAAGGGCGGGCTGATGACGTCCCTCTTAAAAGGGGAGCATCACGGAACGGAATTCAGGCCTGTGAGGGAGAGGCTTTCTTCCCGTAAAGGCTGGATAGTCTATGGCAGCCGGGCAAAGGGCAGCCTGCATTTGGATGAAGGGGCTGTTAAGGCGCTTCTCCAAGGAGGCAAAAGCCTTCTGCCTTCGGGCATTACCGCGATTACTGGTGTTTTTGAGATAGGGGATGCAGTCTATTGCGTTGATTCCGAAAATAAAAAGATTGCAAAGGGAATTACGAACTATTCATCAATAGAGATTGAGAAGATAAAGGGCCAAAAAACATCTGATGTGGAAAAAATTCTGGGATACAGATATTCTGATGAGGTAATTCACAGGGATAATCTTGTTGTTTTGTGAGTTGCTGGAGGGCAGACATAGTATTTTTACTCACTATTCACTGTTCACTATCTGTTTCAGCATTCCCCTTGCCTTAATGAACATCTCAATGCAGTTTTTCTCCATGTAGTCGGAATAAGTAAAGAGGTGCGGGACAAAGGTTTTGTCTTTATAAAAAAGCTCAAGCTCTCCATATATTCCCTTGCCGAGGGAAAGGCGGTGTGAATAATTTTTTGTGGATGCAAGCACTACCTTTGCCAGAGTCAGATAGCCGGGGTCGATATTTATCTGTCTTTTTTTATCGCATGAAAAGGTTTTTTCTATTTCATTTGTCGTCAATTTGGCTTCGACAAGAGATGCAGGGTCAATAATTGTATTAAAAAAGATGAAACTCCTGTAAACAGGAGACCCTAATTCTTCAGTGTAGTGATCCGTAAAATTCCATGAAACCGGATGGCTTTTAAATAGAATATCGCCGAATTTTTTTTTCAGGACATTCAGCGCATCGTCGAAGATATTTTCCGCAGAAAAAAGGGTTCCAATAAATAAGAACGCTTTTTCAGGAGGGCGCAGGATTCCCATTATTCATTCAGCAAAGAAATAATGAGGTTTTTTAGCTCAGGCGAATTCCAATCTGTCGGCCCTTTTGCCTGATGCCTTAATACGCCTTTTTTATCTATCAGATATGTTTCGGGCACGGCTCTTACTCCATAGTTTTTTGAAGATATTTCCCCTGAATCCGAATACATGGGAAGGGTGTAACCATTTGAATTCAGGTAATTTGAGGCATTCTTTACGCTGTCTTTGAAAATAACAGGCATTATCAGAAAATTTTTATTATTCTGCATTTCCTTATAAAGCGCTTCGATTGACGGCATTTCTTCTATACAGGATTTGCACCACGAAGCCCAGAAGTTAATTAATAAAACCTTTCCTTTCAGCTCTTGGGACGAGAGTTTAGCGCTGCTCTTTGCGTCTATAACTTCTATATCCGGCGCATATAAGCCGACAACTACAGGCTTTCTATCTGCCGTGCCTTGCTGGCTTACATTGTAGCTTATCAGGGCTATCCCCATGAGAAGCATGGATATCAGTATTAAAGTTTTACTTTTCATTGTTTAACTCCTGATGGCCTTGCAAAGGACTTTCAAATATTAATTTACGCCGGAGAGCATTGAAACTTCTTCAGCCTCAACAAAGGTCGGGGTCTCGCCTTCAAGGACAACTTTTATCTTGTGGACGTCTTTAAATCTGCCCTTGAGAAGTTCTTCCGACAGCGGATCCTCTACCTCTTTTTGCACGGCTCTTCTCATCGGCCGCGCCCCGTAGTTGGGCTGGTAGTAATTCTTTATAATCCACTCCTTAACGCTCTGGTCAACTTCCACAATAAGGCCCTGTTCGACAAGCTGCTTGTTTGTCTCGTTTATCAGCAGGTCTATAATCGAAAACAGGTGCTCTTTTTCAAGAGGATGGAACACAACCAATTCATCAACGCGGTTCAGGAACTCGGGGTTGAATGCCTTCTTAAGCTCTGTCAGCACATTGTCTTTTATCTTCTGATAAATATCGCCCGATGCAGTTCTCTGGAAGCCCATCGGGGTTGCTTTTTCGATTATCCGCGCTCCTACATTTGAGGTCATGATTATAACCGAGTTTTTGAAATCAACCTTTCTGCCGAAGCTGTCCGTAAGGATTCCTTCGTCAAGCACCTGCAGCAGAATGTTAAACACGTCTGGATGCGCTTTTTCTATTTCATCAAAGAGGATAACGGAATAGGGGCGCTTTCTTATCTTTTCCGTAAGCTGTCCGCCTTCCTCATAACCGATATATCCTGGAGGCGCGCCTGTCAGCTTTGAGACATTGAATCTCTCCATGTATTCCGACATGTCAATCTTCACAAGCGCATTTTCATCATTAAACAGGAATTCCGCAAGAGCCTTTGCAAGTTCTGTCTTTCCAACGCCCGTAGGGCCGAGGAAGAAGAATGAGCCGATGGGCTTTTTCTTGCCTTTTAATCCTGCGCGGGATCTTCTTATGGCCCTTGATATGGCTTTTACGCCCTCATCCTGCGCAATTATCCTGTTGTGTATCGCGTCTTCCATTCTCAAAAGCTTTTCGGATTCTTTTTCTTCAAGCTTTGAAAGAGGGACGCCGGTTATTTTGGAAACAGTATATGCAATGTCTTCTTCTTCAACAACGGGAACTTCTTTATTAAGGTTGTCTTTCCATTGTTTCAGGATTTGCTCATGCAGCTTTTTCAGCCTTTCTTCCTCATTGCGTATGGAGGCGGCCTTTTCAATGTCATGCAGTTTTACATAAAGATTTTTTTCTCTTGCAAGCCTTGAAACAGTATTCTCCAATTCTTTTATCTCGCTCGGCTGGGTATAGCGTTTAAGCTTAACTCTTGCGCCTGTCTCGTCAATAACGTCTATTGCCTTGTCAGGCAGATGCCGGTCTGAAATGTATCTGTCGGACAGCTTTGATGCCGCCGTGACCGCATCGTCGCTTATTTTTATTTTATGGTATGTTTCGTATCTGCTTCTCAGCCCCATCAGAATATCTATTGTTGCGTCTGTTGTAGGCGGTTCGACATAAATAGGCTGGAACCTTCTCTCCAATGCGCCGTCTTTCTCCACGTATTTTCTGTATTCGTCGGGTGTTGTTGCCCCGATGCACTGAATCTCTCCGCGCGATAAGGCCGGTTTGAGCATGCTCGATGCGTCAACAGAGCCTTCAGCGGCGCCGGCGCCTATCAATGTATGAAGCTCGTCGACGAAGAGGATGACATTATCCGAATGAGTGATTTCTTTCATCACAACCTTAAGCCTCTCTTCAAACTGCCCCCTGTATTTTGTCCCTGCTATAAGAGCGCCGAGATCGAGCGAAACGATTCGTTTGCCCATAAGATTTTCAGGCACATCGCTTAAAATAATTTTCTGGGCAAGCCCTTCTACAATGGCGGTCTTGCCTACGCCTGGTTCTCCGATTATGACAGGGTTGTTTTTTATTCTTCTGCCGAGGATCTGAAGCACGCGTTCGATTTCGTCTTCCCTGCCTATGACAGGATCGAGCTTGCCTTCCCTTGCCATCTGCGTCAGGTCTCTGCCGAATTCATCGAGGGCAGGGGTTGAGCTTCTCCGCTCTCTTACGGTATGCGGTTGTGTCCTTGTCGAAAAGTTTATTGCAAGCTGTCTTGCCGCCAGAAGGTTTGCCCCCAGGCTTCTGAGAGTTCTCCCTGCAATGCCCTCGTCTTCTCTCAAAATGCCGAGGAGGAGGTGCTCGCTTCCTATGTAGCTGTGTCCGATAAGCCTTGCTTCTTCAACCGCCAGTTCCAGAACCTTTTTGGCGCGCGGGGTGAAGGGGATATCGCCGAATGTAAGCACATTAGTGCCGTAAGGAAGTTTTCTTTCTATTTCCATGCGCACTTCTTCCGTTGAAATGCCCATCTTCTTGATTATCGCAACGCTTATCCCTTCTTCTTCTCTAAGGAGGGCAAGGAGGATATGCTCGGTGCCGAGATAATCATTCTGACGTTTTTCAGCCTCTTCCCGCGCATAGATTATTACTTTTCTGCCGCGTTCCGTAAACTTCTCAAACATTTATAATCTCCTCAAGAAGTTTTGCATTCCTTATTTAGATGATACTTTTTTTGACGCTGAAAGTCAATAATCCGCTGCTAATCTTCTACATTATAGTTTATGAGATATTTGGCAGCCACTGTTTCAAGAGAAACAGGAGAAGGCAGTCCCTGTTGAAGCGAGCGAAGCGCGTCAATATCGGATTTCCATACGATATCGCCGGGCGCGATCAGGCAAACGCTGTCCGGTTCATGCTTTGTATAAAGGCTGTTGTTTTTGAAGTAGTAATAGCCCTCCCTGTTTACCTCTACAGGATATGAACGCATGGATGGAGGAAAATCGCAGGGCATGAACCACAGCTTGATTTCCCGTTCTGCTTCATTATTCGTGGCCGAGGCGTGGATGAGATTATCCATCCGCTCGCCAATCTCTTTTCCCGTAGCGTCTTTCAAGGGAACGAGCGTGCCCAATGAGCGGATACAGCCAGGCCGTTTTTCACGGGCAACATGAGGGTTTGTGGGCCCGCAGATGTCGCGTATCTTTTGTGTTGCGTCAGGACCCTGATAAACAAGCGCTATTACCCTGCGCCTGCCGGGTTCATCGGGATAATGGAGCAGCCCCGTGATGTAATCTATCAGCGAGGCATAGAATATTTTCCCGCGGTGTTCGGCATAGTGCTCCTCCGCAAGCATTTTGTTAACATAGACTATCTTTGCCCCTGCAAAACGCAAACCGGTATGAAACTCCGAAAGCTGTGAAAGCACATATCCCGTCAAAGAATTTTTGAGGGCGTCAGGCTTAATCAACACGAGTGTTTGTTCGAATTCTTTTGTGTTCATGTAAATGATTCCTTCCTTGAAGTTATAGTGAAAGTTTTTTAATGAGTTTTCTTACGGATGAGCAAGACTCTCTGAACATGGCCTTCTCTTCTTTTGCGAGTTTTACCTCTATTATTTTTTCAACGCCCTCGCTGCCGAGCATGGCAGGCACGCCTACATATAAATCTTTTATCCCGTATTCCCCGTTGAGATACGCGGCGCACGGCAGCACGCGTTTTTCGTCAAGCAGTATTGATTTTATCATATGGAATGCGGCGGCAGCCGGGGCATAATATGCGCTTCCTGATTTCAACAGGCTCACTATTTCGGCTCCGCCGTTGCGTGTTCTCTGTATAAGCGATTCGATAGCCTTCTTTTTTAAAAGTTCGGTGATAGGTATGCCTTTTACCGTAGTAAATCTCGGCATAGGCACCATCTGGTCTCCGTGCCCTCCGAGTATAACCGCTTCTATATCTTCAGGCGAGACTTTTAATTCCCACGAAAGAAATGCCCTCAGCCGCGCAGCGTCAAGCACGCCTCCCATGCCCATTACGCGCCTGCACGAAAATCCCGTGGTCTTCCACGCGAGCTGCGCCATAACGTCCATAGGGTTAGTTACGACAACTATGATAGCATTGGGAGAGGTTTTTGCGATTGCGCAGGATGCCGCTTTAATAACGCCGGCATTTGCATGAAGAAGGTCGTCTCTGCTCATGCCGGGTTTTCTCGGAAATCCTGCGGCAACTACAATGACGTCCGAATCTTTTGTGTCGGAATAGCTGTTAGTTCCTTTTACCGAGGAAGGAGAGTTCCAGAGCGGACATGCCTCGGCAATATCAAGGGCTTTGCCCTGAGGGATTCCCCCTGCAATGTCGAAAAGGACAACATCCGCAAGGCCTGAATGGGCGATTAACTGCGCGGTGGAAGCGCCTACATTGCCCGCGCCGATTACAGATACCTTTTTTCTCATGCCTCTCCTTGTGATATTGAAAATTTAATCATCTGATATTATAAGGATTAAAGGGCCTGCGCTGCTGCCCAGGCCCTTTAATTGCAGATATGTTATATCTTTACTACGTTTGCAGCTTTCGGACCGCGTTCGCCTTCGACAACATCGAACTTTACTCTCTGGCCCTCTGCAAGTGTCTTGAATCCGTCGTTTTCAATAGATGAATAATGAACAAATACATCAGGGCCGTTATCCTGCTGTATGAACCCGTAACCTTTAGTTTCGTTAAACCACTTTACATTCCCTTCAAGAGACATACCGCTTGGATCCTCCTTTTCTCGTTACGAGAAGACAATTTCACCTGAAATACAGGGTAGATTTTTATAGCATGGAAAATAATTGTTGTCAAGAAAAATTAGCGCGGGGTGTTTTTTCTTTGACATAATATTATAAAATATGGTATTCATACATACATTAAAAATATCCTATTCTGATAGGAGAAGGACAATGAAAAATATTTTCATCCGCAAAGGCCTGTTTCTGCCCCTTCTGGCTATTATCTATGCATTAATCGGCATTAGCGCATCTTATGGCGGGAATATTATGGTGAGTCCCGGAAAGTTTGACCACTTTGCCGTGCAGCTGCCTGAAAAAGTCAGGGCAGGCGAGGGGTTTATGGTAAAACTTTACGCATACGATGCGCATGATAACCTTATCACGAATTTTGCAGAAACCGGCAAGGATTTTAAGATTTTAATTTCAGGTTCCGCGCAGGCTCAGCCGTCCATGCTTAAGGCATCCGCATTCGTAGGCGGCGCTGCCGGCATTAGCATAACCGGAAAGAAAGCAGAATCCATTACCCTCTCTGTGTTTGAGTCCGGTGGCACGGTTCCTGTCATGACAAAAGATGTAACGATCCTTCCCAACAAGCTTGATCATTTCTTTATACAGTCCCCTCAGTCCATTACAGCAGGGAATAAGTTCGATGTGAAGATTATCGCTCGAGACGCATTTGATAATCCGGTTACAGACGCTGAAATAGAGAATAGGAATATAAAGGTGACATTTTCGGGAACGACAGGTTTCAAGATTGTGAACCCGGCATTACTGTTTAGAAATGGCGTTGGTATTGCTACCTTGACGGCTGAAAAAATCGGCGAGTCTGCAATCGAAGTTTATGATAGCGCCACAGGGAGCAAGGGGGTCAGCCATAGCGTAAAAGTTGTGCCGGCAGGCCTTAGCCATTTTAACGTATATGCGCCGAAGGAGGCTGTTGCAGGGGAGCCCTTTGAGATAACCATAAGCGCGCTTGACGCATTCGATAATCCTATTGATAATTATGCATCTTCCGGCAAGGGCGTGAATATCAGCTCTACGGGACAGGCAAAAACGTCGCCGTCATTTATAAGCCAATCTGATTTCAAAAACGGACAGGCGGTTGTAAGGCTAAAGTATGAGAAGGCAGAGGACATAAGCATAGCAGTAACTGAAAACAATAAGGCTCAGCAGGGCAGAAGCACTGCCATAAGGATAAACCCATCCGCTCCTGAAAACTTTGCGGTTGTTACGCCTAATAGGGCAGTAGCAGGACAGGCATTTAAGGTTAAGATAGAGGCATATGACAGGTTTAATAACCTGGTTAAAAATTATAACCTTATAGGAAATGATGTTTACCTGAATGTCACGGGGACGGGCATGTTGTCGCCCAATATGGTCTCTGCTTCGGACTTTATGAACGGCGTTGCCTCTGTTGAGGTTATATACAACAAGGCGGAATCTTTTACAATCACTGCTTCTATGGCTGCAAAGCGGGGAGATAAAAAGATAACCGTCAAGACATCAAAAGAAGATGCACGGGCATTTAAGGCCCCTGAAGTGACTAAAAAACCATCCGCAGCGCTGCTTGTACCTAAACCTGCGGAAAAAATGAAAGCCGAAAAACAGGTTGTTGAAAAAAAATCTGCGCCAAAGGCAAAGCAAAAACCTGAAAAGACTAAGAAACTTGCTGCTGTAATAAAAAAGCACAAAGAAAAGAAAGAACCCGCCAGGGTAATGGGAAAAGTTTTTGAGGTAAACAAGGTCTCGGTCATAGAGGCAAAAAATAAGGCAATGATAATAATGAGCCTTAAGGTTCCCAATGTGGACCTTGAATATAAAGACAGGGTTGAATCTGCACGGGGAAAAGAGTGGATAGTGCTTAATCTGAAGCCGGCGGTGAATAAAACAAAGAGGTTATGGAGATTCAAATCGGCATTTATCAATGAGATTCGCATAGAGGAAGATCCAATATTGGCTAGAGTATTAAACGTGAGGATCGAGACCTTATCAAAGCAGTTCACATTCGATGTGAATAGGGTAAAAGACTCGCTTGTCATAAGCATTACGCATCTCCCCGCTAACTAAGGATAGAACTTGCGCAGACCATTTATCGCGGCAAACTGGAAAATGAACAAAACTATCCCTGAAACACGGGAATTCCTGAAGGAATTTATCCCGGCTGTAAAGGATATTCTTACTGGAGATATTGTAATAGCCCCTCCGTTTACCTCTCTGTTCCCTGCCGCAGAAGATGCAAGAGGAACAAATGTCAGGATCGCGGCGCAGGACGTTTTTTATGAAGACAAGGGCGCATTCACGGGCGAAGTAGCGGCGAATATGATCGCGGATGCGGGATGTTCGTATGCGATAGCCGGACATTCGGAGCGGAGGCAGTATTTCAATGATACCGACGAGATAGTCAACAAAAAGATTAAAGCGGCAAAAAAAAGCGGGCTTGGAACAATCTTCTGTATAGGAGAGTCTTTGAAGGAGAGAGAGACGGGAGAGACTTTTAACGTCTTGAGCAGGGAGACGGAGAACGGGCTACGAGATATAGAGGCAGATGATATTGTAGTGGCATATGAACCCATATGGGCTATCGGCACAGGAAAAACAGCCGCGCCGGAACAGGCGCAGGAAGTCCATGCCTATATCAGAAAAAAACTTAGAGTATTATATGGAAATAAGGCCGATGAAATTCGTATAATATATGGAGGCAGTGTAACTCCTGAAAACATAGATTCTCTTATGGAGTGCGAGGATGTTGACGGGGCTCTCGTCGGCGGGGCAAGCCTTAAGGTTGAAAGTTTTGTCAGAATAGTGAAATTTAAGAAGGTCTAACACCCATAGGGAGGGAAAATGATGACGGTAATTTTGATACTTCACATATTTGTCGCTTTGTTTTTAATATTTATTGTTCTGATACAGAGCGGAAAAGGCGCAGATCTCGGAGCTGCATTCGGCGGCTCGAGTCAGACCCTTTTCGGCAGCCGTGGATCGGCTACGTTTTTCAGCAAGCTTACGACGATTGCTGCCGTAGTTTTTATGCTGACATCTTTGTCTCTGGCAGTTCTTTCATCAAGGACAGAGTCTGTTGTAAAGAAAACAGCGCCTGTTAAAGAAGGGCCTATTCAGGGCGGAGGCGTTCAACCGGTTCAACCTTCTGAGCAGCAGCCTGCGCAGACGCCTACTGCGAAATAGAACTATGAGCGACTGGCTTTTAGCATTAATTATTTTGGTTGTATGGATAATTCTGCAGGCCGTGGTATTCCCGCGCTTAGGGGTTTCCACCTGAGGAGTAAATCACAAGGAGCCGGGAGCTTCTAAGAATAACAAGAAGTGCTGAGAACTGCTTAAGCGGACAAAGTCCTTCATAGAAAAAGTTTCGTAACCATTCCCCAAAATTTCACCTCTTTTTTTAAAGGTGAATTTTCACATAAAAGGAGGTGAAAATTACCTTGACAGGCATAAAGGCTCTTTTATATAGTTTTCATATGCAATTATACATAGAATTCAGAGCGGGAGGTAAAAAGTGTCCGAGATATTTTTAAAACTACATATTGAGGAGCTTGATGAAGGCGGGTATGTCGCAACGAGCCCTGATATGCCGGGGCTTGTGGCGCAGGGACGGTCTATAGCCGAAACATTGGAAATAGCCCATGACGTTGCAAGAAAGCTCATCGAATCATACGAAGAACACGGCGATTCATTGCCTTCCGGTATCAAAAAACCTTCAAAACAGATGGATGTAGATATTGCTGTAGGCGTTGCTTGATGGGGCAGTTATCAGGCTTCAAATATAAAGATATCATTCGCAAGTTAAGGAGGGCAGGGTTTGTGTTTGACCGCAATGCAAAAGGAAGCCATGAAATCTGGTGGAATCCAAAGACACGGGCAAGAACGACTGTGCCGAATCATCCGGGTGATATTCCCGAGGGAACTGTTCGGGCAATTCTCAGACAGGCGGGGATAGCGAGTGATGAGTTTTTGCAGTTGTGATGCAAAACGAGGAGGCAGCATTGGGATAACTAAGCCGCAGGCATTAATCCTGCACAGACAGACAGACAGACAGACAGACAGACAGACAGACAGACTTCTTAGTTTACAAGAAGGAATATCACCATATATCAAAGGGCGTGCTTCGCACGCCCTTTTTGTTTTAGCAGCATAAGTTCTTTAAACAAAATTTTT
>Ga0172375_10002503_pt1 | contig 28502 bp, 22 predicted proteins | sample LakKiv1m_FD_114537 | JGI IMG/M metagenome (GOLD analysis project Ga0172375, IMG submission 114537) | Freshwater microbial communities from Kabuno Bay, South-Kivu, Congo - kab_092012_11.1m | ecosystem: Environmental > Aquatic > Freshwater > Lake | place: Democratic Republic of the Congo... | reverse complement strand
TCTTTCACTCCTGAAGACAACATTATAATCGGCAATACGACCTTTTACGGAGCGACCTCGGGCGACGCGTATATAAGAGGACAGGCAGGCGAAAGATTCTGCATCAGGAACTCGGGCCTTTTTGCGGTCGTTGAAGGCGTCGGCGACCACGGGTGCGAGTATATGACAGGCGGCAGGGTCCTTATCCTGGGAAAAACAGGAAGGAACTTTGCGGCAGGAATGTCAGGCGGCATCGCTTATGTTTATGACACCGATAAAAAGTTCAAGGAAAGATGCAATACATCGATGGTTGACCTGGAGAGATGCTCGATCCACGACGAGTCAACCATAAAATACCTGTTGCAGAACCATTATAAGTATACCAAGAGCGGTATCGCAAAGCATATACTTGAAAATTTCAACAAGGAATTAAAGCATATAGTCAAAGTGATACCAAAAGAATATAAGGATGTTTTGAAAGCTTTGGGCTCGTATTCCAGCGCGCAGGAAGAGACAACGGAGGGATAAAGATGGGAGATCCTAGAGGATTTTTGAACGTAAAAAGAAAGTCCTGTGATTACAGGATGCCTGAGGAGCGGAAAAAGGACTTCAAGGAAGTATTTGAGATCAGGGCGGAGTCATGCTCAAAAGAACAGACATCCAGGTGCATGGATTGCGGGACCCCTTTCTGCCACTGGGCCTGCCCGGTCGGCAATGTGATCCCCGAATGGAACGATCTCGTTTATAGGGGAAAATGGGAGGAAGCGTACAAGATACTTGATTCAACGAATATTCTACCTGAAGTTACGGGGAGAGTATGTCCTGCGTTATGCGAGTACGCTTGCGTGCTCGGAATAAATGATGATCCGGTGACCGTTAAGGATAACGAGCTGGGGATAATAGAATATGCTTTTGAGCACGGGATCATAAGACCGAGACCGCCGTTAAAAAGATCCGGTAAAAAAGTCGCGATCATAGGGTCAGGACCGTCAGGCATATCTGCCGCAGCATTTTTAAACAGAGCAGGGCACGAAGTCACTGTTTTTGAAAAAGACGACAAGATAGGCGGTGTGATGAGATACGGCATTCCTGATTTTAAGCTGGATAAAAGCATCCTCGAAAGGAGGATAGGGCTCTTATCAAAAGAAGGGATACTTTTTAAGACAAATTCAGCTGTCGGATCAGATATTTCAATGGGAGAGCTCCGGAAAATATTTGATGCGGTCTGTTTGACTACAGGAAGCCGGGTCCCGAGGGACCTGAGGATAGAGGGCAGAGAGCTGAAAGGAATATATTTTGCGATGGATTTTTTGGTGCAGGCGAATAGAGCGGTAGCGATAGAAAAAGCAGGTGATAGGGGCGTATCGCAATACGCCCGTACAATGATCGATGTCAAAGGCAAAAACGTCGTCGTCATCGGAGGCGGAGATACAGGAGCGGATTGTGTCGGCGTCGCAAACAGGCAGGGAGCTCGGCATATCGTTCAGATAGAGCTGCTTTCAAAGCCTACCGCATGCAGACTGCCTGAGCAGCCGTGGCCGAAATATCCGAACATTCTGCGCACTTCTTCAAGCCATGAGGAAGGATGTGAAAGGTGCTGGGCCATAATGACCAAAAAGTTCATCGGAGAAACAGGGCAGGTAAAAAAGCTTTTATGTTCAAGAGTGGATTTTTCCGAAAAAGATGAAAAAGGCTGTGCTGTTATGAAAGAGATCCCCGGCTCTGAGTTCGAAATAAAGGTGGATGTGGTCCTCCTGGCGCTAGGCTTCCTGCACCCTGAACATTCAGGGATAATTAATGAACTGGGACTTGAGCTGGACAATAGAGGCAATGTAAAGACAGATGAAAAGTTTATGACGTCGCAAAAAGGTGTATTCGCGGCAGGGGATGCAAGGCGGGGGCAGTCGCTGATCGTCTGGGCTGTAGATGAAGGAATAAAAGCGGCGGAAAGCATAGGCTCTTTCCTTAAGGCAAAATAAAATGAAGACATTAACGGCACATACAGGGCTTGACGGTCTTGATGCAGTTTTGAACGGACTGCTTATAGGCGACAATATTGTATGGCAGGTGGACGATGTGTCAGATTATAAGAAATTTGTTCTTCCTTTTGTAAAAAGGGCGCTGCAGGACCATAAAAAAGTTGTGTACATAAGGTTTGCCGAACATTCTCCGCTGCTGGATGATGATGAAAAAATAATCATCCACAAGATCGATCCAAACAGCGGTTTCGAGTCTTTCTCAACACAGATACACAACATTGCCACAAAAGAAGGTGAAGGCACATATTATGTTTTTGATTGCCTGTCTGACCTTCTTTCTTCCTGGGCAACCGACCTGATGATCGGTAATTTTTTCCTTGTAACGTGCCCGTACCTTTATGAGCTTGATACGATCGCTTATTTCGGGGTCCTCAGGAACAGCCTCTCATTTGAAACGATCGCACGCATCAGAGAGACCACGCAGCTTTTGCTGGACCTTTTCAATATTAAAAAGACATATTACGTCCATCCGCTAAAGGTATTCAACCGTTATTCCCCGACGATGTATCTTCCCCACATACAAAAAGGCGAGAAGTTCATCCCGATCGTGAACAGCGCGGACGCGGCCAATATATTTTCAGGCATCTATAAAAAGGGGAATGAAAGCGAAAAGAGAAAGCTTGATTTCTGGGACAGGCTTTTCATAAGAGCTCAGGAATTATCCGAAAAAAAGAGCCCAAAAGAAGAACGCGACAAAATGATCGACCAGCTCTGCTGCGTTATGATCGGCAAGGAACCAAAGATGGTCGCACTCGCAAAGAGATATCTAACCATTGAAGATCTATTGAGCATTAAATCAAGGATGATCGGAACGGGGTTCATCGGCGGAAAAGCTGTCGGTATGCTTTTGTCACGAAAAATAATCCTGAGCGATGCATCGTTTGACTGGAAGACGCAGCTCGAAGCACATGACTCTTTCTATGTCGGTTCAGACGTCTTTTATACATATATAGTTCAGAACGGCTGGTGGAAGACACTGATGGAGCAAAAGACACAGGGAAAATATTTCGAAGCGGCACAGGAGCTTTCGGAAAAACTTCTTAAAGGGCGCTTTCCTCAGGAAATAAAAGAACAGTTCCAGGAAATGATCGAATATTTCGGTCAGGCGCCGATAATTGTGCGGTCCTCAAGCCTTCTCGAGGACGGATTCGGCAACGTATTCGCAGGGAAATATGAGAGTATCTTCTGTGCGAACCAGGGGAGTCCTGAAGAGCGGTATAAGAATTTTGAAAACGCGGTAAAAAGGATATTTTCAAGCACTATGAACAAAGACGCGCTTTTTTACAGGCAGCAGAAAGGTCTGACAGAGCAGGAAGAGCAGATGGCGCTCCTTGTACAGAGAGTGTCCGGTTCTTCAAAAAGTCATTTTTTCTTTCCGGACATGGCAGGGGTCGGAATCTCCCATAATATATTTGTCTGGAACAAAGATATGGACCCGAAAGCCGGAATGCTTAGGCTTGTTTTCGGTCTGGGAACCCGGGCGGTGAACAGGGTCGAGGATGATTATCCGCGCATTGTCGCGCTTGACGATCCCCTGGCAAGGCCTGTTGCGGGAGACGAAGAAGCACAAAGATATTCCCAGCATAAGATAGACCTGTTGGACGTCTCAAAGAACGCCCTTGAGACGGAGGAGATATCCAAAGTTCTGTCCGAAGGGATAGACTTTGACATGGGGCTGATCGCTGAAAGGCCCCGTCGGTCTGACGGTTCATGGATATTGACGTTCGATCCGTTCCTAAAAACGACGGAGTTCGCCTCCACCATGCAAAGGATGATGAAATTTCTTGAAACTCAGTACGGGCATCCGGTGGACATCGAGTTCACTGCGAATTTTACAAAGAACAACGGTCTTCAGATAAATCTTCTGCAATGCAGGCCTCTCCAGGCAAAGGGCGGCGAAGCAAGGATAGAGATTCCGCAAAATATCGACAGGTCAAAGCTGATCTTTTCATCAGAAGGCGGTTTTATGGGAGGCAGTGTATCGAAGTCCCTTAAGAGATTAATATATGTTGACGCAAAACTTTACAGCGAACTCACACAAACAGCGAGATATGACATTGCGCGTGCGATCGGCAAACTTAACCGTTTGATAAATTCAAAAGATGAGCTTCCGACAATAATTATCGGGCCTGGGAGATGGGGAACCACTACTCCTTCAATGGGTATTCCTGTAAGTTTTTCGGAGATAAACAACGCGAGCTGTCTTGTCGAGGTTTCGTTCAGAACAGCTAACCTTATCCCCGAGGTCTCTTTTGGTACTCATTTCTTTCAGGACCTGGTGGAAGGCGATATTTTTTACTGCGCGCTGTTCACAGAAAAAGAGAGCGTTTTTCTTAACGTGGAGCTGATCATGTCTTTTCCCAATAAACTTGCGGAGCTGCTGCCGGAATACGGGAAATATCAGGATATTATCCGTGTTTGTAATCTTGAGGAGAAGGATTTTATGCTGGCTGCGGATGTGGTTTCACAGAAAGTTATTTGTTATATTAAATAAATTCAGCACGCTGCCAATTCTTGAAAGCGAAATATTTTCACGGTATACTGATAAATAGAGTAGGGCCTATAGCTCAATGGTGGAGCAATCGGCTCATAACCGACAGGTTCTAGGTTCGAATCCTAGTGGGCCCAATACTTCGACTCACTCCGTTCGCTCAGTATATTTGATAAGAATGAGATGAGTTCACTCCTGAGCGAGCGCAGCAAGTCGAAGGAGTTCGAGTCCTAGTGGGCCCATTAATATAACTTCATTTTATACGGATGCTTCTCAGAAGCGCGGCAAAAGCACTCTCGAATTTAGCATCGCCTTTTGCCTGTTTATTTATCACGATCATGTCCTTGCCGTTATTTAAAGGGATATAATAAATGATCCTGCCTGTGCCGGCTTTGGTAACGATCGGATCTCCTTTATCATCTTTGTCCAGAGGAAATGTGAGGACAGTCGCTTTGATCCCGTTTATATAGCAAGATGTTCTTTTCAATCCCTCCATCTTCTCATCATTCAGCATCTCATTAAAATAGGTTCTCTTCAGTTTGAAACCATGGAAAATGTAGAGATCAACCTGCGTCCATGCGGTATCAGAGTAGATAATATTCTTGCCATCAGCAACAGAAGCATTGGGGTAGGGGAGCCATTCATCAGGACTGCGGAAGAACATCCTCTTTATCTGCTCATCTGACAGTTCTTTTATCTTAGAAACAGGCATGTCGCAGTAATCGGGATAAATATCTCCTGCAAGGCAGGCCCTTTCATTGCGGCCTGTTGAAAGGAACGCCCTCATTTCTTCAACAAACAGCTTCCTTTCCCCTGAATGCCTTGTTTCTACAGCCCAGCTTGAGGGAACTTTGAATGAAAAAGATATGTTGCCGTCGCTGACGCGAACGATCCTATTGTCTCGGGCAAAGAAGAAATAGAAGACAAGTATAACAACAATAATTACGCCTATAAAGATGAGATGTCTTCTGTTGTTCATATTGAACAATATATTATCATGCAGCGAAGCAAAAACAAAAGGAGCAGACTTAATGCTTGTTTCATATCGGGAGCATCTTTTTATTTTTCTCTTTTCGTATTGATCTTGATCGCCTTTGAATGGAGCAGCGCGTCCGCCACCTTTTTTCTGGCGGAATAGAGGTCTCTCTGCAAAGTCGGCCTCGATATGTCCATCTTCTTCGCGGCTTCTTCCTGTTCAAGCTCCTCAAAGTCGCACAGGCGCAGCGCTTCCAGCTCTTCAACGCTGAGATCTACCAGTTCAAGCATCGAGAGAGGTATGCCTCTGGGTTTATAAAAATCAGCGCCGTTGAATTGCCGGCAGAACCTAAATTTTCTTGGTCTGGGGCTCATAAGATGGGGCTCCTTTCTTTTTACTTAAGTAGAATAGCAGGGTCGAAATAAAAGCGGTTATCGGTATACAGAGTATCAGCCCGATGCTTCCCGAAAGCGCGCGCAGCACTTCTTCCGCGATAAGCTCCATGTTCGCGATCTTCACTAAGGACATTTCCGACGAAATAAAAAGAATTATGAGCGGCAGTGACGCGCCGACATATGCCAATATTAACGTGTTGCTCATGGTCCCCATAACGTCTTTCCCTACGTTCATTCCCGAATTAAATAACTGCAGAAAAGATGATTCCGGACGGACCCTGCGGACCTCCTCAATGGCGGATGCAATTGACATTCCGACATCCATTACGGCTCCGAGGGCGCCGATTATTATTCCGCTGAAAAGAATGCCGGCAAAATCGAGCTTTAACTTCAATGAATACATAAGCATTATCGATTCCTCGGAACTCACGCCCGTAAGGTTCATGAAGGTGCCTGTATAGAAAGCTATCAGTCCGGCAGCCGTCACGCCAAGCGCTGTGCCTGTCGCTCCACTCAGGGATTTCAGATTATTTCCGCCAACTATGCGGAACACGACCGCAGCGATCACACCCGAAATGATACAAGTGATAAGAACGGGATTTATCCCTTTTAATGTCAAAGGTATCAGAACAAAAAAGATTGCGGCGATCGTCAGGACAAGGCTTATGAGGGACTTCAAGCCTTTTAACCCGCCTATTAAAACGAGCAGTCCGGAAAATATCAGCCCGAGCCACAGTAATGGAAGGTCCCTTTGATAGTCCGAGACCTGAAATATCGGTTTGCCGTCGGGGCTTTCAGCTTTTGTGGGATTTTCTTCAGCGTAGACTATTATCCTGTCGCCTTCTTTTAGCCTCATGGACCCGCCCGCCATGCTGGACGGCATATGATCAATGCTGACAACAGTCCCTTTGAACTTACCCGAAAGGACCTCAATTCTTACTCTCTGAGTATAATGCATGTTGTCCGTATGAACAGCACTTATTACCCTGCCTTTTTCATAGGACACTTCCGAGGCTTTTGTTTTGACCATCGCATCTGTCTGAGAAATGAAGAAAACAGAGAATACTAGCAATAATAACGTCGCGGGAAAATATTTCATATTTTAACTTTTAGGCCCGCCCCTAATTTATTATAGGGGGCACAAAAAATCTTTCTTATCATATCCGATTGTTTTTTCCCGGTACAATGCATGGGAATTATTTCTTTTATGCCAAGTGCTTTTAATGAGGCGATCATCTTGCCGGTTTCGGCAACGCTTTTATCCATAAGATGAAAACCGCCTAAGATAACGGAAATATCCTTTTTACTGAAAGCCTTTGCTTTTTTGATTATATTGACTATGCCAGGATGCGCACAGCCCGTTATTAGGATTGCGCCGTCATTGGTATCGATAATCAGTGATTGCTCCTTGATCTTGTTGCCGAGCTCTCCGGTTGTGAACATGCCCTCGAGTATCTCCTTGTATCCCGCACACTCTTTTATCATCGCTCCGTTATTTTTTATCTCCTGCTTGAACTTTTTAGAAAAAGACGGAAGGACATACACTATCACATTGTTGTTAACCTTGAGAAAATCAAACAGCCCGCCGGTATGGTCCCAGTGGGAATGCGACAGAACAACGGCATCTATCTCTTTTGGCTTTATCCCCGCTGCTTTTAGATTTGACAAAAGAGTCTTTCCACAGCAGCCGGTGTCAAAAAGCATCTTTCTGCCGTTTTTTTCTACCACGCAGGCAAAGCCGTATCCGGACTCAAATTTTTTATCGACTGTATTGTTGTCAAAAACAACGGTGATCTCAGCGCTTTCTTTAAAAGGGGCCATATTGTCCGCCTCCCCATTCGCTTCAAGGCATCTCGTCCAGCTCGACAGTAGCAATATTATCATCAAACAGCGAACGATCATATTAAGGGCGCATCATTCAAAAAGAAACGACCCTGTCGCTTTCTTTTACCATGTCGTACATGTCCTTCATAGTGTTTATCGGACACATTTCGGAGCCTTCTTTTCCTCTTGACTTTATGCAGGTGCCGCAGGCAAGAATAGTGCCTCCGCCGTTCAAAAAGGTTTGGGCCTGCCCGATCGTATTGAACTTTTCGGTGCTTATCAGCTGATATTCCACGCCCTTTCCCATCAAAAAGACTTTTACCTGATCTTTTTGGCCAAGACAATAGTTGGCGTACCTCAAAGCGTTCCAGCATGTCTCGGCATCGTTTATTGAAATTACTATGCCAATTTTCATTTTCTTTTACATCTCGGGAATTTCTTCCCCCTTTTCACGCAGTCGCTGTGATACTGCTTTAAATTGAAATATTTCAGAATATACTTAAGCGCTTTGTCCTTGTCAAAATGCTTGCAGGAAAAAATATCTATATATACCCGTTCCATTTTAGGATACGCGTGGACAGAGATATGGCTTTCGGCTATCAGTATCATTCCCGCCAGGCCTTTAGGTATTCTTACGATATAAGGCTCTGTTATTTTGGTCATATTTATCTTTTTAGGGCACTCGTCAAGGAACTTATAAATAAAGCTCATGTTCGAAAGGTCTTTGGGGGAACAGCCCTGCCCGTCAACGGTTAAGTGGGGTCCAAATGCCATTATCTATTCCTTTCTGTATTCGTGCTTTGTGATCAATGACAATCATCATGTCCTTCACAAAGTCCGACTTTTCCCAATGAGTTGCTTAATAGCATATTCAATGCATCTTTTGCCCGTCCGGAATATCCGAATACTGATATCCCTTCCTGGGCGAATATCCTTTGAGCGCTCATGCCCATTCCTCCTGAAATAACATGAGTGACTTTATATTTCATCAATTCTCCTGTAGCTTGGCAGCCTCCTCCGCCGTGTTGAGCCGTATTTGGTACGATCTTGGAGCTTAATATCCTTCTTCCATCTGCTTCCGCGATAAGGAAGTGGCTGCACTGTCCTAAATGTTCGCAGACCCGTCCTTCGATCCCTTCACCACTGCTCATTGTTACACCAATTATCATGTGCTCTTCCCTCCTTCTTACCACGAAGATTTTATTGTGATGGATCTCATATTTATCTGCTTTATAACCATGCTTGCTGAATATCTCGCCAATTAGATCAACATTGCTTTCATGTTCCTCATGTTCTTCTCCGTCAAGCTTGTGTATTTTTCTCACGATCTCAAATCCGCTCTCTGAAAAATCAGCCAGAACCACGGTTCCGCCGGTCACCCTGATCATTTCTCCGATCACAGCCGACGGATCCTTAAAATGATGGAATCCGTTTATAGACACCGAACATTCAAACTGCCCGTCCCTGAAAGGCATGTCGGCGGCATCACAGATACAGTAAGAGATCTTATCGAGGACTTTTTCATAAGCGGCGTTCATCATGGAAGTTTTTATGTCGATGTCGGATATGTCCACGGTAGTGACCTCTTTATATTTTTTTGCCAGAAGCGCAGCCGTTACTCCTCTTCCTGTGCCTATTTCAAGGACGCTCCCTTCCGCCGGGCCAAGACGGTCAATGATCGACCAATAGGCCGCAAGCCTTTCCATCCCGTATTTCAAATGAAGCCGGTCACGCTCCTCAAGACGCTTTCTGTTCTCGGCTATTTCTTCATCGCTGAGAGCTATTAATTCTTTATTTATATATCTAAAATCCTTTTCAAGACTTGATAACATTTTCAGCTTTTCTTTGCCGACTTTTCAATCTCCGCTATCCGCTCCGATAAGGTGCTCTTTTCTTCATCAAGCATGGACACTTCAGCTTTTAGGTCTTCCAGCTCCTGTGAAGAGCTGTATGAGCCGAAAAAACCTCTCGCGAGTCCCAACCCTCTGCCAAATCCTCTTCCAAAACCAAAACCTCCGCCGCGGCCAAAAAATCTCCTTCCGCGTCCTCCAGGAACGCAACCGCCAAAACCGCCGCCTGTTCCAGCACCCTGACCCCAAGGACCTGTCCTGTCTCCTCCCGGCATAGCACTCACCTCCTTTTATTATATGAGCATATGCTCATTATAAGCATGCTGATGTCCGGTGTCAAGTGCTCGAGACCGTGATATAATCAGTCAGAAGGACGATGGACATCTTCCAAAGCATAATAATCGGGATAATCGAGGGAATAACGGAATTTCTTCCGATCTCTTCCACCGCCCACATGGTCCTTGCCGCGAAAGTGATGAACATTCCCCAGACGGACTTCGTAAAAAGCTTTGAGATAATCATACAGTTCGGGGCCATTCTTTCGGTCGTAGTACTTTACTGGAAAAGGTTCCTCGTTGACATGGAGAGCCTGAAGCGGATATTGGCGGCTTTTGTCCCCACAGCGGTCATCGGTTTTCTTCTCTATAAACTCATAAAATCTTTTCTCATTGAAAATCTTGTGATAATAGTCTGGGCTTTGGTACTCGGAGGGTTATTCCTGATAGTGTTCGAGATGTTCCACAAAGAAAAAGAGACCGCGCATGAAGATATTTCAACCATTCCATATTCAAAATGCATCGCAATAGGGCTCTTTCAGGCGGTGGCCATCATTCCGGGAGTGTCCCGCTCCGCGGCGACGATCATCGGCGGCCTGCTCCTTAATTTGAAGAGGACGACGATAGTCGAATTTTCTTTTCTTCTTGCGGTGCCTACAATGCTGGCCGCCTCAATGCTGGATATGCTGAAAAGCGCCCCGTCGTTTACCCCGGACCAGTTCGGTGTGCTTGCCGCGGGATTTGCCGTGTCTTTCATCGTAGCGCTTATCAGCATTAAATTCCTCATGAGCTTTATAAAGAAACATACCTTCATCCCCTTTGGAGTTTACAGGGTCCTGATAGCAGTTTTTTTTACGTTGTTTATCCTCATCCCGCATAACTGATCTGTTGCGGGTTGCCATAATTAGATGTAAAATAGTGTCCGTAAGCGATGTCTTGAGGGTCCGGGAGTCAGATCCCCGGAGGTAATTTTGATGGTCGGGCCGCCATCTGATGTTTTCAGATGGCTTTTTGTTAACCGGAAAGGCAGGCGAAGCCCTTGAAAAAAATATTTTTATTTGTCCTTTCATTAATAATGATCGTTTCTTTTGCCGTCATCTTTTTTGGCCTGATACAGGTGAGGTCCGCAGAAGATGAGATGATGGATGACCTGAAAAAAAAGGCAAAGACCGTTGCGGAGACCGTTGAACTATCCGCACGGCACGTTCTGATCAATAATGACCAGGTCGGCGCCAGCCGTCTTGTGAAAAGATTCCAGGACAAAAAGAGGATGCAGGGATGCGCGCTGTACGACAGCGGAGGGAAAATCATAGCCATAACTGAAAGGTTCAAGGACTGGAAGGATATGCGTAAAGAATACTACAAAGATGTCATCGAAAACAAAGAAGAAAAGGAGAGGATCGGCAAATTCAAGGACTATTATATCTACAGTTACATAATCCCTGTCACGGGGGATGACGGACGCGTGGCGGGTATGGTGGAGATGATCTACGACACTTCATATGTGTTCGCCAGGTCCATGGACAGATGGAAGAGCATAATGATCACCCTCGGGATATTATCAGTGCTCCTGGCGTTGATATCGGGCTTTATTATCAGACAGATGTTCATGCTGCCGGTGCAAAACCTCACAAAATGGTTCAGGCATTTCCAGAGAGGCGAGGTTCAGCATATGAAGGGGATGAAGGGAAAAGGCGATCTCGGCGACCTCGCCAGCGAGATCGAGCAGGTTGCCCTTAGCCTGAAGGTCCAGAAAAAATCGGTCTCTGACGCTGCTTCGGCAAGACTGAAAAAAGAAGATGTCTGGACGGAATCCAGGTTAAGGGACCTCGTGCATGCAAGGCTGGGTGACGGCTCCTTTACGGTAGTGTCCAACAGGGAGCCTTATATGCACGTGACGGATGAAAAGAGCGGGATCGTAAAATGCGTCAAACCGGCCAGCGGTGTTGTAACGGCGATCGACCCCATACTCAAGGCGTGCGGGGGCACCTGGATAGCTCACGGGAGCGGAAATGCGGACCGCCAGTTCGTGAACTCAAAAGATAAGTTAGGGGTCCCGCCGGAAGACCACAGGTATATCTTAAAAAGGGTCTGGCTGGACAGCGAAGAAGAACAGGGCTTTTATTACGGGTTTTCGAACGAAGGGCTCTGGCCTCTGTGCCATATAACCCACACTCGGCCGATATTCAGGCAGACGGACTGGCAGACGTATAAAAAAGTGAACAGGAAGTTCGCCGACAGCATAATTGAGGAGCTTCCTGCAAAAAATGCTTTTGTCTTTATACAGGACTACCATTTTACCCTGCTCGGAAAAATGATAAAAGAAAAAAGACCTGATGCCAGGATCGCGCTTTTCTGGCATATACCATGGCCCAACACGGAGGTGTTCTCGATCTGCCCATACCAGGAGGAGATCCTTGACGGGATGCTGGGATGCGACGTTATCGGCTTTCATGTGCAGTTCCACTGCAACAACTTTCTGGACACGGCGAACAGGCTGCTTGAGTGCCGGGTGGACAACGAAAAAAACAGCGTAGTAAGGTCCGGCAAGGAAACGCTCGTTAAAGCATATCCTATCAGCATTGATGATAAGTTCAAATCCGCCATCTCAACAGGTGAAGAGAGCGAGATGGAAAATATTAGACGGCAGTTCGACCTGAAGGACAAGATCGTCGCTGTCGCCGTTGACAGGATAGATTATACAAAAGGCATCATTGAACGGATCCTTGCGGTGGACCGGTTCCTTGAAAAATATCCGCAGTACCGGAAGAAATTCGTTTTCCTGATGCTGTCCGCGCCGAGCAGGACAAAATTGAAGCATTATACCGACCTTTCGCGCGATATCGATGATCTTGTGGAAAAAAAGAACGCAAAATATTCTGACGGGGAGTGGAAGCCGATCATATATTTAAAAAGGTATTTCACTCCCGAAGAGATCAGTCCTTACTATCATGTTGGGGATATTTGCATTGTGAGTTCCCTGCATGACGGGATGAACCTGGTAGCTAAGGAGTATGTTGCCGCAAAGAGTGATCATAAGGGGTCGTTGATCCTAAGTAAGTTCACGGGCGCGTCAAGGGAGTTAACAGACGCGATCCTTGTAAATCCTTATTCAATAGAGGAGTTTGCGGAGGCAATAAAAAAGGCCTGCGAAATGCCTGACGAGGAAAAAATAAGGCGCATGACAGCCATGCGAAGGACGATCTCGGAGAACAACATCTATAAATGGGCGGCCAACATAATAACGGACCTTACGGGACTCAAAAGCGACATGCATCAGAAAGAAGTAGAAAGCAAATGATATTTGAAACCACTGCGATCATGAATAACTCTGCCGGAAGTGTCCTGCCTTTTTCGGTGTTCATTACGACCTTTGTGTTGGGTCTGATCGTAAGGGGGATGCTTTTTCTGCGTCTTTCAAGATGGGCGGAAAAGACCAGCACTAAGATGGACGATATCATAATCTCTTCCCTGAAAAACCCTTCCGTTATCCTCCTTCTTATGCTGGCTGTGTATCTGGCGCTGGCTTTTTCTTCCTTACCGGGGACCGTTATCGCCGCCATTAACAAAACGCTCCTTATACTGGGCATAATATTCTTGACATACGTGACGATGAACTTTTCTTCCCTGCTGATCAAAGTATATTCAAATAAGCTTGGCTCGGGCGTGGCAATGACTTCACTTGCGCAGAATGTCGTGAATATCTCGGTTTTTTGTGTTGGAACACTTCTGCTGATGAGCACTTTCGGGATCTCGATAACTCCGATACTGGCAACGCTCGGCGTCGGCGGCATCGCCGTTGCCCTGGCGCTTCAGGACACTTTATCCAGTCTTTTCGCGGGGATACACATAGTTTCATCCGGGCAGATAAAGCTGGGCGACTATATTAAATTAGAGTCAGGAGAGCAGGGATATGTGGCCGACATCGGATGGAGAGCCACAAAAATAAAGATGCTTCCCAATAATATTGTCCTTGTGCCCAATTCAAAGCTGACCCAGGCCATTATTACCAATTTCTATCTTCCGGATAAGGAACTGGCCGTTCTGGTCGACATGGGAGTCCATTATGAGAGCGACCTCCAGTCCGTTGAAAAGATCACCTGCGAGGTCGCAGGTCAGGTTATGAAAGAAGTTGCCGGCGGTGTCCCCGACTTTGTGCCGTTCATAAGATATCATACGTTTGCTGATTTCAGCATAAATTTTACCGTCATACTCAGGGCAAAAGAGTTTACTGATCAATATCTCATAAAACATGAGTTCATAAAAAGGCTGCACAAAAGGTACGACCTCGAGGGCGTTGTTATTCCGTACCCGATACGGGCGATCAATTACTCTCAGGAAAAAGCCTTTGAAGCCGGGGACCGGAGGCTGCAATGAGCCTGTTTGAAGATATCACGGCTTCTGAAAAAAAGGTCTTGAGAGAAAAATCCCTGTTCCTGATGCTGGATTATGACGGAACGATAGTTCCCATAGCTCAGGTGCCGCAGAAGGCCGTGCTTTCCGGAAAAATCAGGAGTAAGCTAAAAGAGTTTTCAGGGCAAAGTGGGGTAACGACCGCATTTATCAGCGGAAGGTCCCTTAAAGAGCTGAAAAAGCTGGTCGGGATAAAGGGTGTTATTTACGCGGGTAATCACGGCCTTGAGATACAGGGAAAGGGAATATCATTCCGTTATCCGACACCTCAGCGGTCCCTGGACGCGATCGAAGAGGTCTGCCTTGCTTTAAGGTCGGGGCTTTCAGGCTTTAAGGGACTATTGATAGAGGACAAGGGCTGCACTCTCAGTGTGCACTACAGGCTTGCGGAAAAAACAGAGGCGAAAAAAGCAAAGAAAGTGTTCTATGATTCGGTCAGGCCTTTTATTTACAAGAAGCTGGTTGCGGTCACAGAGGGAAAAAAAGTATTGGAAGTAAAGCCTGATATCAAATGGGACAAAGGCAGGGCCGTTAGATTCCTCATGAGAAAAATTCCAGGCCCGGCATTGTTTCCCGTATACATTGGGGACGACAAGACCGATGAGGATGCTTTTAGGACCCTGAAAAAAAAGGGCCTGACCGTGTTCGTCGGCAAAAAAGCTCCGACATCCGCGAAATACAGGATCAAAAGTCCGGAAGGGGTCGTTGAATTCCTGAACGATCTGATCAAGATCAGGCGGTATAGGTAAAATGGGGGAAGAAAAGAAGGTCATAGAGCCTTTCAGGTTCTTTACCAGGCTCCATCTGTCCGAGCTTACAGGTCTTAAGGCCAGGAATATCCCGGAGCTGGCGGCCTTGATAAGGACCGTCCCCGGTTCCTGCATCTATCACCATACTCACAGGTTCCTCCAGCATCATCTTTATCTTTCTCCGGAGCCGCCAAATGATTTTGCGCACTGGGTCTCAAAGGTCCTGGGTGATGACGAGCTGGGCGAGATGCTGGCAAGCATAGATACAATAAGATTTTCGACGATAAGGGGCCTCAGAGAAAAAATATCCGCCACGATCGAACAATATATCAAAAAAGAAAGCTGGGTGAGAAAGAGATCGGTGCATGAGGGGGATGAATTCCATTTCATCAGATCGCTCAGCTTTGTCCTGCCCACGAATTATGAGGCGCATGATATTGAGGAATTCGCCAGGATCCTTGAAAAGATAACCATTGATTCCATCTACTTCCATATATTCGAGGCGAGATTGAGGCTTGAAAAGGGCAGGAACGATTTTTCGCAGTGGATCGAGGCTTCTTCCGGTGATAAAAAAATGGCGGATGCCATTGCCCGTCTGGACCCCTATACTTACACGATGGAAGACCTCAGAAAAAAATTGATAACCGTAGTAAATAAAGGCATAAAAGTGTGACATGGCCGGACTGAACGAATATATCCCCATAGTGGGACAATCGGTGATCGACGACCTCAGGCTCCTTTCACAGAAGCTTAAGGGCAAGATCATCCAGAACATCAATTCCACATCCGTCGGAGGAGGGGTGGCCGAGATACTGAACAGGATGGTCCCTCTGCTCCGGGAACTGGGGGTCGATGCACGGTGGGACCTTATTAAGGGCGGCGAGCAGTTCTTTGAGGTCACCAAGAAGTTCCATAACGCCCTTCACGGCAGACCGGAAGAAATAACGCAGAAAGATATCAATATATTCATGGAAACGAGCAAAAGGAACATAGAGGACGTGAACATTTACGGCGATATTGTCTTTGTCCATGATCCGCAGCCGATCGTCCTGATAGAAAAGAGGGGAGAAAATAAGTGGATCTGGAGATGCCATATAGATATCTCGGCACCGGAAAGACACATATGGAGCTTTTTGAGGAAGTTCGTCGTCAAATATGACAGCGCCGTTTTCTCCTCGCCCAATTTTTCGCAAAAGCTTCCTATCAGGCAGTTCCTGATCTCCCCGTCCATTGACCCTTTAAGCGACAAGAACAAGGAGCTGTCCGGGGACGTTATCGATGGGGTCCTTCAAAAATACGGCCTTGTCCTTGACAAGCCTATGGTCCTTCAGGTGTCAAGATTTGACAGGCTGAAAGACCCTCTCGGTGTGATCGAAGCGTACTCTCAGGTAAAGAAATACAATGATTGCCAGCTGGTGCTTGCCGGCGGCACGGCGACCGATGATCCGGAAGGTTTCAAAGTTCTGGAGGAGGTCAAGATAAGGGCGGCCTCCGATCCCGACATACATGTGCTTATTATGGCTCAGAACGATATCGAGATAAATGCCCTTCAGCGCTCCGCCGCCGTTGTGATGCAGAAATCGCTTAAAGAAGGGTTCGGCCTTACCGTTGCCGAAGCACTGTGGAAAGAAAGACCGGTCGTGGCCTCAAATGTCGGAGGGATACCTCTGCAGATAAAGCATAAGTTCTCCGGGCTTTTGTGCCACTCTGTTGAAGGCGCCGCGTTCGCCCTGAAGCAGCTTCTTAACAGTCCGGAATACGCAAGCCAGCTCGGAAAGAACGGGAAGGCGCATATCAAGAACAATTTTCTGATAACAAGGCATATCAAGGAATATATACTGCTCTTCTTATCCCTTTATCATCCCGAGGATGTGGTATATTTATAAAAACCCCATGGACATTCCCATCCTTTATGATGATGACCATATAATTGCTGCCGATAAACCAGTCGGGATATCAACCATTCCTAACACTAAAACGCCTCGCGAGGAAAGCCTTGTCGGTATCCTCGAAGACAGATTTGACAGAAAAATGTTCACAGTCCACAGGCTGGATAAAGATACTTCCGGCATAATATTATTCGCAAAGGACCCGGAAACTCACAGGGCTTTGAACATCCAGTTCGAGAACAGGGAAATAAGTAAAAAATATATCGGGATAGTCGAAGGCCGCGTGGAGTGGGATGAAAAGAAGATATCCATACCGGTCTCGAAAAGCAAGATCGGCTCCAGAAAAGTCGCTCTTTCGAGCAAAGGGTTTGAGGCCATTACCAAAGTAAGGATGTTGAAAAGGTCCAAAGACTTCAGCCTGGTCGAGATCGAGCCGGTGACCGGCAAAAGGCACCAGATAAGGCTTCATCTCAAAGCGACCGGGCATCCTCTTGCGATCGATCCGCTTTACGGAAGAAAAGAGCCGATAATTATGAACGGGCAAACAGTTTTAGACAGGATGCCTCTGCATGCCGGCGAAATTACTTTCGTTCATCCCGCAAAAGGCGAGAAAATGACCATTATCTCGGAAATCCCGTCTGATCTGAGCAGCTTCATCAGCCTATTATAAAATGCTATCATAAGCAGTAATGACAAAAGATGTCTGGAAACCCGGGACGATGATCTACCCGCTTCCTGTGGTACTGGTTACCTGCGGCGAGTTCAAAAAAGGGGAAGGTACAGAGAGCTGCAACATAATAACTCTTTCCTGGGCGGGAACAATATGCACCGCTCCCGCGATGGCTTCAATCTCAATAAGGCCCGAAAGATATTCCCACGCGATGATAGAAAAAACCGGAGAGTTTGTCATCAACCTGACGACAAGAAGCCTTGCGTTTGCGACAGATTACTGCGGCATGAGATCCGGAAGGAACGAAGATAAGTTTAAAAAAATGGGACTGACCCCGCTAGAAGGAAAGAACGTTGTAGCTCCATTGATAAAAGAAAGCCCCGTGAACATTGAGTGCAGCGTCACTGAGATAAAAAAACTCGGGAGCCACGACATGTTTATAGCAAAGGTCCTGTGCATCCACGCGGACAGGCAGTATGTCGACAAAAAAGGCGCGTTCGACCTTCAAAAAGCAGACCCGATCTGCTACTCTCACGGGCAGTATTACGCTCTCGGAAAACGGCTCGGGCATTTTGGGTTCTCCGTTAAGAAGAATAAGCGAAAATGAAAAAGTTCTTGGTCTCGGCCGTCATCCTGCTGGCTTTAGTTTGCCCCTCTTCTGCCTGGTCCGACTGGAGGTCCTATAAAACCGATAACTTCACGGTATTTTATAAGCCCGGACTTGAAAAAGAGGCGTGGAGCGCGATACAGGCGCTTGAAAAATACAAAGAAAAAGTCTGGCAGCTCGCGGGCAACAAGGTCCGTCACACTAACATAGTTATACAAGACGCCGGCGACCTGGTGAACGGTTATACCGATGTGGCTGTGAACTCCATACATCTGTATACAAAAAAACCCGGAGAAGGGGAGCTCCGGCTGAACCAGCACTGGGACTCGACCCTGAACGTGCATGAATACACGCACATGTCAGAAATAACAAACGTGAGCGGGCTTTTTAAGGTCCTTACAGATGTCTTTGGCAGGACGTTCTACCCGAACCTGATATTTCCTCTCTGGGGGCTCGAAGGAATCGCGGTCTACAGCGAGTCAAATTATTCCCCTTATTCAGGCCGGCTGAACGACGCTTTTTTTGAAGCGCACGTGCTTTCAAGGGCAAAAGAGGATAATTTTCCGTCGATAGAAGAAGCAACATTCATGCCGATCGATTATCCCTGGCAGGGCGGAGCTTATATCTACGGCAGCGAGTTCTATAAATATCTGTCGGAAAAATACGGGGAGGGCTCTCTGACCAAATTCTTCGGCTATTACGGAGGAAGTATCCCGCTGATCGAGATAGGGACTACCGCAAGAGCGGCCTTTGGAAAGAATTTCCCGCATCTGTGGGAGGATTGGAAGGAGGAGGCAAAGGCGAAGGCAAAGGAGTTCAAAATAGACGGACAGAGGTTCACAAATCACGGCTGGATAGTATGCAACCCGGTCTTATATGAAAATAAACTATATTTTGCAAGAGGATATCCGGTAAAGACTTCCGCATTTTCAACCTTCTGGTTCTCCCAGATAATTGAAAAGGACATTGACAGCGGAAAAGAGAGCGTGATAGCAAGTTCCGCGCCGTTTAAGGGGGTGCTGTCGCGCGTGATGGTAGGAGCGGTCCTGAAAGTAAAGAGCGGCGTGCTTTATTTTTCTGAAGAAGACAAGATGCCGGGATACGAGAACGAATCCTACGGAGGAAAGGGCATAGTCTACCTGATCCATTCCAGGGACCTTAAGACAGGAGAGAGCAGAAAGCTTTTTGAAGACGAGATCAGGGACCTGGAGGTGCTTGATAGCGGGGATATAGTATATTCCAAGGACTTAAAAGATACTTTCGGCTCACAGCTTGTCAGGTTTGACAGGAAAAAAGGAACGTTCTCTGTTTTAATGGATACTGATCACCTTGTTGACAGCATAGTTGCCAAAGATGACAAACTTTATGTGTCTGCAAGGAAAGATAATGACAACTTCGGCCTTTACGAGATAGATGTCAAGTCAAAAAAGATCACGGAACTGGTGCAGACGGAGTATTTTGAGGGCGGGCAGTCCCTGAGCGGGGACAAAATATATTTCGGCTCCAATTTCAGCGGACGGAACAATCTTTATACTTATGATCTTTCATCAAAGGTGGTCCTGAAGGTCTCGGACGGCGGGTACGAAGAACATCCCGTCTACAGTCATAAAAAGGACGAGATGTATTTTATCGGTCTGACGGGAGCGGGGTATGATATCTATAAAGGCACTCCAGTACCGGAAAAGGCGGAGCTCCCCAAGGAAAAGGCGCCGGAAAAAACGGATTTCCCGCTCAAGAAGGACGATGTGAAAGACGGAAATTATTCAGATAACCTGTCTTCTATGCTTGTACCTTACCTGAGGATACCGATGATGACCTTTGACGGTTCGTTCGCCCAGAGCGGGTTGTTTTTTATGGGACAGGATGCGATAGGCAATTTTCCGTATAAAGCGTCCATGCTGTATGACAGCGGCAGGCAAAAACTCCTTGTAAATACAAGTTTATCAACTAACTATTTTTCACCGGTGATCGCATCGATCGGCTACCAGGACTACGATACTTCACAAATAAGCGCCCAGGCGGTCTATCCGCTGATCGACAGGACGGCGATGGGACTTTCCTCTTTCAATCTCGGCCTATACGGCAGCTCTTTTTCGAATTTTTCAAGAAAAATGGTCGAACCTTTTTTAAGCGCTGGATTCAGGCTCCCCAACACAATACTCAATCTTTCGGCAGGAGTGATGATCGAAAGACAAAAACTGGGCTCTTCCATTTCAAGGACAGGAGGGATCGGCAGGATGGACGTGTCCGCGTATTTTTTGCATAACGAGTGCGATATAAGCGCTGTCGCGGTGACCGATCCCGATAATCCGTCCACTGTATTTCCCGTAATACGGGGATATAATACCGCTCTTGCCGATAAGACCGGTGTGATCGCCGCAACACAGCTCGGCAGGCAGCTGCTCAAGATAAGGCAGGGCTGGTGGAGGTATGGGCTGTATTTTGAGGACCTGTGCGGATTTCTTTTTGCAGATGCCGCTTCATCTACTGCGGGAAATTCACAGATATCAACGGGAGCGGAGCTCCATTTGGAAGTGAAGACGGTCGTGAATGTCGACCTCGGGGTCCGGTATTCATATAACAAAGAGAACCAGTCCGGCTGGGCTGTCCTGATAAAAGCGTACACACCGTTCAATATCAATATGGATAACTCACCCCGCCCCTCGACTTCGCTCGGGGCACCCCTCTCTTATAAAGAGAGGGGCAGGGGTGAGTTATTTTAAATCAACTTTGTGATAACATAATGCCATGGAACTTGACGTAGAGCGCCCCGAGACCTGGCCCAACCTGAAAAAATTCACTAAATTTGAGCGGAAGACCTGGATAAATTCCAAAATGCCCCTGATCCTGCGCACGCTTGAAAGATATATCTCATCCTCCGTGGACTACAAGGACGGCGCCCCGTGGGACCTGATCGGCTTTATCTGCCTTGACGACGGGCTTTACGCCGAAGCGGAGCACATCTACGACGATATGATAAAAAGGGCAAAGCACAGGGAAGGCAGCCTCAACCATCTTCTCTATTGCAGGGGCATTGCAAAATTTCTGGAAGGCCGCTTCAAGAGCGCGCTCGAGGATTTCAGGCTGTCAAACCACATGTCACATATCTATAAGCAGAATGACCTTGGGGCGGCAAAAGCCCTCATCTACATGGAAGAAACGATACTGCCGATGATAGAAATGGTGACAAAGACAAAAGACAAGCTGGGCAGGGACCTGAACGTGATGCCTTTTCTTGACAAGGCGGTCGGGCCGAACATCTTAAAGACGCTTCATAAATGGAACTCGTGCTCGCCTCTGTACTCGACCGGGGTGAGCCAGGGCGGGGGATATCTTTTAACGGTGAAGAACCGCCTCGGCGCGGTAAAGTCGATCGCGATCGATCCGGGATATGAGTTCCTCGAAATATTCAAGGACCTGAACCTTTCGATAGTCGACCTTGACGCGATAATCGCGACCCATGACCATGACGACCACACGGAATCCATCGAGGCCATCCTTTCTCTTCTCGCAAAGCATAATGATCACGTGCCGCAGAGCAGAGTAAAAACACTGGACATTTTCGGATCTCCCGGCGTGATGCTCAAATACCAGGGTCTTTTTAACGCTCTTGACCCGTGGGGGAACAAGGAGATAAATTTCAAGCTTCTTGTCCCGGGAACGACGATAGACCACATCGGCCCAGTCTCTCTCAAAGAAAAATACGGCTGCACTCTTTACGTGAAGCAGGCCTTCCACCAGGAGCTCTGGACGCATGAAGAGTCGGCTGTCGGGGTGATGATAGAGACAAATATCGCCGATAAGAGCGGGCGGCCTGTTTGTGTGGGGGTGACCGGAGACACGAGGTATGAAAAAGGGCTCGGCGAGCAGTACAAAGGCTGCCAGGTGCTGCTTTTCAACATCGGCTCTCTTGAGAAAGAAGAGGGAAAGCTTCTAAAACAGCACCTGGGGCTGATCGGCTCGATCAACGTGATCAAAGAATCAAAACCGCGCGTCGCGGTCCTCACCGAGTTTGGAGAGGAGTTCCGCGGAAAAAGGGCGACCGTTGCTTCCGTGATAGAGGAATGGGCCTCTCCCATGCAGGGTGTAACCGCGGATGACGAGTTCAAGGTCATCCCCGCCGACATGCATTTTGAGCTGAGACTTACGGACCTTTATGTCAAAGAAACTTCCTCAAGGGTCTTTCTGCCCTACAAGATGATCGAGACCGACGAATCGGAGTCCGAGATCATCATGTACAAAATGATGGAAAAATAAGTTCACCTTTCGATTTTTTTCTTGACTTTATCCGCAATATATATCAAACTTTACTTAAATTACTATAATGTCCAAGCGAAATATATCAATAACAATCCTTGTTTTATTGATCGGGGGGTGTATATCCCGGTTTGCTTTTGCGGGAGATGTTTCGCTTGAGAGCGTCTCTTATAACCTAAGCACGAACACTTTTACGTCCGCGGGGATCGTGACTACGTCTCCCGTATACCAGATCTATGCGGGCGTTCAGGAGCTTCCCGGAGTGAACCTGTCATCAGGGGACTTTATTTCGGGGACGGGTTTTGTCAAAGCCTCATATTTTATGTCGGCGTTCGGGCCGACGGTGCTTGCGATAGAACCTGCCTCAGGCAACAACATCGCGCCGATACACATCAAAAAAATAACGGGTACCAATTTCACGTCGTCCACGGTCGTAAAGCTTCAGCTCAGCGGAGAGACCGACATCACTGCGACCGGAGTCAATGTTGTAAGCGCCACGGAGATCATCTGCGACTTTGACATCACCGGGGCAAAAGCCGGCAAGTGGAACGTTCTTGTCACAAAAGAAGGCGAGAGCGGATCTCTTCTGACAGAGGGCTTTGAAGTGAAGGCTTATTCCTTTGCCGCGAACCTCGCGATAAACTATCCCAACCCTTTTGACCCGGCAAGGGAAGAAACAAAAGTATTTTTCAGGCTTGATAAGGACGCCGACACAAGGGCCTATATCTTCACGATCACCGGCGACATGATATGGAAAGACAACTTTTTAAGCGGCAGCAACGGCGGAAGGGCGGGGGAGAACACTTTTACCTGGAACGGCATGTCGGCGTTCGGGGAGATGATGTCAAACGGGGTCTACCTTCTCCATATCGTGGAGCCGTCCACGGGAAGGACGATAGCAAAAGGAAAGATTATGGTGCTCAGAAGGACGGCGTCGGTCCCTAAAAAAGACGATATCCCTCTGGCGGCACAGATCGTGATAGCGGTCCTGCTTTCCGGCGCTTTGCTGGCGAGCGGCTCCGGCAACATCTACCGCGCCTTGAAAAAGATAAGGAAAAAGTAAATGAAACACAGACCGTTCAGGCTGATCTTTGTCCCAATTTCCGTATTTTGGATTTTGTGCTTTGGATTTTGTGCTTCTTCTCCGGGCAGGGATATCGGCTATACCGAAGACCCCACCAAGATCGGCATCGGCGCCAGGCCGCTGGGCATGGGCCGGGCCTTTGTGGCCATAGCGGACCAGGAGAACGCCGTCTTCATAAACCCGGCAGGCCTCTCTTACACAAAAAAATGGTCCCTGAGCAGCATGTACGCTTCTTTTCTGGGGGACGTCAATTACATCACGTTCGGCTTCACCTATCCGCTTCCCCTCTTCAGGAACGGCGGCGTCGGTATCGGATATGTGGGCTCAAATGTCCCCGGGATAATCTCTCCGACGCAGGAAGGCTTTAATTATTCCGATTACCACAACAACGTTTATCTTATTGCAGCAAGCTTTTCGCCGAGGGACGATCTGTCTTTCGGCTCCGCGCTGAAAATATTCGACCAGGGCTTTTCGGGCTATGTGAACTCTATCGGAAAAGGCTACGACCTTGATCTTGGCGTGAAATGGGACATCGATAAAAGGCTGGGGCTGGGACTTAATCTGCAGAATATCCTGCCTGTCTCGATGGGAGGAAAGATCTCCTGGCCGAACGGTGACGAGCAGAGCATCCCTGCGGTGGCCAAGGCCGGACTTAAGGGCCTGACCGAGGACGGCAGCATATTGTTCGCCGTCGACTATGACCTGCAGATAAACAAGAACCTTCCCGGAACGGGCCATATAGGTGCGGAATGGAAGTTCCATCCCAACCTTGCCCTGCGCGGCGGCCTTGACCAGAACCTGAGCGCGATGACGGGCAACACCGCGACCAACGTGAGCCTGGGCATCGGGCTCGAGATAGGCTCGGTGAAATTCGATTACGCCTACCATCCGTATTTTGACGAATCAAGCAACATAACCCACTACATCTCGTTCACGATCTTCGGAAGGGCGCCTGCTTTGAGAAAGACACAAACTGTTGCCCCGACGCCTGAGGCAGCGCCTAAGGCAATAAAAGCTGCAACACCCGAGGCAGAGCCGAAAGAGATGGTCTATAAGGTCATCTGCGGCCCGTTCACTCAAAAATCGAAGGCCGACAGGACGAATATGGACGCGATACGCAAAGGCCTCGATTCCGTGGTAAAAGAGGACGGTCCCGGCAAATGGACCGTCCAGCTGGGCGTGTTCTCGCTTGAGGACAATGCCGCAAAACTGAGAGATCTGGCCGGCGGAAAAGGCATAAAATCCATTGTGATAACAACACCAAAATAAAAGGAGGAAAAGGTATGAGAAAAGCAAGCAGATATCTCTGGCTGGGGGCGGTGTTCATATTTTTGATCTGGCTGGTAACGGGAGGGAGCGCGCAAAGCGCGATCCCCGGCAGGATGAACTACCAGGGACGCCTTGCTGACTCTTCCGGCTCTCCCATCAAGACCACAAAAGCCATCGCTTTCAAGATCTATGACGCGCTTTCGGGCGGCACGCTCCTGTGGACCTCTTCTTCCTATTCGATCACCCCTGACAGCAACGGCGTTTTTTCTGTCGTGCTCGGCAGTGAAGGCGACCCGATCTCGTCCGGCGTTTTTGGCGAGGCCACCCGGTACCTTGAGATAATCATAGAAAAAGAAGTGATGAGCCCGAGGATACAGTTCGCGACCTCCGCTTTTTCATTCAAAGCCGCGGATTCAGATTATCTTGCAGGTCTTCCGCCTTCAGAATATTTCAAAGCTTCCGGGGGGAAAATAACCGGGAACCTTACGGTCGAAGGGGGAGTAGTTGTTTCAGGAACAGTGCAGGCCGGCGCTTTCAAAGGCGACGGTTCCCAGCTGACGGGCATCGGAGCGGCGCAGATCACCGATTATTCCGTTACTTCGACAAAGATAGCGACCTCTGCGGTAACGTCAGAAAAAATAAATGACGGCGCAGTGACTGCGTCAAAGCTCGCATCCGGTTCAGTTACAGCCGAAGCCATATCAGAAGGCGCGATAACCTCCTCGAAGCTCGCTTCGGATGCGGCGGTACTCACCTTTGCCAGACAGGGATCGGACCGGCTCAAAGGCAATGTCGACATCAAGCAGGGGACGAACGTTTCGATAACGCAGACCGGGCAAACGCTTGAGGTGGCCGCTTCCGGGGTCCTTACGACGGTGGAGGTTGATAATACTTCAATCGACTACAACGCGGGCTCCTCGCTCGAGGTCAAAGACCTCGGGATATCTACGGCAAAACTGGCCGCAACCTCGGTAACAGCGGCGAAATTGGGAAGCGATGTGGCGGGTTCCGGGCTGACGGGCGGCAACGGCTCCGCCCTGGCGGTGGATACGGGAACAGCGGCAAATAAGATAGTTCAACTGGACGGCTCCGCAAAGCTGCCTGCGGTAGACGGCTCACAGCTGACGGGGGTCGTTGCAACGAGCATCGCGGACAACGCTGTCTCAACGACAAAGATAGCGACCTCTGCGGTGACCGACGCAAAGATAGACTCGGTCTCCGGAAGCAAGGTGACGGGCTCTGTTGCTACTGCAGACGCGGCGGGCAGGGCGACCTCTGCTGCTACAGCTGATGCAGCGGGATATGCCGTGACAGCCGGCAATATCGCAAGAGCCACTGCAGCAGGAACAGCGGATACTGCCGGATATGCTGACAATGCCGGTAACGCCTCCACGGTGACGAACGGGGTTTATACAACGGGAAGTTATGCCAATCCCGCATGGATCACCTCATTAGCAGGTTCAAAGATATCCGGTTCCGTATCAACGGCAGACGCAGCGGGTTATGCAACGACAGCAGGCACAGCCACAACGGCGACTTCGGCAACAACGGCTGAGGGAGCTGGCAGAGCAACTTCGGCGGTAACAGCGGATGCTGCTGGTTATGCAACAGGTGCGGGAACGGCGGAGAATGCCGGATACGCTACAAATGCGGGCAACGCTACAACAGTGACGAATGGAGTTTATACAACGGGAAGCTATGCAGATCCAGCATGGGTAACATCTTTGGCCGGTTCAAAGATATCCGGTTCGGTCTCCACTGCCGATGCGGCGGGATATGCGACTTCTGCGGGGTCAGCGACAACAGCTACTTCTGCGACAACGGCGGAAAATGCCGGCTATGCGACAAACGCAGGTAATGCCTCCACGGTGACGAACGGAGTTTATACTACGGGAAGCTATGCTAATCCTGCGTGGGTGATGTCTTTGGCAGGTTCAAAGATCTCAGGTTCTGTATCAACAGCGGACTCAGCCGGTTATGCAACAAGCGCTGGGTCGGCGACAACAGCGACTTCGGCAACAACGGCTGAGGGAGCTGGCAGAGCAACTTCCGCGGTAACAGCGGATGCAGCCGGGTATGCCACCAGTGCAGGAACGGCAGCAACGGCAACCTCAGCGACAACGGCGGAGAATGCCGGGTATGCGACGAATGCGGGCAATGCCTCCACGGTGACGAACGGAGTTTATACTACGGGAAGTTATGCTGATCCTGCGTGGATAACATCGTTGGCTGGTAGCAAAATATCCGGTTCAGTTTCAACGGCTGATTCCTCTGGAAGGGCGACTTCTTCAGCAACTTCTGATACAGCTGGTTATTCTGATAACGCCGGGAATGCTTCCACGGTGACGAACGGAGTTTATACTACGGGAAGTTATGCTGATCCCACGTGGGTGACGTCCCTTGCGGGTTCAAAATTGACCGATAGCAGCATTACAGCTTCGAAGCTCTCAACGGGAGCGGTAACTTCTGACGCTCTGGGAGCAGGTTCGGTCATAACCTCTAAGCTCGGCGCCGGAGCTGTTACGACTGCCGAGATCGCCGGCGGAGCGGTCACAGGGGCAAAACTCGCATCAGATATCAATATCACTACAACCGGCAGCATTTCAGCGGGAAGCTTTGCGGGGAACGGGGCAGGGCTCACCAATGTTCCCGCAGTCCCAGGAGGAGCGACCGGAGCGGTCCAGTTCAATTCGAGCGGGACAATGAGCGGAGAAGCGACGAATCTTTATTATGATGCAGCGACAAAAAAGCTCGGGATAGGAACGACAACACCGGACAGCCTTTTAGATATTTCAAGCGATACTTACCTCAACCATTTGACCATCAACCGGCCTGGCGCTGGCGCCTCGTTCTATCTTACTCTCGGATCTGACGGGACGACATATCTGAAGAATAACACTGCGGAGCGGATCAGAGTAAATATCGGCGGAGCGGATGTGTGGAATATCTCAACAACGGGAGGCTTATCCTTGGGGACCAGTTATGTTTCTACAGACATGGGTTCGGGAAGCATGATCATGAGCGGGAAGCTTGGCATCGGTACGACCTCTCCTACGGTCTCGCTTGAGGTCTCAGGCGGTGATGTGAAAGTCGGCTCAGCCGGAGCGTCAATTGAAGCTTCGACAGGGAAGATATATGGGACTTTTGTGGGCAGCGGGGCTCTGATCACGGGCGTTTCAGCCTCCACAGCCGAAGGGGCCGGCAGGGCGGATTCAGCGGCGACGGCAGACGCTGCTGGGTATGCCACGAATGCGGGCAACTCCTCAACAGTGACTAACGGAGTTTATACTACGGGAAGCTATGCGGACCCTGCGTGGATAACTTCATTGGCAGGTTCAAAATTGACGGACGGCAGTGTTTCAGCTTCAAAGCTCGCATCCGGCGCCGTAACATCAGAAGCTCTTGGTGCAGGAGCGGTAACGACCGCAAAGATCAGTGCCGAAGCCGTTACAACGGCCGAGATAGGGGCAGGCGCGGTCACAGGGGCAAAGCTCGCTTCCGATATCAACATAACTTCAACAGGAAGCATCTCCGCCGCAAGTTTTGCCGGGAACGGAGCTCTGATCACGGGTGTTTCAGCTTCGACCGCAGAAACTGCAGGAAGAGCGGATTCCTCTGCAACGGCTGACGCGGCGGGATACGCAACGACTGCCGGGACAGCGACAGGGGTGGGGACGCTGGACACACTCTCAGTAACTGGAAATTCTTTGCTTGCAACAAGCACGGGAAAAGTCG
>Ga0172375_10002502_pt1 | contig 28508 bp, 29 predicted proteins | sample LakKiv1m_FD_114537 | JGI IMG/M metagenome (GOLD analysis project Ga0172375, IMG submission 114537) | Freshwater microbial communities from Kabuno Bay, South-Kivu, Congo - kab_092012_11.1m | ecosystem: Environmental > Aquatic > Freshwater > Lake | place: Democratic Republic of the Congo... | reverse complement strand
TTTGCAAATACCCGGCGTTTCCAATATTTGGACTCAACCGATTGTAAATCGCATTGATATGCTGGCTACCGGGATCAGGACTTCCGTGGGGGTTAAGGTCTTTGGCCCGGATTTAAATAAAATTGAAGCGATTGCCACAGAAGTAGAGCATGTTGTTAAAACTATTTCCGGAGCAGTAGATTTGTATTCGGAGAAGATTGTTGGTAAACCCTACATTGAATTTAAGATTAAAAGAGAAGAGTTGGCGCGCTACGGAATCTCCATCCGCGATATCCAGGATGTGATTGAGATGGCGATCGGAGGAGAGAACCTCACGACTACGGTTGAAGGCAGGGAGCGTTACCCTGTGCGCGTGCGTTATGCCCGGGAATTGCGCGATAATATTGACGCGCTGAGGCGCGTGCTTGTTTCAACAAAAGACGGAGCGCAAATTCCCATTGCCCAATTGGTGGATATATATTTTGTTACCGGCCCGGCAATGATTAATTCGGAAAACGGACTGATGCGCGCTTATGTGCTAATGAACGTGCGTGGACGCGATATGGTGGGCTTTGTGGAAGAAGCTTCCAAAGCAGTCGCTAAAGAGATAAAGTTACCTGCGGGTTATTTTCTGCAATGGTCAGGACAGTTTGAGAATCAGGTGCGTGCCAAGAATAAGATTGCCATACTTTTGCCGATCAGCCTTTTAATTAATTTTATGCTCATCTATATGAATTTTCGTTCGATTATTAAATCGGTATTTATTTTTACCGCTGTTCCGGTGACCTTGGCCGGCGGTGTTTGGTTGTTAGCTTTTTCCGGATTTAACTTTTCCGTGGCAGTCTGGGTGGGTTTTATCGCGCTTTTCGGGGTGGCGGTTGATGATGGCGTGCTGATCACTACTTATCTTGATGATGTGTTCAGAGAGCGCAAGGATAAAATAAAGACGCGTCAGGATATAGTTGAGGCTACAGTGCACGCCGGATTAGGCAGGATCCGTCCGGCATTCTTGACTACCATTACTACTATCGCGGCATTGCTGCCAATTATGTTTTTGAAAGGCACAGGAGCGGAAATAATGCAGCCGATGGCCATACCCTCAATCGGAGGGATGACCATTGAAATGATCACTTGGTTTATTGTGCCTACGCTATATTCCTGGAGAGAAGAGAAACTACTAAAAAGGAGAGGACATGTTTAGGAAAATTGTGTTTAGCTTATGCGTTGGGATATTTTTCTTTGGGGTAATCGGCCTATCATATGGCCAGGTTGAAGCAGGCAATAAGATCTGCCCGGTTTCAGGCGAGAAGATTGAAGAAGAAATGAAGGCCACTTATGAATATAACGGGAAGATTTATAATTTTTGTTGCGCTTCTTGCGTCAAAGAGTTTAGGAAGGATCCGGATAAATACATTAAGAAGGTTGATGATGAACTGAAGGCTGCTTCTGAGAAAAAAACAGATGAGCAGATGGTGATGCTAGAGTCCGGAATGAAGGATATACAGGATAAAGACAGTCAACATCACAGTAATTGATTATATTTATGCGATGTGATTTAGGAGTAGTGAGGCAAAATGAAAAAAATATCTCTAGTGCAAATAAAGGCGAATGAAAAAGTAAGGGTCCTGGAGATTCTTGGAGGATCTAATCTGGAAAACAAGCTTTTAAGTATGGGTGTGTATAAAGGCAAACCGGTTGTAAAGCTCAGCCATATTGGCCTGCAGGGGCCGGTGGTGATTAAGGCGGGAAGAAGCATTTTGGCTTTAGGTCACAGCGTAGCCGAAAAAATAATTATTGAAAGAGAATGATGAAAAAGATTTATTTAATCGGTAATCCTAATGTCGGAAAAAGCGTGGTGTTTTCGCGCTTGACCGGCGTGCAAGTCATGTCTTCGAATTATCCGGGGACGACGGTTGAGTTTACCAAGGGGTATTTAACCTTAAGTGACACAAAGGTTGAGGTGGTGGATTTACCGGGGACGTATTCATTGGATCCTACTTCCGGGGCCGAAGAGGTAGCGGTATCCTTATTAAAAGAGTTTTCTAAAGAAGAGATTGCCGTAATTAACATCATTGATTCGACTAATCTGGAAAGAAATCTGCTTTTGACTTTACAGTTAATTGAAGAAGGGTTTCCCGTGGTGATCTGTATGAATATGTGCGATGACGCCAGCCACCGGGGAGTGCATATCGATATTGCTAAACTGGAAGAGCTGTTGAAGGTACCGGTGATTTCTACCTGCGCCTTAACCGGAGTGGGAATTAAATTATTAACGCAGAGGATAAAAGAGGTAGTCTCTTCTCCTAAAGGCAAACAGGATCATCAGCAGCGTTGGCTGGAGATCGGACGGATCATTGAACAGGTTCAGCGCTTGGAGCACCGGCATCATACTTTTAGGGAGATCATGGAAGATGCGTCGGTGCGTCCGGTAACCGGATTATTGATGGCCGGCGGGATTATTTTTACGGTATTCCGAATCGTGCGTTTTATTGGCGAGGGAATCATTAATCGGGTTACCGATCCGATTTTTATGAATATTTATCAGCCGCTGCTTGAGAAACTCTCGGTGCATTGGCAGGAAAAAGGTTTTTGGTTTCATCTGCTAATCGGCGATTTAATTAATGGTAAGATAGACTTTAAACAATCTTTAGGGGTTTTGACCACCGCTCCTTATATTGAACTTGGGATGGTTTTGCCTTATGTGGTGTCTTTCTATTTTATTTTAAGTTTATTGGAGGATATCGGATATCTGCCACGGTTGGCGGTATTATTAGATAATCTTTTGCATCGTTTAGGTTTGCATGGCTACGCGGTAATCCCGGTGCTCTTGGGATTTGGCTGCAATGTCCCCGGGATTTTATCTACGCGCGTGTTAGAATCAAAGCGGGAGAGATTCATTGCCGCGACGATTATTTCGATTGGCGTGCCGTGTATTCCTTTACAGGCAATGATTTTTGGTTTATTAGGCAAATTCGGCGGATTTTATGTCGGCGGAGTATATCTGGTTTTATTTTCGCTGGTGATTATATTGGGCACAATCTTAAATCGCACCTTAACCGGCTATAGCCCGGAATTCCTTTTAGAAATTCCTCCTTACCGTTTTCCACCGCTGCTTATGCTTTGGAAAAAACTTTATTTCCGGATCAGGGGATTTTTGGTGGAAGCAACTCCGGTGGTTCTGTTGGGAGTTTGCTTTATCAATATACTGCTTTATTTTAAATTATTCGATTTTGTAACTGCGATTTTTGCTCCGATCATTCATGGTTTATTCGGGCTTCCTAAAGAAGCGGTAGTGGCTTTAGCCATTGGTTTTTTAAGGAAAGATGTGGCGGTAGGGATGTTGATGCCTTTAGGGCTAAGCGCGAATCAGTTGTTTATTGGCGCGACATTACTGGCAATATCTTTTCCTTGTGTCGCTAGTTTTGTGGTTCTCGCTAAAGAGTTAGGCTTCAAAGGTCTGGTTAAGTCTACTTTGATTATGATTGGCATCAGTATTATTGTCGGCGCGTTACTTCATTTCACCATATTGCGCTAGTTTCGTAATAAAAGATAAAAGGGGACGTTTCACTCTGAACAGGGGAAACGTCCCCTTTTATTGTTCAATAAAATATTTCTTGACTATATCAAAAAATGTGTTACATTTGTTATGTAAATTGGTATAATGGTAAATTATAAAAATGGCATTTTACCATAAAATTAGCATTATTTTGCTTGACATTTGCAGTTTTTTACCCTATATTTGGAGGTAGTAAAGATGCAAGGCAGTGGGAGGCAGGTCGTTACACATAGAGTAATTACTATGTTAGGCCGCCAAGAGTTGGATTATCTTGATAAGTTGGGAAAGGACGCTTTGTTTTCCACAGGTAGGAAGCTATCCTATAATGATATTTTACGCGGATTAATTGAGTTTGCCATGGAAGCAGGTATATCTGGCGAAAAGATAGACTCAGCGAAGTCTTTAAAAGAGAAGTTGTTAGAGCAGTTACATAATTTAACACAAGGCTTAAAAAAGGAGGTATCAGGATGAAGAAGGTAATGTTATTAGTGCTTGCGTTTGTATTTATTATCGGATTGTTTGCGCTAGGTTATGCTGCGGAGGAACCGGATATATTATACATGAAAGCCTTACCTCCAATACAGGTTGATCGAGATGAAATTCCTTATAGCACTGGCCCGATTCATAAACTTAGCCGTGGAGTAATTAATATGGCAACATTTTGGCTGGAGATTCCTGCGGAAGTTGCTAAAGTCACTAAAGAACAAGATCCTGCAGCTGGCGCTACTATTGGCTTGGTTGATGGTACGTTAACCGGTGTTGTGCGCGGGGCAACGGCGATCTTTGATACGGCTACTTTCTTTGTTCCTTCGTATACTAAGCCTGCGATGAAACCAGAGTATGCCTGGAAAGCCGCGGATGATAGGATTCGAGCTTTGCTTTGGTAAATAAGTAAAAAGCTGTAAGTTGTAAGAGGCGTCATTTTTTAAATGACGCCTCTTTTTTTTGGTTAGATTTTTTGCGCTCTTACGTCAATTATAGTAGGAGGTGGCAAAAATGAAAAGAATGGTTTTTAGCGCAGTGGTGGTTTGGTTAAACCTGATGAGTAATCTGCTTTTAGCGGGGGAGTTAAGTTGGGAAAATATTGGAAGGGAAAATTTAAATTGCCAAGCGCTTTTAGTTAATGCGCTTGATAGCCGCATTATTTTTGTGGGAAAACCCGGTAATATATTAAAAACTGATAATGCGGGGAAAAGCTGGCGCAGGGTACTAGCGGTGCAAGGAAGAGGCGCTGATATCAACGATTTGGCGATTGGGATAGATAATAATGTTGTTTATGCCGCTACTGGTAATGGTTTATACCGTAGTAGTAACTTAGGAGAGCGTTGGGAGAGGATTTTCCGAGGTAAAGCGGAGTTGGAAAATCAGTGTACGGCAGTACTTAGCAGCGCAGAAACTATCTTTTTAGGTACAAAAGCCGGGTTATTTATCAGCCGAGATTATGGGCGCAGTTGGTTTAAACAGCAGATCGGTATTGGCAGCGGCAGCATAATTAATATTGAGTCCGCCGGTCAGAAAAATGCGGTTATCTATTTAACTGCCTTTAGCGGTATATTTAAATCTTTAGATAATGGCAAAAGCTGGGAGAGGATTATTACAAGTTATTCTCACCGGGATGCGAATGAGGAAATAGGCAAGGATGAACCGGAACAACCGGATAAGCTGACAAAGATTAATTTTGTCAAGGCAGATATACGCAGCAGCAAGCAATTATATTTTTCCTGCGCCAGAGGTGTTTACCGGAGTATTAATCAGGGGCAGAGCTGGGAAAAGCTGACAGAATATGGCTTATTGAGTTCTGATGTAAAGATGCTTTGTTTAGCGGATAATTCAGAGCTCTACGCGCTTACTTCATCAGGAGTTTTTCTCTATAGTTCCGGTCGCTGGATAGAGCTGTCATTTAGTTTAGTTGCAGGTAGATTAAATTATTTAGCTTTAGATACCGATAGTAATCTTTATATTACTGGTGAAAAAGGGGTATATAAAGCCAGCTCAAAAGACAGTTCAAATTCTTTAGCGGTGGTTTTACTGCAAGAGTATCTTAAGAATGAGCCAGAGATAAGAGATGTCCAGGAGGCAGCGATAAAATATGCTGAGGTGAGTTCGGAAAAGATTGCGCAATGGCGTAAAGGGGCCGCTAAAAAAGCATTACTGCCGCAGGTGAGTATTGGCTTGGATCGTAATACAGGTGATCTTTGGCATTGGGAAGGCGGCTCAACGACTAAAACTGATGATGATACTTTGCGCCGCGGGCGGGATAATCTTGATTGGGATGTTTCTTTATCCTGGGATTTAAGTGATTTAGTCTGGAATGAAGCGCAAACAAGTATTGATGTGCGTTCAAAGCTGATGGTGGAGCTGCGGGGTGATATTTTAGACCAGGTGAATAAAATTTATTTTGAACGTTTAAGGGTTAAATCAGAGCTGGATAATTTAGCGCTAGAGGATCGCCGGAAAAGATTCGATAAGCAGTTGAAATTTCAGGAGCTGACCGCTTCTTTAGATGCGCTGACATCCGGGTATTACTCAGAGCAATTACGAAAACTAGCGCCTAAAGAGCGAGCTTAAAACCAAGCTTTCCGTCTTTCGCTTCCGGCACGAAGATTTTCGCCGTGTGCGGCGGCTTACGTTTCGCTCCGGCGCGGTTCCTTACGTAGAAAAAGACACCGCCTGCGCTCAACGTAATTCCTTGCACACTATCAATATAAGACAAGCCGAAAATCTTCTCATTGTGCCTCCAGCAAAAGCCGGAAAGCTTATAAATTTACATCTGGTTAGCGCGGGTGATTGCCAAGACGCAGCCCTAATAAATAGCCATTAACCGAGGGGTGACACGGAGGCGGGTCCCCTGACGCGCGCAACGTCAGTGAGCACGGCAGGGTGCCGCAGTGGCAGGACCCCGAGGCATTGACATTGAAGCGAAAGAGGGAAAGCTTGGGCAATCCTTTTTTGCTTGCAATTACCGGATGTTTATGATAATTTAAGAAATCTCTCAATTTTATTAACCCAATCAAAATAAAGGATTAATGTTATGAGTACGCATCACTTTACGGATCTTAATTTTAAGAAGGAAGTGCTGGAGTCAGAATTACCGGTTTTGGTGGATTTTTGGGCGGCTTGGTGCGGCCCTTGTAAAATGATTGCGCCTACCATTGATCAGCTCGCTAAGGAATACGCCGGAAAGATGAAAATTGGCAAGGTGGATGTCGATACCAATCCCAAGGTGGCTACGGAATACGGGGTAATGTCTATACCGACAATTATATTTTTTAAAAATGGAAAGGTGATGCATCAGCTTGTCGGCGCCGCCAATAAGCCGGATCTTAAACGCAAGATTGAGGAAAATTTTTAATGCGCAAGCTTTTTATTGCCGCGACCAAGCAGAATGACGGCAAGACGACGGTCTCTTTAGGGATCATCAGGAATTTACAGCAAAAATTCGGCAAGGTTGGTTTTATCAAGCCCATCGGCCAGCGTTATTTAGAGGAAGAAGGATTAAAGATTGATGAGGATTCGATCCTTATCGAGAAGGTCTGCGGGATAAAAAGCGGGCTTAAAGATATGAGCCCGATTGCCGTAGAAAAAGGTTTTACCGAAAAATATATCACGAAGCCGGATAAAAAAAATATTAGTAAACAGATTCAGGATGCATTTCGCAGAATTTCTAAAAAGCAGGAGTTAGTCGTCATTGAAGGCACCGGCCATGCTGGAGTGGGGTCGGTTTTTGATCATTCCAATGCCGCGGTGGCCAGGCTTTTAGGTGCTAAAGTAATTATTATCTCTTCCGGTGGAGTGGGGCGGCCAATTGATGAGATTGTTTTAAATAAAGCACTTTTTGAAAAAGAAGGGGTTAAGGTTTTAGGGGTGATTGTGAATAAAGTATTACCGAATAAATTTGACCGGATTAATCGATTAGTAAGAAAAGGACTGGAAAGAAAAGGGATTGAAGTTTTAGGCGTTCTTCCTTACGATCCGCTGTTGGCTCGGCCGACGATTGAACAAATTTTAGAAGAAACAGATTTTGAAGTTCTTTGCGGAAAAGAGTATTTGGAGCGTTCGGTGGCGAAGGTGATTGTGGCCGCCATGGAACCGATCGATGCGGCACGCTATATCAGTGAAAACGCTTTGATGATTACTCCCGGTGATCGTAAAGATATGATTATGATTGCCTTAAGCTGTTTTCGTGATTCTGGTAACAAGAAATTAAAAATTTGCGGAATAGTTTTAACCTGCGGCATTACTCCGGAGCCACCGCTGATGGAGCTTTTAACTAAAGCGAACATTCCAGTTTTATTAGCAAAATCGGATACCTATGATGTGGCTACTTGTGTGCATGATGTCACGGTAAAGATCCGGCCTTGTGATAAAGATAAAATTGCGGCGGTAGAAAAGTTAATCAGTGAGAATATTGATTTCAAAAGAATCTTGTCGCACTTGTAATTCAGATTTTAAAACGGAATTTTGCCTAAGACAAATTCAAAGATAAAGAAAGGGATCAAGTATGGATGCGATTATTAAAATCCGTAAGCTGGCTAAAAGAAAGATTAAAACCATTGTTTTACCGGAATACGCCGATGCGCGTACGATCGAAGCTGCGCGGATTATTAAACAGGAATCTCTGGCTAATCCACTGGTGCTCACTCCGGATTTAATTGATAAGCATGAATTAGATAGATATATTCAAGAGTATTACCAAATGTACCAGTCAAAAGACATTGATTTAGATACGGTGAAGAAGCTTTTTTCTAACAGCCTTTATTATGCGGCGATGATGACCCGGGAAGGCAAGGCCGACGGTTTAGTGGCCGGGGCAATCCATACTACTCCGGATATTGCCCGGGCATGCATTCGTTGTATCGGCATGGATGAAAGATTCACCATTGCTTCAAGTTGTTTTGTGATGGTGGTTCCTAATTGCCAGTATGGCGATAACGGAACTTTTATTTTTGCCGACTGCGGAGTTATTCCTGACCCCAATGCCCGGCAATTATTTTGTATCGCTTCTACCGCTGCGGAATTAGCCGCTAAAGTGTTAGACCTTACTCCGAAAGTAGCTTTCTTAAGCTACTCGACTAAGGGTTCTGCGAAAACAAAATCCGCGGAAAAAATCGCCGAAGCTTTAGCTTTACTTAAAGACCAGTCTCCGGATATCTTAGCGGACGGAGAGATGCAGGCTGATGCGGCAATTGTCCCGGATGTCGCGAAAATTAAATGTCCGGATAGCCCAATCAACGGAGAAGCGAATGTGCTTATTTTTCCAAATTTAGAGGCCGGCAATATCGGGTATAAACTTGTGCAGCGTTTAAGCGGCTGCCGGGCAATCGGACCGTTATTCCTGGGATTAAATAAACCAGCCAGTGACTTATCGCGCGGTTGTTTTGTGGACGACATTGTCGACAGCGTCGTAATCACGGCGATCAGGGCACAGTAATGAATATTCTGGTAATCAATAGCGGCAGTTCATCAATAAAATATAAGCTTTTTAAGATGCCTTCTGAGCGCTTAGTTAAGAAGGGGGTCATTGAGCATATCGGCGAAGATGGCTCGAAGTTCAGGAATCATTATGCCGGTTTAAAAATTATACTTGCGGAAATTAACCTAGTGGATGCGGTAGGGCACCGGGTGGTGCATGGGGCGGAAGATTTTAATAAACCGGTTTTAGTTGATGCGCGCGTCATTAAAGGAATTAAGAAATGCAGCGCGATTGCTCCTTTGCATAATCCGGCTAACCTTTCCGGGATACTGGCCGCTGCGAAGCTTTTACCCGGTGTCAGGCAGGTTGCGGTTTTTGACACGGCATTTCATCAAAGTCTTCCGGAGCGCGCTTATATTTATGGCCTGCCTTATGATTATTATCAGAAATTAAGGGTGAGAAAATATGGTTTTCACGGCACCAGCCATGAATATGTTGCTCAAGAAGCGAGCCGCATTTTAAAAAAACCGCTGAATAAATTAAAATTAATTACTTGTCATTTAGGTAATGGCTGTAGTATTACCGCGATTGATCACGGAAAATCTGTGGATACGAGTATGGGTTTTACTCCCCTAGAAGGATTAGTCATGGGTACGCGTTGCGGTGATGTTGATCCGGCTTTGATCACGCATATTATGCACAAAAAGAAATTCGATACCAAACAAATGGATCACATTTTAAATAAAGAGAGCGGTTTAAAAGGGATCTCAGGCATTAGTAATGATATGCGCCTGCTTGAAGAAAAGGCGAAGGCCGGAAATAAGCGCGCTAAGCTGGCGGTTGATATTTTTGTTTATCGGGTCCGGAAATATATTGGCGCGTATTTAGCGGTTTTAGATGGATTAGACGCCTTGATTTTTACCGCGGGGATCGGAGAAAATCAGCCTTCGGTGAGAGGAAGTATTTGTCAGGGGCTGTTTAGCTGTCTGGGGAAGAAGCCCAAAATTATCGTAATTCCTACGAATGAAGAACTAATGATTGCCCGGCAAACCTATAAATTAATAAAGAGATAAATAATGATAAACTCTAAATCCGAAATCCTAAGCTTTAAACAAACACTAAACTATAAGCACGAAAAGTTTAAATATAATTTTTAAAGCTTTGAGTTTCGGATTTCGGATTTGTTTAGAATTTCGAGTTTAGTGTTTAGGGTTTAATAAAGGGAGAGCATATGCAAAGAATAATGTTGAAATCGAAAATTCACCGGGCAACAGTAACTGAAGCCAATCTTTATTATGAAGGCAGTATAACCATTGATGCGGACCTTATACTGGCGGCGGATATTTTAGAGTACGAAAAAGTAGAGGTACTCAATTTGAATAACGGCTTGCGGATTGAAACTTATGTGATTAAAGGAAAATCCGGTAGCGGAGTGGTTTGTTTAAACGGCCCGGCGGCCCGCGGTTCTTGCCCCGGTGATCAGGTGATTATTGTTTCTTATACTGCCGTGGAAGATAAAGCAGCAAAAACCATTAAAGCTAAAATCATAAAAGTAGATGCCAGAAACAAAATTAAAGATTAAGGTATTTGGCGACCCGGTTTTAAGAAAGCTGTCCAAGCCGGTTGGGCGGGTTACGGAGCAGCATCGTCAGCTGCTGAGCCAGATGGCCCAAGTTATGTATGATGATTCCGGAATCGGCTTGGCTGCTCCCCAGGTTGGTTTTAGCGCGCAGTTAATTGTTGTTGATATCGGAGAGGGCCTCTACAAGTTAGTTAATCCTAAAATTGTAAAGCGGCAAGGTAAACAGACAATTAGCGAAGGATGTTTGAGCGTGCCGGGAGTTTGTATCAAGGTGAAACGCTCAAAACAGGTTTGGGTGCAGGCGCAGGATGAAAACAGCCGTTTGGTGGAAATCGCAGCGAAGGATCTTTTTGCCTGTGTTTTACAGCATGAAATCGATCATTTAAAAGGCAAACTGATTATTGATTACGCTTCATTTCTAGAAAAATTACGCATGAAAAGAAAATTAGCAGCTTTAAAAACAAAAGTTAAAGCCTGTAAATTACAAATTTAGTAAAAGGTGGAAATTTGACTAAACATGATTTAATTATTATTGGCGCTGGCCCGGCTGGATTGACCGCGGCGCTTTATGCGGGGCGCAGCCGGCTGGATACGCTCTTGATTGAAAAAATGTCAGTCGGTGGCAGGATTCTAATGAGTGAGACCATTGAAAATTATCCGGGTTTCCCCGGAGGAATCTCCACAGTGGAATTAATGGGGCGGATGGAAACGCAGGTTAAAGAACTGGGGGTAAAAATTGTAAGTGATGAAGTTACGGATATAGATTGTGTTCAGCGAATAATCAATACCGTCAGCGAGAGTTACCAGGCGGATGCGCTGATTATTGCCAGCGGGGCACGTCCGAGGAAATTAGATGTTCCCGGTGAAGAGCAATATACCGGTCGCGGGGTTTCTTATTGCGCTACTTGTGACGCTCCATTTTTCAAAGATAAACAGATTGTGATCGTGGGGGGTGGAAATGCAGTGGCCGAGGAGGCGATTTATTTGAGCCGTTTTGCGAGCTTGGTAAGCGTAATCCATCGCCGCGGTGATTTGCGGGCTTCGCCGATCCTGCAGGAACGGATGCAGCAAAATAAAAAAATTAATTTTATTCTAAATAGTATCGTTACGCAAATCAAGGGAACTAAAAAGTTAGAGTCGGTAATGATTAAAGACCTTTTAAGTGGTAAAGAATATGATTTTGTTTGCGCTGGAGTTTTTATTTATATCGGCTATACACCGGAAACGATATTGCTAAAAGATAAATTACAGATGGATGAAGCAGGATTTATTGTGGCCGATGAAAATATGGCCACGACGGCTGCCGGAGTTTTTGCTTGCGGTGACTGCCGTAAAAAAGGATTTTATCAGGTGATCAACGCTTGTGGTGACGGCGCAGTGGCCGCGGATTCTGCTTATAAATTTATTGCTCAGCGAAAGAAATAAATGGAAAAGGCTCCTACGACGAATAAAAAATTGTTGGAATGGGTAAATAAGATGGCCAAGCTTTGCCGGCCCGACCGGATTGTTTGGATTGACGGCTCTGCCCAGCAGAAGTTGATTTTAGAGAATGAAGCTGTGGATAGCGGCGAGTTAATCCGTTTAAACCAGGAGAAACTGCCGGGTTGTTTTTTACACCGTACCGCTGTTGATGATGTGGCGCGCACTGAGCATTTAACTTTTATCTGTACAAAGAGAAAGCATGATGTTGGGCCAAACAATAACTGGATCTCTCCGCCAGCAGCGTATAAAAAAGCTAAAGCCATATTTAAAAATGCGATGGCGGGCAGGACAATGTATGTTATTCCTTTTTCTATGGGGCCGGTGGGTTCGTCTTTTAGTAAAATCGGGGTAGAGTTAACGGATTCCCGATACGTAGTTTTGAATATGTTGATTATGACGCGCTGCGGTGAGGCGGTTTTAAGGCAATTGGAGAAAGATGATGATTTTACTAAGTGTTTGCACTCTAAGGCTCAGTTAGATATTAAGAAGCGTTTGATCCTGCATTTTCCGGAAGACAATACTATCTGGAGTGTTGGCTCCGGATATGGCGGCAATGTTTTATTAGGTAAAAAATGTCTTTCTTTGCGTATTGCCAGTTTTGTGGCTAAAAAAGAAAAATGGATGGCCGAGCATATGTTAATTATGGGCATTGAAGAGCCCAACGGCCATATTGAATATATTGCGGCGGCTTTTCCCAGCGCCTGCGGTAAGACAAATTTAGCGATGATGATTCCCCCGGAAGGCTTAAGAAATAAAGGTTATCGGGTTTGGACTGTCGGTGATGATATTTCCTGGATGCGGGTGGATTCCGATGGTTCTTTTTGGGCGATTAATCCTGAAACGGGATTTTTCGGAGTTGCTCCCGGCACAAATTCTAAGGCCAATTTGAATATGGTGGAAACGATTAAAAAGAATACTATTTATACCAATGTTCTTTTAAAACCGGACAATACGGTTTGGTGGGAGGGCGCTGATGGGGGAATGCCTAGTCAGGGTATTGATTGGAAAGGTAACCCCTGGAAACCAAATACTTTGGATGCTGAAGGTAAGCCGATTAAAGGCGCGCATCCGAATGCGCGTTTTACTACTCCGATTGTGAATTGCCCTTCAGCCTCATTTAGGCTAGAGCAGCACCATGGGGTGCCGATCTCGGCGATTATTTTTGGCGGCCGGCGTGAACATGTCGCTCCTTTAGTGTATGAATCTTTTAATTGGCAGCATGGCGTATTTGTGGGAGCAACAATGGGTTCTGAGTTAACTGCAGCTCAGGTAGGTAAGCTGGGCCAGGTGCGCAGAGATCCGATGGCGATGCTTCCTTTTTGCGGCTATAATATGGCGGAATACTTTAGGCATTGGTTAAATATGGGCAAACTGATGGCGAAGCCGCCAAAAATATTTCATGTTAACTGGTTCAGGACGGGCCAGCAGGGTAAATTTCTCTGGCCGGGGTTCTGTGAAAATTTAAGAGTTTTGGAATGGATATTAGACCGCTGTAATGATAAGGTTAATGCCCTGCGCACTCCGATCGGCTATATACCTTATCCGTTTAATATTGATCTGACCGGGCTTAATCTTGCGGAGGGCGTTTTAGAGGGCCTGCTGAAGGTGGATCAAGAGCAATGGCGGGAGGAATTAAAAGACATCAGTAAATTTTTTGGTGATTTTAAAAAGGACCTGCCTAAAGAGCTCTGGGAAGAACATCGCGCCTTGCTGGAAAGATTAAAGAAAAATGAGTAGCCCGGTTGTATTAAAAACTGAATTTAAAGATTTAAAGCTTTTCCGCCGGGGAAAGGTCAGAGATGTTTATGATCTTGGAGATAAACTGCTGATTGTTTCTACGGACCGGATATCCTGTTTTGATGTGGTTCTGCCTTGCGGAATACCCGATAAAGGAAAGATCCTAACGAGTATCTCCGTATTTTGGTTTGATCTGATTAAGGATATTATCGGGCATCATTTGATTACTACGGATGTCAATAAGTATCCGCCGGTGCTTAAGCAATACGCGGCGCTTCTTGAAGGCCGTTCGATGCTGGTTTTAAAAACTACGCCTTTAGCCGTAGAATGTGTTGTCCGGGGTTATCTTTCCGGTTCAGGTTGGAAGGAATATCAACAAAAGCAGTCAGTTTGCGGCATCCGTTTGCCGGCGGGCTTAAAAGAATCGGATAAATTACCGCAGGTAATTTTTACTCCGTCCACTAAAGCGGATGTCGGGCATGACCAGAATGTCGATCAAAAATATGTTCAAGACTTAGTGGGTCAAGATACAGCCCAGCGCCTTAAAAAAGTAAGTATTGAGGTGTATACCCGGGCCAGCGATTATGCCTTGAAAAAAGGTATTATTATCGCGGATACTAAATTTGAGTTTGGCCTGCATGAGAATAAGATGATTATTATTGATGAAGTGCTTACTCCGGATTCATCACGATTCTGGCCGTTGGCGCAATATCATCCGGGTGTTAGCCAGCCAAGCTTTGATAAGCAATTTGTGCGGGATTATTTAGAAACTTTGGATTGGAATAAAACTCCCCCCGGGCCGTCACTGCCTGAAGAAATAATCAATCAAACCACGGAAAAATACCGGGATGCCTACCGTAAATTAACCGGAATGGACCTTAAATAAAATGATCAAAATTAAAAATATTTTATCGTTTTTATTGAGAATCGGAATTAGCGCCATACTTTTGATTCTTTTATTTAAATTCAATAAAATTGATATGCAAGCCTTGATTAACGATATCAAGGGATTAGACAAGCCGCTTTTAGCAGCGGGTTTTATAATTTTCTTTTTCGTGTATGTTTTAGGTTTTCTGCGCTGGCGGATGCTGCTTCAGGTCACCGGAATGAATATCGACTTAAAAAAATTAATCCGGGCTTTTTGCGGCGGGATTTTTTTTAGTATATTTTTACCTTCGACCATTGGCGGCGATGTAGTTAGGACAGTGGATCTAGCCGGCCATACTAAAAAAGCCAAAGCAGTGGTCGCGACAGTTTTTTTAGACAGATTAAGCGGTTATATGGGGCTGGTTTTTGTAATTTTACCCGCCCTTTTATTCGGCAGAAATTTAGTTTTAGATCAGGTTGTTTTTTCTTCGGTTTTTGTAATCATTATGTTATTAGTGGTAATTCTTTTGGTGTTATTTAATAACTTTATTTATCAGAAAATTACAAAATTTTTGTCTACTCCGGGCGCGGGTAAAATAAAAGAAATGCTTAAGGATCTGCATCAGGAGATACATATTTTTCGTAATCATAAAAAAATGATTATTGGTAATCTGGGTTTATCATTCTTAATCCAGCTGATTGCCCCGGTTTCTATTTATTTTATCGCTCTTTCTTTGGGGGTGAAGGTAAGCTTAATCTATTTTTTTATCTTTGTTCCCATTATCGGCGCGATTACCCTATTGCCTGTTTCCATCGGAGGTTCCGGTTTAAGGGAGTGGTTGTTCGTGCTTTATTTTGCTAAAAAAGCCGGCGTGATGATTGAGCAGTCGGCTTTGGTGATGTCGCTTCTATCTTTTTCTTTCGTGGTATTTTATGCCGCCATCGGGGGGCTGGTTTATGTCCTTACAGTACATCATCGACGCCTACAACCTCGTCAACCATCCGGCGTTTAAGCCTGCCGCGAAGCGGGTTTTAAATATCCAACAGGCGCTGGTTGATTTTATCAGATTAAACCGATTAACCGGAAGCAAAAAAAATCAATTAGTCCTTGTTTTTGACGGATATCCGCCGCCGGCCGAAGAAATTCCTGATCAAAATGGTTTACTTTGTGTGTTTTCGCGCTCGCAGGAAGCGGATGAATTAATTAAAAGAATGATTGAGGATTCCGCTGCGCCGAAAAATATTATTGTCGTATCAGATGATAAAGAAGTGCGCTTAAGCAGCCGATTTCTTCAGGCGCAGATTTGCGGTGTGGAAGAGTTTATCTGCGGTAAGAAAAATAGCCGCATGGCAATTAATGCCAAACTAGCGGCGGATGATTTTAAGCTCGGTTATGCCAAGATGCAGAAGATAAATGCGGAGCTTAAGAAAAAATGGCTGGAATGAGGATAATTTAGAATGATCCTTGACATAACTTGTTAGTTATGATAGAGTTAAACCAATAGTAACCATACAAAAGGAGGGGAACATGAGTAGTTGGCAAGTAGTATTACTAGAACCTGCGCGTACGGTTTTGGCGCAAATTAGCATATTTGTGGTTAATGCGCTGTTGGTGATTATCATCTTGCTCATTGGTTGGTTGCTTTCCAAGTTGGTTAGATCGATTGTTAGCAAAGCCCTCAAGACAGCCAAGATAAATGAATTATCCAGCCGGATTGAGTTAGATAAGCTATTAAGCAAGGGTGGGATAACCTATACTTTATCCGATTTAGTCGGCGGAATTTGTTATTGGTTGGGGCTTTTAGTAACATTTATGGTCGCGGTTAATTCCATCGGCCTGACGATTGCTGCGGATTTATTGAATAAAGTTGTGCTGTATATCCCGAATGTTATCGCTGCTTTGTTTATTTTGATCTTAGGAATGTTTGTTTCAACTTTATTAAAGAATATTGTCAGAACTGCCGCCAGCAATGCGGGTTTAAATCAGGGCAAGCTTTTAGCCCAGGTGGTTGAGAGCATCGTGATTGCTTTTTCCATTTTTGTAGCTTTAGAGCAATTGCAAATTGGGATTCGGATTACTGAACTGACTATTTCCATTGTATTAGGTTCTCTGGGTCTGGGTTTAGCGCTTGCTTTTGGTTTAGGATGTAAGGATATCGCCGGTAAGTTTGTGGCGGAATTAACTGAGAGATTAAAGAAAAAGTAAGTCATGTTTTGGTTAATGATTTAAAATAAGCCCCGCGCCAAATGGTGCGGGGCTTATTTTTATGAGGTCTTAGCTGGATGAACGAAAAAAATAAATATAAAGTTTTTTTGCGCACCTTTGGATGTCAGATGAATGAGCGGGATGCGGAGGTGATTTGTGGGTTATTGCAACGCGCAGGGTATAAAATTTGCGTTGATGAAAATGACGCCGATGTAATTATTTTTAATACCTGCGCAGTGCGTAAACATGCAGAGGATAGGGTTTGGAGCTTGATTGGCAGCTATAAGGGGACAAAGATTATCGGTTTAGTGGGCTGCATGGCGCAGAATTACAAAGAACAAGCATTCCAGCGTGATCCGTATATCAAATTTGTGGTGGGGCCGCAGGATATTGTTAAGATTCCGGAAGTGATGGGAAAGATCTTAGAAAAGCGGGGACAGTCCCCGTGCGGGGACAGTCCCCGCTTTTCAGATGAACGTAAAATTTGGGAAACCGATGGAAATTTACGGCCGGAGGAGATCTATCATACCGATTTCTATCAAGATAAAAATCATGCGCAGGTTGTGATATCCGAAGGCTGTTCTAATTTTTGCGCTTATTGTGTTGTGCCTTATGTGCGCGGGCCCTTGCGTCATCGTAAGCATAAAGATATATTAGCCGAAATTCAGGAAGCGATCGCGCAGGGGATAACCAAGCTGACCCTTTTAGGGCAGAATGTCAATGCTTATCAGGATGGGCAGGTTAATTTTACTAAACTGCTTGAAAAGATTAACGCGCTGAGCGGATTAAAAGAGTTTGATTTTTTTACTTCGCATCCGAAAGACGCCGGCGTTGATCTATTCCGGGCGATCCGGGATCTGGAGAAACTAATGAAGCGGCTGCATTTACCCTTGCAATCAGGCTCAGACAAAATCCTAAAGCTGATGAATCGGGGATATACCGTAAAAGATTACTTGGCTTTAATTGATTCTTATCGTAAAATTGTTAAAGGGGGGCGGTTAACTACGGATATCATTGTCGGGTTTCCTACGGAAACAGAGGTAGAGTTTAATCAAACTTGCGCTTTAGTTAAACAAACCAGGTTTAATGCCGCCTATATTTTTAAATATTCTTCCCGGCCTGGCACCGAAGCGGAAAAAATTATTAGCCAGCTTAAGCCGGGTGAGCTAGACAGGCGGCATAGAAAGATCCTGGATCTGCAAAGAGGTATTTCTAAAGAGTTAGGGGGCAGGCATAAAGATGCAAAAGATTAGGTTTATCCTAGTATTCTGGCTGTTTTTAATTTTACCCGATCTTTGCTGGGCATTAGATTTGGATACCTTAAAGGTGGATTTTTTAGAAGGTAATTATCGGCGGGTTATTTTTGAAGGCCAGGCGCAGATTGACCGAATGCATTTGGGTAATACGGATGAATTGAATTATATTTTAGGTTTAAGCTATCTTAAAGAATCTAAAATAGATCCGGCGCAAAATTGTTTTCGGCAAATTTTAAGCAATTCTAACAGTAAGTTTAAAGCAGCGGCTCACTTAGCTTTGGCGGATACTTATTTAGTTTCCGGACAGTTTCAGCAGGCCCAAGACAGCTATAATAAATTAATTGCTGATGATTCCAATAGCAATCAAAAACCGGCGATCTTGTACCGGTTAAGCCAGCTAGAGCTAAAAAAAGGTAACCATCAGAAAGGTAATGATTACTGGTTTAAACTTAAGAGAGATTTTCCTTTAAGCCCGGAGTTGAGGTTAACTAAAGGTATCGCCTCCGTGAACCTGCCGCTAAATGAAACCGGTGAATATTCTATTCAGGTAGGTTTTTTTACCAATAGCGTTAACGCGCGTAATTTTGAAAATAGATTGTTGAGTAAACATTATCCTGCCTATGTAGAAAGTTTTGGCTCGGGTTTTCGGGTAAAGGTAGGCAGGTTTAAGTTACAAAAGGAAGCGCTGGATTTAGAAAGTAAACTTTCCCAAGATGGTTTTGCCACCAAGCTCTGTCCGTAATTGTTTATGTTAAAAAAGAAGATAATTTTTCTCCTGGGGCCTACCGGTATCGGTAAATCCGCAGCCGCCATAAATTTAGCCAAAAAGATCAATGCCGAGATTATCTCCTGTGATTCGATGCAGGTATATCGCCGGATGAATATCCTCACGGCTAAGGTAGCTTTGCGGCAAAGAAAAAAAGTAAAGCATCATCTCTTAGGCACCATTGATCCGCAGCAGGAATATAATGCGGCGCAGTATCGCCAGGAGGCTTTATTAATTTGCGATAAAATATTTGCTAAAGGAAAAATACCTTTATTTGTCGGCGGGACCGGGTTTTATTACTCAACGATTGTTGACGGGTTGTTTCCGTCTGTGCCGCAGGATAAAATAATCCGCCAGAAGTTAGAAAAACAGCTAAAATTAAAAGGGAACCGGTATCTTTACCGCCGGTTGGTTAAAGTGGATCGCGCCGCAGCCGGGAAGATCCATCCTCGCGATACCCGACGGATTATTCGCGCCCTGGAGGTGTACTTAAAAACCGGGCAGCGTATTTCTTGCCTGCAGAGAAACCGGGTGGGGCTGGGGAAAGAGTATGTGGTAAAGATTTTTGGATTAAACCGAGAAAGGCAATCTCTCTATAATATAATTGATCAAAGAGTTGATAAAATGTTTGGCCGGGGTTTAATTAAAGAAGTAAAGCGTTTGTTGAAGCTTAAATTAAGCCGTACCGCTAAATGTGCTATCGGTATTAGTGAGTTAAAGGGTTATATTTGGGGAGAGTATTCTTTAGCTGAAGCGAAACGACTTATCCAGCGCAACAGCCGGCATTATGCTAAAGGCCAACTGAGCTGGTTTAAAAAAGATAAACGTATTCAGTGGATTAATATTAAAAATGAATCAGCTTCACAATTAGCGTTTAAACTATGGAAAAAGCTCTCTTAGTTAGTATTCAATTAAAGACGGATAAGCACTACTGGCGCATTGAAGACATCTCTTCGGAGTTAGAGGAGCTGGCAATCTCGGCTTGCGTGGAGGTGGTGGAAAATGTGGTTTGTATTTGTGACCGGGCTACCGCTAACTATTTGATTGGCCGGGGTAAGGTTGAGGAGATTGGCTTTATCGCTAACCAAGAGGGCGTGGACACGGTGATTTTTAGCCACGATTTAAGCGGTACGCAGCAGCGTAATCTCGAAGGGGCATTAGGCAAAAAAACGATTGATCGGACACAATTAATCCTGGATATCTTTTCCCGGCGCGCCAGGAGCCCGGAAGGCAAGATGCAAGTGGAGTTAGCTTTATTACAGTATTTATTGCCACGTCTGTCCGGTAAAGGCATCATGCTTTCCGGTTTAGGAGGCGGTATCGGTACCCGCGGCCCTGGCGAGACCAAACTGGAGATGGACCGGCGTCAGATTAGGAAAAAAATCGATAAATTGAAAGAAGAGTTAAGGACATTTCGTTTGCATCGTTTAACGATGCGCAAAAAAAGAAAGGGTAATAATTTACCGGTCGTGGCTTTGGTCGGCTATACCAGCGCTGGAAAATCTACGCTTTTAAATCTTTTAACGGCATCCACTCAAATCACTTCGGAAAAGCTGTTTACAACCTTAGATCCGCTTTCTAAGAGTTTATCTCTTCCCAACGGGCAAAATATTATTGTTTCGGATACCGTGGGATTTTTACATGATCTTCCGCATCATCTGATTGAAGCTTTTAAGGCAACCTTGGAAGAGGTTAATGATGCGGATCTTTTAATTCATGTTTTAGATGCTGCTGATCAGCGCCTGGCTCAGCATAATCAAGCCGTAATCAGCGTACTAGGGGAGTTGGGGGCGCAGAATAAGCCGGTGTTAGTGGCTTTAAATAAAATTGATTTGGTGGGTGACCGCAGCTGGCTGGAAATTTCCCAGAAGGAATTTCCTAATGCTATTCTTTTATCGGCTAAAACCGGAGAGAATTTGGAAGTTTTAATTGCCAGAATAACTGAGTATTTTTCCAACCTGATGGTCAGCTTGAAAATTACCATACCGCATCAACGTATGGAATTAGTGGATTTTTTCTACCGGCAGGCCAAAATTAAGAAAATTGACTATCTGCAAAAAGGCATTAAGATCGATTTGGATATTTCGCGAGCGCTCTTTAGCCGGATTCAGAAGGATAAAGATATAAAAATTAACTGTTAGTTTATCTAATAAAAATAATTATATCTCTTGACAAATATTTAAAGATATGATAGGGTTAAGTTGTAGGGAGGCAGCAGATGCCGATATTTGGTTTTAAAATTGCTCCGGATGAACCGGTTTACGTAATCAGCGTGGTTTGTAAATTGGTTGATATTCCGGTGTGGACCTTGCGGCAATTAGATAAAGCCGGCGTGGTGCGGCCTAAACGCCTGGGTAAGAAAAACCGGCTTTATTCATTGAAAGATTTAAAAAAACTGGAGTATGTGCATTATCTCATGGAAGAAAAGCGCGTTAATATTCACGGATTAAAGATAATTTTGGGTAAGGATGTATGATTTTTTTTAAAGACATATTAGCACTCTAGTGATTTAACTGCTAATTTTATTGACAAAATAGTAATCTGTGTTAAAATTACGGCTTAGTGTTTAAATATCAGGCAGGGAAATTTGGGAGATTAAAGATTGCGTACGGTAGATTATAATTCGCGTAGGAAGCAGGTTCTGAATGCCGCGATCAATCGCTATATTAAGAATGCTCTTCCGGTAGCTTCTGATGATATTGCCGAGGAATTTGATTTAAGCTCGGCCACGATCCGAAACATATTTTCTGAACTTGATGAGTCCGGATATTTAAAACATCCCTATACCTCAGGCGGAAGGGTGCCTACGGATAAGGGGTACCGTTATTATGTGGATTTCCTTATTCAGCAGATTGAACTTTTAGATACCGAAAAGCAGTGTATTCTTAAGGACTGCAAAAGAAAATTACGCCGTCTGGATGATACTTTAGAGAATACCTCTGAGGTGATCTCTGAAATTACGCATTATGCCGGGATCGTTTCATTTTTACAGTGGCAGGATAAGATATTTTATAAAGGGATCAGCCGCATACTTGATCAGCCGGAGTTTAAAGATGCGGATAAGATCCGCTTGTTAGTCAGGCTCATCGAGGATAAAGGCAAGCTTCTGGATATTATTAACCGGGATTTCTCCGGAAAAGTGAAAGTTTATATCGGAAGCGAATTAGGTTTGGCGGAAATGGAGAATTGTTCTTTAGTGGTTTCTAGTTTTAAGTTAAAAAATCAACCTTCGGGCAGGCTGGCTGTATTAGGGCCGATGCGTATGGAGTATGATCATATTATTCCGGCGATGGGGTATATTTCGGAAGTGTTGGACCAGATTTTGGAGGATTTTTAGGATAATTTTATAAAAATATGGAAGAACATAAAAATAATCATAAAAAACCGGAAGAGCTCCGAATCAGCCAGGAAAAAGAAGAAGCGCTGGTTACTTTAAAGCAGGCAGAGTATTTAGGGCTCTTGGAGGAGGTTAAGAAAGGCAAGGAGGGCTGGGATAAAATGCTGCGGAACCAGGCGGACCTTGAAAATACCCGTAAGCGCCTGGAGCGGGAGAAACAGGAGTTTATAAAATTTGCTAATGAAGGTTTAATTCTCGATTTACTTAATGTTTTGGATGATTTGGAGCGTACGGTAGATCTGGCAGAATCAAATAAAGAAAATCTCGTGGCTTTTTTAAAGGGTATTGAAATGATTTTGGCGCATTTATATGAGATGTTAAAGAATCATGGGGTTAAACCGATTGAAGCGGAAGGAAAAATATTTGATCCGAATTTCCATGAGGCTTTGATGCAGGTAGAGAATAAGGAATTACCGGAGCATACGATTATTGAGGTATTACAAAAAGGATATTTAATTCACGGGCGGGTGTTAAGAACCGCTAAGGTAAAAGTTTCTAAAAAATTGTAAAGGAGGCGAACATGGCAAAAGTAATTGGTATTGACTTGGGCACATCTAACTCGGCGGCGGCAGTGATGGAGGGAGGCCGGCCGGTGATTATTCCTTCAGCCGAAGGCGCGGGAGTTGCATCAGGCAAAGCGTTTCCTTCTTATGTCGCGTTTACTAAAGACGGTACGCGTTTAGTCGGTGAACCGGCGAGGCGTCAGGCTGCGATTAATGCCGAAGGCACGATTCAAGCTGCCAAGCGTAAAATGGGTACAGATTTCAAATTTAAGGCGTATGGCAAAGATTATACTCCCCAGCAGATTTCTGCGTTTATTTTACAGAAGATAAAGCAGGACGCGGAGGCCTATTTGGGAGATAAAGTGGAAGAGGTCGTAATTACCTGCCCGGCGTATTTTAATGATAACCAACGCCAGGCGACGAAAGATGCCGGGGAGATTGCCGGATTAAAAGTTTTGCGCATTATTAATGAGCCTACCGCTGCTTGCCTGGCTTATGGTTTGGAAAAGGCGGATAAAGAACAAAAGATTATGGTTTTTGATTTAGGCGGCGGCACTTTGGATGTGACGATTATGGAAATGGCGCAAGGGGTATTTCATGTGCAGTCGACCAGCGGCGATACACAGTTAGGCGGAACAGATATGGACCGGGTGTTACTGGAGTATATCGTCGGGCAGTTCAAACGTGAAACCGGCATTGATTTAATGAGCGATAAAATGGCGGTGCAGAGGGTGCGTGAAGGGGCGGAAAAAGCAAAAATCGAGTTATCCTCTACGGTAAGCACGGATATTAATTTGCCTTTTATTACGGCTGATGCCACCGGCCCTAAGCATTTAACTATGACGATTACTCGGGCTAAGCTCGAGGATCTCGTGGGTCCGATTATTGACCGGTGCCGTCATCCGATGGAGCAGGCGTTAAATGACGCTAAGTTGACCTCTAAAGAGGTTGACCGAATTATTATGGTTGGCGGGCCAACGCGTATGCCGATTGTGCAAAAATTTGTCGAAGATTATGTCGGTAAAAAAATTGAGCGCGGAGTTGACCCAATGGAGTGTGTGGCTTTGGGGGCGGCAGTGCAGGCGGCGATTATTACCGGGGATGTTAAGGATGTGCTGCTTTTAGATGTTACTCCGCTTTCTTTAGGTATTGAAACCTTAGGCGGGGTAAATACGAAATTAATTGAAAGAAACGCTTCTATCCCGACTCAAAAAAGCCAGATATTTTCAACGGCAGCCGATAATCAGACCGCGGTGACGATTCGGGTTTTGCAGGGAGAGCGGCCTTTAGCGGATGATAATGTGGAATTAGGAAGATTTGATTTGGTGGGGATTCCTGCGGCTACGCGCGGCGTTCCGCAAATCGAAGTAAAATTTGATATTGACCGTGACGGGATTGTGCACGTTTCAGCCAAAGACCTGGGTACGGGAAAAGAGCAGTCTATCCGCATCAGCGCTCCGAAGAAGCTATCCAAGGAAGAAATTGATAAGATGGTCAAGGATGCCGAGAAATTTGCTGCTGATGATGCTAAGAAAAAGGAAGAGATTGAGAATATTAATCAGGCGGATAACCTGATTTATGCGACGGAAAAATCATTGAAGGATTACGGAGATAAGGTCAGCCAGACGGAGCGCGCGGATATTGAGGCAAAAGCCAATGATTTAAAGAGCGCGATTAAAGACAAGAATATTGACCGGATAAAAAAGGGGATGGAAGAGCTGACGAAGGTTTCCCATAAATTGGCGGAAGAGATTTACAAACAGGCCGCGGCGGCGAAACAGCAAAAGCCGCAAGACGCTCAAGCTGCTCCGGGTGGACAGCAAGGAACCGCCGAAGAACCGGGTCAGGATGCAAAAAAAGATGAGGATATTATTGACGCGGAGTATAAAGAAGAGGATCCGGACGGGAAGAAATAAAGATGTCGGTTAAAGGTGATTATTACGAAATACTGAAAGTTCCCAAGACCGCAAGTCTGGATGAAATAAAAAAGGCTTATCGCGAGTTGGCGCTTAAATTTCATCCGGACCGCGTTCCGACGGAAGAAAAGAAAGCCGCCGAGGAGAAATTCAAAGGGATCTCGGAAGCCTATGCCGTGCTCTCGGATTCTGCTAAGCGCGATCTTTATGACCAATACGGGCATTCCGGTATTGACCAGAAATATGCCCAGGAAGATATTTTCCGGGGCGCGGATTTTAGCAGTATTTTTCGGGGAATGGGCGGCGGGTCTGAGGGTGGAGGAAGTATTTTTGAAGAGCTGTTCGGTGATTTGGGGTTTGATATTTCCGGATCAAGACAGTCAAGATCTCAATCCTCCCGCCGGCGCGGCAGGGATTTACAGATTGCCATTGAAATTTCATTAGAGGAAGCGGCGACCGGCGTGGAAAAGATTATTACTGTGCCGCGTTATGAAACTTGCCCAACTTGTTCCGGCAGCGGCGCTAAGCCAGGCACTAAGAAAACGGTTTGTTCGCAATGTAAGGGCGCGGGCAAGACAGTAGTTTCTAACGGTTTTTTTCAAATGGCTCAAACTTGTTCGCGCTGTGGCGGTGAAGGCTCGATTATCCAATCTGCCTGTTTGGAATGCCGTGGAGAAGGTAGGGTTAAAGTTACTAAGAAGATAAAAGTTAAAATTCCGGCCGGAGTCGATAATGGCTCTCAGCTGCGCGTTCGCGCCGAAGGCGAAGCGGGTATCAATAGCCGGGGGGATTTATATGTCGTTATTGAGGTGCGAGAGCACGCTATTTTTCAGAGGCACAATAATGATATTGCCACAAGCGTGAATATAAGTTTGGCGAAAGCGGTTTTGGGCGGCGAGGTGGAAGTGCCGGCTTTAGACGGAAAATTAACCATGAAGATACCCGCGGGTACCCAATGCGGGAAAACTTTTCGCCTGCATGGCAAAGGTATGCCGGATTTGCATTCCCGGGATATGGGTGATGAGTTAGTTAAAGTTGATATCCAGATTCCTGCCAAGTTAACTGCCCAGCAGAAGCAATTAATGGAGGAGTTTGCCCGTTTAGGCGGTGAGAATTTAGGATCTAAGGAAAGTTTCACGGATAAATTTAAGAAATCATTTCGCTAAGGACACCCCGCGCTAATTGGGATTGCGCGGGTGTCTCCTCGTGGAGAAAAAATGCCAACTTATGAATATGAATGTTTAGCCTGTAAGCATAAATTTGAAATTTTACAAAGCATCACTGCCCGGCCTAAAACTAAATGTCCGAAATGCGGAAAAAAGTTGAAAAAGTTAATTAGCAGCACCGGGGGGTTTATTTTTAAGGGAACAGGTTTTTACGCAACAGATTATAAGAAGGCAAATAAGCCTGCCCCGGTAACCTGTCCTAAGGCGCATCGCGGGTGTGCCGGCTGTCCGAGCCAGAAATAAACGGAATATTATAATTTATTGTTTTAGGCGCATCTTATGCTAAAATATTTCCTTAAGTATTAGTTAATTTATCACGGGTCTAAATTTTATGAGTAAAACCAAAGCCTTTAAGGCAGTAGTTTATAACCCGCAGTCGATCGGAGATTTTAAGCAGGTGGTTTGCCCTCCCTATGATGTAATTTCACATCAAGCTCAAGAGATGTTTGCTGAGCGTTCATTACATAATTTTATTCATATACTTTTAGCTAAAGATTCTCCCCTGGATGATAAATACCGCCGGGCAGGATTAATTTTTCGCAGTTGGCTCAAAGAAAAGGTGCTGATTCAGGATGAGCAGCCAGCGGTATATTTTTATAGTCAGCAATATGTGATCCGGGGTGAGAAAAAAACGCGCTTAGGCTTTATCTCTTTACTTAGGCTGGGTGATGAAAAAAGTGCGGCTGTTTTTGGGCATGAAAATACGCATCAGGCGGCAAAGCAGGACAGATTTAAACTGATGAAGCAGGTAAAAGCCAATCTTAGCCCAATCTTTATAATTTTTCTGGATAAAAAACGCATTATTCAACGCATTTTTCAGCGGGATCTTGGCGCGCAGAAGCCATTTATCGAAGTCACCGATGATGAAAAAACCGTGCATAAGCTCTGGCGGTTAAATAATCCGGATTTGCTTAAGAGCATTGAATCGAGCATGAATAATGAAGATATGTTTATTGCCGATGGCCATCACCGCTATGAGGTGGCTTGCGCTTACCGTGACCTGATGCGTGAGAAACTTAAAACCGAATTTACCGGCGAGGAAGATTTTAATTATTGTTTAGCCTATTTTACAAATACCGACCGGGGTTTATCTATCTTGCCGATTCACCGCTTGCTTAAATTAGATGCGCCTTTGGATTTAAATGATTTTATGCTTAAGACCAAAGAATATTTTGATATCGACCAGTTAAAAGACCGCGGGCGCTTTTTCTTTTTATTGGAAAAAGCCGGATGCGCCGAACATCTGCTGGGGTTATATAAGGATAAAAAGTATTTTCTTTTGCGTTTAAAGAATGTCAAGATGCTGGATAAGTTAATCGCGGATAAGCCTAGGGAGTACCGGTCGCTGGACGTGGCGATTCTTAATTATTTGGTATTTAAAAATATCCTGAAGCTCGATTTAGATAATCTTACCAACATTAAATATAGCCCCGATCCTGATGAATTAATGGACCAGGTTGATGCTGACTGCGCAAATGTAGCCTTTTTCTTAAATCCGGTTAAAATTCAACAGATTATTAATATTGCCGTTAGCGGTAATAAAATGCCCCCTAAATCCACTTATTTTTATCCCAAGGTGCTTTCCGGCTTGGTGGTGAATAAACTTCAAGAGGAATAAGCATGGCTTTATTCGGTAAACCAAAATACACCATTGTGCGCTTGAAGAAAAAGGAGATTCCCGATGGTTTATGGACAAAATGCGAAGAGTGCTCGGAAACTCTTTATAATAAAACTTTGGAAGAAAATTCCCGGGTTTGCCCTAAATGTAATTATCATTTTGGTTTAACCGCTTATGAAAGAATAGATTTATTGCTGGATAAAGATACTTTTAACGAGTTCGATAAAGAGATGGTTTCCGCGGATCCGCTTGATTTTAAGGGGCCAAAGACCTATAAAGATAAATTAAAACAGGATCAGGAGTCAACCGGGTTAAAGGATGCGGTTATTTCCGGAGAAGGCAAGATTAATTCCCGGGGGGTGGTGATCGCGGTTACGGATTCGCGTTTTATTATGGGGTCGATGGGTTCGGTAGTGGGTGAAAAAATTACGCGGGCGATCGAATATGCCACAAAAAATAAGCTTCCGATGATTATTGTTTCCGGTTCCGGCGGAGGGGCGCGGATGTATGAAGGTTTATACAGCTTGATGCAAATGGCTAAAACCTGTGCCGCTTTATCCTATCATCATCAAGCGCATCTGCCTTATATCTCTGTTTTGACTAACCCGACGATGGCGGGAATCATGGCTTCTTTTGCCGGAGTGGGAGATATCATTATGGCAGAGCCTAATGCGCTGATCGGTTTTACCGGCCCGCGGGTCATCGAGCAAACTATCCGGCAGAAATTACCGATGGGTTTTCAGCGCTCAGAGTTTTTGTTAGATCACGGGTTAATTGATATGATCGTGCATCGTAAAAATATGAAGGCCAGCTTAAGCCAATTGCTTGACTATTTTGCTTAAGTTTGTATAATAAAGATTCATCTTGATCGTTAATTAAAAGTAGGAGAGTTACTGAGCCTCCAATAAATAATGAGCACATTGGCTGAGATGATTTTGGAACGAGACAAGGAACGAGGACGCCGGCGTAGTCTTGCACTACGCCAAGGACGAGTGACGCAGTCG
>Ga0172375_10002501_pt1 | contig 28508 bp, 31 predicted proteins | sample LakKiv1m_FD_114537 | JGI IMG/M metagenome (GOLD analysis project Ga0172375, IMG submission 114537) | Freshwater microbial communities from Kabuno Bay, South-Kivu, Congo - kab_092012_11.1m | ecosystem: Environmental > Aquatic > Freshwater > Lake | place: Democratic Republic of the Congo... | reverse complement strand
TTACCGCTCCTGCTGGCACGAGATTAGGAGCCTCTTATTCATGAGGTACAGTCAATAAACTTCTTCCCTCATAAAAGATCTTTACGTCCCAAAGGGACTTCATCAATCACGCGGCGTCGCTCCATCAGACTTTCGTCCATTGTGGAAGATTCTCGACTGCAGCCACCCGTAGGTGTATGGTCCGTGTCTCAGTACCATCGGTGGGGGCCAAGCTCTCACTCCCCCTAGGCGTCATAGCCAAGGTGTGCTATTACCACACCTTCTAGCTGATACCGCACAGGCCTTTCCCAAAGCGATAAATCTTTACTCTTACGAGACCATCGTGTATTAGTTCGGATTTCTCCGAATTATTCACGACTTTAGGGGAAGTTCCTGTGTATTACTACCTCGTTCGCCACTAACTTTTCACGACCTTTGACTTGATATAATCTCATCATCGAAAATGAAAAGTCCGTTCGACTTGCATGCCTTATCCACGCCGCCAGCGTTCATCCTGAGCTAGGATCAAACTCTAACTAAAAGTTAGAACGAAACAAAACAAAAAACAGCAATGATTTTTGTAATTGAGATTCTTTTATTGAAAAATCTCTTTGCTCCTAGCTTGTAAATTATTACTCAAAAAACATCTTGAGACTTGCTCCCAGCTCCTAAGCTGGGGTTCTCAAGTTATTAAATTAACAAAGATTCTGAAACAAAAACGCCATATCTAAAAGATAGACGCTTGAAAGAGTATATATGAAAGCAAAACTGAAGTCAAGTTTCTTTTAAGCTAAAAATACCCTTTATTTTAAAAAGTATTTAAAAAATAAAAACACCAAATCAAAATTTAGTGTTTTTATTAAAATTTATTTAATATTTTATTTTTGCTCAATATTATATCTATCTAAAATTGCTTCAAACATTAAAGGTGCGACAATTGTGGCATCAGATTCAATCACATACATTGGAGTGTCTTTTGTTAATTTATCCCAAGTTATTTTCTCATTTGGAGTAGCTCCTGAATATGAACCATAAGAAGTTGTGGAATCTGAAATTTGACAAAAATACCCCCAAGGACGAACTGGTTTTTTTAAATCATATTTAATTGAAGGCACTACACAAATTGGAAAATCTCCTGAAATTCCTCCACCAATTTGGAAAAATCCTAACCCTGGACCATCTTTTGAAAGTTCTTTATATCTATCATACAGATACATCATATATTCCACTCCTGTCTTCATAACTGTTGGACTAACCTCACCAGCTTTACAATATCCAGCAAAAATATTTCCTAAAGTTGAATCTTCCCAGCCTGGCACAACTATTGGTAAATTCTTCTTTGCAGCTTCAAGTAACCAACAAGCCTCAAGATTCCCTTCATATTTATCTTTTAATTCATCTGATAAAAGTATCTGGTAAAAATATTCATGAGGAAAATACCTTTCACCTTTCGCTTCTGCTTCTTTCCATCTTTTTAATATAATTGGTTCAACCACACGAAAAGCTTCTTCTTCAGGGATAGATGTGTCTGTAACTCTTCTTTCTCCTCTATTTAAAATTTTTTCATCATCTTCTTTTGTAAAATATCTATAATCCGGATAATCTTTATAACTATTATGAGCGACAAGCCTAAATACAGATTCTTCTAAATTTGCACCAGTGCAAGAAATCGCATGGATTTTTTCATTTTTAATCATAGGCGCTAAAGTCACACCCATTTGAGCTGAAGACATAGCTCCACCCATAGCTAAAAACATTTTACCTTTATCATCAAGATGTTTTTTAAATGCCAAAGTAGCATCTTTCATTTGACGAGCATTAAAATTAAAGAATAATTTTTGAAACAAACCTAAAACATTATTTTCATTTTTCATAATTATATTATACAAAATAATATACAAAAAAGAAATATAATATTATGAATATATTGCCTTTCTTCATTAATTATGTAATAATAGCCAAATGCAATTAGTCGCAAAAATACTGCCTTATGTGCAGATAATCCTTTCAATAGTATTAGTGTTGTCAATTTTACTCCAGCAATCTGGCGCAGGTGTCGGAGGTGCATTAGGAGGAGGAAGTGATGGATCTTTCCATCATACACGTAGAGGTTTTGAAAAGTTTCTTTTCTATTTATCAATAGTTTGTGGAATCCTTTTCGCTCTATCTGCTTTTATAGTAATACTTATAAAAGCTAATAGTTAAATCTTGCTATAAACTTACATTTAAGTACTATTTTTTCTTTTATGAAAAACCTATACAAAAATATACGCAATTTAAAATTGCCATCAAAAAATGAATTAAAATCAGCCGTTTTTTCTTTTTCAAAAAAAGAATGGTTTATATTTCTAGGATTAGCTATTGTTCTTTTTGTAAGCACAATATTAATACTTCAAAGTATTAATAAATCTTTCATGACCAAAGTCCCGATGCGTGGAGGTTCTATCTCTGAAGGAATTATAGGTACACCACGTTTTATTAACCCAGTTCTTGCACTTTCTGATGCTGATAGAGATTTAGTATCTCTTGTGTATTCTGGTCTTATGAGAAAAAACGTAGATGGAACATTAATACCAGATTTAGCAGAAAAATATGAAATGTCTAAAGATGGATTAAGTTATACTTTTACCTTGAAAGATAAAATATACTTTCAAGACGGAAAACCTGTAACGATCGAAGATATTATCTTTACTATTGAAGAAATAAAAGACCCAATAATAAAAAGCCCATACAAATCAAATTGGGAAGGAATAAATATTGAAAAAATAAATGATAAAACTATTAAATTTAATTTAAAACAACCTTACGCTTCCTTTCTTGAAAATATTACATTAGGAATAATACCAGCACATTTATGGAAAGGTTCCCCTATTGAATTAAATGAAGCAAATATAAAACCAATTGGATCAGGTCCATATCAAGTTGAAAATGTAAACAAACAATCTTCAGGTATAGTAAATTACTACAAACTTAGCTCATTTAAAAAATTTACATTAGGATATCCTTATATTAAGAATATAACATTACATTTTTATCCTAATGAAGACGAACTTATCTCAGCACTTAAAAAAGGAGAAGTTGATCAAATAAGTTCTATTACACCTTCAAATGCAAAAATTTTAAGCAACAATTACAGAATAGAATCTTCTGTTCTCCCAAGAGTATTTGGACTTTTCTTTAATCAAAATCAAGCAAATATATTTACTAATAAAAAAGTAATTGAAGCAATCAATAAAGCTATCGATAAAGACAAAATTATTAATGAAGTATTAGAAGGATACGGGATTGCTATTAATGACCCAATTCCGCCAAATATGATTGAATATCAAAAACTTAGCACAGAAAATAATCAAACTCATGAAGAAAATCTAAAAAAAGCAGAAGAAATTTTAATTAAAGATGGGTGGAAAAAGAATGAAGAAGGATTTTTAGAAAAAATAACAACTGACAAAAAAAAGAAAACAAAATCAACTACAGTTTTAAAATTTTCTATTTCAACAGGAAATGTACCTGAACTTGCAAAATCCGCAGAATTAATTAAAAAAGATTTAGAAAGTATTGGAATGAAAATAGACGTAAAAACTTTTGAAATTGGTAATTTAAACCAAGGAGTTATTAGACCAAGAAATTATGATGCATTATTATTTGGACAAATAATAAATCATGAATCTGATTTATTTGCATTTTGGCATTCTTCACAAAGAAATGATCCTGGTCTTAATGTGGCAATGTATACCAACTCAAAAGTAGATAAAATTTTAGAAGATGCATTTACAACAATAGATGAAAAATCAAGAATAAAAAAATACGCACAATTTGAAGATGAAATAAAAAAAGATATGCCAGCAGTTTTCTTATATAGCCCTAATTTCTTATATATAGTATTAAAAAATCTTGAAGGAATTTCTATAAATCATATAATATCCCCTTCTGATAGATTTTTAAATTCATATCTATGGTATACTCAAAAAGATAATATTTGGAAAATATTTTCTAAATAAAATTACTCTAATAAATATTAAAAAATAATTAAAAAATAAAAAGATGAGAAAAAAAAATAGACTATTATTTAGCTCTGTCAGTATTGAAGATAAAAAAGAGCAAAAGATAAATACACAACAACCTATAAAAAAAATAAGTACTGAAAATAAAAACCCTGAAAGAAAAAAACAAATAAAAAGTTCTACTTACCAGTATTCTAAATTTAGTAAAGGACAAAATAGAAGGTCTTCTAATCCTTTTAATAAAAACCTATTCAATAAGCGCAACGAAAACAAAATACCTTCTATAGAAGAAGGAAAAATTCGTATTATACCTTTGGGTGGAGTAGAAGAGGTTGGTAAAAATATGACTGCAATAGAAATCGGTAATGATATTATTGTTATTGACGCAGGTATGTATTTTTCTAATGAAGAAACACCTGGAGTAGATTATGTTATACCTAATACTACATATTTAGAAGAACATAAAGATAAAATACGAGGTTTATTTATAACTCACGGTCACTTAGATCATATAGGAGGTGTCCCTATTGTACTTTCTCGTATTGGTAACCCACCAGTATATTCTCGTAATATTTCTGTGCTTTTAATGAAAAAACGTCAAGCAGAATTTCCTCATCTACCAGCCATAAAAACAGAGATTGTAGAAAAAGACGACTCTGTAATATGTGGAAAAATTAAAGTTAGATTCTTTGGTGTTACGCATACAATACCAGACTCAATGGGAATCATAATAGAAACACCTCATGGTTGGATAGTAACTCCTGGAGATTATAAGCTAGACCAAATAAACGGAGTAGTTTCAGAAGATGAAGAAAAAGAATATTCTATCTTTGATAAAGCAAAAGTTCTTCTTCTTATGACAGATTCTACAAATATAGAAAATGAGGGATTTTCTTTACCAGAAATAAAAGTTCATCAAGGTTTAGAAAACTTAATAAAAAAAGTTAATGGAAGAGTTATTATAGCAGCCTTTTCCTCTTCTATAACTCGTTTAACATATATTATTAAAGTAGCCGAATCTTTAGGTAAAAAAATAGCGATTGATGGACGTTCAATGAAAACAAACATTGATGTAGCTATCGAAGCAAATTATTTTAAACCTAAAAAAGATACAATCATACCAATAGAAGAAGCAAATAATTACCCTCCCAACAAAATGGTTGTTCTTATGACAGGAGCTCAAGGAGAAGAATTTGCTGCACTTTCCCGTGCTGCAAACAAATCTCATAAAAAATTTGCAATCAAAAAAGGAGACACTATCATACTTTCTGCTTCTATTGTTCCTGGAAATGAAAGGGCTGTACAAAAAATAAAAGACAATTTATCAAGACAAGGAGTAAAAATAATAAGCTTCCGAACCCCAGGAGAAGATTTTGTCCACGCAACAGGACATGGAAATAAAGAAGATATTAGATGGTTACATAGAAAAACTCACCCAAAATTCTTTATACCAATACACGGAAATCATTTTATGTTAGAACTACATAAAGAACTTGCTGTAGATCTAGGAATGCCTGAAGAAAATGTAATTGTTCCTGATAATGGATCTATCATTGAAATTTCAGCTGATGGTCAAAAAATAGTAATGCGAAAAGAAAAAGCTCCTTCTGCCCCTATGATGGTAGACGGACTTGCTGTAAGTGATATTCAGGATGTTGTTATAAGAGACAGACAAATGCTTGCCCAAGATGGAATGTTTGTCATTATAGCTTTATTAGATCAAAATACTGGTAAATTAAAAAAATCTCCTGATTTAATATCTCGTGGATTTATATATCTAAAAGAAAATCAAGAACTTCTACGCCAAGTTAGAATAATAATAAAAAAATCAGTAGAAGATACAGCATTAAAAATGAATCCTATTGATTTTGATCATATAAAAAATAATTTAGGTGAAACAATATCTAAATTCTTATATCAAAAAACAGCAAAAAGACCTCTAGTGATACCTGTAATATTGAGTGTTTAGTATATAATGTATATATGTTGAACCACAAAAAAAATTTACGTATCCTATATGTGACAACGTTTCTTTTCTCTATTCATATGGCTCTAACAAGCTATATTAATTCAAGTTTTTTGGGTAATTTCATTAACCAAAAATTTGTAGGACTCATATATACAATTACTTCTGTTATAGCCATACTTACTCTTTTAGAACTACCTAAAATATTAAAAAGATTTGGAAATTATCATACTATTTCTTTTTTTTTAATAATAAATATTTTCTCTCTCTTGCTTATTTCAAACATAAAAGAAAAAATATTTATTATACCTATCTTTGTAATCTATTTAAGTACAATCAGTTTAATAATAGCCTCAATTGATATTTTTGTTGAAGATTATTCATCAAAAAAAGCTACTGGCAATATTAGAGGAATATTCTTAACAGTACTTAATTCAGCTTGGGTAATAGCCCAACTAGCAATGGGATTTTTTGCTACTAAAATTTCCTATACCACTTTATATGGCATATCATTCTTTTTTGTGATAACTACTTTATTTATAATACGTCTTAAATTTAAAAAATTTGAAGATCCTATTTACAAAAAAATACCAATAAAAGAAACAATTCTAAAAATCTTAAAAAATAAAAATATTAGTAAAATATATTACTCTAATATGCTTTTGCAATTTTTTTATGTTTGGATGGTTATTTATACGCCAATTTATTTAAATAAAAATATGGGTTTTGGTTGGGATAAAATTGGAATTATCTTTACGATAATGTTGCTTCCTTTTGTTGTTTTACAAATACCATTAGGAAAACTTTCAGATAAAATAGGTGAGAAAAAAATACTAAAAATAGGTTTTATACTAATTATTATATCCACAATTACTTTATATTTTATTGACAGTAAAAATATAATAATTTGGGGAATAATACTTTTTGTAACAAGAGTCGGAGCCGCTATTGTTGAGGTAATGAATGAAAGTTATTTCTTTAAACAAATCTCCGCCCGTGACGCCGATATAATCAGTTTCTTCCGTAACGCGTCACCTACCACTTATATTTTTGCTCCGCTCATAGCCACTATATTTTTAATATTTTTCCCTTTTAAATATATATTTATTTTTCTTGGATTAATAATAACACTTGGGCTTTATTTCAGCTTTACTCTTAAAGACACAAAATAAAAAAACCTCCACAATCGTGGAGGTTTTTTTATTAAATTATCTAGTTACAGAAATACTTGCACCAAGTTCAGCATCGGGAGCAGTAACAGTAATTCTATTATTAGCTGTTTTTAAGATCGTATACCCAACACCATTTGTCGCACAGGCAGTAGGACAAGAAGGATCTTTTGGAATAGCGGTTATATATGTTTCTAAATCTGTTAATACGGAAAGATTAGTTAAGGAATCTGCCACACAAGTAGCGTCTACTGTTGTTGGTGTCCAACAAATTTCTGTTGCGGCTACAGCGATTACGGGAGCCTCTGTTGGAAGAGCGCCACCATTGTCTATAGTATATTGATAAACTGCATTCAATATAGTATTAACATCGCTTCTTCTTTGAGCATTTCTTGATTCAGCTAATTGCTTAGCTGGATTGATAGCAATAATAACTATTGCCGCCAAGATTGCAATCATAGCAATAACCAACAAAACTTCTAGAAGAGTGAAACCTTTTTGCTGTTTAAATATTTTCATAAATTTTATTTTTTATTTAAAAAACTAATAATAAATTATAGACCTTGTAATAATATAATGATAACAATCACATTCTTAATGCACAAATTTTTTATGGGGATAAAGTGGATAACTTAAATTTTTACGAAATTTCTTTCCATGAAGTTACATTGATTGATGGATTTATCTGATCAACTGTTATTAAAATTTTTCTTACAATATTTCCAACTGAACTATTTATATTTATTGTCCTATTTTCTCCCCCATTATCAACAACAATATAAACACAAGAATCAAAGCCGACACTAATAGTATTAGTCCCAGTAAAAGATGTAGAATTTCTTATTTCTTGTAAAGAAGCTTCTGCACATAAATTAGCTAATGATTTAGCTTTTATTGATTGTTCATAAACAAAACCTGTTTTTGAAGCTCCAAGACCCAGCAACAATACTGAACTAGCAATAGCTAAAGCAACTACTCCAAAAATAAGAACACTTAATAATGTCACAAATCCACTTTTATTTAAAAAATTTTTCTTTCTTAAAAAAATCATAAAATTAATATCTTAAACTAGCACTTCCATAAAATGTTTTTGAATAATCATATTCGTTTCTTCCATTTGGATTTAAATGAGTTAATGTAAATGAAATACTTATAATATCTGGGGTTAAATTACGTGATAAATTCTCAAACAAAAGATCTGAAGCGACAACACGTAAATTATTAGTTAAAGATATTTCAGGGTTTAAACCTTCTGTAACTTTTATTTCACCTCCTGATAAACTAAAAATCGTTGGATTTAAAACAATATTATCAACACCAAGAGACAACGTTCCGTCACTTGATCCAATGATTGGTGAATTAACATTATTTGCATTACGTATAGTTTGAGTGATTATCTCTAGCACTTGTGCTCCTTCTTGATCTACTTCTGTAATAGTTTGATTTTTAATTTTAGAATCAAAAAATAAAGAAAAAGAAATGGATATCCCAGCTATCATTATAGAAAATAAACTTATGTATAAAATAAGCTCCATTAATGTATATCCACTATTACTTTTTAAATTTTTATTTATCATAATTAAAATGGTTTCCAATTAGTTAGATAAGTACTCAAAACAACACTGCCATTTCTTTGCAAATTTTGTTGCCACAAAACCGTAGAAGTCACTAACTTTGTATTTACATCTATCGTTCCAATATTAATAGTTCTAGTAAAACTATCCGTAACATCTGGTAATGCTGAAAAATCCCACTCACTCCCTGCTTTAACAAGACCATAAGATCCATCTACCAAATTAGTAAAATTTTCATCTCTAATATTTTTAACTACTTCGAGTCCTTCTTCAGCTAAAAATGTTGCTTGTGTTCGCTTACCACCCAAAATAGAAGATTCTTCTCCAAAACTCAAAGCTCCAATCAAAGCAACAACAAACATAGAAAAAATAGATAAAGTTAATAAAACTTCAATTAAACTAAAACCATTATTAATATGTAAGTATTCCTTTTTCATTTATTAAAATTGTACGTGTATTACCAGAAGCTGATAAATCAATCACGCCAGTATTATTAGGTAAACCATCTAATTTAGAAAAAACAATTTCATTTATACCAGATGAAGTAATAGCTTGTAATAACTCAGAAACTTCATCAAAATCAACATCTCTAGTAGCAAAACTTGATCCTTTAAATAAAAAAACTTGATTTCCTGAAATATTAACTCCCCAAGAAGAATCTTCCTCAACAGCTATAGAAAGAGCCTGTGCCCTCCTTAAATTTTCAACAATTGTATTAACTCCAACATCTAAACCATTGCGAATTTGAAAATCTTGATAAAAAGGTATTGATATCCCAAAAATTAAAATAATAATAGATAAAGATAAAACAATTTCAATTAATGTAAAACCATTACTAGTCTTTGGAAAATATTTTTTAATCATAATTAATATCACCAATTAAAACCCTCTAATATTTTCTTCGATCATTACTCTTTGATTTTGTACCCCTGGTGAAATTTGATTATTCATACCTCCAATCAATCCATAAATTGGTAAAATAACAGACAAAGCTACAGCTAAAACTCCAAACCAAACGAAAATCAAAAGTATTGGCTCTAATGCAACTGTTAAATTTTTAATAGTATTATCTGATTTCTTTTCAAATACTTCTCCTATATTTTTTAAAACTCCAGACAAATTTCCTGACTGTTCTCCAACTATGATCATCTGAGTTATAGTAGCTGGAATTAATTTATTTGTATTTTTAAATAATTTAAAAGATTTTTGAAATGAATAACCTTCTTCTATATTTTTCTTTAAATTTTCATACAATCTTTTATAATTAAAAAGACGAGTAGAATCTGAAAGAGCTGAAAGACAATCATGCACCGGTATTCCAGAACTTAAAAGATTACCTAAAATATATCCAAATCTTGATATTTCAACTTCTATTATCAATTTTTTAACACCAGGAATAGAAAACAAAAATGCTTGACCTATAAATTTTGTTTTTGGATAAGAAAAAATAAAATAACCTATAATAAATAAAAAAATCAAAAATAATGGAATAAAAATTAAACCATAATTAACCAAAAAACTACTAAAACCTATAAAAATCTTTGTTATTAAAGGTAATTTTACGTTTAATTGTGTAAAAATTGGAATTAATTTAGGTATAACAAACCAAAAGATTCCCACAGCGACTATGAGAGTAATCGATAAAACCAAAACAGGGTAAGCCATCGCGCTTTGAATTCTAGATAAAGAAATCTTATCTTTTTGTTGCTGTATTGCTATAGCATTTAGATTAGTACCTAATTGGCCTGATTGTTCACCTATTTTTATAAGTGATATTATCGAAGAATTAAAAAATTTTGTATTTTTAAAAGCTTGCCAAAGTGACATCCCTTCTTCCACTTCATCTTTAATATTAAAAATAATATTTTTTGTTTTTCTTGAACGAAGACCCTTCCCTATAATATCTAAAGATTCCCCTATCCCAACTCCAGCATTTATGAGCATCGCTAAATTTTCTATAATATAACTCTTTTCTTCACTAGAAGTAAGATTGGGTAAAAAATCAAAATTTATTTTTTTATATTTTACTTTTTTATTTTTTATCATAAATATTTTGAGTATGAATAGGTGAAGCAACTCTTAATAATTCTTCCAGCGTTGTTATACCGGCTTTTACTTTTTCTAAACCATCTTCAAACAAAGTTTTAGCGCCTTGTGTTTTCGCTAAATCCCAAATCTGTTTTGCGGAAGGATTTTTCAAAATTAGATCATGCATTTCTGAACTTATGTGCAAAAATTCAAAAAGAGCAGTACGTCCTTTATATCCTGTATTATTGCAAGATTTACATCCTTCTCCTTTATATAAAGTCATTTCTTTTTCTAAATATTCATTTGTGAAAAATTTATTTATATTATAATTTTTTAATTCATCTTTAACTTTACAATCCTCACAAATTTTTTGAACTAAACGTTGTGAAATAATCAATTCTAAAGTTGAAGCCAAAAGAAATGGACTAATTCCCATATCTATAAACCTTGGTATAGCAGTAGCTGCATCATTGGAGTGAAAAGTTGAAAGAAGTAAATGTCCCGTCAAAGCAGCCCCTATGGCGATCTGAGCAGTATCTTCATCACGAATTTCCCCAACTAATATTATATTTGGATCTTGTCTTACGATAGATTGCAAACCTTTTGCAAAGGTTAAATTTGTAACTGGATTGACTTGGACTTGATTTATCCCTGGAATTTTATACTCAACTGGGTCTTCTATTGTCGTGATATTAACTCCTCCATTATTTAAAACTTTCAATATTGAATACCCTGTCGTTGTTTTACCAGAACCCGTAGGACCAGTAACAACTATCATTCCAAATGGTTTTTTTGCTGCTTCATTAATGATCGCTTGATGGTAGGCTGATAAACCGATATCACCAAGAGAAAAGCTTCTTATATTTTCTGAAAGCAAACGAATTGCTATTTTTTCTCCATCTAATGTTGGCAAAATAGAAACTCTCATATTTATAGTTAAATTATTTTTAACATATCGAATAGCTCCATCTTGAGCAGAAAAATGTTCATCTGTGCGTAAATGCGCTTGTACTTTAATTCTGTTTAAAACATTCTCGTAATGCTTTTTAGAAAAACGTCCTACTTCTTGCAAAACACCGTCTATCCTAAAACGAACGACAACTTCATTTTCTTGAGGTTCAAAATGAATATCAGAACTTAAATATTCCAAAGCATCATTAAAAATTTCTTCTATTATTTCTGGAGCTATTCCTCTACCAGAATTTATTATTTCAATAAAACGAGCTTTCAATGATCTATTGTAATTCTTAAATGATTTATCTATATCTTCTGATAATGAATACAATAATTTAAAACTTTTTTTATTTTCAAAAAATTTCTCAAAAACAGATATATGACTTTTTAAATCTTTTGGCACGTCTGTTATTATAAAAATATTTTTATTATCTTCTTTTAAGAAAACAGCTCTGTATTTTTTAGCAATTTCTTCTGGAATTCTTAAGACTTGTTCTGTTGAAGCAGGATTTGAACTAAGATCAAAATAAGGAACTCCGAACCACTCAGCAATAACTTCACCTAAAATATTATTATTTATCAATCCTTTGATTAACAAATATTCAATAATAGAAATATTGTTGATATTAGAAAATTTCTCAGCTTGTTTTATATCTTCTTCAGTAACATATTTTTTGCGCAATAAAATATCTTCGACGACAATCTCGCCTGCTAAATATTCTTTAATTATTCCTTTTCCTATTAGATAATCTAAAATTGATATATTTTTAGATTTTGCCAACTTCTCTGCTTTTTTTATATCTTCACTACTAATATATCCTCTTTGAACTAAAATATTTTTTACATTTTGATTATTTGTATCCATACAAAAATATAACGCAATTAAAGTGCTATACAAGTAGTATAACAAAAATGTCCTTAATAAGGCACATTTTTGTGGATATCTTATGGCTAATCCACAGTAAAAATTGACACTTCTTTAATAAAGAATAAAATGAAAGAGTTCGTTTAACAATTTTAAAAAAGTGATTGAGGAAACTGGTTAGATTCCAGTACAGTGCCGCTACGGTAAGCTCCCTTAGGGAGACAAGTCCGATTATCAATCATTTTTATTAGTCCCGAGCAGGATATTCCTATATTTTAGGAACTTAAATTCTGCCCGAAGCAGAATTTTTTTATGCCAAAAACAAAAACTAAAAAATTAATACTTATAATATTTTTACTAATAATTTGTTTATTATTAATTTACATATACAAAACTCCCCCATTTAAAACAATAAACAACAATACTCAAGTAAAACAAAATTCACCAGACCCAAATTCAAAAACAATTACTCTTCTGATAAACGAAGAAAAATATACGACAAATATATCTGATGAAATTAACGTATATGACATTATGAATAAACTTAAAACTGAAGGAAAAATAGATTTTAAAGAAAAGAATTATTCTGGAATGGGAAAATTTATTGAAGAAATAAATGGAGTTAAGGGAAATGGAGAAAAATATTGGATTTATTATGTGAACAATAAAAAAGCAAATATCGGAGTGTCGAATTATAAAATTAATGTAGGAGATATCATCTCTTGGAAATATGAAAAAGATTATTAAAATTTTGTTAGTTAATGTGATTTTATTTACTGGCTCATCAGTTTTTGCAACTGATGTTAATTTAACAATAAGAGATGCTGATACGATAGTATTTTCTGGTGCAGTCGCATTACAACCATTACCTCCACCAGATGGAATGATAGATTTAGCTGATTCAAGTTTTGTCACACATTCTGTAAATGCAGACAGTGTCCTTTCTATGTTAAACGATGCTGATTTATTAAGCCCAGATTTTAGCATCTCAAATCTTGAATATTATGATTCTATGGGATCTTTTTATTTGAAATGTATCACAGATGTTATTGGAGAAAGATGCGACAACTGGCAATATACAGTAAACAATTCATATCCACCCCTTGGAATGGATAAAACAATATTATCAGGAGGAGAAAATGTTTATATTTATTTTGGTCCTCAACACAGGCTATCTCTTAGCTTGGCTTCAATTAATACTTCTGAAACTTTAACAGTCACAACAGAAGATTATGATTATCAAAACAACACTTGGATTATAAGAACAGGAGTGACAGTCGGCTTGACTCAACCTGATCCAAACAATCCTTGGTCTCCAATAGAAATACAAACCTCTCAAGTAGACTCAAATGGAAAAGCCACTTTTTCAGGAATCCCTGAAGGATCATATAATGTGGGAGTTCAAGAAGATTTTTATTTCCCTACTGAAACTCTTACAGTCACAACTCCCCCAGCACCAACACACCACAGTTCAAGTGGAAGCTACTCATTGCCGATTGTTATTGAAAATACTATAAAAGAAACTTTCGACATTAAAAAAGCATTTGAATTTTTATCATCTCAACAAAAAGAAAATGGATCTTTTGGTGAAGATCTTTATACTGATTGGTCTGCTATAACTTTTGGTTCTAGTAATGAAAATCAAGAAGTCAAAACAAAGTTAATAAAATATCTTTCAGAAAATAAATTAAATGGAGAAAACTTAACAGATTACGAAAGAAGATCTATGGCATTGATGGCACTCGGGTTAAATCCATATAATGTAAATAATGAAAATTATATTGAAAAAATTGTTAAAAATTTTGATGGCACACAATTTGGGAATATAGATGAAGACAATGATGATATTTTTGCTTTGATAGTTTTACAAAATGCAGGTTTTAATCTAGATGAAAAAATAATTTCAGATACCATAAATTTCATACTTTCTAAACAAAAAGAAAATGGGTCTTGGGATGAAAGTATCGATATGACAGGAGCTGCTATGGAAGCATTGTCGGTTTATTTCTCCAATGAACAAAATAAAAACACAATAGAAAAAGCACTCGGCCGTAGCCCTATGGGCAAGGCAAGAGAATATTTAAAGCAAAATAAAAAAGAAGACGGAAGTTGGAACAATATTTCTTCTACCGCTTGGGCAATACAAGGTATTTTGTCTTTAAGTGAAAAAATAGAAGATAAAACATTAGAATATTTTGCTTCAAATCAAGACACAGATGGTGGGATAAAAAACGATAATATCCAAAATAAAATCTGGCAAACGAGTTATGTTTTAACTTCTTTGTCTAATAAAACATGGAATCAAATAATGCAAAAATTTGATAAAGAAGATATTGAAGCGCCAGAAATAATCCCAGAAAAAGATCTAACTTCAAATATAAATTCTTCATATAAAACAGAATTTATTAAGAAAGTATCAAAATTCCAAAAGATAAATACAAAAAAAATAGAGGAATCTGTAAAAATAGATGAAAATCAAATAAAAGAAAATATCCCAGAAATCCCTAAAAAAGAAAATTGGTTTAAAAGACTATTCAAGAAAATTTTTAGTATTTTTAACTAATATGAAAAAATCCTAATAAAACAGCGGTTACATTAAGAGCTGCATGAGAAAGAGATATTAAAAGTAAATTAGGATATTTAAGATATAATAAAGAAAAGAAAACTCCTGAAACAAAAGCAAGTGGCAACCCTATCCCTAGATTTGGGTAAATTATATGTATCATTGTGAATAATAAAGCATTCACAAAAACAATAGTATAATTACTTTGAAAAATCTCTTTTAACCTAGGAATCAAAAAAGACCTAAAAGCAAATTCTTGAAAAAAAGAAATTGGCAAGAAAAATATAAAAGTTTTAACAAAAAATATTTTTGTATCTATATCAGGCATACTCACTTTATGTTCAAGTAAAAAAAGCGCACCGATACCCAAAATAGTAAAATAAAAATAAAATGGAAAAGCTTTTTTAAAATTATCATGTCTCACCCCCATATCTTCATGAGTCCAATGTTCATGATGAATTATTCCATAAATAAACAAAGCGCTAACAGCAAGCAAAACTATCCGCCAATCATGAGATAAAATATTAAAATATAATACAAAAACAGGCAATATAAAAATTAAGAAAATTTGCGTAAGTATTAATCTTTTTGAAGGCTTATTATACATTGTTATTATTTTAACATATTTTATCTTTTCTTATTCTTTTTCTTCCATTCAACGTTTTTACCAATATCACGCTCTATTTTGTCAGCTAAACGAAGCTTTTTAAAAACTTTTTTAGATGCAATATCGTAATGTTTTATTTTATCCAATTCTTGATCTATTCCCCACAAATCCCCTTCTTCTTTCTCCCAACCTTTTTCAAATACATTTAAATTAAGTGGTTTGGAATATTGACGTAAAGTTTTCATACCATTATCTAAAAAATATTCATGAAAATATGACATCACAAGTTCACGTATATTTTTATAAATTGGCTCACGAAAGCGAAGTACCCCATGATTTGTTTTCGATAAAGCACCCCATAAACCATCTTCTTTAAATAATGTGATTATGTGATCAAAGTCATGTTTAGTCGTCTTTAAATGTAAAATTAGAGGTTTATAGCCATGTAATGAAAGGATATATGCTCCTAAAAGCGCACCTTCCATACAATGCGCATTTTTCTCCCTCAAAACTCTAATTGGTGACTTTAAAGTCTCTATATCATCTTCTTCGAAATTAAATCTTAAAGAATTCAAAAAATCCTGCACCTTCGCTGGGGTGTTTAATTTATTCATTAAAACTATTTCTTTTTTAGTAAAAACTAACACAATTAAATTTTAACAAATAAAAAAAGCTCTTGCGAGCTTTTTTTATTTAATTATTTTATTTTTACTTCATTGCTTCTGCGTCTGCTTTTGACATAAACTTAAACATATTTCCTCCACAAACTGAACATTGACCTTTTGCAGAATATCTTCCATTTTTCTCTTCTACTTTAGGATCTTTCATTACTTGCATAGTTGGCTTATTTTCTGCACTTCTACACTTCATACACAATGCTTTTAATTCCATATATTTTATTTTTCTTATTATTAATAATAATTAACTTATAAATAAATTATTCAGTTGTTTTTCCATCAAAATGCTCCCCTTCATCAGCTTCTGCATCTGCTTTAGTATTATGAACAACTCCATCACGATGATTTGCTGGAGCATACAAAGTGTAAAGTTTCATTTTAGTTGAACCAGTATTTATAATATTATGCTCTGCCCCTGCTGGAACTAAAATAGCAAAACCATCTGAAATGTCGTGAGATACTCCATCAAGCACTGCTTTACCTTCCCCACTTTCAATTCTTAAAAATTGATCAAGATGATGCACTTCAGCACCGATCTCTTCACCAACATTTAAACTCATTAAAACCAATTGACAATTTTTTGCAGTATAAAGAACTTTTCTAAAAAGATCATTCTCTAAACTCAACTTTTCAATATTTTCTACAAATCCTTTCATAATTTTATAAAGTTAACTGATAATTAAACACTTATATATTATACCTTATATATTTTATTTAAACTTCTTTTACTTTAATATCTTTTGGAAAGCTATTTAAAGCTCTTGTTGTAGCACGGATAGAAAATATTAAAAGTGGTAAAAGAAAAAAAGAAGGGATAACTATAAGCCAAAACAAGAATTTTACTATCCCATATGGCCCTGCAATAAGAGATGTATACCCAAAAATAAAAGTAATGATAAGCAATAAAAGATTTATAACAAATACAATTATAGCTGAACCTCGAATCTCTTTAATTAGAAATTTGCTACCAAAAGTTTTTGGGTCATGAGAAGCTTCTTTTGCGTCTTTTACTAAAGACGGTATTGCAAAAATTTTAAAGATAAGCATCGAGTTCTTTTTGTTTTTTATAAAACCTAGCCACAACCAAAACAGTCATAAGCGCTATAAATGTAATTAAGGAAAACATTGGAAAAGAAATATATCCACCAAATTCATCAACTAATCTTTGAACACAAGATACTCCCGAAGCGTCGCAAGATGCAGTACTAGCTTGAAAATAATAAATAAAATTTTGATATATTGCGACAAAAAATCCTGCAGCTAAAAGAGGAAAAGAATAATGAGCTACCTTTCTATCTTTTTTAAGATATGCCATACCAAACAAAACTACTTGAGAGAAAAGAAATATTCTTTGAAACCAACATAATTTGCATGGCAAGAATCCTATAATTTCAGAATAAAACAAAGAAAATGCCACTGTAAAAAATGAAATTACAAAACCAATGATTAAAAAATGTTCTTTAATAAAAGCTAAGAATTTATTTTCTTTAGGACCAAAAAATAAAAATATTAACGCAAGTAAAGATAAAAATTGTAAAATTATAGAGAAAATTCCAAGAGTAAGATTTAAATAATGAATATATGTGGGCATATTATTTTTGTGGTTGTTCTGGCTCTACTGATAAAACACAACTTGTCTTCTCTGCTAAAGTAGCTAAAGAAACTTCTCCATTTAAACGTGTTCCATCAGCAAATTCCCAAGTAGGATAACCTTCAATTTTTTTATCTTTACAAATTTGTGTCTGATCTTGTCCATCTGGAGTTGAACATTCAACATAAGGAAGCAATTTTACAGAAGAACCAAAAAGTTCTTTCTCTGCTTTACAATGTGAACACCAAAAAGCTCCATAAAATACTGCCCCTTTATCTTTTAAACAAGTTGCAAATTCATCATATTTTCCCCTAACTTTAGGGCCAGAATTATTAACAACAAAAATCACAATTAATCCTATAATTAGGATAACAATAACACTTAAAAATATTTTGATTTTTTTATTTTTCATACAAATAATTATATCACAAAATTAATAATAAACTATATAAAATCTACATCAAAAGGATACATCCCCATCCCACAAGTACCTTCAAATTTACCTATTTTTTGTACTCCTATATCTATATCTGTAGTTCCTGACATTGGTAAATTTTCTGTTATATTCATACTAGGAATTCTAACTATTGAAGAACAATCAAAAGTTCCATTTGTATCAACTCGTAGAATTGTAGAAATACCTGCTTTTGCAGTACTATGCACTGGTAAAAATCCTCCTTTTGCTTTAATTTCAATAATTTGTTTACCATCGACAATAGAGACATTATTAATATTTTGTTCTTCTACTTTTTCTATTTTTTTAATAGGAGAAAAATAAATTACTCCTCCGATAATTAACCCTGCGACAATTATAGAAATTATTATTGATGTATTTGATTTATTCATAAAATTTAAAAATTAAAAATTGGCGGCAAAATATTTATTACAACCAACGCATTAATAAGATTAAAAACTGCAAACAATATTACAATCAATCCAGCAGTCTTGAAAAATATTCCAGACTTTGAACTTTTTTGAATACTAAACGAACCAAAAGAAAGAAGCGCTAGTACCGGCAATGTGCCTAAAGCAAATGATAACATAGTAAATGCCCCTTGTGAAAAACTTCCAGTGGAAAGAGTAAAAATTTGCATTGACTGAGTAAAACCACAAGGTAAGAAAAAAGTAGCGACACCCACCAAAACTGGAGTAAGAGTATGATTTAATTTCGAAACACCAAAAGCATATTTAGAAATAAATTTTGGCATTCCAGGTTGTAACTTTTTTGCCCAATGAAAAACATCAAGTAAATTAATACCTAAAACAAGCATTACCATAGCAATAATAAAACCTAATATAAATGTTCCTATTGATCCAAGCTGAAAAGCAGAACCAATAGCTCCTATTATTCCTCCTAAAATAAAGAAGGAAATTAATCTACTAATATGAAACATCATATATGGTTTTATTTTACTTATCTTGTAAGAAGTACTCTTCCCTTCAGGGTCTCCTTCCTTAGCGAAACTTGCAGACATGGAAAGTACTAATCCACCAACTACTGCCATACAAGAAGAAAGTGATGCGATAATCCCTATAACAAAAGCTGTACCATAAGAAATATTATCTGTCGCGACTAAATTAACCAAACCAATCTTTTGTAAAAAAATATAAAATATTACAAAAATAAGAGTTATAGGAATTGCGATTTTAAATTCATTCCATTTTACCTCTTTTTTATGTTTATCTATAGCAAGAGTATAGCCATGTTTTACTAAAACTAAATTTAATTCAGTAGCTATATCTTCTGGTTTTCTATCACCAAAATCTCCAACTACTTCAACTAAATTTGAGTTCAAACTTGCTTTAACTTTTAAAATAAAAGGAAATTCTTTTAATTCACTTTCCGTCATTAATTCACATGACTTACAATGCATTCCTTTAATATGAAATTTATATGTTTTTTGTTCCATTTTTTATAATTTTTTTGTTTTAATTCTTAATGAATTCGACACCACAGATACACTTGATAAAGCCATAGCCATACCAGCAAATATTGGATTTAACAACCAACCAAATATTGGATAAAAAATTCCTGTTGCAAGTGGGATACCAACAACGTTATAGAAAAATGCCCAAAAAAGATTCTGCCTTATCCCACGCATAGTAATTTTAGATAATTTAATAGCTTTAGCAAGCTTTGAAATATCCCCATATAAAAGCGTAATACCAGCAGATTCTATCGCTACATCAGTCCCTGTCCCCATCGCTATACCTACATCAGCTTGAGCAAGAGCAGGAGCATCATTAACCCCATCCCCCGCCATAGCTACAATTTTACCATCAGCTTGCAAAGATTTAATAGTATCTAATTTATCTTCTGGCATAACTTCAGCTATTACTTCATCAATACCGACTTGCTTTGCGATATATTCTGCTGTTTGTTTATTATCTCCTGTGAGCATTACTATTTTTACTCCTATTTTATGAAGTTCAATAACAGCTTGCGCAGATTCTTTTTTTATAGAATCTGCAATCATCACAAAACCAAGTACTTTTTCTTTAGTCATTAAAACAACTGGGGTTTTTCCTTCTAATGTAAATTTATCTAATTGCATTGTATCAAAAGAAATTTTTAAATAATTAATAAACCCAACACTACCGACAAAATATTCTGTACTATTTATAACTCCTTTTAATCCTCTGCCTTTTATACTTTCAAAATTGGAAATTTCTTTTAATTGAATTTTATTTTCTTTAGCATAATTTAATATTGCATGAGCAATAGGATGTTCTGATTTATTTTCTAAAGAAGCTAAAATTGAAATTTGATCTATGTCTAAACCATTTATATCTATAAGTTCTGGTTTACCTTTTGTTATTGTTCCTGTTTTATCTACAACCACAACATTCACCTTATGGAGCTTTTCTAAAGTTGCCGCATCTTTTATCAAGATACCTTCTTCCGCTCCTTTACCTACTCCCACAATGATAGCAGTTGGAGTGGCAAGCCCGAGTGCACAAGGACAAGCAATCACTAAAACACTTACGAAAGAAACAAGCCCTAAAGATAATGCACTAGATATTCCAATAAAACTTGAACCAATAAATACCCACAAACCTAACGATAAAAATGAAATTACTAAAACAATAGGGACAAAAATCCCTGAAATTTTATCTGCTAATGCTTGAATCGGGGCTTTACTACCTTGTGCTTCTTCAACCATTTTGATTATATGTGCAAGCAAAGTCTCTGAACCAACCTTCGTTGCTTTAAAATTAAATGATCTATTTGTATTTATAGTTCCAGCAGAAACTACATCATTTATTTCTTTATGCACTGGCATTGACTCTCCACTTATCATTGATTCATCAACATATGAACTCCCTTCTACAACTACTCCATCGACTGGAATTTTTGCTCCCGGCTTAATAATAATAATATCTCCATGAACAACTTCATTCACAGAAATTTCAATTTCTTTACCATCACGTATAACCAAAGCAATCTTCGCTTGTAAATTTAAAAGTTGTTCTATTGCATCTCCTGTTTTTAATTTTGATTTTGCTTCCAAATATTTTCCAAGAGAAATAAAAGCAATTACGATTATAGTTATATCAAAATAAGTTTGATCAACATTTAAAAAATTTTTAAGTTGTGAAGAAAAAAATGTAATTATAATACTATACAAATATGCCACTGAAGTTCCTATCCCTATCAATGTATCCATATTTGCCTTACCATAACGTAAAAATCTATATACTCCAAAAAGATACGGCTTACCCACAACAAACAACATATATGTAGCCATAATTGGCAATATATAAATAAATAATTTTTTAATTAAAAAAGATGGCCCAGATACTATTTCATATTTCATTAAAATATCCCAAACCATTACAAAAATACTAAATATTGCAAGTGGGATAGTAGACATCACTTTCATTTTCATACTGTTAATTTCAGTAAGTTTTTCTTTTTTACTTTGACCTATTCCAGTATGCGCTCTATGTTCTTCTTCACTCATCCACATACTTTCTGCTGTTTCTGTAATTAAAGAATATCCTAATGGCTCAATCTTTTTTGAAAGATTATCAATATTTATTTTATTTTCATCAAAAGATAATTTAGCAGACTCATTCCCATAATTCACTTCAGCAGAAATTACTCCATCAGTTTTTTTGAAAGTCTTTTCTATTATTCCTGCACATGAAGCACAATGCATTCCTTTTATTTTATATATATTTTTTATCATTTTTATTAAACATACTTTTTATAGATATTTTGGGGGTTTCGAGGCTGTCGAGCCGAGAACTTCAGAATTTTTTAAGCTTCAAAAAATCCGTACCCAAAATATCTATAAAAAGTAATTATTATTTTCTTTTAAGTTGATAAACTTTCAATATTTCTTTTGTGGCTTTATCACTTTGGCCTTTTTTTATCTGACTAATTAAACAATGCCCCAAATGTCCTTCCATAAGAATATCTTCAACATTTGAAAGCCCTTGCTTTATTGCGGAAGTTTGAGTAATGACATCTATACAATATTTGTCGTTTTCTATCATATTTTGAAGACCTCTTACTTGCCCTTCAATAATCTTTAATCTGCGCACAATTTTTTGTTTATTATTTAACATATAAAAAGCATATACCCCCTAGGGGGTATATGTCAAGTATATTGTGGAAAACTATTGATACTGAATATAAACAGGTTTTGGATTTACTTCTAGAACATCATTTGGTTCCATTATCACAGTCCCTGGAGTTTTAATATCATTTTTATAAAACAATTTAAAACCAGTAAATTGCACAGGCTCTTTAACTATAAATTGATTGTAAGTATTTTTCTTTTTAGCTTCTCCTCCCCAACCATCCATATTCATAACAATTTGTACTTCGGGTAAAGGTTTTATATTTTGATAATTCGTAATCATTTTTTGCGTATAACGATGAACAACAAGAATTTTAGGAGTTAAATTATTTTCTTTAACAATTTTAGCTAAATAATTCGCAGCATAATTTATATCTTCTGCGTCAAATGTACCGACAACTGTCCCTGGCTTTTTACCTGTCTTCATAGAAAATTCAGCATCTATTCCTAAATGCACTTGTGGCATTTTTAAATACTTTTCAAATAAAGGAAGCTCACTGCGCAAATTACTCAAACCAACTTGAATATCAAGAAAAACAATAGCATTTATTTTTTCTGCCATAGCAAGAACTTTATCTATCTCTTTGTCTGGCATACGAAATCTATACATTCTACTTTCTCCAGGATTTCCTTGAGCTGTCACAGCGATATAATGAAGAGCTGGAATCGCAGGGATTTCCGGATCTGCAAGAGTCCATTTTTTTACTTCCCCTTGCAATTTATTCAACATAATATCTTCAGGATATTCTCCAAGAACCCCCATTTTTGTAGAAAATAAATTACCATAAAAAGCCACGATACGATTAAATGGTAAAATAGCTCCAGCATTTGGATACACAGTCTTTACTGGCCATAAAGTTGGTTTTGGTTCTGGTGGAGAAATTATTTTTCCTGTGACAGGATCTATTTTAGATTCAACTACTTCTGGAATAGAATTATTTGCTAATTTAGCCAAAAGAGAATCATATAATGCTGTATCAAGAGGAGGAAGTGTTTCAATTACAGATTTTTCTATTTCTGTATTTTTTTCATAAGCTATTTTTCCTCTAAAAATAAAACCAACGTCTAGAATAGATAAAGTAGACAACAAAACCAACACACAACAGGTTGGTATAAAATAACGATGTTTAATTATTTTCTTTGTTTTATCTATGATTTTCTTTTTCATTAATATGCAGTATAGCAGAAAAATAAAAATTATATAAATTTGATAAAGAATAGATTTTATATTATTGTATCTATATTACGGGTTGGTGTAATGGTAGCACGTCGCTCTCTGGAAGCGAAGATTGGGGTTCGAGTCCCTGACCCGTAGCTTAAATTTCCTAAACAAAATATGTTCTTAAGAATACAAATATCAAAAACTACCTTTGATATTTTATGAAGCTAGTTCAAAGAATGTAGAAAAAAGTAAAATCACTGCGCCAAGTAAAGCTGCGTTTTTTAGAAAATTTATCATTTCAGATTTTTTTACAGTAGGATCAGTTTCTTTCCAAAATGTATGCATCTTAAGTGTAACAAAAAACAAAAACACAGCTATAAGTATCAAAGCGAGATCTAAATATATTCCAAGAATTACTCCCAATCCTCCAAGCACAATCATCAAACCTGATCCAATAACAGCAAGTTTTGGTAATGGTGTCCCCTTAGAACTTGCATAAGTTGTCATTTCTTTTAATTTTGTAAAATGCATAGTTCCCATAAACAAAAAGAAACCTCCGAATATCACACGCCCAATCAAAAATAATATTCCCATAATTAATTATATTAAAATAAATTCCAATAATAAGACCTAAACTTAATTATACTACAAACTAAAAAACAGAGAGTAATTTTTATTTTTTCTTTTTATTTATTGAAGCTTTAATAAAAGCTGAAAATAAAGGATGTGGAAAAAGTGGACGAGCTAAAAATTCTGGATGGAATTGACTCCCCACAAAAAATGGATGTTTATTTTTTGGTAATTCTGCTATTTCCATTAAACGCCCCTCTGGAGAACGTCCAGAGAAAACAAATCCTTTTGCTTCTAATTCCCCTATAAATGCTGGATTCACTTCATAACGGTGTCTATGACGCTCTATTATCTCTTTCTTACCATATGCACTACGAGCAATAGTTCCATCACGAAGGATTGCTTTATATCCTCCTAGACGCATACTGCCTCCATAAGAATTATTCTTTAAATACTCTTTCTGAGACTCCATAACATCAATAACAATATTTTTTGAATCTGGATTTATTTCTCTTGTATTCGCATCCTTAAGATGTAAAACATTTCTTGCATATTCTATCACCATCATTTGCATTCCATAACATAAACCTAAATAAGGAATTTTATTTTCTCGAGCAAATTTAACACATGACAATATGCCTTCTACCCCACGAGATCCGAATCCACCAGGGACAACTATTCCATCATATTTTTTAAGTTCTTTTAACTTGCTTGGATTTTTTTCAAAATCAACAGAATTAACCCAAGAAATAACAGGTCTTTTATTTTGCCAATAAGCAGAATATTTTATAGCTTCGATTACAGACAAATATGAATCAGATAAAATAAAATCTCCTGTTTCAAAATATTTACCAATCATTGCAATATTCACAACTTCTTTAGATTCATGAGCACGTTTTGCAAAACTTTTCCATTTTGTCCAAACTTTTTCGTCCATTTTTTTACAAACAACACCCATAATGTCACAAAGTTTATCTGAAAGTTTTTCTTTTTCAAAATTAAGAGGAATATCATATATACTATGAACATCTGGAGCTGAGATAACTCTACCTGGCAATATATTACAAAACATAGATATTTTTTCTTTTCTCTTCTCATCCAAACTTGTCTCTCCTCGAGCAATCAAAATGTCTGGTTGTATTCCTGAAGCATTTAAAGTACGAACAGCATTTTGTGTAGGTTTTGTTTTCATCTCACCAATTTTTGATGGTGTAGGTAAATATGAAACCATTGTAAAAATAACATCTTTGGGATATTCTATTTTCATCATTCTGGCTGCTTCCAAGAAAAGCATATTTTGATATTCTCCAACTGTTCCTCCTATTTCAATAATCACAACATCAGCTTTTGCTTTTTCCCCAGCATTTTTAATACGTCTCATAACCTCAAGAGGAATATGCGGAACAACTTCTACACATTTACCTTTATATTCTAAATTTCGTTCTTTCTCTATAACGGTCTGATAAACAAGCCCTGTTGTCATATAATTTAAACGAGATAAATCAATATCTAAAAATCTTTCATAATTACCCATATCTTGATCTGTCTCATTACCATCATTTAACACAAAAACCTCTCCATGTTCTGTTGGATTCATAGTTCCAGCATCAACATTAATATAAGGATCAATTTTCATCAAAGTAACAGTAAGACCCCTATTCTTTAAAATAAGCCCTATTGAAGACGATGTCACCCCTTTCCCTACTCCAGAAATAACTCCCCCAACTACAAATATATATTTGCAATTATCTTTTTTCATAAAAAAATATAAATTATTTATTTAAATATCTTCTAACCGCAAGGAAAGAAGAAATCATTCCAAGCATAATTCCTGATAATAAAACTATCCCTAAAATTTGAGTAAAATTTGAAATATAATAATTATACAAATCAAGACCAAGAAAATCTTTCATATTATTGCCAAGCCACACAGTAACAGGCAAAAACAAAACTAAAGTTATAACCGTAGCAATACAACCGTAAATAACTCCTTCTACAATAAAAGGACCACGCACTTGTGTTTTACTTGCTCCAACAAGACGCATTATGCCTATCTCTTCTCTAGAAATAAAAATAGCAAGACGAATAGTGTTGAAAGTAATAACCAAAGAAATAATTATTAAAATAAGTGTAATAATAAATCCTAATTTTTGAGAACCAGATATTATAGAATTTAATCTATCTATAACTAATCTATTTTGATGATAATTAACTTTATCTATTATGGAAGCAGAACCAAGAACAAGCGTATTATCAGATTTCATAAAATTCGCAATAGTTTCATATTGAGAAACTTCTTTTGCTTTAACATTTAAATATCCTCCTAGTGGATTATCTTTTATTTCATCTAATGCTTGAATAGTAGGATAATCATTTGAATGACGTTCACGGAAAAGATTTAAAGCTTCTTCATCTGAAGTATAAGAAACTTCTTCTACTTCTGGTAATTTCTCAAGTGATGATTTTAAAGCCAAAATTTTATCTTCAGATGCCCCAACAGTAAAATAAATAGTAACATCAACTTTATTTTTAATTTGATCTAAAGAAGAATATAAAACTGCATGTAAAAGAATAATTGTTGTAATGACAGACAATGTAATAGTTGTGACTAAAACAGCCGCCCAAGAAATAATCCCATTTCTTTTAAAACTAACAAAACCTGATTTTATAATTCTTCTTAATCCTGTCATATAATTAATTATATAATATACTTACCATCTTTGTCATCACGAATAATTTTACCTTTTTCCATAGTTATTACCCTTTTACCAATCGAATCTATAACTCCACGATTATGTGTCGTCAATATAACGGTTGTGCCTAAATCATTTATCTTTTTCAAAATCTGAATAACTTCATAAGTATTAACTGGGTCTAAATTACCAGTAGGTTCATCTGCAATAATAAGTTCTGGTTGATTTATAATGGCGCGAGCGATAGCAAGTCTTTGTTTCTCTCCACCTGACATTTGATGAGGAAAATGATGAATTCTATTTCCTAAATCAACAAGCTCTAACACATGTGGCACATCTGTCATTATCTCTTCAGTTGTTTTTCCAACAGCTTCCATAGCAAAAGCTATATTTTCATAAGCAGTCTTATTGGGAAGCAATTTAAAATCCTGAAAAACAGCCCCGATACGACGACGCATTCTAGTTAAATCTTTATTTCTTAATTTATGTACATTAACAGATTCAAAAAAAACACTACCATTACTTGGACGCTCTTCTGCCATAATCATTTTTATAAGAGTTGTTTTACCCGCCCCAGAATGTCCAACAATAGACACAAACTCACCAGATGTGACAGTCAACGTAACATCATCCATAGCTACTGAATCTCTATTATAAACTTTTGAAACATTATTAAAATAAATCACCTTCTAATATTAACATAATTAAAAAAGTCTTCAAAGAAAATTTAATTAAAATAACAATTTGACAATATAAAGTTAATATTTTAATCTAAAAACAGAAAAAGAATTAAAAAAATCATTAAATAAAACAAGCCAAAGGAGGGGCTCGTTATGGTACATTTACAATATATAGGCGGAATAATAGGAATAATAGCCAATATTTTTCTTTTTGTTGCTATTTATAAAAATAAAGAAAATCAAATAAAAGTAGAACAAAATTTTTGCTTTTGGATGTGTTTAGCCATCTTAGATATTATTGTTTTAATAACAACAATAATAAAAGATGGAAATTATTTATTACCTTTCTCATTTGCAATAGGTTCAATATGTATAACATTCTTACTTTTATATAAAAAACAAATAGAATGGACAGTAATTGAAACTATTACTATATTTTTTATTTTTATATGTTTAATTGTTTGGTGGAAATTTGGAGAAAAAGCGGCAATTATATCGAGTGTCACTACAATATCTTTTTGTTATTTACCACAAATAAAAGACACTATAAAAAATCCACAAAAAACACCGACAAAAATTTATTTGATTTTTACTATTTCTGAAACTATATCCATCATCGGCGGAAGAGACTGGTCTGTGCAAGAACAATTGTATGCCATGTCTCAATTAATCGCTGGATTGATAATAGTTTTATTTTCATTAAGAAAAATTAAAAATGAAAACCCCTAGTTAAAACTAGGGGTTTCTTTCTTGCGACATTCTGTCGCTACTACTTTTTGAACCAGTTGAATTTTTGTTGTACTAATTCAATTTGGTGATGAGATTGATTCATAATGT